>OIWP01000398.1_pt1 | contig 65583 bp, 143 predicted proteins | sample 1587661 | NCBI WGS metagenome assembly OIWP01 (sample SAMEA3888899, study PRJEB22519) | human gut metagenome | biome: human gut; feature: human-associated habitat; material: faeces | place: Denmark | collected 2010 | reverse complement strand
GGCTTTTATATATTAATCACAAATCACTTATCACAAATCACAAGTGATTAATCACTTGTTTATTAAGATATTAAAAGCTATAATTTAAATAAAGCGTGAATTTTATGACACAAAAAGAGGGGGGAGAAACTTGGAACTAGCATTTAGAGAAAGCTTAAAAAAGATGAGAGGTACCAAATCAAAAGAAAAATTCTCCCAAGAATTAGAAATGAGTAGATCAAATTATTCACGAATAGAATCAGGAAAATCAGATCCAACCATAAAAACACTAGAACAAATTGCAAAGTTAACTAACTCAACGCTAGTAGTGGATTTAATCCCAAATGAGCCAACAGAACCAGAACCAGAAACAGAACAAGTAACATTGGAGTTAGAAATGGAAGAAGAAAAAAGCAATGATTTCGTGTGAATAATGCACGAAATCATTGCTTATTTTTTTAAAAAGCGATATACTAGATATAACGAAACAACGAACTGAATAAAGAATACAAAAAAAGAGCCACGACCAGTTAAAGCCTGAGAAACTTTAACTGCGAGCCTTAATTGATTACCACCAATCAATTAAAGAAGTCGAGACCCAAAATTTGGTAAAGTATTTAATTACTTTATTAATCAGATACTTAAATATCTGTAAACCCATTATATCGGGTTTTTGAGGGGATTTCAAGTCTTTAAGAAGATACCAGGCAATCAATTAAGAAAAACTTAGTTGATTGCCTTTTTTGTTGTGATTCAACTTTGATCGTAGCTTCTAACTAATTAATTTTCGTAAGAAAGGAGAACAGCTGAATGAATATCCCTTTTGTTGTAGAAACTGTGCTTCATGACGGCTTGTTAAAGTACAAATTTAAAAATAGTAAAATTCGCTCAATCACTACCAAGCCAGGTAAAAGTAAAGGGGCTATTTTTGCGTATCGCTCAAAAAAAAGCATGATTGGCGGACGTGGCGTTGTTCTGACTTCCGAAGAAGCGATTCACGAAAATCAAGATACATTTACGCATTGGACACCAAACGTTTATCGTTATGGTACGTATGCAGACGAAAACCGTTCATACACTAAAGGACATTCTGAAAACAATTTAAGACAAATCAATACCTTCTTTATTGATTTTGATATTCACACGGAAAAAGAAACTATTTCAGCAAGCGATATTTTAACAACAGCTATTGATTTAGGTTTTATGCCTACGTTAATTATCAAATCTGATAAAGGTTATCAAGCATATTTTGTTTTAGAAACGCCAGTCTATGTGACTTCAAAATCAGAATTTAAATCTGTCAAAGCAGCCAAAATAATCTCGCAAAATATCCGAGAATATTTTGGAAAGTCTTTGCCAGTTGATCTAACGTGCAATCATTTTGGGATTGCTCGTATACCAAGAACGGACAATGTAGAATTTTTTGATCCCAATTACCGTTATTCTTTCAAAGAATGGCAAGATTGGTCTTTCAAACAAACAGATAATAAGGGCTTTACTCGTTCAAGTCTAACGGTTTTAAGCGGTACAGAAGGCAAAAAACAAGTAGATGAACCCTGGTTTAATCTCTTATTGCACGAAACGAAATTTTCAGGAGAAAAGGGTTTAGTAGGGCGCAATAGCGTTATGTTTACCCTCTCTTTAGCCTACTTTAGTTCAGGCTATTCAATCGAAACGTGCGAATATAATATGTTTGAGTTTAAAAACATTTTAAAATACTAATTAGATTAGTTAAATGACTATTTGAAATAGTATTTTGAGGAGTGATTATATGTGTACAAGATTTGTTTACAATGGTATAGATAAAATTGTTGGTTTTAATTTTGATATTGACCTTTCTGTATGGGATCATACTGTAATTACCGAAGAAAATAGATTTTATATTGGTATTAAAATGCCTGACGGTCTGTATCATTCATTTCATGGGATAAATAAAAATGGTAATGTAGGAACACTTCTTTATGTTCATGGTAATGAAAATGCAAGGTATATAGAAAGCGAGGATTGTATTACAATATCTGAATTAACAGAAAAATTCATTAAGGCAGAGATTTCTTTTGATAAAGCCTTGGACATTGTTAAAAAGAAAAAAATTATTTATGCACCAGATGCTACTATGCAAGCTATGCTTTCTGATAAAAAAGGACGAGTTTTAATTATTGAACCTGGAATTGGGTATAGATATGAACAAGAAAATTTTTCACTTATTACAAATTATTCTATTCTAAAACCAGATATAACAAAGCCGTACATTGTTTCTGGGGATACAAGATACGAAGTGGCTAAAGAGTTATTGGCAGGATATGATAAAGATTTTTCAGTAAATGACGCATTTAAAGTATTAAAATCTGTTTCTCAAAAAGACTTGTGGGCAACTAGGGTTTCATTTGTATATTCTACAGAAAAAAATAAAGTTTATTATGTCTTGAACAATGATTTTAGTAATGTATTTGAATTTCAGTTTTAATACTAATGAATTTATAAATTTGCAATTATGATAAGAAAGGTTATTATGATAGGACTAAAAAAGCAAGATATAAAAGCATTGAAAGTAACTGCTGTGGAAAGTTTTAGGAATAATCTTATACGATTATGCACTACCTAACAGCATTTTATCAACAACTAAATATTTTACAATATTAAAAGTTCGTACAGACGGTATATTTTGTACGGACTTTTTTCTTGTTCTTCTTTTTGTATTTTCCAAAGATATAGACGGTATCTCCGTTTATATATTTCAGCGTATGCGGAAAGGAGGTGAGATTATGAACCCATCTTCTTTCGAGCATATCGTTAGAATACAGTTTAATGCTTTGATGATGACTGTTATTAAATGCACAGTAAAAAACAGAAACAGACAGTTTGCAAGACGTTCTAAGCGTGAAGTTTTATTCTGTGAATTATCAGATACGAAAAATGTTGAATGTGTAACTAAGGATAACTATTCTTGTGATTACATTTCGTTTGAAGTCTTGAATTTTACAATTCAAATATCAAATGAGAAACTTGCTGTTGCTTTATATAAGTTATCGAATAAAGAGCGTGATGTAATTCTATTACGCTATTTTCAAAGTATGAGCGACCAAGAAATAGCCGAATTATATCATGTATCACGTTCTGCTATTTATCGCAGAAGAAGTAACGGATTGAAGAAACTAAAAACAGTATTGAAAGAAAGGAATTGAACCAATGAAAAAAGAATATGGCTACCCTACATTAAAAGTAATATGTCAAGCGTCTGCTGGAAATGAAACTGCCATAAGAGAGATTTTGAAGTTTTATGACGCTTATATATGTAAATTATGCTTGCGTCCGTTTTACCACTCTGAAAGTGGTAAAATCATTATGCAGGTTGATGAAGAATTAAAAGGTCAAATCCATACAGAAATGATGAAAGCAATCTTGAAATTTGAAATCAGAGTAAAATAATCATACTACATGAATGAAAAACGGGAGATACACAGATATTTGTGCTATCTCCCATGTTGTTTTTGTGTCATATCAAGGCTCATTCAATCGTGGTAAATTCGTGGTAAAATGAATAGTTTTCTATACTTCAAAATGTTTGAAAGTATAGTGTTTATGCGGATAATCAAAAATCAGATATAAAATTTTACAAAAATATTGTTAATAAAACAATCTATTTAAACGCCCATACGGACGGAACACAGAAATAAATTTATGTAAATTTCTATGTAAAAGGTGATTTTTAAGTACAAAAACCCAAGGGTATGCCTGTCCACCCATAAAACACAAACTTATTAAATTGTTTTGTTATTGAAATTTTTGAACGAACTGTTCAAGATTATTTAGATATTTTCTTCGAAAATATTACCTGTTACTTCATACATTTCCAAATCGTTTAATTCACGCCATGACTCAAAATTATCTCTTTGAACATACCAACCTACATTCATTCCAAGGAATTTATTTTCGCCATTGCCATAAGAAACTACGTTATATAGTTTTCCGTTTAGAATATCATTCTCAAAGATTAACTTACCATTCTTATCATGACTACCAGTACATCTGCATAATGTCGAAGGATCTATTTCTTCGAAGCCATCTGTTTCTCCATGTGAATAAAATACTGTTGTAGGATCAAATATTACATGAATTTCTTTATCATACATATCTAATCCTTTTACGTAATACCCACAAATCCATTCACCATCGAACGTTTTTGCTTTGCATAATTGTGTTTCCATTTTTATTTTATCCTCTATTTCTGTTGAAAGATTAGATTCTTCCGTTCCTATCATTCGGTGCTTTATCTGATCCAGAGTTGAAGAATTTGTTCTTATACTTATATTCTCTTTTATAATCACGAAATTCTCTAAGCAATTCATCATACATCTCTTCAAGCTTCTTCTTTTGATCTTCAGTTTCTACAATCTCATCTTCTACATAATAAGTAATTGAACCGTCGGAACTTCGAAGCCTTTTCTTTATTACCACAATCTGCATAATATCTGCCAAAAAGAACTCTTCATTTTTTTCTAATAAGGGAATATCTATGTCATATTCTCCAATCACATCATCGGCAATTACCTTATCTGTCTTTTTTAAATAGGTTTCACCAAACAAATCGGTCACATATTTCCCAGCGACTTTTCTTTGCCGGAATATACTCTTTACTGTGTCTGCCATTCTTATTCTCCTTCATATAATTTTAAAGTTCCATCTGAATTATAGATAGGTGTTATGCCAAAAGAGTATCCTGCTTCTTCTATAAAATACATTACTTTTGTATTTTTATCATAAGAAACTTTCGTATTTTCGGTTTTATAAATATCAACAAGATCAAAATATTTATTTCCAAGCTTGTTGTTTGTTGGTGTTATGTCTCCACTACCACACCCTGTCAAACCAATACACATTGATAATCCAAGAGCAATTGCTACAATTTTCTTTTTCAAAAATCTCACCACCTTATTATTCTCCAATCAGAATCCACAATCTTCTCTTCTTACTTGCTTTTAGATTATCTATAAAATCAAGCTTATCCAAACTTATCATAAGATTTGGTTTGTTGCGCCGGATCTCACTGATTGATGGATAAATACCTAATTCCACAAGAATTTTTGGAAGAAATCTTTCTTCTGTATAACAAGTTTTCTCCTCTTCTATCCTTGCCCAATCATCTTCATCTGAAGCAAACATATCTTTCGGATCTACTATTGGAGTTCCTATTACTACATTCTCTATGTAAGCCATATTCTCACCTCAAATAACCTAAATGAAATCTATGATTGCTCTGCAACCGTAAAGTGAATATTTTCTTTAATTTTTTCAGTATCATTGCTTCTCTTTTTTTCTTCGCATAATTTCAAGAATTTATCCACATCATAGTTCTTTCTTTCAATTAGTGTAACAAAGATTACAACCTCGTCTCCGTCATTTACCCTTTCAACATTTGATATTATCGCTTCTTCAAATCTTTCTTTGTCGGAATCATCTAAACAATTATATACACCTTCATTGTCTAAGTGTATTTCCATTCTATAAGCCATTTTTATCTCCTCTTAAAATGTCACTTTCATCCGGTTATTTATTCTTTGAATTCGTTGTTTTAGCATTCTGAATGGATTTCATAAGCTGAAGGTTGTCATTAAGAATTAATGCCATTGCCTGATCTTCTGAGAATCCTGTTTTTACATATGCATCATACATATTTCTTTTATTCTCTGCGACTACTTTGTAATAGTCATCGTTCTTCACAAAGTCCTTCATAATCTCAAGCATTTCTTTACATACCATATATACAGTAGGCTTATATTTGTTGATATATTCTTTAATCATATCATCCAATGAAGTATCCTTTGGTTCTTCTGTATCTAATCCCTCTGAAAGCATTTTTCTAAGTGCCATTTTTGTCATTGTATCCATATTATTTATTCTCCTTCTTTTCTTTATCATGTTTCTTCTTTGCCATCGCAGCTTTGTTAGCTCCTAACTGGTTATCCAATTTTGCAAAAATACTTTTCATCTTTCCATAATGTGTTCTCATATTTTTTTATTCTCCTTTTCTTTTATTGTAAATATGGTCGAACCATATCTAAAATTACTTTTTCCGGGAATGTTTTACATGCAATCATTTCTGAAATAGTAATTATACAAATTACTACAGCTACTCCAAATGCCAAAACCGAAAATATTACAAAAGCAAATTCTGTATCATCCCAATAATTATGTTTTTTCTTCACTTTTAATCCAATTGTTAAAAGGATGATTCCTACAATCAATAATAATGTGGCAATACACAGCCACACAACATCAATCGCAAATGTATAATTTACACATTTCATCATTAATTCCTTTAAATATGGCTGCACGTTTTTACTTGACCAATCAATAGCCATTCCAAACTTGTTGCACAAATTATCAAGAACATTAATAATCTGATCTGAGACCATTTCTATCACTCACCTCCTACACAGACCAAATAGCAAAGTACGAATCGTGCTTGTTATATTGTTCTCTGCTGATAATATCCTTATCTGCATATTCGCCATTCTTTACCATTTCTGTAGCAATTTCTTCACTATCCGCTTCGATTTTGCCATGAATCATCTGCTCATCTTGTTCCATTTGAAATTCAAATTTCATTGTAAATTTTCACTCCTTTTTTGCTTATTTTTAACTGACTGTAAAGGATTCGAACCTTTATCTTACGGCAATAACGTGTTATCCATTTACACCAACAGCCAAACCCGTAAACAAACGACAATGAAAAGTATGAAAAACTATGATTTCGGTTATTATCTAACCGATGTGACAATGATGGACTCGAACCACCGACCATAGAAAAGTATACCTTGTTCTTTGCTCTCCCAACTGAGCTAATTGCCACACTTAGTAGTTCCGTCACAGATTATGCGCGCTACAACCTATGAAATATAAATGTCGGAGAATGTTTGCTGTTTAACGACACTCATACAACTCAAATATGCTTTCTCATGGCATACTTTCGTTCGGATATGTGAATCTCAACAACTAGCATTGTATCAATCCACAAAAGATGGATGGTGGATTCGAACCACCTTTATAAGATTCATTACCTCAAAGGTGCATCTTCTCGATAACTTCACTTACAACCACAGCGTTCCTACTCGTACTAGAATCTGTCATGCACAACAAAATTCGTTCCGTTGCTGTCATCCACCGTATTATAAGCGCACCCATGTTTTCGCACATGACTAATACGCAATGTCTTAAGCGCACTTTTCGCTAACCTTTGTTCCAGAGTGCTTTGGAAAAGTATAAGGTCAAGTATCTCTCATGGAGCGTACCCGACTTGAACGGGTGATCTTATGCTTATGAGGCACATGCATTAACCAACTATGCTAACGCTCCAGAAACTTACAACTTTTATGAGGTAAGTTGACAACCCGTTTTTGTGATAAAACATCAAATTTAGAAAGGAGTGTCTGATTGATAATTCAGACAAACTAGGCTGGTGGGGTTTGAACCCACGAAAGATAGACGATTCAAAGTCGCCTGCGTTAAACCACTTCGCCACAGCCCATTGTAACTTGCAGTAGTTTCTTCATCTCTATATTCTCTATATTGATGCCAATCCTAACCCACTGCGTGAACTACCCACGACCTCCACTTACGCTTAGAGGTCGAAGCTTCCTAATCAATATCTCTAATGAGACAAGTTTACTTAGGCTATCCCGGCAGTTCCTGCCGTTCTTATTCTCAAACCTTCGTTAAGAATATTTATTGCTGCATTTATGTCTCTTTCATGATGAATTCCACAGACAGGGCAAGTCCATTCTCTAATTGACAATGCCTTCTTCCCGTCTCTATGACCACAATTAGAACATATCTGGCTGGACGGATACCAAGTATCAATTTTTATAATTTCTCGTCCATACCAATCAGCTTTATATTCCAACTGTCTTACAAATTCACTCCAAGATACATCTGCAATTGATTTTGCTAATTTATGATTACCCATCATATTTTTTACTTTTAAATTTTCAAGAATTATTGTTTGATTTTCACGAATAATTCTCGTAGATAATTTCTGTAAAAAATCTTTTCTTTGATTTGCAATCTTTTCATGTTGTTTTGCAACTTTAATTCTGCATTTTTCTCTATTTTTACTTTCTTTTTTACAACGAGATAAATCCTTTTGTAATTTTCTTAATTTCTTTTCATACCTTCTAAGATACTTTGGATTCTCAACCATTTCGCCATCAGAAGTAATTGCAAATTCTTTAATACCAAGATCAATTCCTATTTCATTATTGCCGATAGGTAATTTTTCTTTTTCATTTTGATTAACTAAAACAGAGACATAATATTTACCAGAAGGATTTTGAGAAACAGTAACGGATTTAATTATTCCTTCAAAATTCCTATGTTTCTTAACTCTAACCAAACCAATCTTAGGAAGTTTTATATATTTATCTGATACATAGATATTTCCACCTTGATTATTAGTTGTATAAGAAAACTTATGACTTTTCTTACTTTTGAATTTAGGGAATCCTACTTCCGGTCTTTTAAAGAAATTGTTGTAAGCTGTCTGTAAATTCATCTGTGCATTTGCTAACGCAAGAGAATCAACTTCTTTCAGCCATTCAAATTCTTTCTTATATTGAGCAGGTGTATTATTAAGTTTCTGTTTTGTTTCTTTGTAATAATCAATCTTATCTGAAAGCATACGATTATAGATGAATCGTACACATCCGAAACATTTTGCAAAATATATCTGTTGTTCTTTATTTGGATACAATCTATATTTATATGCTACTAACATCTATAATCACTTCCTTCCAATTGTATATTCTCTATCTCAATTCATCCCACCACTTTAAGAAGTGGTAGAAATCTTACGGACTAAGCTGTTGTTAATACTCAATAGTGATATCTGTCGTTGCATTGCTAACACTCAGCGCAGCGTCGATTCCGGCTTTAAATTTAGAAATCTCATCTTCCAGTTCGTCGATTTTATCCTTGATACCAATTGGATCAACCATCTCATATGTATGTGCTTCAATGTAAGCCTTTCTCATGGTTTCATATTCGCTTGCGTTGATTTTACCTTCTTTAGAACCATAAATACCATCCAGATGAATCTTTGCCTTTTCAGCAACATTGGCATTCTCATCATTGATCTTATTGCAAGCTTTTGCATACTGATCTTTCATTTCTAGTAAAAGAGTTTCTTTTAAAGCAATACCATGCTGTTTCATATAGATAGCTTCCGCAACTGTATATTTTTCATATTCTCCTTTAAGATGTTTTTCTGCATTGGAATTCGTAATTGCTCTCTTAATTGCAATTGCTCGTTTAATCAAATCGTTGGACTTGTCATATCCGGAAACGACTGTTTTTTTGAACTCTTCAATACTTACTCCATTAATCTTCTGATTTGAATGGATGTTTTCTTTACAGAATGTAGATTCTGTAACTGTTTTATAGATTCTGTCATTAAGAATCTTAAGTTCTGCTAATCCCTGATGAATTGTCATTGTCTCTTTTGTCATAATAATTTCTCCTTTTTATCTTTAAATTTTAAACTTTGTACTTATTTATTCTCTATTTTTTAAATCTTCTCTGCATCTATTTAACAACCGAATAACAGTTTCGATTAATGTATATTCGCCTATCTTTTCATAACAATTGCAATCCAAGTCAATTGTTTCTATACATCCGTTTTCGTTAATTGCCGTATAGTAATAATCGCCATCCACATCAATTACAATCATTAACATATCTTCTTCATTATCCCAAAGAATATCTCCAACAGATGCAGTTTTTACATATTCTTTAGAAGACACTTCCCAATCGATTGCCATATAATCCGGCAGTTCGAATATATTTTCTAATTCCCATTCACATCCTTTCTCTTTGAAATAAGTGTGCCCATCTTCAATTTTGAAAAATATGTCTGGATCTAGTTTTCTGAAACATATCTTACCTTCTTGCATAGCTTTAATTGCTTCCGTAAAATTCATAATTATGTATTCTCCTTTCTTCTAAGCGAACCAACAATATTTCTTAGATATCTTTTTCGTTCCTTAATTTTTGTGAAATTCCACCAATGTAATCCAATATATTCTTTATAATATGAAGAGTAAAAAAGCATAAGGGCTTCAATTTCTTCTTCTGAATAACCTAATGCTGCCAGAGTTTTTCTACCAGGCATCCCATCACATTTCAAATTATTATCAAGTTGAAATTTTCGTATGGCATTTCTTAACAATCGTTCGTCATATACACAATCTTTTGTTATTAATTCATTTGTAACACCTATGCGATCCTTTAAATCTTCATACAAAAATTTTCTACATTTTGTATTGTTTAAATAACATTTGTCTCTCATGTCTTTTATTTTACTCACCACCTATATACTTATATTCTCTGAATACCACACAGAGTTTTGAGACTCTGTATGGTTGAAATTATTTCTAATTATTTATTATCAGTGACAACAGTATTCGCTCCGGTGGTGGTTACCCATCCGAATTTAAGTCTTGCTTCTGCTTCTTTCATATGAATAAGCTCATCTGTAATAGATGAAGAAATGACTCTATTTGATTCTGCTTCAGCATTAGCTTTTGTAATCTGAATCTGAGCATCTGTCTCTGCCTGAATCTTTTCTGTCTCTTTCTGCACTTTCACTTTCTGCTGTTCTGCTTCTGCCTGCTGTTTTTCCTGCAATGCGGTTACACGATTATCAATTGCAGTTTTTAATTTATCATCTGGATGAACATCAATAATCGAAGCATCAAGAACTTCAATACCGTATTTTTTAGTAAAATCTTTATTCAAATATTTTGTAATATCAGAATTAATCTTAGATCTGTTTCCAGAATAGATATCCATCATGGAATAATCAGTTGTTACTTCCGAAATTTTAGATTTAAGAACCGGCTTGATTCTACTTTCTACAATATCGTCTCCATCCATGCCACGGAATTTCTTATATGTATTCACTACTGTGTCTGGATTGTATCTATAAGACATCTGAAAACTGATTGCAATACTTGCATCATCCGATGTAGCAACTTTGAAAGAATCATCATTCTCGCTACCTTCACGTTTATCCTTTGACATTACAAGAATCTCATTACTTGTTGAAAATTCTTTTACTTTTTTAAGTGGTGAAATAAAATGAATTCCTGGCTGTAATGTTTCTTTCTGTACTCCATCCTTGTAGTTATATACAATTCCTGTTTTACCAGTTTCAATAAGATCGCAAGATTTCACTCCAAAAGCTCCGCCTACGACTGCTACCGCTACAATTAACCCAACTAATCCTTTTTTCCTTTTTTTCATATAAGTTATTCTTCTCCTCGTTTCATTTCTTCCTCTGCTTCTTTGTTATCTTTGAGCATTTTCAGTCTAATCTTATTTGCAATCATCATTGATACACTACCAACAATTGTCACAATCAAAACTGCTAGAACTGCCCATCCTAAAAAGATTACCCACATATATATTCTTCACATCCTTTCTATTTGTTTTAGATCATCTATAACAAAGATGAGTCAAAAATAATAATGACCATCTTAGCCATACTTATTTATTCTCCATCTATAACCACATTTATCGGATATAAACGGTCTTTACAATACTCAATAAACATATCTGATGGCGCATAATGTCTTAGTTCTTCGAATGTCATATTGCCATTTATATAATGATATGAATCAAAATTTGGGTCTTTTTTATTTAATATTCTCGGGAAATGTATAACATTATAACAATCATCCCATAAAGATACTGCGTCCTCATGAATACTATCGTAAATATTGATTGCTTCTTGGTCGCTCGATGCGAAAATAAATTCTGATTTTCCTAATATTTCATCTCTTGCTTTAAGAAATGGCAGTAATGCATTTCTTGTATTAAACGATAGTGCAAGCTGAACTCTATAAATTTTCTTCATTCTTGTATTCTCCAAATCTCTAACAAGCTGTCATTGTTTTCTTCTAAATGTTATAAAATTATTTATTATTTGCTGTCTGCTACAACAATGTTTGCTCCCTGTGTAGTCACCTCTCGGTCGCATTTATTTATTCTCCATTCTTATAACGAATCACAATAACGGCTATGTCTTCATTTGGATATGAAATATTCAAAATTTTTCCATTAACTGTTTCACAAGCTTTTGTTACCCTTTCTACGAATTCAGTAAAATCTTCTTTAACCGTTACATAATCGTGAAACCCCATTGTGCCTTCATCTCTTTTATAGCTTTTTCTCTTTGCTACAAATTGTTTTATTTCTTTCATTTATACTCCTCTCATTATGAAATCCCGATTTCTTTTTGTCTCTATACAGCCTGTTTATTTGCACCAAATAGTACCATTTTCATCCTAAATCTAACCAGCTCTCTCAATTGTGTGTCTGGATTTACAATATCCAAAATAAGGTCGTTTTATTGCTTTTAAACCATCTGTATAGACGAAATTATTTACCTCGCTCTATCACATTCGTTGAAGTTCATAAGTAGTTCATATTTATATTCTCCAAACCTTTTCTTCCATCTTTCTCTAACTTTTTCACTTGTCCATTGAAATGGCATCATGTGATAGTTAATCAAGAAGCAAACATCCATTACATCTTTGCAATATAATTCAGCCATGTTTTCTAATACCAAATACGAACCAATAGAATCATGAGAATAAAAATGTGCCACACCGTTTTCATCAACCGTCTTACAGAACAACTTTCCATAATCATGCAATAATGCAGCAATATTAAACTTTGTTTGATATCCAAATCTGCAAAATAAATCATATGTATTTTTGCAATGATTGTCTAAAGTCATAGTATGATGTGGATTTTGTTGGTCATAGTCTTCCATCTGATCAAACATGTTAATCTCATTTAATCTATTCTCTTTATGGAATGTATAAATTGTGTATTGGTCGAAACCTTCTTCTGCGAATGGTACTTGAAATTTTCTAATCTGTTTATCTAACACCCATTCAGGAACAGGATGCTCTCTAAGTAAATTATCTTTCTTACATCGCTCAAATGGTTTTGGAATTACATAAGCAATCTTGCATACATCCAAGCCATTAATTTTCATCATAATTGCTCTACGTGCTTTCATTGTAATGTTCGTCGCATCAGCAATTACATTATGTTTATTCTCTAATCCTTTACGGATTCTATTATGAAAGATCTTAAACACTTCTTCGTTTTTAGATTGGTCTTCTACTTTTCCGGTTAATTCTTCCCTAATTGCATCTGAAGATACTATAATAGTATTCTCTTCTGTTTCTGCAATTTCTTTTGCAATAGTTGACTTGCCACTTCCTGATAAGCCTACCATAATATAAAGCTTTGGCTTATTCATCGTCTTCCTCCTGTGTAAATACACTAGAATAATTATCTATTCCCATATCTTTCAACCTTTTATAATGTGGAGCTTTTTTATTTCCGCTTTTAATCACATTGATTTTATTTCCAAAATATAATGACCTACAATACCCTTGATATTCTTTTGGAACATTATCAGCTACCCAAATCATAAAAGCCTTTTTATTATCTAATGGGGCTTTACTATAATATTCTCTAACTTGTTTCTCGGTTTTTTTGATATAATCTGTCACAATAGCAGCCACTCTTTTTACATTGTCGTGGTAAGCAATAGGAAGCTTTGAAAGTAAATCATCATATTTATCATCAGCAATAGAACGAATAATCAAATTAATAGAAGAAAGTTTAGATAACGCTTTATGTATATGCACATAATCGTTATATTTCACCTTTGCTTTATAACCATCAATATTGATTACAAATCCTTCCGCTTCATCTGACGATTTATCATCCAACTCATTCATAACTTGATCCAATGTTTTATCAAAAATATTCGTTGTTGGAATTCCATATATATTTGCTATTGTTATTACTGTATGATATGGTAATTCATTTCCAGTTTTATTAATCCTCATTCCAATTAAATATAATCCTTCTTGCTCTTTTTTATATTTAACTACATGAGCATCTTTTAGTGAAATATATTCAAATATAAAAGTAATACCAATGTGTTCTTTCAGCATTTTTTCATAACCTGGCAATTTCATAATCATTCTATATCCGTCTTGCAATCTCCAAGAATTTTCAGGATTAATTGCTTGACTTCCAGCCATAATAATTTTGTTATCATACCATGTTGCTGACTGCATTGAACCATCTAACTTATTTGAGAATTCAATTGTGTATGCCTTTTCAATTCTGCTTTTTATATTCTCTAAACTTGTTTCTTCAAGTTCGTTAATATTAAAAAATTTACGAAATGGACATAACACAATACTATCTTTGAAAATATCAATTACAATACTTCTACATTCTCTGTAAAACCCATTATATCTTTCCCACAAATCCTCCCCGGAGTTTTCTATCTCTCCGTCATAAATATTGCTATATCTACCATATCTTAAAAGAAGAAAATTCTTATATTGATTAAGTTCTAAACAAGAAAGTAAATCTTTGTATTCAAAATATTTGTCGGAAAATTCGATGTTAGATAATTCTTCCACCCATCTTTCTAAACAAGTTTGTGATTCGTCCGTATAACCCTCTTTATAATCATACGTAACTATTCCGAATCTTTTTTATATTCATTTTTTATTTCTATAAATTTATTTAATACAGGATTCCAACTTGTCATGAGAAATCACCTCTTGTAAAATCATAACCATCCTTATCATGGAAGTATAATGGTTCTCTACTTTCATCTATCCATCTTTTCTCATTGTAAGGATCTAATTTATGATACTCTACATGGTCATATGGCATTTTAATATCATAATCATCTTCAGTAGATTCAGTAAGATAATCTTTCCCACCAAAGATTTCATTGTAGTTTCCTTCAGGAACATACTTCATATAACGTACAGGCTGTTCGTTTCTCCAATTAATAAGCTCTTCTTTTAATTCATCGATAGAAAACTTCTCATTATATTCATCAAAGATTTCAATATCAATCTTATGAAATTCTAAGAATTTAAGCATATCGTCCACTGATTTATAAGCGTTTTCATGCCATTCAAATAAAGGTTTCCATCCACAGCTTCGCTTTCCTATATGTACTTCATATCCAAAATAAGGTAAATCTGTAAGCTCATATTCATTGTCAAAATACTTTGTCACAAGTTCCTTATCCTTCATTATCATATAGTAATTTGTTCCCATGTCATCACCTCCTAATAACCAGTTATTACACTCCTTAATGCTTTTATATAATTCTCAAGTTCTTCAAAATCATAGAAATTAATACCGGCAATTGTTTGTGGGAACGCTAATATATTCTCCATTTCCGGCTGTTCGTTGATTAATTCATCGACATATTTGATCCCACACACGCCAGTACCCGGTCTTGTCTCGTTATAAAACTGATTTTGAAGTCTTTCTTTACTTATAAAACTCATATTTCTTCCTTTGTTATTCTTCAACTGTATATTCAAATGATAATGGGCATCCATTGCCTAAACATTCACATTCAAGCAGCTGGCAATCATATTCACCATATCCTGTATCATGTTCCCAATATACACATTTACAATATTCGCATTCTTCCCAATCATTGATATGATATTCTTCTACAACTTCTGCCATATCTAATTCCTTGCATCAGCAATACATTTGATATTATTCTCAATCTGTTTATACGTTTCATTCGCTCCAAGAATATTAAGGACTGCATTTGACAACATATTCTTTGTAGACTGATCGAAAGTTTCCTTCATAGTTTTGTTAACTTGTTTACGAATATCATCCATGAATTTATCAATGTGTTTTTTAATCATCTCATCAAAATCAAACTGACGTTGGATATAATCTTCAAAAGTTACCTGCTCGTAGTCATCAGAATATGAGCTTGATCGTCCCTTTTTCTTTGCTCTAAGAGATTTTGATTCAAGTCTATCTTTTAATTCTTTCTTAATATATTGTTCTACCGTATATTCTTTTTCTTCTTCGTCACTCCAATAATTTCCGCCAACTTTAATCTTAGTTGTTGAAATGTATTCATCTACGAATCTCTGAAAGTTATCACTAACCTTTTCGGCAATTACTTTTCTAGCAAGATCGTCTATATATTTTCTTACGCTTGAATCAACCTGTTCTTTTATAACTGTCTCAATATTATTCTCTAAAGTTTGTTCTACTACATCTTCTAAATTTTCTAAATCAATTAGTGCTTTCATATTTAATCTCCTATCTAAACACATCAAAAATAATCATTTTATAATCCGGCGCAAATTTGTCTTCGCCTTCAATTACGCCAATTTCTTGCAGCTTTGAAAATTTTTCTAATACTTCCTCTTCTATTTCATCGAAATAACGATCTTCTGCCTCGTCAAAATTATGAATTGAATATTGAATTGAATCTATATGTTCATATTCTCCAGACACAGCAAGAATATATCCAAGAAACAACTTATCTTCGCAATCGTCAAATAACTGAATCCATCCGTTAATTTGATTACAAGTATAATCTTCCCATTCTTTAGACCATTTCCATTCGTCATATTTTTCTGTTTTATGGTCAGTAAGATCATATCCTAAAATTACATATGTCGATTTCTCCATACTCATAAACCTTTACCTCATTATGGTCTGTATACCACAGTCATTGTTTTTAACCAATCACACGCTAATAGATCATCAATCTTAACAATTACGTCATCCATTTTATTGAATTCGTATTCATCTTCACCGTTATAAAGAGGAAAATTAAACCCATTCTTCTGGATATCTTCTAACGTATATCTCTCGCATTTATCTAAACCTGAAGTATATCCACCAAAAGATCTTTTTTCATCATCTTCCGTATGATGTCCCCAAAATAACATGCATCCTGAGAACATCGATTTATGTCTATTTGATACAATTACATATTCTCTCTTCATTTAATCACCTAATTGTTCTAATTTTTTGAATAATTTTCTCTCTAATAAACGAACAGATTGACTAAGCTTACATAATTCAGCTTTCTTTCCTGTTATTTTTGACAACATAAAATCTACTTCTCTATTGTATTTTTCGACATTAATTGTAACATTCGGAAACTTATAATTAGACGACACAAATGTATCTATAATATTAAATTCATAATCCTTCAATTCTTTTACAAATGTAAAATTATTTAATTCTTCATCGTCAAAATTATAATTTCTAATATGTTCCCTGTTAATAGTTACATTACCAATTTTAAATATAAGTCCGTTGGAATTGCCTCCCATTAAATAAGCATCAAGAAGGCTTGGGTTTAAAATTTCTCCGCATCTACCGTAAATAAGACCATCTTCCTTTTTCGCAGAAAGGACTAAATAATATGTGTTTCTTGCATTATTGTAATAAATGCATTTTTCTTTAATTTCCATATATCTTCACCTCTCTTGTATATTCTCTGAATGAAATGTTTCTTTCTTACGAATTAAAATATTTCACAATTTGATTACCAATCCATCTTCCCATAGGAACGGCAACGGCATTTCCAATCTGTCTATATGCATCATTCTTTGTCCCACAGAATTCAAACCAATCAGGAAACCCTTGTAATCTTGCATACTCTCTAACTGTATATGGTCTTATTCTCTTTCCGTCTTTTACAAGCCTTGTTCCTTTATCTTTTGCATAATGTGCTACACAAGTCGGAGATAAATCATCCATATCAGGATCAGATATAATCGGTTTATCTCTGTATTTACCATTAATTCTGTTATATACATATTGAGGGATATCTACTTCAGCATCTTTCTCAATAACATCTTTTAATCTCAATGGTTTCTCGTCTGGATAATCAAAATTAGTAAACGGTTTCTTACTACCAATCAAAATTAATCTTTTTCTTTCTTGTGGCAACCACATATTAGCATTTACAGGACATTCAATTCGTACATAATAATCTGGAAGTTTTGTTAACGCTTCCATTACCACTTTGAACTTCAACATACCTGGTACATTCTCTACAACATACATTTCAGGTTGAGACAAAGCAATATGTCTAAAGAAATGTAAGAAAAGATCATCCCCAGTTCTTGTTCCACTAATATCTGCTGCCGTAGAATATTTTGTACATGGAAAAGTTCCAATATAAACATCTGCGTCTTGCTGATCCAGCACGGTTATTTTTGTAATATCAGCTTCATTTACTTTATGATTAAAATTTTTTCTTAGTGTTTCACAACACTTTTTATCAATCTCATATGATTCCAAAATATTGATACCAGCTTCTTGAATTCCAAGATCCATTCCACCAGCACCACTAAAATAACTTTTAGCTGTTATTTCCATATTCTCCAATTCCTTTCAAAATCCATTCAATAACTGGTTCTGTCCATCCATTTCCCATTAGGCTACATCTCTTTGAATACGGAAGATACCGACCATTTACTTTTACTTTTGTAAAGTTATCTGACAACCCTTGTAGTCTTTCATATTCAATCTCTGTTAATTTTCTTGGTCTACCATGATCCATAACGGATTTTTCCTGATACCCACCTGACACGCATGTTAAAGTACAGCACTTAAACTCTGGATTATAAATTCGTCTAAGCATCTCCATCGTATTAACCTTTAACTCTGCACAAACACGTTTTTCCATATCAATGATTTCAAAATCTTTTTTATAGAAATATTTCTCATTTACATTATTCTCCATCACGTCTTTCAAAACCAATGGAGATTCTTCGGGCAATTCACCAAGCGGAATGTTTGTCCAATAGTATCTTTCACGATTTTGAGCACAAAATCTCCCGGAATCGATAAGAATCGGGTTTACACCAATATGCTCTGTCATTGTTTTTAAATCCTCTTCTCTGCTCGGTATTACATTTTCAAACATGAAATATTTGGGTTGAATCACCCCGAGAGCTTCTACTGCTCTAAAGAAAATCTTTGATTTACCATCAAGTCCTGTGTTGACTTCTTTACTTTCGATCCTGCATTTGCTTAATGACTGACAGCAGCTCCCGCAAAGTAACAAGTCAAATCCTTTGAATTGATCAAAATCCGCTTTATATAAATCTCCATGATGTACCACAAACGGAAAATGGTACTGAGAAACTGCAATAGCTTCAGGCAGAATCTCATATGTATGATACTCTTTCACCGGAATGCCCAACTTTTGTAAAGCATATAATCCAGTTTCTACTCCTCCACATAGACTTAATACTCTAAGCCCATCGGTGGAAGTTTTTCTTTCATTTATATTGCTCAAATTGCCTTATTTTTCAAGGCTTACGTAAGCATCTTATCTAGAATTACTCTACTTTCCTTCCATATGTAGTTAATTTGTTAGCTTCTTTCATGCAGCATTCATGACTACTGAATGAAAGAAAAATTTCTTAACCTAACAAAGCTGCGATATCATCAATCTCAAGTTCTGTTTTCTTATCTTCAGAAAGAAGCTCATCCAGTTTTGATTCCATTGTTTTAAGATTGTATATTTCTGCTTTTGTTTTTGTAATGTCAAATTTATTCTTAATATCAGTAATCCAGTCATCAATGCTATATCCAGAAATTACAAAATCAATATTCAGATTTTCTGCTTCTTTTTTATATAAATTCAATTTTACTAATAACAGAGCTAATTTGTCTGAATCACATGTATGCAGATTATTTGTCATGCCATCTAATTCAATAATACAATTCGTTACCGGAACAAATCTTGTATTTTTGCCGGATAGTTCTTGCTTCTTTTCTTCAATCTTTTCTTTCAGTTCTAAGATTCTATCATCATTCTTACTCATCTTGTAATTCGTATACCTTTCTATATTTTCTTCTATTTGACAAATACTTTTGAATACATTTTGGTTTGACAATATCGTAAATATCCTCTAAAATTACATGCTCAAATATTGTCTTATTGTAACCAACTCTATATCCACTACAATAAAAATCTTCTTCGTTCTCACTATAAACTTTTACATCATATTTACCAGTATTCTCTCCCCAGCACTCATCAGCCAAATATGATTTATACTTTCCATCGTAATTGCTAATAAATTTGAAACTATGATAACTTATTCTATCATCGTATTTATGATATCCCAGTTTTAGAAACTGGTCATATGAGATATCAATTATTTCATCTTTCGTATCATCAATCTGAGAGAAATTAGGACAAGATTCCATTCGATCATAAATTTCAGAATATTTTTCCGTACATTTATCATCAATACATGTAATAAGCTTGTTCTTAGGAACACTTTTTATCCATTCGTATCTGTATCCATCTTTATTTACAATGGCAAACCAATACATCTTGCCATACGGAAAATTATTAATATACTTATGCTTTATTGGATATCTACAACCATAATGATGTATTAATTCTATTGGAACATCTCTGTAATTCTTGCTCTTATGAATTTCTCCGTTTTCTTTCCACTCATATCCTCCTCCATATGTTTCGAATCGCCCCATGTAAATCCATTGCTCGTCGTCCTTTGTTAAATACGTAGCTCCAAGAACTAAATCTTTCGCTTTAATGCATTCATTATTATGTACAATCTTATTAAATTCTGCTATCTGTTTGTAATCAGGTGACTTTACTGGCATAAGAACTAAATCTTTTCCACTCCATCCATATACAAATTCACCTTCCAGACCTTTTCCTTTATAGCAATTAGCATTTGCCAAAATATAAAGCAGATTCTCAATTGTGATTTCGAATTCAAAACCCCTAGGGTCGTATACTCTACAATACGCCTGTCTATGATCCCAACCAGTAGAATAGTCTCCGGCTTTTTTATTCAGTACGAACCCTTCCGTTGGCTCATTATCAAATTCATCATTTGGTATATCTTCATCACGCCAACCATTCCACGATCTTTCTTTCCGAAGAACGCCTTTCTCATCATAGTAAATTATGTATGCAAGTTTACCTGTATATGTTCCGGAACGATTTTGATATCCTACGTTTATTCTCTTTGGAATAAATATATTACTTTTCATTCATTCTCACCTCACTTCAACGCATTTAATACATCGCAAATAAATCCGCCTATGCAACCAACTAGACCAAATACAAAATAATAATGATCAGTTGTTAATGTTATTCCATGTATAAATGGCTGCAATACTCTTATGCATATGTCATCAACATCAAAAAGTGATAATATCCATGCCGATAACAATCCATAAAAAACTCCACCTATCAAGTTCTCACCTCTATTCAATTGTCTTTTTTGAAATTTTGAGCGAATCGCTCTAAGATTTTATTCTCTATTCATACTTGTCTCTATAGAGTTTCAATACTCTAGTGCCAGAGTTATCTTTTAACCAATATATCCGGCATTTAGCAGATTCAATTGCCCGTTCTATAAGATCATATTCTTTATTATAGTTACGACAATCTTTGCAAGAATCGGGGTGACTATCAGAGTGACACCTATCTGGTGGAACCAAATCATTTTGAAGTTCGTATCCCATATTACATCTATTCATTTTTAACCCTTTCAATTCTGATATGAATTCCATCACCGTCATCAATATCGATCATTGGTAACTCTGTCTTCTTCATTTTAAGATACGATCCTATAATACTATTAATCACTATTGCACAATCTATACACACATCCATTTCACATGGAACTAAAACATCGTAATCCATTATTTCCACATTGTTTGCATCTGTTGCATATTTCTTTTTATACATAGGCAATTTATATTTTGCAGTGTGTTTTTCTTTACCACAAATATCACAATATTCTTTAATCATTCGTTTTCCTCGTTAATAATTTCATAAATTATATAATCCCTATATTTACAATTCCTATCTTTAAATACGTCTTTTAAAATATGTTTTGTTCCGTTATGCTTTGCGCAAAATTTGTCATAACTTTTTTCTACTGGATTTTCACTTATCATTCGCCATTCTATTCTATGAAATTTACGTGCAAGTTCTTCCATTTTACGGAACAGTTCTTTTCCAATTAAAGGGTTTCCTCTATCGAAAGAAAATAGTCCAAAATTATATGCACACGAAGCATACCAATCTATTGCATATGCAAGATATCCAATAAGATTTTCATTGCTGTCAACAATTGCATATTGAAAACAGTATCTATCTGGTTCATCAGCAATTTCTGGTACATGATTATCTAATTCTCCAACTTCATACATCATGTCATCTGTGTAAAAGTATTTTTGCATCTGTTTTTTTTATCTCATCTTTATATATAATTGCAGGTTTTAACATTTAATTACCTCTCTTTAAAAGCGGGATTTCTACCGCTACCTATACTCCATTCTTGGATATTCAACACCCAAAAATTCTTCTTTATATCCGCATTTGTTGCACTCATGTATATTACATGGAGGGTATGTACAAAAGCTTTCGCCAGTAAACTCCATTTCTCCATCATCACATCTACTGCAAGGCATCGTGACTTTGTACAATTTAACTTCTTTTGAAACCTCAAAATCTTTATAGTTTTTTGTTCTGTTCGTTCTCTCTATTTTCATACTTTTACTTATTCTCCAATATATACCAACTGATCAATATATTTTCTATCTTCTCCTTTGAAAATTGGAATATTTTTATCAATAACCCATCTGGATCTCTTAACTGCGTCTTCTGCTCCGCCTTTTCTATTTAGGACTTCAGAGTATTCTTTACTAAATTCATCTCCATTGTTTTTATCAATCCAATATTCTTCCTTAATACAACAACTTCCTCTTTTTTGATAAACAGGAAAGTCATTCCAATTTATATCCTTTTGTGTAATGAGCATGTCCTGAATATCATTACGTGATTTATGCTGAAGTTCACTATGGGAAAAATTTGCCTGTCCTACCATTTGAATTGAATTCTTTGAGGCATCATCTTGTCTCCAGTATACGCAGTTGGTTACTTCTTCTTTTGGGATATTGAAACATCTCGAATCCGTTTCTGCACCTTTATAAATTGCTTCTAAATACACAAGTAATTCTTTATCAATATGTTCAGGATATTCTCCATATAACATGGCAGCCACAAATTCTGTATCTGTAATTTTATCTTTGAAAAATTCATAGACATTTTTTACAAATGATTTATTAAATGCTTTTGTTGCCATACTCGCACTAATACTACAAAGTTTTTCAACTTCATAATCAAACCATGCAGATGATGTAAACTTTTTATAGTCAACAAGAACTAATGTAATTTCATCAGACTGTGTATAGCCAAGTACGCATCCCTGAATATTTTCGCATAAGTATTTTGTTGTATCTTGCATTGTTTTGATTAAAATATCATCGAAAGGTCGTTTAAATTTTGAAGCAAATGTATGAAAACTGCGACCGTCAATTCTGATGATGACCGGGCATCTTCTAATTAATTTTGTTTTTGGGATATTCTCATAATATTGTTTCATTCTAATATCTAAATCTGTATAACTTGGCATATTTTATTCCTCACTTTCTTTTGTTGAAACAGATTTTTCATACGGTATTCCAACATCCGCATCAATAAAAAGAACAGCAAATTCGTCACAATGTTCTACACTTCTTTTTATTATATATCCTTTATCTATGAGGATTTTAATTGTTCCATCAGAAAGCCCTTCATACCATTTTCCAACAAATGTAGGATCAACCACACCATATTCGATATGAGTTTTAATTTCGCCAATAATCATTTTCGCAGTATTTTTATCAGAATATTTTTTGTCAAAATATTTCTTCATTTTCTTTGCATTAATCATTTTATTCGCTCCAATCTAACTTTTGTCCACATTTAGGGCAATATTGTTCCAATGTAGATACAAGTTGTCCATTACCACAGCGAGGACAATCACCTTTAATTGCATATGGTTTATCATTGAAATCATACAAAATGCGTCTGCACTTAACCTTTTCTCCATTTGAGTCTTCCACTCCAATTAAATCTCTAAACATTGCGAATCCACTAAACATTGTATTCATCTCGTCGCAACTGCCATTTATACAAATATCATTTGCTACGTCTGACGCTGCAATTCCACAATTAAAATAGAAGTTATTATCGTGATCGTAAGCCTTTAATCTTAATTCTAAGTCTTCTATTGAAGTATCTTTATCTACTTTCACACTTTCTGTAATAATTCTATCTGCTTCTCTCACCATCTCATCATAACACCATCTAGGATTTCCCATAATTTACCACCTCCATGAAAGTAATATTTAAACGGGCACAGCGACATCGCCATCCCCAAATAAGCTTGCAAAAAACAAACCATTACGACGAATAATTTCACTTGATAATACATATTCCACCATATTATCAGTTTCCATATTATTAAGACTATCATTTATCTTTTTTAACGCATCTTCCTCATTTTCTGCTAACACAACTAGCATTTCTGTCCGATTATTAGCTTCCCATTTCCCATTTTTAAATATCTCTCTTTTACAATCGACTGAATAAAAATCCATATACCCTCCTACATATCACAACCGCAAAGACATACAAAGCAACTACAGTCCATACATTCTCCACATCCTGTTTCAAGGCATTCTCTTGCATTACTACACAAATCTTTATCTTCCGGTACTTTTATTACAAAGTATCCATTATTTTCTAACAATTTAATTGCTTCTTTAATATTATTCTCCATGTTTTCGTCTCCTACCAATCGTTTCTAAAAACAACATATTCATTATCCCAATCAATATTTATATCTTCTAATAGTCTATATACATATACATAAGCATAAGCAAGGTCGTCGTTAATTCGCTTTGTCGCAATATCATGAAGCGTCACAGTTTTTACTTTATTCTCGATCCAATTTTTAAAATTTTCATAAACGTCTTTTGGAATAATCCTTGATTCATTATACTCAAAAGGTTTCTCTTTAAAATAATTTTCAAAAACATTCCCGTCAAACCATCCCATTACATCTGATTCTTCATCTTTTGGAATAGTATAATCTTCTGGATGCTCCCACATATATAAATAATTTTCATATAATTCCGAAAAAGAATATGCAATCATAAGATGTTTTACTTTTTCAAACGTTTTCTTTTTTACAAGTATTATTTCACTTTCATATCCCATGCAAATTCACCTCCAATGAAAGAACGCTTTCGTTACTTTACCTTTTTTAAGACATAACATCCTTAATCTCTTCCCATGTTTTAGGACAATAATTGATCCAATCCATCATTGCGCCGACATTATAAGCATATGGAAGATTTTTGAATTTTTTCACTTCTTTATTCTCTATATTCAATTGTCTTACTTTATATCTGAGTTTTTTCAGAGATTCCTGATAGATGTCATCATCGAAATTACCATGTGTGTGACCATAGAGAAGAACTGTATCTTTATAACAACCATTCCACGAAAAGATAGGATAATGAGAAAGCACAAGTTTTTGATTGATACCATTGTAATTATCAGTAAGTTCGCAATAATCAACTACAGTTTCAAATAACTGTTTTACCCTATAATCTTTCAATCCTGACTCGTCATGATTTCCGACCACTAAAATTTTTTTAGATTTGAGTCTTGAAATGACAGAACATAAATATTCATTATCTTTATTATTGCCACATCTGCCAATATCACCTAGAATGAATGTTATATCATTATTATTAACAACAGAATTCCAATTCTTCACAAGAATCTCATCATGTTCTAATGTACGATTATCAAAAGAATTCGTGCAACCGATGTGCAAATCTGCAATGTATCTATACATTCTTATTCTCCTAAAATTGTTTTCAAACAGTCATTCCAACCTTTTACATTTCCATTGAAAATTTCTTCACCGTATTTTCTTCCTTTCGGTAATTCTTTCAATGGACACCAATCTGGTTTGCCCTGACAATAGTCACCATCGCACTGAATATCCCTGTATAGACCTTCATCATTTTCATCAGACATAACAGAACAACAAGCATTTATCCCTTCATCTAATTCAAAGCAAAATATACAATCAAAACACGTTTTTGGTGTATCTAAAATTAACATTGCTTTACTCATCTTCTACTCCTAATATAATTCTTCTATATTCTTTCCCTGAAATTTTGCCTTGTTTCATATCAATATATTCTCCAAGATGGTCATCATATAAATCTATATGAGTATTAGATAAATATTCTCTGATTTTTTCAATGGCATCTTTCTTCTCAATATGCCATTTACTTTCTTCTACAAGAGTTTCGCTAATCATAAAACAAGCATCATAATATCGTTCTATAATATACACAAGTTGTTCTTTTGAAAGTTTTAATAAATTTTCTTTGGTATATTTTGTCATAATTATTCCCTCCTAAAACCAACTAAACTCACCGGCAATTAACATTTTCTCAAGATTATGCGCCTGTCGAATTTCACGCTCCGTTCCTTCACATTCTCCTTTTGTAATTTCATGTACTTCACCATTCGCATGTACAAAAATTCTGCCAAACTCAAACTGGCAAAAATGTGTCTGTGTCGTATGAACAACTTCCTGTTCTGCATCGATCATCACTCTAGTTTCTGCGTATGTGGTACAAAGATAGACTGTATTCTCAAACTCATCAAATCCTATCTTATCCATCCAAATATGTACTTCTCTTTCTGCCATCTTATACTCTCCCGTTTTTATATAATTTTTATTGCTCCGCCCATCAAAAGAATCGCAAATAAAAATAACCAAAATATTATTCCAAATACAATTGAAATTATAAATGCCTCTACAATACTATCGTCTTCTAATAAGCTGGCAACAAATACAATAAGTTCTAACAACATCCATAACCCTAATACAAAATTCATTTTTCTTGTCTTCCTTAATACACTGTTTGATATGCTTTACAATTGCAGAAAAAGCATTTATCAAATTCATTTCTTCTCATGCTATTCTTCCTCTTAATAATTCAGGGTTGTCGAAAATATTTCCTACAATTTTAATGTCTTCCAGACACGGTAAATATTCAAATTCTGTTCCGTAATTTTCTTTGCCGTTTGTCGCTTTAAAACCAAGTTCTTCTTTATCCCAAACTATTTGCCATGCATACTCTTCGCAATCAATAGTAGTACAATGAATAATATCGTTCTCCCAAATCATTTCCTTGTTTTTATCTTCAAATCCAACATATTGACAGATTGTATTAGGATCAATTTCATACTTAATCATCTGATTAGGCAATTCCCAATCGGTCATCATTTCTTGTAATATGTAATGATGTACCGGAACTGGTGAACAATCGTCAATTGTACAATGTGTTGTTTCTGCCATTTTGTAATAATAGCCAGTTACCCATTCTCTAGTTCTAAGCGTCTTTGCTTTTACCATATATCTATTTATATCCATCTTTTTCACCTAATCAACAATTTCAATCTTTTCGCCCACAAAATGTTTTAGTTTTTCATTTAAATCTTTTGGATATTTTTTCACAACATAATATTCAATATCCACTAATACTTTTGTGATAACATTATCATCATCAAACCAAACTCCACCGATTGTTCCGCCTGGAATTCTTATTGCAAGAATCTTGCCCTTTATCATGGAATCGTCAGCTAATATATAATGTTTCCAATGTTGGTCTTGTGATAATCCAATAATAGAGTCTAATTCTTTTGTTAAATCACAATAATACTCCTGTAAATTTGAATATCTTGTATTCGCATATTTATTCTTTAATAGCATATTCTCCTCCATTGAAACACGCATTTATTCGTAATCATAAGATAAACAATATCCTTCATCTGACAATTGCTTAAACCATTCAATGCGATCTCTCATTCCAACATCATCAACTTCTTTTCCTTCTAATATTCTCTGACAAATATCGGACATTTCTTTTGGCTCTATTAAATGCAAATCTTCGTCTTCGGATTTAATCCAATCTGGTTCTATTTCAGGAATTCTTTTTCCGCTATATTTTTCAATTAAATCCTGAACCAACTCAATGTTATGACCTGAGTGAGAAGTACTATCTCCTCCAATATATTCAAGATTTTTATCATCATAATCCCACATTACCGTTCCTCTGTGGATTGTAATTTTATATGTTTTAAACCAATTAAAACCACATGACATATAGTCTCTCCTCCATTGAATCCAACATTTCATTAATTATTTATTCTATATATATCATTATGTGTCTCGCCATCTGAAAAATAGATGTCCCAATCGTCAAATAGGCTCTTAATTCTTTTTTTACTCATGGAGTATTCATTTATATGTGTAAACACAATAGATTTTTTTTGTCCAAAACCTTCAACATCTTTTATACATCTATCGTATAATTGATCTAAATCGAGCAAGCCATATCTCAAAGTATCTTGATGTGGATTTGGAACATTAGTCTTATCATACATTCTTTGATTAATCAACGATTTATCACATTCAGATGGAAATTGTCCTGCTCCATGCCTTGTTAAATATGTCCTTGACGCATAACATGTCTCAATGTTAATATCATCGTCCCATTTCACATTTTCAATTATTTTCTTTGGATTTTTTATTCCTGTGTTAGAAGGTGTAAGATGTGGATAATATTTTAGATTATTTTGATCAAGTAAAAGACCTTGTGCAGCTTCAAATACTATACTCTCGTACTCATTGAGAAAACATTCATCAGAAATCATTGTTGCTACTTCGTTCATAAAATCCCAATCTTCTAAATAATGATCGTAAATTCCTGAATCATTGAACAAATCTTCCCATTTCTTAGTTAAGACAATTCCTTCTCTGTCGAAAATCTTTAAGTAATAATCTCGGATATAATCGGAGACATACAAAGTAATTACTCCGGCTTTATATCTTTTTATTGTCTCATAAATTCCAAGACCACAACTTCCATGCTTATTCTTTCCACGTTTCTCTTCTATAATTTGATTAGCCATCATATCATATGGAGTTGTTACCATACAATGTTGATTTATATAAATGTTCGGACAATAGCCTAGTTGTTTTAATTCATTGTATTCTTGCTTAAAAACAATCGGATTGCAAATAAAATCTTCTGAGAGATATGTATCCGCTTGATTGAAAGTCCCTGAACCAAAATGATGAAAGACATGTCTGGTTCCATCTGATGTAACAACTGTATGTCCCCTTTGAGCACCACCATTCGAACAAACAACAATACTATTAGGTTTTTGCGAGAAATAATCTGTCATAAGACCTTTGCCTTCGTCTCCCCAATTTGCACCAATTACAATCTTAATGTCCTTCATCTTTTTGTTCTCCTATCTTACCAAGTGATTTCTCCGTTATTATCTGATGTATTACTTATTACTGTATCATTCTTTGCTTCATTGATGATAATATTTACAATCTCATTCGTAATATTATCAATAGTTACTTTTTTAAAATGAGTGTTATCAAGGTACTTCTTATAAGACTCTTCAATATCATCATCATCTCCTCTCCATATATTCCATCTATAACCATGTTTCACATCTAAATGGTATATATTAAATTTCTTAGAAACTTCTTCATACAAGTCCTTTGTTTCCACATCCGACTGAAGATTGTCTCCAGTTGCTTCAATAAGACCACTTCTCACACCTCTTAATGGAAGATATGGATTAAGTTGTTCGTCTCCAATAGTAATAATAATTCCTTTTCTTCCACGGTTTATACAATCAAGTTTTGTATGGCGTGAGCCAAAGTACCACGCAGCGGTATATGATTCATAACTATTACCGCCACCACCAAATTCAAAGTAAATTTTATCTAATTGTTCTGCTATGCGAATATCTGATTCAAACTGCGAAACCTGAATAGGACATCTGTCATAAGCCAAATCACCAATTCCCATTATCATAAATTCCACATCTGAAATTTCCTCATACAATTTTGTCATAATCACATTTAATTTTTTCGCAATTTCCACTGCTACATCTCCCATACTTCCAGTTACATCTAAAGCTAAAATAACTGGCAATGTATTTGGGTGTTCGTCAGAATCACAACACTCTCTAATTACGTTCCTTGGATCAAGAGCTGGATCAATTGTTCTTGCTTTAAACATTTCCTGATTGTTGCAATCTGAATCAATAATACCTGATTTAGAAACAGATCTTCCTACTGATTTTGAATAACTTTTAAAACTATCACTTGTCCATGAACCACATCCCATACTATGCGTCCTCCTCTTCTGTATTCTCTACTTCATCTTCATCGTTCATATCGAAATCAAACATTCCGTCAAACATATCTCCCATATTACCTCCCATCATCATAAACGGTAACATTGCGCTCATACCATTATTTGCACCAATCATACCAGTTGCATTTCCGTCGTTGCCCTTCATCATCTGAGAAAGCATCATATATTTAAAAATATTATTTGTACCTTTCTTGCCTTTCACAGCGTCATTTCCAAACATTGATACAATTTTTCCATAGAAATATGTATTCCCCATAAATACATGTCTTTCCGGAAGAATCGTTTCGATTGTAGAATCTTCATAATTGATAACAGTAATCTTATTTTCTTCTACTTCCATAACGCATTTTGGCTTTCTTCCGGTTCCATCATTTGCAAGAATAATATCTCCTTTAGACACTTTGTTTGTTGGAATAACAAAGAAGAATTCCTCTCCAAGATCGAATACAAAATTATTACAATTTGTAAGTCTACCAGTTTTTACATTATAAGTTTTATACCCATTAGAAGTTTTAACTGCAATATTCCCATTCATCGACAGTCTACACATTCCACTTCCTACTTTTCCAAACATTCCATTTAATAAATTATTCATCATATTTTTATCTCCTTCTTGTTTTATATATTTCTCCTCATGAAAGCAACGTTCGCTTATTTTCCTCTATTTACTCGTAAAAATTTTTCTATCTGATTTTTTATTTCCACAGTAATTTTCACTTCATACATTTTGGGAACCAGCATCCCCAGTTTATCTTTTTCTTTGGAGCAAAATCTTTAATTATCTTTTTGGAGAGAATCTCACACGCTTGAGTCCCATTACAACTATCTGTAATATAATATCCAGGCATAAGAGCTTCACTAATCTCGTATACAGTGCTACACACTTTTTTATAATTTTTTCTATACCACTCCAATTCTTCTTCTAATTTTTTAATTTTATCTTTCTTCTTCATACCCAAGTTCCTCTTTTAATTTCTGAATACACTGATTCGAAGTCAAAACAACTTCTCCCGGAAGCAATACAATACTACCGTCATACTCTGAAATAAACTTTTCAACCTTATGCTTATATTCTCTAAGCTCTCGCAATTCTTTTTCTGATTCTTTCAGTCCATCCTTATATCCGGTTTGATAAAAATTTCTCCTACTGCAATTTCCGCACCCAGACCATGACATTTGCTCTGAATTCTTCCTTATTTGTTCAAGATTCTCTTGTAAATTCATACAATCACCTCTTTATCTATCCAAAACGATTACTGCCATAACAACCAATGGAAAGTTATCATCAACCCATATTCCGGATCATTATCTTTACCATTTTCATAATCAAAATACAACGATGGTAATATTCCAAATTTAATCTGAAAATAATTGGTATCTTTATTATGATAAGCTGATGTCTTGAATCTTAAATGCGTCCTTCTTTTTCTTTTCACTGTTTTATTCTCCTATCGAAAATATTGCCAAGTAGATTCAAAAACTAAATCATATAAATAAGACACTATCATCTGAAAACGCACACCTTTCATTTCGGTCAATTCAACATCATTATTCATTGCATCGATCATGTATAGAACAAAATCATTTATACCTTTTCTTGTAATAGGAACTTTATGACGAATGTGCATATTAATGTAATCTATCAGCCCATCTACATTTGTGTTCATAACAGTATCGAATGTTTTTATATAATGTTTATCCGCTGCCTTGTTCAGTGCTTCCGAATCAGTCATACCGTATGCCGTCTCAAAAATAAAATCCCAAAATTCAGGTTTTACAAATTTCTTTTTTATATCTTTAACCGTAATTTCATCCAACATTTATCCTACCTCTTTCTCAAATTACCAATTACTTGTACAATGTGCATTGATTTCAATTTCTTTATTGCACCAAGGACATATAATATATTCGATATTCCAATACTCTCGCTTACCAAATGTGCCTGTCTTTGTAGAAACTTTCTTCCTGCGTATATCATTTAAATCATATTCCATAACACATCCACATTTTTGGCATTTCTTTTGTATGTTTCCAACACTAATTATTTTCATAATTTATCACCTTGAAACTGCCGTTTCGTTATTTTTTATTCTCTGTTTATTTCTTCAACTAGATCAATGTAGTTATCTATAATATCTAAGATTTTATCTAAATTCTTTTGTTTAATGCCATTCTCTAAATTCGCATCAAGATATTGTGTGATACAATTCTCATCATCAATTTGTCCATAAATCATATTTTATTCCTTTGAAATATCGGTTTCATGACCATTCAAATTTTCCACACCCTACTCTGCCAGGAATCCATGCGTTGTTACTTTGAATTGGTTGATAAATATTTTGTGGGAAATCAAAATTACAATACTCTCTATATCTGCAACATTTACAACATTCTTCTTCATATTTTTCTATTCTTTTTTGTTTTGACATTCTTTTATATTCTCTCATCATATACTCATATAACAAATCAGACATACGTTCTTTGTCTTTCTCTGCGTATAAATATTTTTCTTTGTATTTTTGTAATTCTTTTATCTCATTAATAAATTCATTTAGCATATATATATCACCTCATATTAAATAATTCCGAGTGTTTCATCTTCGTATTTACACGCTCTTGCTTTTGCAAACATATCTTCATATTCAGACAAATTAAACATTCCAATCGTACATTGAGAAATCATATGAATGATTCTTTTATACATGACATTAGGAAATAGTTCAGTATTTTCATTTAACGTTACATCCACAAAAAGAAATCTCGCTTTATTTGGATCTCTATTTATAATCTCCAATACTAATGGTTTTAGAAACAAATGCAATGCAAATGGAATACCCATAACAATATCATCGCATCCTAAATAATGTTTATGATAATAAGCATTCATTGCTTCTAATTCATCGTTATACAATTTCTTGTTGTACCAACCTTTGCAAATTAGATAGATATCTGTTAATTGTTTATTCTCTGTCATCTCTTTTAACTCCAAATAATTCGCATAAATCATTACTCATATTTATTATTTTGAAGAATCTATGAGCAATTTCTTCATTCATATGAGCTTCACAGACTGCCTCGGCTGCTTTTGGATGTTCACTACAATCCACAAATTCTTTGTAATAGTCAACCATATCTTTCCAAATACCAATTGTTTCTCCTGCAATTAAACTTGTCCGTCGGCTTCTATAACATTTCTGCAACTTATCATTTGGCATACCACAGAATAAATTTCGTAATACGTGATTTTTAAATATTCCCATACTTATTCACCAACCTCCGATACAATTTTCTTAAACATATCATCTACGGAATCAAGTAAATCATATCTCTTATCAAATGGAGCCGTAGAACTTCTAGCGAATTTACGTTCAACCATATCTATATAATATGTAGAACTTCCGTCGTCTCCTTGATAAAATTCATTCCATTCTGAATCAGACAACAATCTCTTCACGTCGAGTTGCTCAATAGCAAGATTATCAAAACTAACAACTTTGAATTTATTCAAAATATCCTGTAGATTTTCATATAACCATTGCTGATTTTCTTCTATTTCTTTTCTGTCAGAATCAAAATACTCATTACCTCGTCTCAAATGCTTATAGCCCAAAATGAGCATCTTTAAATTATTATTCTCCATAGCTTGTACATCAGATGGTTTCAGAACTCCATTAATTACATGAATTACAATATTGGGATATTTTTTGACCTTTTTGATAAACTCTTGCGTTGGATTTACAAGAGATACACCTAGTCCATAAATAAGCTTTTCATTAATCATCTTATCTACCAAATCAATATTCTGTTCAAAATGCACCTGGTTAAGAGTAATATTTGTGATAACTTTTAAATCTCTGAGCTTTTCTAAGAATGGAATTAAATCAGGATGCTCAAGAACGTTACCTCCTCCGATTGCCACTTCTTGATATGGATGAAGTGTCTCGATAAATTTCTCGTTTAAGATATTTCCATGTTTGCCATTTTGTGTAGAACCTTCATGGCAAAACGGACATCTCATTGAACAAGAATTGGTAATCTTAATATCCATATTTCTTGCAAAATCAAATTTAAATTCATCATCCTCTGTTTCACAAATGCGAGTACCGTCTGAAAATATTTTGTTAATCGTGTTTCCATTCTTGTACATGCCTAATAATTCCATTCTAAAAATCCTCCATATTTTAAAATTTAATCATGACCATAATATCCAAAAGCTACAATTCCTTCACCTTTTGGTGTAGTATAACTTTGTTCAAATGTTTCATACCAATTATCGTTGAAAAATTCTTCTGATGTTTTTATGCTTTCTTCTTCAAAAATACCATCTACTACTTCTTCGTCATTCCAATCGACATAAGGATACATAAGAGATCTATTCCATGACTTCTTTTCTTGCAGTTCTTTTATTACTTCTTCTCTTGAAACAAATTTATCCTTGTCTTCCCAATAAAGCAGCTCTCCATTTTCCCATTTTTCATATTCATCAGAACTACACATTGTTAAACTATGTACCGAACTACTATTCGTTTCAAATACTCCACGTCTAATTTGTTTTTTCATATGTTAATTTCCTTTCTCATAAATTTCGTATTTGTCAAATTCAGGTTTTAAATCACCATATAATGTATAAGTTCCCCAATCTGTTACTTCTTTGCCCTCTGCGATAAACATTTTATCTCTATATGAATCACCATTATCATTTCCTGTAATAATAATCGAATTGCCAAAAAGATATCTAAACAACTTGTCTGAATCAGACAATAAATCATCTAACCAAGATTTTAATTCTCCTGCATGATCGATATAATCATAACCAATGTCATAATAATAATGTTTTTCCTTACCATATTCATATGATTTAACATTTAATTCTGGGATTGTATATGTGATTTCATACTCATCTAGAATATCTTTTAATCGAGTAAGTTTTTCATCAGCATATTCTTTGTCCATCGAAAGAATTGCTGTAATCAAATATGAAGCTTTATTATCAAGATCTCCATATTCTTCACATTCCCATCCATATTCTCCTGTATGAAAATCAATATGGTCTTTTAGTTCGTACCCATCTTTTGCAATACAAATTGCATGAGTACTGGACGAATTGGTTTCATAAACGCTTCTGCGGATTTGTCTTCTCATATTTATATTTCCTTTCTTAATCTACTGGATATTCATAATCGATTGCATCCATATCAATTAATCCTGTGTTTTTAATATCGTCCCAATAACAATATTCATCCCCATCTTGAATAACTACATATTTTCTATTCGTCAGATATTCTTTCAACGATACATTTTCTTCTTCAAGAAAACCACTAAGCATGTCTTCATCTACGCATCCTGTATATGGTTTATCAAAATGGAAATATCCATTATCTCCTTCCCAATATTCAATTGTATCAATTCCCCAATCTCTTTCTTTTTGTTCAAGCCACTCATTAAGCTCGTCTTCTGTCTTACCATATTCCTGAGCGTATTCACTATCTTTATTTGCCGGATGATCTTTATCTGCAAACGAATCGGAAATCATAGGAATAACAATCCTTTTAAGACCTGGAACATATTTCAATGCAAGTGATTCAAGTTCTTTATATTTCTCATCATTGTATTCTCTAACTAACGAGGCACATGCATACAGCCATTTATCATGAAAATTGCCTAATGCTCTAAATGGACTTCTACCAAAATTCATATCATGATCCCAAATATGCCACTCACAGTCTTTTTCTCCGGTATTTCTGTCATCCCACAAATAGAAATCTTTTAATATCTCTTCCGATGTGTAATGTTCGTCCTTTTTCATAACACAAAGAGAATGCTGACTGGAAGAATTTGTTTCAAAAACATTTGTTCTAATTTGTCTTTTCATATTCGTTAATCCTTTCTTTTTGTCACCCATATATTGTATGTGTCAATTAATCAAAATACAATATATAGTATTCATAAACAGATGAAATTTCGATTTCATCCGTTTATCTATTTATTCTCCAATCTCTTCGATCTTCTTTATATACCAGCTATGTGGAACTTCAAATTTCTGAAGATACACCGGCACTTCTCCAATTGCATTAAAATAAGCCATGCGAAGATCCATTTCCTTATCAGTTCCATAGTTTTCTACTGGTAGTACATATTCAACTTCTTTGTCGCTTCTACATTTCCAGACCTCTTTAATCTGATTCTCTACACCTGAATCACAATATTCGTAATACAACTCTGGAGCCATATAAAAAAGGTTTAACTTTGTTTCTGGCACAATTTCATATACCCTAACATCTACGTAATATTTCATTATCTCCACCCATATTCTTTCTTCATCTGTTTAAATTTTTTCATAAATAACTTTAATTCTTCATATGTAAGTCTTGCTGGTTCCTCTGATATTCCTGGAATCGATGAATATGAAGCAAATTGATTATGGAGTATTTTTACAACTTTATATTTAGTATAAATGTGAACCGATGCAATCTTTTTGTATACGACTCCATAGTCATCTTTTTTATCCAGTAACCATCCATTCTCTTTGAGTTCTTCGTCCAATTTTCTATTCCATATCATCTTTGTCACCGCCAAATCCAACAAAATTTGTCAAGGTAATCAACCCTGGAATCAATAATACCCATGCATTATCGGCATTTTGATTAATAATCATTGACTCAATTACTACAAGCGCAGTGCAAATCCATGCAGAAATCAAAACCTTACTAGAATCTTTCATATTCTCACCTCATTTTTTAACTATGGCGATCTATTTCAGACCGCCATATATTGTGCATTATTCTGTTTCTGCAACGATTCCCTCTTCTTTTACAGCTTTCATAGCTCTCAGATATGCTTCCGTCTGAATCTGAATCTTTTCTTCACGCTCTTTTTCTTCCTGAAGTCTCTTCTTCTCAGCACGACGATCCATCTGTCTCTGTTTTCTTTCCCATCTTTTCTGTCTACGAGCTTCGAGTAATGCTTCGTATTCTGCATTCTCTTTTTTAAGTTCTTCCATTGCAGCAAGTAATTTTTTAGCTTTCTCTACCTTATCAACGTAGCATCTCTCAAACTTAAGCTCTCCTGCTTTCTTTTCAATGCCTTCAGATGTATATTTCTTCCCATAATCACATTTCGCTAATGCAAGGTATAATGCGTATTCCATAGAAAATTTGTCTCTTTCGTCACACACAATCTTTCCTTCATATCCAAAAATTGTAGCTACGCCTTCTTTAATTTTAATATTTAAAATCTTTTCTGGGACTACCTCTTCGATTTTTTCAAATCCAGATTCTCTTTTATAATAATCAATTCTATTCTGAATCTTCTCTACTCTCTTCAGATGATCTTCATCTTTTGGATGTACTTTCTTCTTTTCAATTTCTGTTTCAATATTTTTCTTCACCATTTCTCTTGTCTCCTTTGCAATATTATTTATTAATCCTGTTGATACTTTGAATCCATCTATACTAGATTTTGGAGCAAATATAATTGGTTGTTTCTCAAGCTGCTTTATTAATTTACTATAAGCTTCTTTATCTATAAAATCAGCCTGACGTGCAAGCGTCACTTTATATGGCTCAAACATCTCGTCTATCCAATACCAAAGGTGGTCATCTTCTTTGATTAAATATCTATTATTATTGCTTACGATGTTAGAAATTGTTACAACACTACCACAAAATTTCTTCATACTATTTACAAAAGTACAATCTGGAATATATATATCTCTTTCTACGCTATCAATGAAACCGTATTCTTTAACCATATCATCCCACTGTCTGACACGTACTTTATCTCCAACCTTATATTTCAATATGTATACCTCCTATTTTTATATGCTATATATTGTATTTTATATTTTATTTAGCACTATATATTGATTGATTTTGCCGTTGAAACATGCTTTTAATCAATCATATTAAAAAACTCTTCTTTATCTATATCAATTATTCCTATTTTATGATGAATTATTGATTGTTCATCTTCTCTTAAATTGAAAAATAGAACTCTTAATGCATTTAATATTTTTGGTATTTTTTCATGTCCATCATTTTCATTTTCTATAACCATATCAACATAGACAACATCTCCAAACGAATGAATAGAATTAATATCTTCTTTTTTCTTGTCTAACGATGTTATTGTTTTATATTCAATCTGTGGTTTGCATCCCATCCTATATGTAAGGTCAAGATATTTATATGTTTCAAAATCACGGTCTGCGTCAAGAGCTTCTTCGATAATAATGGATGTTTTCGAAGATTCTTTTTTATATTTTTCTGCATCTTCTTTATTATTAAAACATTTAATATTTTCTGGATAATCAACAACGCCATCGTTTACCAATTCAAAAGTTACATACAAAATATTTCACCCCATTTCCAAAAGAAACCTAAAATTCATGTCTATTGATTTATTCTCTTTTTTGACAATGCTTCCCAAAAGTATATATAATCATTTTCTAAGCAAATTTTTCCATAATCAGCATAGCTTTGATAATATTTATCTGGTTTTGCCATAGAACGATAACATTCATTCTTTTTGGGACAATCTTTACTCATGCACATCGTAATATCAGGCATTATTCTCACTTCCTTTCACAATATTCTTACTACAAACCTTCTTGACATCCAATGGTGTCGGGCAAAAATCTGTAGTTTGAATCGCTTTAATGATCACCGGAGACACCTTTCCTTTTGCATAACAGAAAACCATATCTCCTACGGTTATATTCTTTTTGAATTCATTCCAATTTTTACCATTTGGAACTCTCCAAACATACAGTTTATTATCCGGAGAATTTGGATGAACACCCCATACATACGTAGTATTATTCTCTGTTCTATAGGCGGGTTCTTTTATATGGTTGTCTCTCTTCTGACCATTCTTACTACGAATAATCTTCGCTTCATCTGCGCCAAATTTCTTCAGAACCAAATACATTACATATCCGTCAGTTAATCTATTCTCTTTATCAACCACTATGTATTTACTCTGTCTTCCAGTTTTAATCCAATGCTCTTTACACGCATCAATCTTCTCTTTTCTTGGATGCGTTTGAGCAAAAGATTCAGGAACGATGATGTCACTCATTTTCATTTTCATTATGCAACTACACCTCTTTTCATATTTAATGCCCTCTCAAAATTATTTACCATTTCTATGTAATTATCTCGTTGTGTTTTTGCAGTGACATATCTATGAGTAATAGCATATCTTTTAAGCCACATTTCAAATTCATTATCTTTCTCTTTTCTCATCGCATATGCAACGATTGCAAGAAATGATACTTCGTTCTTTTCATTTATAAGGTTATGATCCTTTGGTAACAGTCGTTTTTTAGTGAAATAATTAATGTCATCATAATATTCGTCCAGATCATTTTCTGTAATCTCAGTACTTACGTATTTATGTAAGAATTCAATTGGTTCTAATTCATCATCAAGTGACGGGGTTTCTTCATTTTTTACTTCTTCTGGCAATTCAACTTCGTCAATGTCTTCAATATATAAGTACTCTTTCATGAGTTTTTCAAGCATGTCCATCTTAGTAATAATTACCTTCCTATCCTTCGTGCTTTTCTGTTTTCCGTATTCTTCAAATGACATGTCATCATACTCTTCAAATTTCTTATCTTTTAATGTAGACATAAACTCTTTTAAGAATCCGTCAAATTTTTCATCGTCAATGTTATATGTAAGGAACTCATGATATGTAGCAAACCACAACAAACTATCTTTGCTATTAAAAAGCTTTCCAGTTGTGCCCTGGTCAATAAATTTATTCAATCTGTCTAATTCGTTTTCAAATTCATCAAATTCTTCTTTGTTTGCATTTTCATTCAAATAAATGTTCATCGCTTTTCCACGTTTCCAATCGTCAAGATGATAAATCAGCATAATTGTTTCATTTACCACACGATCTATTACGCCTTTTTTCTTTTCAGTAGATGTATAGTTTCCACAATCGAAGAAAAATCTATGATTCTGTGAAAGCTTTTTAACGTATCCGGCAATTTTGTACATATATAATATTCCCTTCTGATTTGCATTCATCTTTGCACAACGGTTACATCTTGCCATATGATACGCAATTTCTTCATCTGTACAATCCAGATGTTTTACAACATCAAATGAATAGTCATCAAATCTATCCTGTAATTCTTCTGGAAGATCTGACCAACCCTTTCCTCTCATGTCGAATTCAACAACCTGTCCATCTTTCTGATAATATGTATATGGCATCATGAGATTTTTGCCCATTTTAAATTTTCCATTTCGAAAATCATCGCAGGTTGTAATTCTCTGTAATCCATCAATTAACCAAATGATTATTCTTTCTCCAATCAACTGCTCGCATAATTTAATTGGATCGATATCTTCTGATCGTAAAACTGAGGCAACTAAGCCATCACGAGTCTCTGTATCAAACTGTCCACTTTGCCTTTGAAGAATATAATCTTTATGTAATTCACCTCTACTAAACATTTTCATTAGGATTCTTATCATATAAGGATCTTTTTTTGTCTTATCTCTTCCATACATACACATACCTAGTACCTCCTCTTATAAAATATCGAAACATTTTTTGTTTCTTTCATTTCTCTTACACAATCTTGGACTTCATTTATTGTCATATGTAAAATTTCAGCAATCTCAAGTTGTGAATATCCTTGCGCAATTTTCTTGGCAACTCTTCGTTCTTTCTTGCCAAGCTTTGCCATATACTTGTAATATTCATCGCTATATTCTTCGCCAAATGCTTCTTTATGTATATCGAATTTAGATTTACAAACATCTCCAACAGAATATCCATCTTCATTTTTATATTCTAAAGAGACATTTGTTATAATTGTTCGATATCCATCTTCATCTTCTTTTATATTCCCGTTCTCATCTCTTGCATAATTAACAAGTTTTTGTGTACTCACATCTCTCAATGCAGTATTCATCTTATAAACAATTTTCGCTTCTATGTATCCATGTACTGAATCGTTTTTATCTGGGTCAAAAGTTCTTAAGAGCATATATAATTGCCAATTCGCCATACTTATAAAGTCCAAATATCTTTGATCATTATGCGAAATTCCAAATGCACTTATTTTTTTTGAAATGAACATTTTGAGTTTTTGCAAATTATTGCTCGCATATTCATTACAAATTTTCTCAATCCAAATCTCTCTTTCTCTATACTCGGCAGTATCTTCTAAATTGTTATCTTCCATATCTTTTAAAGATGCCATTTTTATCATTCCCCTTCCAACGTTTCCAGTAATTTGATAATATCTTTGTCGTCTGGTTTTCTTTCTCTGTATCGTCTATTCTCCAAATGTTTTACGAAAGATACCATTTCTTTGTTAGTTGGAATTCTCTTTTTATTACGGGATAATTCTAATATTTTAGATATCATCCACATTTCATCTTTTACTTTTCTTCTTATACGTCGATTTTTTCTTGCATTTTTGTATGCAAAATATCCTTCACATCCATTTTTATTGTTATCCATTTCAATATGATGTGTGATATTTTGATATTGATCATCCATAATAGACAATGCTTTCTCTAAATCTCTATACCTAGAAGCTGCATCCGAAATAAATCTGTTCTGTTCTTGGACTCTATTAACCCACGCAAGAACATTTAATGGAACCTCATAATTCTCATTGATAAGATAATCTCCATCATTATCATCTGTTGTCTGTTCCAAACAATCTTCTTGAATTACAATCTCTTCGATTTCTGTTGTCTCTGATTCAGATTCTTCTGCTTCTTTCTCTTTTACAATAGGCTGTATGCTAAATCCATTCTTTCTCAATCTTTTTGGCAAATGTTTTAACAGCTTTTTTGCCTTATATTCGTCAAAAACTTTTGCATATGACTTATTAGAAGTAGTTATATCCCCATTTTGAGTCACAGAAATATAGAGGTTGCCATCTTCGCTTACAATTAAGCAACCCAAAGAAATCACCCTTTCATAAAAATATTTTCGAGAAATAATCCATGATTTCGATAAAATGGCACAAGAAATAAACCTTGTACGTCTTGTTATCGTTCAAGAATGTATTCTCTTTCACAGAGTTACAATATTTAATTATTACATTTGCGAAAAATTGGCAGAATTTGCCTTGACTATATTCTTGATAATATGTAATAATATAGTTATAGTCGTTAACGGCTATGGTGTTAATTCACTAGGCAAGTTCACGGGTGGCAGCCCATTATGTGAACTTGCCTTTTTTATTCTGTTATTTTCGACATGTTTATTATAGCTTCGAACAAATGTTCTTGTCAACATCTTTACGAACATTTGTTTGTTTTATTCCATTTAGGGAAAAGAATATTTCTTAGAATATCACGATTACTTTTCAATTCTCCATCAAGCGAGAGAATTCCAAAAATATCATTTTCATCATAAGAAATGCTTTTCGCAATTTCTACTAATTCTTTTCCATATTTTTTTTCTCTTCTTTCTGGTTTCTCATGTATAAGTGTTTTTCTATCCAAGCAGATTATTGTAATTTTGTCTACGGGTGCATTATCTATTATTTGTTTAGCTGTTTTTTTATCTACAATATTAATACTCATCATGCTAACACTTCCTCCCATTTAATATTTTCACCGTAAAACAATGTATTAAAGCAAACTTTATTTACAATATCTCTTTGTTTTTGATCTGCAATATTACCAAGTTTTTTGATGATTTCATGATTTTTGTCCAATGTCTGAGGTTGTTCGCCAAGAACCATCGAGTACAGATGTAATCCATTTCCTTCTTTAGCTTCAATACAACCATGCACCGGCATATTTTTTCTTTTTATTACATGAGTTAAAGGCATAGCAATTACAGTTGGAGCAGTTGCTGTGCCTAACTCATTGCCAACTATCACATATGGACGTTTTTTCTTCTGTATTGATCCAGATGTTTCTTTCATTATAATTTCTGCTTCAATTATATCGTAGCGATGTAAATTTCTTTTACTTTCCATATGTATTCCTCCTTTCGTTATGTATTGCTTACCTTTGAATGTATTGTACGATATTTCAGACTGTTTGTCAAGTATTTTGTCTTATATAACGTACTTTTTATCATTTTTAGTTCGATTTTTAATACTTTCCAATATGTTTAGTATATGTTATAATAATTCGAGCATCCTTTTACATATATAAAGGAGGTATGAAGATGAAGATAAATATTTCTGAATTTATTAACGACTGTGAATTATCAAAAGGAGAAATAATAAAATATCTTGGGATATCAAGATCTACTTTCTATGCATTATATAAAGGAGAGGCAACAAGTATTCAATTTGAAACTCTTCAAAAACTTTGTGTTTTATTCCATTGTACACCCAATGACTTATTCACAGATTATAGCAAATCAAAAAAGGATAATTCTCAATTACCAAAAGAAGAATTCGCTAAAGATGCACACGTTAGTTTTGGAGAAATTATAGATGAAGTATTTTCAGAACGAGTAAAGGCTTTAATAAAAGAATATAACGAAAAAGACGATACCAAATAAGTATCGTCTTTTCTATATATAAGGATTCTTCTTAAAACGTTTTCCCTCAAATACGTCTATGAATCCTATATCATCATTATTACCTTTATCGTCTATGATTATACGCTTTCCATTAATATGATTATTTGCTTCTTCTTCCGTCATAAACAACCGGCTTTCTTTTAATCGGATAGCTCCACACGATCCAACAGTCTGAATTGTATAGAACTCTCCTTGTCTGCTTATTACTTTAGCAGCTTTTACAGTTCGACTGTTTTCTACGATGAAACACTTGTCTCCTCGCTCAAACATTTATCATCACCTTCTGTCTTTAATATTTCTTTTACTTTTTCTTTGTCTTCAGAATTAGCCTTCCTATAAGATAAGATAAATTCCATTTCTTCTTCTGACAAATATATTTTATTCATAGCATTTCTCCTTGATAATCTGTGTTACTTCTTTTGTAGTTATTCCGTATATCTTTGCCACTTTCTTTTTATCCTGATATTTTCTATAATCTTCTACAACGTCTTCAGATGTCCATTTGTGATCAATTGGTTCGTTAATATTTATTTTCATTATTTATCGCCTCCATACATATGTTCTAATTATATCATGATACACGCTTTTCTTCTACCATAGATAATAGCATATTCATACTTTCAACATCATCTTCTACATTCGTTTCTCTTCCAAGTTTAAGAGCAGTATATAATACATCTCGTAAATCATTTGTCGAAAGTGCTACAATGAGTAAATTCTTTATTTCAGGTGTTATCCCATTATCTGCATCTTCAATGTATTTTGCTACATCTTCAAACATCTTATTTGCTTTCTCTCTTATGCAATCAATGTATCTTTTTGTTGTTTCTACAGAACCATGACCATACACACTCTGTAATACCGGATAGCAATCTGGATCAAATCTGTTAATTTCATGCGCTATATATCCAAATGACTTACGTGTGCTATGTGTACTTACACCATTGATTCCACACGCTTCTGCTGCCTTTTTAAATTGATTACGATATGAAGATTCCATTTTTTCTACAGCTTCATCATATTGTTTTTTCGTATAATTATTCGGCAACCAATCTTTATGCAAAGATTTAAAGATATCCTCATTGAGATGTTCTTTTGGATCAATATTTGTTTTTTCACAATACCAATCAATATATTTCCACGTAACATCAGAAATATGCATATCAACTATTTTGTCGGTTTTATCTTCAATTAATGTATTAAGACTTTCTTTTCTTCTACCATTTTCAAAGTAGAAGTCTCTCCACTTTAATGACAACGTATCACCAACACGTCTTGCAAGGAATAAGCCTAACATAAAAGTCAAGAAATTATCATATTGCTCATTGTCTCTGAACCAATCCATCATTCCTTTTATTTCTTCAATTGTATGAAATGCTCTTACAGTTGTGCTACCACGTTTCTTATTGGACATCGTAATATCCGTTACCATATATTCTTGTCCATCATGCATGACATATACATTGATAAATGACTTTCCATTTGTATATTTAATCACGTTGTTTTCATTGTCATCAATTTCTACCAGATTATATCCGATGTCTTCCATTGTAATATCTAATTCATCCATTGTGATGATTTTATCCTGTAATTGTTTTTTTAATTTATCTGTTTTTTTCATTCTTCTCACCCATCTTCCATTCTAAATATTCCCAAACTTCCATTCGCCTAACTTCTTTCTCCTGAATATCCTGGTTCTTTTCATCAATCTTTTTGCACATATCTATCACATCCTTTTTATAAATATGTATTCTCCATGCACCTATTTTTAAGTAACAAAAAAAGCAACTAACTTTTTACAGTTAATTGCCTTGTTAATCTACACTATTTAATTTTATTTTTGTTTCCACCAATGTCTTGGATCAACACAAGCGAAGGCGAAAGCTTCTCCACCATCAAAACTCTCATCCTCATCTTCAAACTTCCAATCGAGTATTGCATAGAACACTCCATCCATCAGATCATTCTGAAACTTAGAAGACATATTTGTGTACTCTCTTGTAAAAAGATTTGTAAGCTGTTTTCTTAACAATTCAGGTTGCTTTGCAGATACAAGTCTTGAGAGTTCAGCTCTCTTTTTTGTCTGTGTTTCTGAAGACCATTTTGTTCCACTTAGAATTCTATTTGCCCACAAACCACAAACATAATACCATTCATCCACGCTATTACATCCAAATTCTTTCTTTGCAGCTTGTTTAGAAATTCTCTTCTGTACATCATCTGCCATGGTTCCCATTGATGATTTCATATCAAAATCCTCCTAAAATATATTCCGTTTCCGGTGCATCTTATGCTACTGTTTATCATTTTGACAGATGATCTTTCTTTTATATTACATCATTCTAAGAAGAAATACCAGCTTCATCGGCCTTACAAAACGCCATTTTTCTTAGCAATTGCATTAAATTGCTTTAAAAACTCCTCAAATACAAAATCCGGCTCAAGATACCTTGAATTTGCCTTATTTATAAGGGTTTTATAGGTGTATTCTGCCTCATCTTTAATAAGTTCCCTTTCAAAATTAATATCAAATTTTTCTATCATTTTTCTCTTTTCTGTTAAAATATTGATTTCATCAATCGAATTCTATCGATTTAAAACTCTTTCCATTTCATCAAGAGTATACTCTATCGATTTTCTAAGATCTTTTACGTACCCTTTGCCTCTTTCAGTTTCATATCCAAGCCTAAGAACTTCTGATATTGTATTAATGATTTTATTGTCGATCTCATTTCCTTTATTCATTAGAAAATTTACAACTTCATTTGTTGTCATTTCTGATTTGTCCATTAAATCACCTCATAATTAACTATTCCAATCTGACTTCCCTGCGTCAAAACAATTTTCTTTTCCTCGCCATATTCCCAGTCATCAACCATAAATTCATCTATGTCATCAAGTTCTGTAGCAAAATTAGAACCATATGTCTGAATCATTCCAATACATACCGGAAGATCTTCATCATAATCTTCTAATAAACTTTTTAATTCTCCCACTGTCATTATAATATCACTCCATTTGAAATGTCTGTTTCAAAAATATCAGTCTTCAATTATATAATCTTTAAAATTTTTATCATATAATTTCCTACTTATAATTAATTCTTTCCCTTTCACATTTTCAAGAACTAGATGATTATCATTTTCAAACTTGCAAGCCCATAATGAACCTTTATTTATTATTTTTTTGTGTAAAACACTTTCCCCTACTACTTGAAAATCATTAACACATATCCGAATATCTTTATCTCCAAAACAATTGTTGCAATCATTATTACAATTATCTCCAAGTATATGTTCGTAGTACCATTCACACGGAACAAAAGTCATTTTATCTTCCCACCTTCCAATTGAAAACAATCTTTCATCTACTTAATAAATTCATCGACTAACTCATAATCTAACATTTGCAAATGCGTTACAGGATGATTTTCTTTACTGCATCCATAATGATGGCAAAAACCAGCCTTTGCACCACAATCAGGACATCTCTCTCCTTCTTCTACGGCTCCTGCATATAAATCAAATTCCTCGCCAAAATGAATTCTGTTATAAATTTTCTCTTTATATTTAATTTTCGCACATAAACATCCGTTTGATGCTAACATTTCCTGCCCACATAACTTACATTTTGCCATTTTAATTTTCCTCCATTCTCCTTATGAAAGCAATTTTTCATTACTTATAATTTTTTCATCATTTCCTTAACACGATCAATCTCTTCAGTTGTATGAGGTGTGCCACCGGCATTCATATCAATATACCATTGAAGAACTTCTTTTTCACTTTTAAGATTATTCACATTTAAAATCATTGTTGCATCATTTACAAGTCTAAGTCTATCTTCATATTCTTTAAAATATGAACCAAATACTTTAATTTCATTATGAACAAATCTTTGTGCTGCTGTTATTCTTTGTAAACCATCAACACATACATAATCAGAATACTCATTTTCCTTCGGTTCTCTATAAGAATTCCAAAATGGATTATTCAAATAAATTGTATTCCCAGATTTACCTCCACGTAAATGATACTCAAGCCATGCAATTTGTTGTTCCTCAGTCCATACATGTCCTCTTTGGAATTCTGGATTAAGTTGCAATCCCATTTCACTGACTTCTTCTTCAATTTCTCTTACAAGACTTGTAAGAGGATAATTCACTTGATATGATCCACTAGATGTAAATTGAGGAATATCTTTAAATCTTGTTATTTTCATTTTTGCTATCTCCATTCCTATGTAAGATATAAAATCAAAATTTATATTAAGTTGTGGGCGATAGGACTCGAACCCATTCTTACCAGTAGTCCAACACTATCAAACTGATCCTCGAAAATCAGACTTCTTTTATGCATAAAGAAAACACCTTGTACCCACAATCATCTTATTACTCATGAAAATTAAATTTCCTTATATCCTAAAACTTTTAGACAATGTATAAATCCGTCAATATCATTTTCTTTCACCATTTCTTTTTTTTCATAGCCATCATCATTGATATGAATTGTGTAATAATCACAAATTTTCATTCCGATATAGAAAGTTTGTTCCATTTCAACCACTCCTTCTGTAGCAAACTTAAATTCACTTGACTTTTATATCTGATATTCCGATGCACATTTGTCACACACACTAAGATTATCTTCTGCAATATAGTTGCCACATAACTTACAATGATGTGCTTTATGTTTATTCCTTTCTATTTGAAGCAGCATATCTTTTTCTCTTTCTGTTTCGTCTAAATCAATATCAAAAAACTCAGCAAGCAATTTTTCTTTGTCAATATAATCTCCATTTCCCATAACATTAGCAAATGGATTTTCCCTCTTTTTGTTTCTATCAAATACAGTATATTTGCATAAAAACCAATCCAAAAATTCTCCACATAATTGTGACTGTTCTTGAATTTCTATCATTTTATCCAATGTTGGCGTTTTTGATTTTTTCATAAAATATCATCCTTCTATACAATTACATAAATGGTGAATTTCCTTTCTGCAAGAAATCGTCATTTTATGTTTTTTATTCATCTATTTCAAATGAATTGTATAAATCCGACTTTAATTCTTCTATAACTTTTGCTTTTTCATCATATCCCTGCTTATCAAATAATGTATATTTTTTCAGAAATATAATTTCATCAATTATTTGTTTGATTTCGTTACGATCATACATAAAATTTCTCCTTGAAAGTTAAATTTCTTTGCCTAATACATTAACGCTACTTCCATCTTATTTTTACATTTAATATAAATTGTACTTTCACTTTCTTTAACTTTATAATTTTCAAGTTCCCATTCATATACATCAATTTCATTTTCTGTAAGTTTTGACTTTAAGTACAACATATCTGGGTTGCAATTTTTTACAAAACCATCAATATCTTTCATATCAGAAAATCCATATGTTGAAACAGCATTGTATAAAATACCAACAAGATTTCCTTCAGACGATTTCTTATATGCATCTAATATAAGTTTTTTAAATATTCCATCTTTCATAATTTTAATTACTCCTTTCCGATGTAACAGCAAACTTAAATTTCCAAAACGTTTAATTCTTTTGAATCACGAAACAACATTATGTCATCTTCTATATCATTATGGTATCCATAATCATAAGCATATTTTCCAATATCTCTAATTATTTCTAATCTTGTTTGTAAATATAGATCTATATCCATTTTTCTTACGTCTTTACGTTGTTCTGACGTTACAGATCCATTTCTCGTAAAGATACACACTCGATCATTATTTACTTCGATTACATTACATGGATACCAATTTTCTCCAATCCTGAATTCGTACATAAAATTCCAATTTCCGTTACACTCTTCCAATGTCATATATATCACCTTTCGAAACCTAGATTTCATCAATATCAAATTCTCTACAACTTCCAATTTCTATTGCATCAACAATTGTACAGCCAAAAAATTTTACTTCTTCAATAGTTTCCATCATATCTTCTTCCGTTTCCAACCATGCGATAGACATTCCATCTTTTTCGCTTTCATATACAAGCATAAAAGGTTTTTCAGGTTTTAAAAATGGTTTTCCGCCATCTAATTCTTTAAATTTTTTACACATATTATCCTCCACTACATCTCCAAAAATCTTATCAAATGTATCAGGATTTTCAGATTTTTCTATAAAGACTTCACAGCCAAATTTTTCTTTAGCATATTTAATAAAATCATCTAATTCCATTTAATTTATTTCTCCTACACCACAGGTAGAATTCCATATCCACCATCAATGATATCTATAGCTTCTTCTAAAGAATTCGCTTCATAATTATCCCAATTTGATAATCCATCGTAATCATCCAAGGATACAACTGCTCTGCAAATATCTTTTGTTTTAAATTTCTTCAGATAATCATGAATTTTGTTCTTCCGTTCGTACCCCAAATCTTTTTCGCTAAATTCCGGTAACTTCTTTTCATACCATTCATGCAATTTATCCATCACATCATAGATACTAAACTTGTTTCTCTCGACCAGATATTTTCCCTCTTCCGGTTCGTATTCTTCATTATATCCTTTATTTACTCTGCTGATCCAAAAGTCATTAGTATCCATGCAAACATATACACCTTCAAATTTATCATCGCCTGTAGGATAACAGTCAATCTCTTCTGATTTCTGCATCTTCTCCACAATCTTTGATACGTTATAATATTTTGCATATTCCATAATCTATTCTCCTTCAATATAGTGTAGTCATGATATTCTTCATATCTCGTTTTCCGTAACACGGGAAAATTATTCTGACTACAAAACCCTTTCGATCTCCACTGATTATCTTATCGGATAATTTCTGAATTTTGCCACCGTTCTTTTCTACCCATGTCACTACTTTTTCATATATTGAATACATAAATCTTTCTTTGTTCTTATAATATATTGAACAAAAATATGTATCCGATAACCCTGTATTATATACTGTAAGATGCTCTAATATTTTTTCATCTCTTTTTAGCATAATATCACCCCACATGAAAACTTGGTTTCATTCTATTTTAATCTATATCTCTAAAACACTCATATTTTCCATTCCCAAACTCTTCAACAAAAAGATTCGTAATGTCATTGCCATAATTCAATTCATCAAGTGTTGTTCCATCGCCAGCTCGCAACTCATCAATATCATATCCTTTGCCTTCAAAATATTCATTAATTTCTCTATCAAGTATTGATGCTTGGCGTGTAAGTTTTGCCAATCTATGCATTTTATTCTGTATTTCCTTAGATACCTTCATCTATATCACCTCAACTATTTCACAATCAATTAAATTGTTATAAACATTGGTATCCATCAGTGTATCCAATGCTATTTGTGCGCCTAAATATGTTTTAAATGCTCTCGCTTCTTCAATTGTTCCAAGAACTTTGTATTTTTCGCCACCTACAATATAAGAACCTTTGCAAATATAATCTGTTCCACATTTTATATAATACATTTATTATCACCTCAATATTATATTCTCTATTATATCAGAAATGGAACTGCCTTACGACAATTCCATTATCTTTGAATCTATTATTTCATTTCTAAAATTTTAATTACTTTTGCATTCTCAATAATTATTTCGTTAATATCATTTCCTTCAGAATAATCATTACCGGCAATTAAGTATAAATATTTTCCATTATAAGATTTCACATCTTCCATAGACTCCTTGATTTTATCTTTATCTACATATATAGCTGATGTACCGTTAAGTTCGCCTGCATCATAAAATCCTTTATATATACCTTCTTCTATGTATGGATATAAAAGCTCTGTACATGTAAAATCTGTATATTGAGGATCTTATTTGGCAATATATCTCCGATTTTATATTCTAGATCATCTTTTCTAAGTCCAAAAATTTCATATCCAAATTCTTGAATTCCTTCGTTCAATTCTTTATACATTTTACCTCCTCCTATGAAAAATTGTTTCATCATTTACATTCTATTTTCCACTTTTAATACATTCATCAAAGCTTCTTGTAAAATCCGTGATACATTCACACCTGCTTGATCTGCTTCATAATTTAACCAACTAGGCAATGCAACATTTCTCCTAACTGTTTTTGTATCAATCTTTTTCCTATATATAGCCGAATCAATATCAACAAAAGACACTATTGTTTCCCCATCATTCGCAAATGTTCCCTTTGTAATATCTAAATCTTTTAGATCTGATGGAGATGGAATTTTTTCATTATTATCTTCCATTGATACACATTCTAATTCGATTGCATCTCTAGCCATTTCCATAGCATCATTCATATCATTTCCTTCAGTCAGAATACTAAAATCTGGAACTTCAACTAATATATTTTCGTTTGTTTTGGTGAAAAATACAGGATATACATTTTTCATCTATTAACAACCTCCATTCAATGTTTTATATAATAAAAATCATTAAAGATTAATGGACTATAAAAGTCCATTTCTCTTTAATATTGCCTTTGCCAACCGTTCATTAATCTCTTTGTGTCTTGGGATAGTTTCTTTAACATTTCCTTTTATATAAATATCATGGCTCCCACCATGTCTTTCGAAAATAAATCCGCCATCTTCAAGTTTCTTTACTAAATCATTTCTCTTCACGTATAAGTATCACCTCTTTCTACTTATATTATACACAATTAGTGTGTAATGTCAATATTTTTAATACACACTTTATACACAACGGTTACAAATCCATTTATAATCTCTTTCCGTCATAACAGAAACATTACATCCAATCATAACAGTAATCATTTTCTTTCCATTTGTCTCAAATCTACTAATTACTTTCATATCTTATTCCTCCATTAGTTCTTCAATTGCCTTTGTAAATTTCTTCTGCAAAGACTTTCGTGTATTAATCAAATCTTTCTTGGTTGGCTTTCCACCGCATTCATTTATATATCTTGTTACAAGATTCTTCCAACCAATCCGGCTATTCTCTTCCATTCTTGTGTACACCTTCTTATATGTAACCATGAAACCATTACTGTGATCATTGTATTTCTTAACCAATGGAAGAATCTGTTGGTCTGACCAATCAATTTCATTCTTCTTTTCCTTAGCTTCTTTTGCTTTATATTCCATATCTGTCAACACAGCTATGAAAATACTTCGAAGATCTTCATTTTGATACACAACCTCAATGGTCTTTGGTGAATAGCTGAGATTATTCCGTTCCTTATAGTCTTTTGCCTCCTGTTCCCAACAAATACCATAATTCTGTCCCATATAATCATAGATATGTTTCAGGACGCTTGCTGTTTTACGGAAACTACTATTACATACGATGTTTTCCGCTTTGCCGTACACAATCTGTTTCCACGAATCTTCTTCTGAAATTTCTTTTACAGGTTTAATATCCGGCAATTGTGTTTCTTTTCGTGAACTCATGTCAAGAAGCAACTTCGCCATGTTTGACATACCATTATATAATTTCTGATTCTGTTCTTCCAGGTCGTCTAATTTTGCATAAAGAATTTCAAATTCTTCTGCATAGTTTGGAGCTTCAGGAATAGGAATCTGAATCATATTATTCCTAACTGCCGGAATAATCTCTTCTTTTCTCTTGGAAAGAAATGCTTCGGCTAACACATTTTTCGCTTTAAGCTGATATTCAATTAACCTATTGACCAATTCCGGATTTTCTCTTTTCATTGTCGGAGTAATAGAAATCTTTGCTAACCATAATGGAAGATAGTCTAATATTAGACATAAAACTTCGCTGTCTGAATTACCTGTACCCAAGGGAAGAAATCTCGTCCCTTGCTTTAAAACTAAATCTTCTTGTATTTTCTTTCTTTCACTTTTAACTTTCCCGTCACTTAATCCAAGTCCTTGACATACCCATCTAACACCTACATATACAATATCTTCCACCTGTGCAGCTCTCAATACCGCACCATTAAATTCTACATCTTTTACTTCTAATCCCTGCATAATCATTTCCTCCATAATATTTCTCATGCAAAATCTCTGCTTCTATACGTTTTTCACAATAAAAATCCTTTTCTCTAATCTCCAATGCTTTAACTTCTTCTTTGCAAAAAGCGCACCATTGATTTTTCACATGATTCTCTTTTCTCATATTGTGTATTCTCTGCAATCCGTTACAAGTACATCCTTCTGTTCTCAAGCATCTTAGACAAATAAATTCCGATGACTTCTTCGGATTCCCTTTTCTTTTGCTCATGCTATTCACCTTTAATAATTCCGGCTATTCCAAATCCGATGATAAGTAGAACTATCCCGAACCCATACATTCTTATCACCTACCTGTCTAAAATACATCCGATTAAATATAATATTCCAGCAACAATCATTTTAACCATTTTATATCACCTTCCCTTATTGTGCTGCTCCCCATAAGATACCAATAATAAACCCAAAAAATATCACATATCCAATTATTCTTCCTAACTCGTACATTTTTCATTTCCTTTCTAAATCCAACAAATTTTTAGCATTATTAGTCCGACAACTATTACGAATATTGCAAAACCGGTAACGAACGAATCACTGATCTCGTATTTCTGTCTATTCTTCTCAGTCTCTATTTCTTTCTCAACGATTGTGAATGGTACATCTATATATTCATTTACAACTTCTTTCTGAAAATCCATAATTGTATTTGTAAGATCTATTACTGATTTAATACTATTTCCACTTAACATATCAAAAGATTCATTATTAGATTTAGACACCAAATCACAACAATGATGCCAACCGTCTATTTCATTATATACAAATGTAATTTCCAAATTAACATCTTCATTTAATGAACACTGCCAAGAATAGTCTTTAAAAGAATCCGGTTTCTTTCCATTTCCGTCCCAAAAGTCAGGATTCATATCTTTTATAAAACTATATGCAGTAGCAATTGCTTCAACTCTTTTCATCTTTTTTCACGCTCCGTCTCTATTTATATAATGTATGTTTGCCTTCTGAATCACGTTTCCATTCATATCCGGCAAATTCCAATGCCTTTAACGCTCCTTCATAATAGCTCATATTCTGCTGACTGACATCCTCCATGTTGGCAATCATCCATCTTTCGTCTAACCATTCTTCTGTTTGCTGCTTAATCTGCTTTGATGTTCTTTTCATCCCAACCAAACCTCTCTTTCATCTACTCAATTCCTATCAATAACTCTCCAAGCTGTTTTGCATCCTCAACCTTACAAATTGCAGTTGCCTTACTATCTTCTATCCCATTTCTCCGTATAAAATGTGATACAAGATATACTTTATCCGGCATATCTTTCCCGTCCACTTTGTAATGCCCAATTTCAACTGTTGTATTTTCTTCAATCTTTCCGATTTCTTTTGTCTTTGTATAAATAAATTCCTTTGCCATAATTCAACACCTCATTTTTTAAATATTCACTGGCTCGTCATTTTCATCATATTCGATCTTTTCAATTTTTACGATATATCCTACTTCTTTTTTCTTGTCATAAACTTCCATTTTTGCATTCGCTGATGTAGAAATTCCCCATTCAAAAGAGTACCTGTCACTATTGTTCTCTACAATTTCAGAAAAATAATCTCCGATTTCCTCATAGTCTCTTGCTTCCTGTTTGCTTCTTTCAATACTTTCTGTGCTCATATTTTATCTACCACCTTTCAATTTTATATTCTCTAACTTAAAAAGCAGACAACGTATTGTTATCTGCTTTCCTCAAATATTATAAAACTGCATTTACGAATCATTTCGTAATCTCTACATCCTCTATAATTATCACACATCCAGTTATATATTTCCGTATCTGACATATTGTGAAATTTTAGAATGTGTTTTCTACAATCCTCCAAAATACATTCTTCCATGTTTAATCCTCGATCTTCTCAATATCTTTTTCGTCATAATGAGTATCCGCAATAGGAATAGACCTATCAGCCCTTAATTCTCTTTCTGCCTCATTCAATGCCTCGTTTTCGTTTTCTGCGTCTACTTCATATTCTTCATATGTAGTAAATGTTACTCTATACTTTGCCATTATCGCACCTCCGTTTTCTATATTATACTATAAGAATTCCATAATAGAAACACCATATTCTTTTTTAAATTCTTCATCATCATCTTCTGTATATCCATCTAATACATCTTGAATATCAGGATGTTGCCAATCGACAATATTGAACAACCCCTCTGCAACACTTTCAATATCATGACATTCTTCCATAAAATCTTTTCCTGTATAGCAATTATGGATAATGTCTTCAATATCTTCTTCTGTTGCTTTGCTATCTACATTTAATTCATTTAACCAAATATCCGGTATATAGATAATATTATCAGATACTTCAAAATCTCCTTTGTAGATTAAACATTCCTGACCATCTGTGAATTCAAAAATGTCTTCTAAATGCTCTCCATTTTTCAACCGTTCTACTAATTGATCTTTCGTCATAACAACACCTCTTTCATTTTTAAAATACGATTTTCATTCTGTTTTATTCTTTCATTGCAAGATGAACAATAATTCCTTTGAACTGTATTGCCAAATCCTCTTTCGTTACTCCACTTCTTGCAAGTAACGTGTTTCTCTTTTCCATTTTATCAACTTCTTCAAGTAACTCTTCTACCTTTACTTATTCTTTCATAGACTTTTATCTCCTGAATGCAATTTTCATTTTAATGTATATTTTTGATGTTGATATAACAATTCTTCTAAGATATTTTCCGGAATAATATTTTTCAAAATATCAACATTTACTTTTATAAATTCAAAGTCATGTTTCAAATAGTTATATCCACATTCAATACATGTACCACAATTAAATCCGATTGTATTTTTACACATTGGACATTCCATTTTATTTCCTCCAATCAAATACTGTTTTCATTACTTTTTTGATCTTCTGTCTTTCATAAATTCCATTACTTTTTCATATGTTTCCGGTGTACGTGGCAATTTGTTTTTTCGCATGTAATTTGTAATTGCGTCCCAGTCTTCACATGTTAACATATAATCACAACATCCAATGCCACAACTCATACACATTGCTCCGCCTGTATGGACGAAACATCTTCTTCCTAATTGTTTACACCACTGCTCATATTCTTCGTTTTTATTTTTTAATTCTATTATTTCTCTTTCCGTTTCTTCTCTTAAATCTTTTAATTCAGATTTAAGTTTTTCATTTTCAATAGTTGCATCACTTGACAATGCCATTCTGAATTCATCTAAATTCATATATTATCACCTCTTCCAATCAAATGCGGTTTTCATCTACTCAACAATATATTTTTTAATTTCTTTTGTCTTTACATCTTCGATAAATAATATCGTTCCTGGCATAAGCCAGTGTTTCCATCCGAGATAAACCATATCAAAAGACGTTGCTGATACGATATTTCTATGTTGATTATAATATAAATAATATGTATTCATACAATCACCTCAATTATTCTGATGCTTCAGAATCTACATCCACGTCAAAACTTGCACCACATTCTTCACAAATGCAATGTAACCCAAGATCATCTTCTTTAATTTCTGTTGTTTCAAATTCATGTCCACAATTTAAACATTTAACAGTCATTTTATTTCTCCCATAATTCAATAACTTTCCTTATTTCGTTTTCTACTCTTTTCTTAAATCTTTGATAATTGGTTGCTGTTATAATTGATTTAATTTCTTCTATATATAATCTGTGTTGCATTATATCATTTGATTCATAAACATTGATAGATATTCCACGCCTTCCATATGCAAATATGGTTTCCCATTCAACATCTGCAATATAATAATTTCTTCCATTTTTAACAAATATAGAACCGTATATTTCTGGATCTCTTTCTGTGTTCATTCTATTTAAATCACTAGGTTGAAAATTTACATAATTAAATTCCATATATTTTCCTTTCTAAGAAATGTGCTTTTCATTGCCTTGTGTAATATACTCCGTACTCACTTTCTACCCTTTTGGTAAGATCTTCTATATCAAAATAATTCGCATCATCTTCCGTTATTTCCATTACACAAGTACAATTTTCCATAAGTTCTTTTTCCCACTGCTCCCTTGGATCTCCAAACAAAATTTTCAGAGCAACTTCTGGATCAATTACAGGTGGTATTTCTGTTTTAATTACAAAACTACAAGCTTTACTTGCATCGTATTTTTCACATTCTTCATCCTCGTCTCCATAGAAGCATAATTCATACCAATGTATCTCTTTATTCATACTTATCAATCTCCTTTTTGAAATTTCCGTTTCATTGCATCTTACACATATAACACCAGAGCATTTCTTCAAGAACCATCTGCTTTGTCACTTCATAACCATCTTCAACAAATCTATCTTTCACTTCTGTCACAATAGATTCTCCAAAATTTTCTGGAAGTGTTATACTCTCATTGTATATCTCATCGAGATATTTTCTAATCTCATTTTCCATAATAGTTTCTCCATTGATTAAATAGTCAAATCTTTAAGCAATCCTCTGTTTTCTGGCGTGTCAATATAAGCTGCCGAATTTTCATCATCAAATTCCATATCATGTATAATTTTAATTCCGTCCTTTTCTGCCTGCTCAGCTGCCTTCCCATCCGATTCAAATACCATCATACAATCAAGTCTCTCAATGTGTTCTGCACCATTTCCATAATCAGATGTAAAAATTCCATATCCTCTTTCTGCATCTTCTCTTGAAAATCCATTTTTGATAGCTTCATTTACCATTCCTTTTGTAATTGTTTTCATAATTTATCTACTTCCTTTTCGTTTAAAATTCTGATTGCGTATCAATAACAATTTCTCCATCTTTCCGTAAGTGCACATTTACTTTGAATACGCAATCGGGATCACCTACTTCATATCGAGATTCTCTTTGTAATATAATCATTTTTGTTCATCTCCTTCCATTACAAAAGGCAGACACAATTATTTGCATCTGCCTTTTATTTATTCTCTTACCTACCACTCATTATCTTCTTCATTATCAATCTCATCACATTTCATCACATCAACATCCCAATCAAGTTCGTCAATTGGCTTATCCCATAAATTATTGTCGTCTGCAATGTAGTTCATTACTTTTGCGAAACTTTTTGCTTTTAATTTTTCCATTTCCTCTGTAAATTCATAGGTTGGCATCATTGCGTCATCGGTTTCATAAATGAACACATCAATTGTATTATTACTATTTACATTTGCTTTAATAAATCCGACTCCGTTTTTGTGAAAGATGAAAAATTCACACAATCTGTTGTTGCAATTCCAATCGAAAGGCGTACTGTCATTGCCATTCATATAATGAATAGCTCCGTTTGCATCAAGCATTTCATCTGTTACATTAGGATACATATTTCGTGCAACCTTAAAAATTTGTTCTATTTCTCTTTTAAATTCATATCCGTTCATATTATTTTCCTCTTTAAATTTATAATTTCTTATATTCATTCTATGTTTTATTACACTAAAAAGCAGATACCATTTTAATATCTGCCTTAGTGATTAAAATATTGTATTTTGTTTTTCGAATAATATAAGTAATGCACTCATTGTCATTTGCCTTATATACTCACTTTCTTTTATTTCTGTTTCTTTGATGGAATCTTCTTCATCAATAAAATCGTAATTAGTATAAATTGTAACTCCTGATTTGTCCTTACACCATACATTTACAATTTTGTCTCCACCAAATTCTTTGATATCACACTTTAACTCTTTAATTAATTCTGAACATTCAAAACTAATTGCCATTCCTTGTGAATTATAAAATGCCAACTTTATCAACCCCAATCTTTTTTATAAATCTAAAAATTATTATAACAGTAAAGCAAATTATTTTCCACTATAGATTTCACCCACCTTTCTACTTTGAAATCTACGTTTCATTTATGCTTTTTTACATAGAATTTATGATGGAAACACCATTTAAGGGAATGCAGTATGTTTAGTGTCTGATCATATGTTCCACCAATAACACAGCCATCTTCATAACAAAACCCTTTATTATGGTCAAAGTATATATACTCATCTGTTTCCAACCCATCAGAAAATAATTTATCTGTATTTCCTAATTGGACTTGATTTAAACCTTCTTGTAAAGAAATTTCCCTGTGCTCGTTTGTTGGTATAAATTCCATATACTTCCTCCTATCTTGAAATCATCGTTTCATCTTAAAAATGTACATATTCTGTTTTAAAAGTATGTTCTTTTTTGCCACACTTCCAGTTACGAATAAATTTCTTTGCCTCTGTCATCTTGTTTTCATTTTCGATAGTTACCGTTAATTGATTCCTTAAACCATTATTTATATAAGCTTTTCTGTAGTTACAGCTATCGCAATTACAGAATGCGTGCAACTCTATCATTTTATTTTCTGGCTTTACAACTCCATGTTTATAACATACTCTATCAGACACTAATTGTCCCATGATATTTCCTCCAATTATTCTGTTGAAAATCTTGTTTCTTCCTAATTCCAATCAATAAACTGTTCAATCTCTTCTTTTTCAATTCCAATTCCGTCTAAAAGAAGCAATAATGCATTCACGGTATCTTCTTTATCAAACGATTCCATCCAAAACCAATCAATAATGTTTCTTATTATTCTTCTTCCGTCATTATCAATTGTGAAATTATCTAAGATGTACTGCCAAAATTTTTCTCTCATATCATCACTCTCCAATCTCAAATTCCAACAACTTCTGCTCCACTGTCATAACATTCTTCCGGTGGATTTTCTCTTCCATTTGCAATATCTTCTTTTAACTTTTCTTCCGCTTCATCTTTGCTATGTGCCAACACATCATAGTATCTTTCATAGCATTCATAATAACGTACTCTGTACAATTTCTCGTCTGATTTTGTAGTATAATCTTTTCCGTAATAACGAAACATTTCCAATAATTTATCTTTATATTCCTTTAATGCATTCTCTTTATATTCTTCATTATGTACAAGATCTACAACATCAGGCACACCGGAAAAACCGTTCCGTTTTGCATCCAACATATTATATACGTGTTCTTCCACATCGAAAGATTCATAGCAATCTAATACTTCTGCATAAAGTAATCCAATTAACTCTTTTTCTGTTCCCGGATTTTCAATATCAAGATTTTCCCACCAATCTTCTCCGCATGGGTTATCTCCATACATTTCTAATTCAACTTTAGAATCGTTAAACTCTGTTATTCTAAATGTGAAGTCTGTATTTTCCGATACTTTTTCTAAATATTCTTCTAACAGATCTCTTGTCATTTCCATCAACCGCCCTTTCCTATTCATTTTCCCCATTTTCTGTTTCGTCTAAATAAATCTTTCCGTTATGTATAAACATATGATGCAATTCGCATCCGTTTATTTTGATTTCTGTTTCTTCTCCTAATCCATTATTTGTTGCATACTCTAATAAATCTTTTAATGTTAATTTCATAATTTTTAATTCCTTTCTATTCAAATGTTCCAAGTTTAGTCAATTCCGTTGTATCTACCATTTCTATTTCATCACTTAATTCAAATAATTGGTTTGCTAAATCCGTTCTGCCTATTTCTCTCAATCCTGCATACAATTCATACACATGATTTTCCACTGATATTCTAGTATCAAATTTTCTTCCGAATCTTCTCATTTCGTTTACCATTCTATGAAGTTCATTTGCTGTCATGTTTTCTACACCCTTTCTAAAATTCATATACAGAAGATACTTTTCTCTTCTTTCCGTCTTTCCAGTTACAAGGATTTTCCGCAATTTCCACTGCCTGTCTAGCAGCAGTTTCCATTCTGTGAAAGTCTGTGATCGTGATTCTCTTAATATTTTCCATCATTTGATGTTCACTCCTTTGTCTATTTTCTTGATGATTTTTCCATCATGTACAACTGATACACGCTTTACACCGTGAAATTTTGAGAAACAATCCGCAAACTTAAAAGCTGATTGTTCACTCTGAAATTTTCCGCTGTGAATGTTATCAGCATAAACATTGTATGTATTCTGCATTGTTTTCCACTCCTTTTCTATATTCCAAGACTATTCATAAGTCTATAAATACTAGCGTTTAGTTCACCCTGACGCACGTCGAAAGTGCTGTCAGAAGTTAATGACTTGATGTTATATCCGTTCTCTGTTTCTGATACAATAAAGATATCGTTTCCTATTATGATTCTCATTTTTTCCACTCACTTTCTATAATGGATAACCGAAAGCAATGTAAAATGCTATCATTCCGGCAAATATGCCAATCATGGCAAAACTTCCAATGACTGCACCAACGACCGCTTGACGATCCTCTTTAATCTTCCGTGATTTGCGCTTTCGCTCCATTAATTTTTCCGCTGTGTAGGTATCATAGTTGCTGTATGTAGTTTCGTTCATGTGTTTATTCCTCCTTATTACAAAACTCTTTGAACATTTCCGCATATTGTGTTCCCATTGCTTTTATAAAGTCTGAGTATAATTTATTCGACTTTCTTAATTCATCATTATTTATTTTCGCTTTATGCAGATCTTTTTTCATATCATCGTCAATAACTGATTGCATTAAGTATTTCAAATTTCCAGCAGGTTCTATCATTTGTTCTAATACCATTTCATCATTGATGTAAATCTGTTCCCACAAATGGACAATGATGCAAGAATCATCAATAAACCACCTGAAATAAAATGTCATTGCTTCTGACACGTTGGCAAATTCTTTCGTAGTATATAGACTGCTATCTCCTGTACGTTCTAATTCATCCGCAATTTTTCCGTCAGTGATGTATTCAACTGTATATTTTGTTTCAACAGTTGCTTTTCCTATACTTTCTAAACTCCAACCAATAAAATCTTTAAACATCTGATTTTCCCTCCTTATATGGTATTCTCTGTATTAATTAGAAAAGCCTATACAGGTTTTTAGGCTTGTACAGGCTAGAAAAATTTCCGTCATAGGGTTTATTTATCAAATGTATATGTATTCCCGTCTGACGTTGTAATAGTTAATATATTTCCGTCAACGTTCCATGATGCAAACTCTTTCATCCCGATATACTGTTTTAAATCAGACTGATAGATTGACGCTTGTTTATTCAAATACAGTTCGTATCCGTCTTTAGTCATGATTGCCATTTCTTTTCCATCGGTATTCCAATCGGTAATAGAGCCTAAAAAAGTGTCTATATAGTCGAATTGTTTAGAATCGGAAAGATCAACTTTTTCCGGCATGGTATGAATAGTTTTTGTCGTTGTGTGCGTAGGTGCTGCGTTTCTTCCTATATAAAAGGCGGTCAATGTTATGACTGCCGTTGTGAGTATGTATGTTATTTTGTGTTTCATGGTTTTAGTCCTCCTCTAGCAATATGGATATCTTGTTTTTACAGTGTCACGCACTGCATAGAATAATGAATTGTCATTAGCTCCACAAGTTTCTACAAGGTTTTCGATTGCTTTTTTATAGTCTGCTACAAAATTATTGTAGGCTTTTTCTGCCTGGTCAATCTGTTTTTCAAGTGATACAATATTTTCTTTATGTCTGTTTATTGTTTTCTGAATTTCTTCTTTTATGTCTTCTAAATCATAGACATACACTTGTTCTAGCATTAGCTCTTTCGGCATGATGTTAGAAACTTTTTCAAGTTTTGATTTATCAGAAATATATTTTACTTGATTGTAGCAATTAATATCTTCTGAAATATATCCGTTTAAATCATCAAAAATATTAACTTTCAATCTTTTTTCGTAGTTACGCCATGCGAAATTGTCAAGATATAACTTTGCACCGTCAAAATTTTTAGACATTACTTTAAAAGGTGTACCGTCTTTTTTTGTTGGAAATGTTACATTTTCCCACGCTTTTAAGATTGACTTTTCATAACTCAATCTTTTTTCTAACCCTGTTTTGATTCCGTCTAAATTGTAGTAGTTACTCATAATTTTTCACCTTTGTCCCTTTTTTATATTTGTTTTTTTGTTGCCTGTATGATTTATTGTTTATAAATTATACTGATTTAATGATAAAGTACCGTATAAACAATATTCTTTCATTAGCTCTAAAGCGTCATACTCAAATAAATGAGTAGTATAGACAAGCTTTGAAATGAATTGCTCAATTGCTATTGTATAGGGATTTATAATATTAAAATCATTAAGCAATTGAACCATGCGCTTTTCAGTTTCGTAAGCGTTGGATGCTTCACAAAATTCAAAAACGCCAGATTTTAACATGTCATAAAGCCATGCTTCAAAATCCTGATATTCTTTTTTGTCTGCCAGATCTCGGTAGACTTCATGCATCTGAGAAGATGTAAAAGCTTTACCGTTGAAAGGATCTTCATAACTGATGTACATTTTTAAATTTTTCATGTTTTTTATCTCCTTTTCTATTTGATGTTTGTTTATTCTCTTTTTGGTTACAACCTTATTAATAAGTCGTGAACTTTCGCCGGACTGGAATACCGTCTACCGATTTAATAAGGTATGCATAATTTCAAGTGTTTGGTTAATTTGATGTAACTATTAACCCTTTACTGATTTTTGCATAATAAAAGCAATCTATATTTTAGATTGCTAGTTTTTTGTGAATGTATTGTTTATTATCTCCGGCTATACTTTCGTATAGGTGACGCCGTTTCTACTTGCTATCAATTTTTTTATATAGTAATGTTACCTATATACAAGTGCGCTTTACGGACACGCTACAACTTTTATGTATCATTGATAGATAGTTGCTATCTTTTTCAGTCCTTGAAACTTTAACGTTGTTTACATCGAATCATACGGTCAATAATCTGTTTTATATTGGAGTTGTTGACGATCTCCAAAAATGGTAGCACAATTATTTTTATAAGACATTGCCACTCTTGAGCCTTGCGAAAGTCTTAAGTTCTTTCATACTTTTTTTGCAATTCCTAGTTTGCGTGTACTCCTTGCCACCGTCACGGCTATTTATTTATCATTGCTAGTCTAACAATGTAATACACCTATAAGGACTTATTATTGTCTTGCCTAAATATAGGATTTTTATTAATATTTTTATAATGTAATACCGTTCAATTTTTAACTACTCTAGTAATTTTTATACTTGCTTTTTCAATCGGCTTGTTTTTGCAAGTGGCTATTGTTTTTGTATCGCAGTCAAGGCTCAGCGTGTTTACTTTTGATAATGCAGATGTAAAATATTAAGAACTGCCAAACTTTATGACGCTGAGCGTATTTTTTATAAATATCAATTAGAGATTTGTTTTTTTTGTGTATCTCTTTTTGATGTACTTATAATAGCATAGGTTTAACCTATGTGCAATAGGTTTAACCTATTTTTTTAATCTTTGTAACTTGTCAACAATAGACATCGTTTTATAGGTTTAACCTATTGTAAAATATGCACAATAAACAATAGCTTTATTGACATCAGGCGTGATAAAATGATATAGTAATGTACTGCCCTTTTAGATTTTTAGAGAATAGAAAAGAAAGTACATATAATATAAGAAAGAAAAGGGTTGATAATATGGCATATAACAAAAAAGCTGATGATAACTATAGAAAGAAATGTAATACTATTGGACTGAAATATACACCAAATGAAAGCAATGAATATATAAGGATAAGAATGTATTGTGATATAAAAGGAATGAGTTTACAAAAATATATTAAAGAGCTTATAAAGCAAGATCTTGACAGCAAGGGAATTGAGTATGCAGATAGTATGGATAATATGGACTTGTAAATGACATATTGTGGACTGCATTATATAGGTAGAAACTAATGATATATAATGTACTGCATGGTATTAATAGGTGTATGTATGTACTTATATAGTATGTATGATAGATAGTGCGTACCTGATAGCAATGTGTATAATATAGTATAATGGTATATACGTATATAAGTAGTGTATGTATATATTGTGTATAGTATATATACTGTATATGTATTGTATGGTATATAGTAGTATATGTATGCATATGATATGCAGTATGTATGATATAGTATATAGATATATAATATTATAGTATTGTATATAGTATATGTATTATGATAGTATGTATAGTATTATGATATATTATT
>OIWP01000395.1_pt1 | contig 65894 bp, 46 predicted proteins | sample 1587661 | NCBI WGS metagenome assembly OIWP01 (sample SAMEA3888899, study PRJEB22519) | human gut metagenome | biome: human gut; feature: human-associated habitat; material: faeces | place: Denmark | collected 2010 | reverse complement strand
CGGAAAGCCGGTGCGAAATCACGAGCACGCCCTGATCGGGATGCCCCTGCAGCAGCATTTTGTTAAACGCATCCTCTGCAAACGGATCAAGTGAAGCCGCCGCTTCATCCGCAATCAGAAACTCCGTGTTATAATAGCAGGCGCGCGCCAGCGCAATCTTCTGTTTCTGTCCCTCTGAAAACAGGAAACCGTCCTCGCAAAATTCCCGCAACACCTGTTTTTCGACCGGAACAGAGGTCCCCTTTCGATACAAACCGCTCTCGCACAACGCGTCCGCAGCCCGGCTCTTATCTGCGTTTTCGGAAAGCGCCACATTCTCCGCCAAAGACGCCGCATACAGCAGATTTCCGGCAAACAGCACCGTGAAATGCTTCCGACATTCCTCCCATTCTGCCTTCGTCGAAATGGCTGCTCCATCCGCCAAAACCGCTCCGCTGTCCTTTTTTCCAAGTCCAAGCAAAACCTTGATGAACGTCGTTTTTCCAGCGCCGCTGTCTCCGACCAATGCGATCTTTTCCCCCTTTTTCATCTGAAAACAGATATCCTGTAAGACTTTCTTCTCCCCGTATCCGAAATCGACATGCTCCATCGAAATCTCTGAAATCGTCCTGCTGTCCGCTGCCATGGATTCCTGGTTTTTGTCATTCGACACTTCTCCGTTTTGTTCGCAAAAATCAATAAATCCGTCGATGTATCCGGCATACTCCCCGGCTCTTCCCGCCATCTGCTCAAACAGCACGGACAGCGCATACAGGATGATGTGCGTCCCGTTCAAAAGCGCCGCAAAATCGTCCAGTCCGATCGTCTTTTTCCAGAAAAAACAATATCCCAGATACGCGATCATCAAACAGTCGATAAACAGAAAATCGCTCCCGATCTCCCGCCCGAACGCAATTGGAAAAATACGTCGATTCCACTGTTTCGTCTGCTCCGCCTTTTGCGAAAAGCTGTCCTGATCCCGTTTTACGAAAAATGGCAGGCAGCCCAGAATCCGCCCCTCTGCTGCATATTCCTTTCGCAGAAAAATCCGTAAATAGTTCTGGTGCAATGCATCTTTTTTGTTCTGTTCATCCCGCTTTGCGTTCGTTTTTTCCACCAGACTTTTGACACAGAAACGGCTTGCCACAAACGCCAGCAAAACGAACACAACGATCATCTGATCCATGCGGATATAAATGACGACCGCTACCGCACCAGCCAGAAAACTGCCGAACAGCTGCCGGTAAAATTCCAGCGTTTCCTCCATCTTCGTCTGTGTAAACTGCAACGCCCTGCGGTATCCGTGAAAGTATGATTCTTCGTTATATTTTCTGCAATCTGCGTCCAGCATGATCCGGTACAGCCTGCAATTTAGTTTGTATTCCAGCCGTTCCTTCCACTGAGGATAAATGCGTTCAAAGTACCAGTGCCACAAAAAGCTCACCGACAGCTGGTACACCAGAAATCCTCCCAGCACCCACGCTGCCCGTATCAGATCACGCCCCATCAGCGCGCCGATCATCCATTTCAAAACAAGGACATTCGCCAGCACATCCGCCAGGTCATATGCGCCCGTCAGCACAATTTCCAGTAAAAACAGCCCCGGTGCATCCAGAAAGCGGAGCTTCTGCAGCCGCAGATGACTTTTCAACCCGTTAAACCGCATCGTTTTCCCCCTCCTGTGCAAAATACTGCCGTCGCTGCGTCGTAAACATCCTGCAGTAGTCGCCGCCCTTTTCCATCAGCTCTTCGTGCATTCCATGCTCTGCAATCATTCCGTTTTTCAGATATAAAATCTGATCTGCCTGCCGTGCAAAGGATAACCGATGCGTCACGAAAATCAACAGCTTTCCCTTTGTCGCTTCCAGCACTTCCTGCAAAATATCCGCTTCTGTCAGCGGGTCTAAAAATGCTGTCGGTTCATCCAGAATTACCGCATCGAAATCGCCTGCAAACACCCTGCACAGAGCAAGCCGCTGTCCTTCCCCGGCGGAAAACATGGCTTTTTCCCCTTCTTCAAACAGCTCCACTGCAGTATGAATGCCCTGCGGCAGGCTTTTGATTTTTTCTTCCAGACCGACCTTTCGCAGCGCCTCCCAGACAAGCGGCTCGTCCTCTTTTTTACATTCCCGCAGCAAAACATTCTCCGCCACAGTCGCCGGATACAGCCGGTAATCCTGCAGCAGCGCAAACACGTTTTTCCCGATTCCGGTTCGGCTGACTGCCCCATTTCTGTACAACTTCCCGGTAAAATCCGGATAAAGCCCCAGCAGCACTTTCAGGAAGGTGGACTTTCCTGCGCCATTCTCCCCGACCAGCACAACGCGTTCCCCTTTTTTCGCTAAAAAGCTGATATCATGCAGTCCAGCCGTCCCGTTCGGATAAGTAAACGAAAGCTGTTTCGCCTCAACAGACTGCAGAATTTCTTCCTGCGTTTCGTCCTTTTGTGCCGGTTTTTCTTCGGCAAAAAAGTTCAGAAAATCCTCTACATAAAGCAGATTCTCCGTAAAACGTGCATACTCTGTTCCAAGACGAACCAGTTTCGCATTCAGGTTTGCAATCGACAATACCAGCACGGAATATTCCGAAACCGGAAGCCCCTCCTGTGTCCAGAATTTCCACAGCGCATAAATATTTCCTGCGGTAAATGCGAACGTCGCGCCAAGATTATCCGCCAGAAAACCGAGCACCGCCAGCGTTCCGCCCTTTTCCCGAGCAAGCGTACAATTTCCCGTTTCCGCCTCCCGGTTTAAATGATCCAGAATGCTGTAGGCATCCGAAGTGCGCAGCTCCTCCATATTTTCATGGAAGAAAAATTTGCGCCATACATACGCCTTTTTCCGGTCGTGGACACTTTTTTCCACTTCATAATCATGCCGCACTGCTCCCTGTCTGCGCAGCACCATCGTCAGCAGAAACGGTGCAATCGCCACGACAAACAGAACCGGATCAAGCGTCGCCAGATAGGTCAAAACTGCCACAAGCGCCGACGCCAGCCGAACCGTATTTCCGATATTTCCCATGATTTTTTCATAAGTCGCAGATGCATGATTGGCAAGATATTCCAACCGGTTCAAAAACGCCGTTTTCTCATAAGAGGCATACGGCACTGCAGTTGCACGTTCCTCGATCCGGTGCACAATCCGCCCTTCCTGCAAAATATCCGCCTGTTCGCTGTAGCATTCCCGATACCATCTGCTCACGCCCCGAAGTGCCAGATTGATCCCACAAAAAAACAGAAGCCCTGCGAAAAAGCGTTTCTCGTCCCCCTCCTGCAGACAGGAAATATAAAAGCTCACTGCGAAAATATTGACCACAAATTCCCGCACGCCATCCAGTACATAAATCAGGATATGCAGAAAAATCCGTCCTTTCCCCAATCCGATGAGCCGGAGATATTGTATGTATTTCTGAATCATTGTCTCCCCCAGTTATATCAAACAATAGAATGCACGCTCTGCGAGCATTCTATTGTCATGAATCAAAACCCCGGCGCGTAGTGAAATATTGTATGGAGCATGTAAGAAAACTGCTTCATGATACCTTCCCCCTCTGTTAAACAACGTAATTCTCCGCCTGTGCTTTCCACATCCGGCTGTAAAGTCCGCCTGCCGCAAGCAGTTCCTCATGCGTTCCAGCTTCGGCAATCCGACCTTTCTCCATCACCAAAATCCGGTCAGCCAGGCGTGCAGAAGCGAGCCGATGTGTTACGATCACCGCTGTTTTTCCCTTTACCATCTGTAAAAATTTCTCATACACAGCACTTTCTTCCACCGGGTCGATCGCCGCAGTCGGTTCGTCCAGCACAATCAGGTCATGCTCCCGGTACTGTCCCCTCGCAATCGCCACCTGCTGCCAGAGCCCTCCGGACAGGTCGATTCCCTCAAACTCCCGCGACAGCATCAGTTCGCTGCACTGCGCAACTGCTTCCGGCTTTAAGCCCGTTCGCTCCAGCAGCGGTTTGACCGGCGCATTCTTTTTCGGGTCACTGATCGTCACGTTGTCCTGCAGCGTCATCTGGTATCTCATGTAATTCTGGAACACGGCAGAGCGCCCGATACAGCCGTCCTGCGTGGCTTCCTGTTCCGCGCCGCACGGCTGCGTCACTGCTCCATCCTCCACTGTCACAGCCCCTTGTGTCGGCGGGTACAGCCCCAGAATCAGTTTTGCCAACGTCGATTTTCCCGCTCCGTTCTCCCCGACAATCGCCAGGTGCTCTTTTTCCGGAATCGTCAGGTTCAAATGCTCAATCGAAGGCTCCTTTGCGCTGGGATAGGTAAACGAAACATCCGAAAACTGCATCGCCTTCCCCATCCGCGGCACGTCCTTCCAACTCCTGTCCGGATCTTTTTCCAGGAATGCCACATAGTTCTCCACAGCAGGCAGACTGCCTACTGCACTTCCAAGAAATCCACAGACCAGTGCAAATACCATGTCAAATAACGAATTTAACGCATAGTATACTGCCGCAAATGCACCAACTGAGATGCTTCCCTTTAAAACGCTCACCACTAAAATCAGCACCGCGCCCAGATACCCAATCATCCCGACCGTCTGGTTGATGGCGTCCAGCCCGTTCGCCTTTGTGCGGACTGCAGCCTCTTTTTCACACAGCTGTTGCTGTTCGGTTTTCATCTTTCCAAAGAAAAACGGCACAGCGCGCAGCACCCTCGTCTCCTTGATAAATGCAAGGTCTGTCAGGCACTTCCGGTAGCCCTGATATTTCCGTCTGACCGGCGCTGCCGTATCTTCATAGCTATAAAAAATATTTCTCTGCATGTACAGTGTCACGATGGACGGCACAAACGAAATCACGATACACAACAGCAGCACAGGGTTCAGGGATGCCGCATAAATCGCAAAAAATACCAGATACGGCGGAACCATGTCGATGATGCCGATCATATGGAACATGAAAACATTCGCATCGTCCCGCCCAGCCTGCGCCTTCTGGATTTCATCCAGCGACTCGTTCTGCTCGAATGCCAGCGGGAAAAGCTTCGAAATTTTCTCGTTAAATTCATAACGATACGTTTCGTCACAGATTTCCAGAAATTCCGTCAGCGCATAGTTAAACAGCGTATTCAACAGCTGGTAGCCGATAATCCCGCATACATAAAAAGCTGTCGCAGCGATCAGCGCTGCCTCAAACCGTCCCTTTCCAACAGAAGCGATCAGCTCATTCACAAAATTCGAAAGCAGCAAGGTATTTGCGCCCATCACGACCGACTGCGAAATGCCCAGCACATTGATCAGGATAAACCGCAGCGGCGCTGCATGAAACGCCATCGGAAACATGACGCGCACGGTATGGAAAAAGCTTCTTTTTTTCACAGATACCACCTCCTCTGCGTTTCGTACATTTCGCAATAGATGCCGTTTTTCGCCATCAGGTCTTCATGGGATCCCTGCTCCATCGCCTTTCCGTCCTCAATCGCGATAATCCAGTCGCAAAGGGACGTTGCACCCAGCCGGTGCGTAATCATAATCGTTGTCGTATCCTGGTACAGCTTCAAAAACTTCTGGTAAATCTGCTGCTCCCGTACCGGGTCGATCGCCGCAGTCGGCTCATCCAGGATTTTCAGCTCCGCATCCTGATAATACAGGCGCGCCATCGCGATCCGCTGCCACTCACCGCCGGACACGTCCACGCCGTCCTCTGCGATTTTTCCAAGTACCGTGTCCATGCCCTGCGGCAGCTTTTCCAGCACATTGTCCAGTTCGGAGGTTTCCGCCGCTTTGGCAATTTTTGTCCGCTGCCCTGCATCCGCGCCGGGCGCGATATTGTCCGCTACCGAGACCGGATACTTCGCATAATCCTGGAACAGCACGCCGAACAGCTTCCAGATCTGCTCCCTCGAAAATGTCTCGATCTTTTCCCCATTTAACAAAATCTCACCGGAATCCGGCTCATACAAGCGTAAAATCAGCTTTACAATCGTCGATTTGCCGCAGCCGTTGCGCCCGACAAACGCGTAGTGGTGCCCTTTTTCGATCCGAAAGCACATATCCTTTAACACCATCGCTTCGGTGTTCGGATAATGGAACGAAACATGGGAAAATTCCAGCGACTCAAACGAAAGCACTGCGCTACTGTCCGGTTTTTCCTCATATTCCGGCAGCTCCAAAATACGTTTCATGTCGCCCAACAGCTGTCTGCCCTGCTCCATCTCCTTGAGCATTCCCGGCAACTGCCAGGTCAGGTTCTGCGCCATTGCCATAAAGGACGCCACCAGCGAAACGAAAACACCGACGGAAGTATTGCCCTGCACAACCGGGAAAATCAGCGCAAAGATCACCAGAATCGACAGCGCGATCGCCAGAAATCCGCCCATGTTCATGCCGATGAACCACCAGCGTCTCGCTTTCCGCTCCCGCAGCCTTGCGGTCTGTCTTTCTCTTAAGAAAATCCCGTTGACCCAATCGCCAAACCCGAACAGAACTCGTTCATTTGCCGCGTCGCGGTTCCCCAGAATTTCTTCCGCGTAAGCCGCTTTCCGCTTTCCAAGCGTGACCTCTTTTTTCGCCTCATACTGCTTCTGCCCGCCTTTTACTGCAAAGAACCCGAAGCCGACCAGCAGCACCACGATGACCGGCGAAATCCAGACCGGAGCCTGCGTAATCAGCCACACGACCAGACAGCCGTTGGAAATCAGGAAGCAGACCATCGAAAAGCCGCTTTCCAGGACTCCGTTTAGCACTTCCTCCGGGTCCTTCGATACCCGCTCCAGCGCGTCCTGAATCTCCGTATTCTCCAGAAATCCATACGGAATCCGCGAAATTTTCCCGATCATCCGCTCGTCCAGATACGGAAAGAGCACTTTCCGCTGGTGAATCCGCATCCAGGTATCCAGATTTCCGCCCAGCCGCTGGCACAGGATCAAAGCTCCCAACAGGCAGGCGTCGCGGATCGCCTCTTCCATCCGCTGATTTAACACCAGGTCGATAAACCGCGCGCTGACCAGCATTGTCAGAAACGGCAGCAATGCAGATACGATTTTTTCAAGGAATCTCCCAACTACCAGAAACTTCCCCGGCGCATGCTGAAGCGGCATGCCAGTTTCCCCTTGTTTCATTTGTGCAGTCCCCCTTACTAAAACAGGTAATTTATACCCTCCTGTTTTGTTATCTAAATTATAACATACTTTACCTGCTAAATATAAATTAAAATGCAATTTTAAAAAGAGTAAACAACTTTTTTTATAAATTGTTCTAACTGATAATTCATTTGCTCTATCTTTTCAATATAGGTTTTTAATGTACCTTTTCATTTATCTTCCCTTTTTTAGCATTAATACATAATCTATTAAATACCGTTTCCAATGATATTATGTAATCGTTTTCAATCTTTTTGCATTCTTCATCATATTTCCCAATTTCATTACAACATTTATTCAAAATCTTAAAAAAAGCCTCTCTCGGCAAAATATAATTTCTTCTTATTTGTCTGGAAACATCATCTTCTCCTAATAAATAAATAGCATCTTCATTATTTTTCATCCATTCAAGAAATTTATCCCGACGAATCGAACCATTTTCTATAATATCTTGAAATCCTGATTTTAGATTTATATTACAAAGACTATTATCTATCTTATTTATCGTTACAATTTTACCTGTAAACTCATCCTCCGGATATAAATTATAAGAATCCATCCACATATTTTTAAGCAATTCCTCTTTTAACCATATTCGAAACAATCCATATCCACTTCCTTCATATTTTGCTCCACTATTTTCTATATGTGCAGCATCTCTAAGACAGATCGTTGGATGATCCATATTATATCCTGTTACCATTATTCCATGTATTGAATCATAAGCGATATCACCATATACTTGATCATAAATTATGGATGCTCCATGTAAATATAATATTACTGGTTTTCTTAAATCAATATATCTTTTTATAGTTTTTAAAAACAAAAAATTTTCTGACTCTTTTAACATTTTAAAATCAATTTTTAGTCCTATTTTAGAAAGAATTTGTTGACGTCTTTCCAAAAACTCCGTTTTTAGCGGATAATACCAATTTTCTGACCAGATAATGTATAAACTATAAAAAAAATAAGCCGATTTAAAAAATAAATCCGCACAAACTGCTATCGGCTGATCAATACACGATAACTCGTCCGCATGGAAATAATGATCATAAAATCCAATATCCAATTCCAACTGAGATTCTTTAGTTTTTATATTTATCATATTATTACACCTTTCTAATTATATTCATCTGTATATTCGATAGGTATTCGCATTTGCTTTTTATATTTTCTACTTTCGTAACTAAAATCTTTCATTGTTAAAACTTGACTATTTCCAAGTTCTAAATAAATTAATAAATTCTTTTCATGATATGAATAACACGGCGGTATTGTATTCATATTCTTCTTTTTTAAATAATTAAATTCATACCCTTTCCACAAAAAAATTTTTCTGTGATAATTTATAAAATCTTCTAACTCTTTTACCTGTATGCAAGCCCCTGAACTAAACTTCGAATTAACATAATCCGCTTTTTTCCCCGTTTCTATAGGTGAATATTTCGCATTTTTTTCCGTTAAAGCTGACATATCAACCAAATAATATTGATCGTTTACATAAAAATAATTTATGACATGACCACTTCCATCCGGTCGAATCCATTGAAAATATCCCTTCTCAGAATACAAATCTCCTACCACATAATTTAACCACGCGGCTGAACTTGCACAACATCCATGATTTGTTTCGTATGCATATTTTCCAGATTTATGTAATTGCCATGGCACTTGCTCAAATTCTTTAATTATAATATCATTAGATTCTTCAAAATGCCGTACCATTTGATATAGTTGAATTGCTTCATATACATTTAAATGAATTTCAGTACCAAATATAAAAGGGGTCTTTTCATTCATTTCTTCCAATTCTTCATTTTGATACCTACTTTCCCCCAAAGTATGAAAAGGCACCCAATATACGTTTTTATATATACATGTCTTAAATGTTGCCTCATGCCGTAAATTTATCGTATTATACGCCATATTTTCCTCCTTTTTAGGAATATAAACATAACTTATAATTCCTAAACCTATAACAATACTCCCGTAAGTTAAGATTTTGCAAACCGCCTCTCGACTCGCATGATATCCGCCTGCATAAATACGCAATGGAAAATATACAATCTCCATTATTATTCCAGCCACTACACTTTTCATCAAAAATCCAACAACCAGTACTAAAGAAAAATCTTCTATTAAATGTATAACGCGTTTAACGCCACTTTCAATAATTTTATGATTCGATGAAGTAACATAACCAAATCGATCAAGTTCTCTCACGCATACTTCTTCAATCTTTGTATCTACGAAGCCCATCTAGTTGTTCATCCACTTCCTCCTGATAATATCTGCCAAGACATGTAACATTCGCAGATACAATTGCAGCGAATAATACAATTTTATAAAAATATTTACAAATATATTTTTCAAATTTGTTCATTTTTTCTATCCTCTTCTTTCTTTTTTTATCTATTTTGCATTATATCACTTATTTTCTCTTATTTTTTCAACATGTAAAAAATAACCAGTTTCATGTAAAAACTGGTTATTTTGTATATCGTATAATATTTTCACAAACACAAATACCGCCAGGATATAACAGAATCTATATCCTGACGGCATTTTATATCTTTATACATAAAAAAACAAATCTACACAGAACAAATGTTCATTGCATGTTATTCTCATTATCCCACTATATTTTTTCACAACCCTTTCTACGCTCTGCAGTCCATATCCATGTTTTACATCATCCCGCTTTCTTGTCTTAAACTTACTATTTGAACTTTTATATACAACTCCATCAAAACTATTATATATGCTTAAATATAAAATTCCTCGTTCATATTTTAAACGTATATCCAAATGTTTTTCGTCAGATTTCTGCAATGCCTCCCCTGCATTATCCAAAAGGTTTCCAAGAACAATATTTAAATCAGCCTCTGATATCATAGACTCACATGGAATATCAATTTGAAGTTGCGGCTTACATCCTGTTTGCTTTTCTATTACCTCCAATTTATAATTTAAGATACTGTCAACAGCTACATTACCGGTCTTAACGTACTCGCCCTTTACGCTCTGGAGTTCTTCCATGCTCTCGATATAATCAGCTGCTTTTTCGTACTCACCTTTTTCAAGATAGGAAGAAATCAATTGCAAATGATTTTTTAAATCATGTCTTAAAATTCTAATATTCTGTCGTGACTGCTGTAGTATTTCTAACTGCTTCAAATACATCCTGTTTTCCTGTAAAATTTCCGCTTTTTCAATTCGTTCTTCATAATTTTCCACTACTTTGTGATAAATATGATAAGTTCCAAGATTAATCATACAAATAAGTTCCAAGGATATCATCGTCCACTCATACGATTCAATTCTTTCTGTTACAATCTCTGCCAAAAAAACACTTCCCAAAAACAACAAAATCAGATTCCAACATCCACTAGCAGGAATACTCGCTCTCTTTGTAAAAACTTTTAATCTTTCAAGTAATAAAAGTAGAAGTAACGCAAATATTCCAGAGCACAAACACCCCATAGCTTCTTCTTCAATTGGCTTTCCGATCAGATTGGAAAATATCCATACAACATCTTCGGAAATAAGACCAAGCGCAAATGCTCCAACTGTTGCAAGAATTTTCATTTTCCAACTTCCTTCATATAATATAAAGGCAAAGCAAAGATATCCTATTATAATCGAGATTCTAACAACAATAATTCCTGTAGAGAATACATACAACAATGAATTTATCAACCATACGATGAAATAGAGACAAAACTTTTTTCCCCATTTTATTTTTTTGCTTACAAGAAATAACTCTATCGTACGATATCCAACATACACACTCAATATATTGTATAAAAATCTGAATATTGTTTCGTAAATTTCCATTATTATCTTTTCCCAGGCTTTTCATTTAACAATCTTTTTTGTACTTCCTCCTTGTAACTCCTGCTGATAGGCAATTCGACTCCATTCGTTAAATACATTTGAGATGCTTGGAAAAAAGCAATATAATTTTTGTTGACTAAATAGGATTTATGTATATGCCAAAATTTATCTTCACTTATCTGCCTTTTCACCTCATTTATTTGTCCATAAAATTCTACTTCCTCCTCATTTTTTGTAAACATCTGAATTTTCCGTCCCATACATTGGAAATAAATAATTTCATCTTCTAAAAGTCTATAATGAGTTTTTCCTACATTATAATCAAAATACTGTTTGTTTCTATTGCCAAAAAGCCGAAGATATTCTTCCATGATATGATCAACCCGTTCCTGCTTCACTGGCTTTACCAAAAAATCCATTGGTCTATTCTGAAACAACTGCATTGCATAGCTTTCTATTCCTGAAATATAAATAATTTGTGTCATTTCATTTTTAATATCAGCGCGTAACTCTTTTCCGATTTGTACCCCATCTAGCCCCTTTTCAAATTGAATATCTAAAAATATCAGATCAACTGGAAATTCTTCAATCAGGAACTCCAGATATTCTTCCCCTCGTGCAAACACTAAAACATCTATTGGAATCCTACGGGTCTTTGCAAAATTCTGTAAATACTGCTCCAGCAGACTTCCAAATACCAGGTCGTCGTCACAAATCGCTATTCTGTACATATTTTTTTCTCCCCCCAAATGCACTTTTGCAAAATTTGCGAGCATTCTATTGTCATGAATTAAAATTTATTTCCTGCGGCAATAAATTAATATTGCCGCAGATAATCCTTTATATACTTTTACAACCGAACCTTCACCGCAAACAATGCATTGCCATCTACTTCCACGGTTACGGTGCTGCCGTCTGTTTCTACGGCATTGTCTTTTGTTTCCTCGAACAGGTCAACTGCCTGTGCTTCTTTGACTTCTGTACCGAAGCTTAACTTCACTGCAGAACGCTCACCGGAGGTCTCGCAGCCGCGAACCAGAACGCAGCCGTCTGTGGTAGGCTGTACTGCTGTGATCACCGCGCTGTCGGAAGCAACGGATACCAGGCTGTCCTCCAGAGGCAGTTCGCCATGGTGGCAGTTGGTGGGCTGGTAGAAGATCTTATGGTTGCAGCCGGTTGCGATATCTTCCGCTTCCTTCGCATCTCCGCTCGCTGCGCCAACCCAGAGGGTAATGGTGTGGATGCCGCGTTCCGGATAAGGATCGGGGCTTACGGAGCTGTTGATCAGTGTCAGGTTCAGGCTCTCCTTCTGTCCGCGATAGCCGTATTTGCTGTCGGAAACGAGGATTGCGGAGCTGCCGTCCATGCGAAGCGCCATGCCATAGCGCAGTCCGGGAACATCGTTGTTGATACCTCTGCGGACAGTGCTGCCTGCGGGCACGTCATAACGGAAGGCATCGGTCTGATAGGACAGAGGCGTCTGCCAGGTCAGAACCGGAATGATGTCTTTGCCGATTTCTTTCCAGTCTACCTTCAGCTCTACGCGAACCAGCGGCTGGTCTTTTTCCAGAACATAGGTCACCTCTGCGGTAGAATTTTCTACGGTAAAGTGTGCGGTTACACTGCTTCTGAGTTCTCCGATCACAGCTCTGCCCAGCTCTACGCAGCGATCCACCGGCACGTTTTTGATCGCTCTGCCGATGTTCCATGCGCTGGAGGTCTTGCATTCCGTTTCCTGATACACAAGTCCGGCTTCTTTTCCTTCGCCGATCAGCTCCTGTCCGGTCGTCTTATCCACCAGGGATTTGATGCGTCCGGTCTCTGCGCTGATGGTAACGATGGTCTGCTCATTTTCCAGAACAACATCGTCATAGCAGCGGGTTACCTGCTCATTTGTCTGTAAGTAAACCGGATAGGAATCCAATCCCTTTTCATACAGCACAACAGTGGTATAGCCGAGGGCAGGAACCTCCTGATCTACTAAAACGCGGATATATTTGTGATCCCAGTACTGCTGCAGCTCATGGTCAACCAGCTGGAACGGAATGTCGTTTCCGTCTGCATCGCGCATTGCCAGTCGGCGCAGATCTCCGGTCCAGTCCCAAACGGTCAGCTCTGCAACCTCACGGCGTGCATGGGACAGGCTGTTGAACAGATGGAAAATACGGGTTCTGCCGCTGCCTCTTTCGGTGCTGGGCACTCCCACAAAGTTTTCAATGCCGTAGCCTACGCCTGCGCCTTCAGACTGGCTGTTGTATGCATCGATATCGACCGGAATCGAGGATGTATCGATCTTTTCTGCGATCACGCGCATTGCGTTTGTGATCTGGGTGTTGGCAGTTGCCATAGAGGTCTGGAACAGTCCCATTGCATGCTCTCTGGAATCCTGTACGCAGGAGCCGGTCAGGATGTCGTGGAAATGGGTAAATAATACATCCTCCCATGCCTTGGTCAGCTTTTCCTTCGCATACGGGAAGCCAACCTTCTGTCCAGCCAGTGCGCTCATCGCTTCTGCATCGTAGAACGCAGCCTCCAAACGGCGATTGCCTCTCTTGATGCGGCTCTGGGTGGTGTAGCAGCCGTTTGCAAAGTAGTTTAATTCTTCGTTTACAACCGGCAGCTTTTCCCGGATTTTTTCTGCTTCATGGAAGTAGTCGCGGAAGGTGCCGAAACGGATCTTCGGATAAATTTTCCAGGTCTGCATTTCCAGTGCACGCTCTACGTCGCGTCTGGTAGGTCCGCCGCCGTGGTCACCCACACCATACACGACCAGACCGGTCTTTAAGCCGCTGCTCTTTTTCACGATTTCCATAAAGCCTGCGCCAATCTGTGGTGTAATCGCACCGTTATACCAGTTGGGCTCGCGGTAGGTAAGGACTTCTTTTCCGGATGGAGCCTGATAACGGTACAGCACGTCACGGCGGGCATTGCCTCTGCAATGGTAGAAATATTTTACGCCGCCGAACTGATCGATTTCCGGCACGTTTGCGCTGTGTCCGAAGGTATCGGGGGAGAAATCCAGATCAAAATCCTTTACGCCCCAAACCTTGGACAGATATTCTCTCGTGTACTGGATATGACGCAGCAGAGACTCGCCGGAAGGCATGTTTTTGTCTGTCTCTACCCATGCAGAGGCGGTTACTTCCCAGCGTCCCTCTGCAATGCGGGCTTTGATGCGCTCCATCAGCTCCGGATCATATTCTTCCACAATCTTATATACAGAAGCCTGGGACTGGGAGAAGCAGAACTCCGGATACTGATCCATGATATTTAAAATCGAACGGAAGGTTGCAAGAACGATGGAAACGGTTTCGTTGAAGCTCCACATCCAGTTCATGTCAATATGCGCATGGGCTGCCAGGATCAGCTCATAGGATTTTGCTTCCTCTGCGATCGGCTCAAGGATTTCCTCTGCCTCTTCACAGACCTGATCGGTCAGTACGCCCTCAGTCTGCTGTTTTTCCAGCAGATAGTCCAGAGCTTCCTCCAAAGCAGCGTCGTATTTGCCGTTTTCTGCCTCGGATAAATGAAGGGCAAATTCCAGCTCTGCAAGGATTCTTGCGTTCACGCGGCCGGGGCGGGTGATGTGCGCCTGCTCCTCCTTCGGCATGCCGAAGGTGTCCTCAAAGTGCATTTTTTCCCGGTTGCCGCCAACGGAGGTCTTGAGCCGGGTAAATTTTTCTGCGAGTGTCATAACTTGTATCCTCCTCTTTTTTATGACAACAGATAGCATTCTGTTGTTCTATGGATATCCGGACGGCGGATGCGAAATTTCCGCCGCCCGGCAGTGCCTGATTTTATTCGTCCAGGAAACGGTCTACGATCTGCTGCCTGTATTCTTTGGACAGCGATGCGAAAAATGCCGAATATCCTGTGACACGCACAACCAGATCCGGATAAGCTTTCGGGTCTTCGTGTGCTTTTAACAGTTTTTCTTTGGATACGCAGTTCATATTGATCAGCGTACCGCCTGCCTGCTCATGCGCATGGATCAGTGCAACGAGGGCGTCCACACCGCCGGAATGCTGAATCAGTCCGGTGTCGATATCCAGATGCAGCGGAGCAGAGTTGCCATAGCCCGCCTGTGTCAGTGCTACCGCATTTGCCTTTAAAACTGGCGAAAAGGTATCCACACCTCTCGCAAAGCCGGGATCCGGTTCAGAAGAATGGGAAATCGCATCTCCTGCAAAGCGGCCGTTGGGCGTTGCCTCCAGCGTCTTTCCATAGGCATACACGTCTCCGTGGGAGAACAGTCCGGGAACGATCATCAGATGATGCTTCCTGGTCGGAGAGCCCTTGCACAGTGCTACATAATAGTCCCGGATGCGTACTGCCCAGTCCTGGGCGCGGGAGCCGGGAGAACCGAAACGGCGGATGTTTTTGAGCATCAGGCGTTCTCTCTCTGCGCCCTCATAGTTGGTATCCAACAGTTCGAAGAGTCGATCCCAGGTTAGCTTCTTCTCTTCTACAACACGCTGTTCGATCGCCGCAAACGAGTCCGCTACGGTGGCCAACGCAATGCCGTCGATATTCAGATCCAGAATGTCCACGCCGCCATTGGAGCAGTTTAAGCCCCGTTCGATCGGACCGTGCATGAACAGATTCAGCACGATTTCCGGGCGGTTTCTCTGCATGACCTCGTAATGCCTGTCATAGCCAGCCTTGACACATTCCACCATCGCCTGCAAATGATAAGTGAAACGCTCCCAGAGCAGATCCAGGTCGCGTGTTTCCTGCGCCTGCAGATCCTTTAACCCATAGTGCAGGGCAACCGCCATGTTCACGCGGGTTACATCCTGCAGCGGATATTCCCGTCCGGGGATCGCCACCCAGTTGCAGCCGCATTTGACACGCATCCGTCCCAGCTCTATTGGAAAGCCGTTTTTGGAAAAACCCTCGCTGATGCCTTTTTCCAGCGAGTAACATACACCGTAGCCATCCTCTATCGTATATTCTACCGACCTTTTTAACAGAATCTCCGGCTCCGGTCCCTGTCCTGCGATGGGCGCATGGACGCGAATACCTAAGTTGGTCGGGATCTTTAACAGGTGCATTGCATCCAGAATCAGGAACGACAGGCGGCTCGTCACTTCCCGGTCTCCTGCCGGCGTCAGTCCGCCGATCTGGGTGTAATGCGTATCGTTGAAGAACAGGCTGGCAATCATCCAGACTGCCTCTTCTTCCGTCAGGATACCGCTTTCGATATCCCGTTCAAAATATTCTTCCAGAAGCGTATCCAGCGCCCCCAGCGCACCGCCTGCATAAAACGTGCGATCCACCGCCTGGAAATGTGCTAAAAACTGCACTGCTTCCCGGAAGGTGCGGGGCTCGTGCTCGCACAGCTCACCGTTTACCTTTGCAATCGCCAGATAATTGTCTCTCAAAAACGGATCACTTTCCTTTGCAGCCAGCTCCTGCGCATAAACCTGATGCGCCTTTACCCACTCCAGGATCCCCAGCACAAGCTGCTCCTCTCCCTCATAAAAATCAGGATCCGGCGGATTGTTTTTCTTTCTGTAATAACGAATCTTTTCCAGAAGTCCCTTCCAGCCCTCTCTTAAACCGATCTCCATGTCCGGGCACAGATGGTTCATACCGCCGAAGCCCGCCTGTGTGATGCGGTACTTTTTGATGGTCTCATCCAGCTCGTGGGGTTTGTCCTCATCCGCAATTCCAAACGGTGCGAACCGGTCGAATGTGCCCACCCAGCAGCATGCCAGCGCGCTGTTGGGATTGATATATTTCGGCATTTCATTTAAGAAACGTCTGAAATTTCGCCCGATACATGCACAACCGTGTACCAGACCGTCCTCACAGGTTTCCGGCTCAAAAGTAAATTCCGGAAAATCAATAAATCCGTGGTCATCGATATCGATGGACCCATGCCGTGCAAGCTTTGCATCGTTGATCTTTAGCTTATCCCGATGCATCCCCTCAATCAGCTGCAGGTATAACGGCGATACCTTCGTCTTCTCCGTATTCATACACTTCCCTTTCTAATCGAATCACTGGAATCCATACTTCTTTTTCAGCATTTCCACCTCGTCCTTTAGCGGAACGGTCCCCTCAAACACGTTCTTTGCCTCCAGCGCCCTGTACTTGGAATTTCCCAGCTTGTGGTACGGCAGAAGCTCTGCTTCGATCTGCTGCCACCGGTGTAAAAACTCTGCGATCTTTTCCACCTGATCATCGTTCATACCCGGAATGTAGGGATAACGGACGAAGATGTTTTCGCCCCGGTCGGCAAGCCTTGTAAAGTTTTCCAGAATCCGTCCGTTCTCCACTCCGGTGCAGGCTTTGTGGATATCTGCATCCATTGCCTTGATGTCGTATAAAAACAGATCCGTATAGGGCAGCACCTGTTCAAAGGATTCCCACGGGACATTTCCGGCAGTATCCACCGCGGTGTGTACGCCTGCCGCCTGACAGCCCTTTAACAGCTCCGTCAGGGCATCCGGCTGCAGCATACATTCTCCCCCGGAAAATGTCACGCCGCCCTTTGACTGGTCGAAATATCCCTTATTTTCCAGAATCTCTTTTAAGATGCTGTCCGTATCCCGCCATTCTCCGACGCTGACCAGTGCATCCGCATAGCATTCCTCACAGCATTTGAAGCAGTGGATACATTTGCTTCTGTCGATCCAGTGTCCCGTCTCGTCAAAGACCTGCGCCCCCACCGGACAGACCTCCCTGCATGCCATACAGCCAATACAGCGGTCCGGATAGAGTAAAATTTCCTTTGCGGCATGGATGGATTCCGGATTGTGGCACCAACGGCAGTTCAGGCTGCAGCCCTTGAAAAAAACTACAGTCCGCACGCCGGGCCCGTCATGGACGCTGAAATGCTGAATATTAAAAATATTCGCTTTTATGCCCATTTTCCTGTTACACACACTTCCTTCGATACGCTCTGATAAGATACAAGCAGAGTCTTTGTCTCCTCATCCCAGGAGCTTTCCACTGCAACAGCTTCGCCGTCTTCGTCAATCGCCTTGATGTCTGTGGGCTGCTTGGGCAGGCGCACTCTGGTGAATGCCTTGATCTTATCTGCGGTTTTGAGTCTCAACATTACACCGTTTTCTGTTGTCTCGCCTTCTTCTACGCGGGCAGAGGTTCCGACAATACGGAAATCTTCGTCTTCGATTTTGGAAAAATCAAACAACAGGGCTACATCATCCGGTGCAACATCTTTTTCATGGATAATTGCATAATCGTTTGTCATCAGATCCGCATAAACGCCTGTAAATACCTTCTTCTCGTCGCTTACGCTCTCTGCCATAACAGAAGAAATCACATAAGGTCCGCGATGGAGGGTCAGGTCGTTTCTGTAGGTCCAGGTGATGCCGGTATCTGCCAGCGTCTTCTGAACCAGGCTGCGGTACTGATCTGCCAGCTCTTTACTTAAGCAGATTCTTGCAGGAAGCTCCTTCCAGACAACGATCTTGCCGGCGCCAACTTCATGTACGCCTTCCTTGGGATCTCTCCCCAGTCCGGCCAGCTCGAACAAATGCTCTGCAGGATTTGCATAGCCTCTCTGTCCCCACCATGCGTCGATCTTATGGAACGGGTCACTGCCATCGCCGACATAGATCAGCGTGCCACCCTCTCTGATCCAGGAAACAACGGCTGCGTTTACGTCCGGTGCATCGGGTTTCATATATTCATAGCTCAGTACGAGACACTTGTAATCCTCCAGATATCCGGCAAAACGACGCACGTTGTCCAACTGAACCGGATGGATCGGCAGACCGTATTTTACAAGGGGCATTGCCACGCCGAAGAAATTCGGGAATGCTGCGCTCTGAATAAAGTCGTACATCAGGGAATCCTTTTCCCCGATCTCCTTCATCAGCCTGGCAGCTGCTTCTTCATCCACAGGATTCCCGGAGTTTTTGTGCATTGCAGCTCTGAAACGGTCGCCCAGCTCTTCGCCGTCCACGATACCGTCCGGGAAGGTTCTCTGGAACAGTCCGCTGTCGGACATAAATACGCCTACCCCGTCTGTACCTCCCTCAAAGAGGATATCGCTCTGCTCCATGTCACCGAAAAGCTGGAACATGCCGGACAGCAGCGTGGAATAGCTCTGAGGGATCGGCTTGGACTGGTCGGTCTCGAAGCTTGTTTCAATCTTTTCTGCAATTCTGGGCTGGAATCTTGGGTAGCGTCCGTCAAATACGCGGTGAGGCCACGGGCAGATCTCATAATGCCAGATATGCGGATGCAGCAGGGATGCCACTGCAGTTCTTCTGTAGTTGTATTCGTAATTCTCCCAGGTATAGGAGGGAAGGTCTTCGATGGGGTCATTTAAAAACCACATCCGGCGACCGGTGCCCTTTACCAGCTCCTGCATCACACCGTACTCCAGATATGCCGTTTCAAAGGTACGCTCTTTGTATACACCCTCGTAAACGTTCGCTTCACGGCTCGTACCGGTCCAGATCTGCGCGATGTAGCCATCTACCGTCGGAATACTGATCAGCTCAGCCTCCGGGCTCATGATCTTCCACTGAGTGTAGTTTAACAGACTGTGCGTTGGAACATAGAAGCGCAGATCCTTCTGATATTTCACCTTTGCGTATTCCTTCAGCGCCGCACTCACGCGGTCGATGGTTCTCTTATATAAATAAGCCTTCAATCTTGCACACTTATACTGTGCATCCAGACTTTCATGCTGAGGCTTCCAGGGTTCTTTGTAATAAATTTCATATTCTCTCTTGAACGCTTCTGAGTAACCGCTCTTATCCCAGAACTCCGGCTCTTCCACATGGATTGCTTCCACGCCGGCATCTACGGCAACCTTCAGACGATCTGTCAGATATTCCGAAAAGGAAACCGTCGGAACCATATAGGGTACCGTCGGGTTATGAATCACGTCTTTGCCGTTTCTGTCCACCTGACCTTCATCCCAGTGCTTTCTGCCATCCCACTTACCGTCCAGATATTCCTGATATTCGCCCCATGCGATACCGGTCATCAGATGGATGACATAGCCCTTTTCTCTGTACTGACGGATTCTCTCCGGCATTGTCGGATCGATTCCGTACACCATGATAAAGTCACAGCCAAGGTCTACCGAAGGCCGGATCTCCCCGCTTGCCTGATAGCCTGTCAATTCCTCTTTTTTCGATCTGATATAAGCCATTTATATACCCTCCCATTTATCCGGTCCCCACCCGGAATGTGATTCTGTATGATCTGTATGAATAAAAAGAATGTGCCTTGGCACATTCTCGCGCCGAGGCGCGGTTGCTTCAGCAACCATCTACCCTTGCGCCGAGTGCGCATCCTCGCGGAGCGTTTTTATCGTATGGAAACGAAGTTTCCTATACGATGAAAAAAAAGGGCGGGAAGCTTCCCTTAATCCAATGAAATCCTTCCTTGCATTAAGTTCCGTTTCCCGCCCTGATCCTTATTTCTCAGAGAACGTTACCTGTTATACTCTGTATTTTATATTGTAATCTGTCTCCATTGATAAGTTGAATTCTGTCTTAGTAAGCGAAGTCATCTCTGGTCTTAGACTGTTCGGTCATGTAGTCCAGGAATTTCTCCATCTCACCGCCATTGTTTGTCTTTAAGTATTCCTGATAGTCAAGAATGATCTGTCTTGCTTCTTCTTCGGTATCAGCGAAGAATGCACGCTCAATGTATTCTTTTTCTTTTACATCATCGAATGCCCATTCGGAGAAGTCGGAGTAGTTCTCATATCCAGGAGCCATAGCATCGATAGCATAACCCTTAAGGATTTCTACAGGATGAACTTTCTTATAAGCGGTGATGTACTCGTTCTCAGCATCAGCTTCGAAAGGAGCGGACTCGCCAAACCACTTGGCGTTCTTCTTTGCAACATAGCTTCTGCCTGCCATGTAGCCGATACCTCTCTGACGCAGTTCTTTGGTAACAGAATCAGAATCGGTTGCATAACGCTCGGCCAGTTCAGCAGTCATACGAGGCTGTCCATCTGCATTCAGCTCGTAGGTATCGCCTTCGAAGCCGTAGCAGATCAGCTTTGTGCCTTCTTTGCTGTTTACATAGTCCAGCCATGTCATAGCAGCATCGATGTTGGTGCAGGTGGTAGGGAAGATAATAGCAGGAGATCCGCTTCTACCTTCGGATTCAACCTGAACCTGTGCAGAACCGTCAGAGTAGTTCAGAGGTCCAACCCATGTGTAGCGCATTTCAGGATTGCTGTCATACAGACCGCTCTGCTTGGTTGCATCGATGGTTACACCATACTGTGCGCAGGTAAACAGTGCAGTACCGTTGCCGACTTTTTCTTTTGCAGCATCATCCGTTGTTGTGAAGCACTCTTTGTCCAGCAGTCCGTCATGAACCATCTTCCATACAACCAGATTCTTGTTTACATAGTTTTCGCTTAACTTATCATAAGTTACGTTTCCGTCAGCATCCAGTGAGTAGCCAGTCAGCTTCTTCTCATTGTAGCTCTGTAAGTAGTTATCATAGGACCAGCCGTTATGGAAGGTGGTAGCAACGATACAATCGTTGCCGTTTACATCCTTAAAGCCATAGTCCTTTGCTTTCTGCATGAAGTCCAGCAGCTCTTCCGTGGTCTTGATGGAAGTAGGATCGATACCCAGAGCTTCCGGAACGTCGCCACGAACGAATACACCGTAGTTCCACATTGCGATATCTTCTACATCACCTGCAACCTCGGTAGGCAGAACGTATCTTGCACCATTGAAGGAAGGATCGTCGATATCATTTTCCAGATATTTCTGGCTGATAACACCTACATCCCATGCATCAGAGATATTAGGATAGTTGGGAAGCATGTCTTTGATATCAATCAGACGGCCTTCTGCGCCAGCCTTTTTGATGATCCCAGTCGAACCGGAGCTGCCCCCCCAGTAAGGCGCATTGATCATATCGGGCATATCGCCGGAAGCGAACATCATGTTCAGCTTCTCATCTTCACTCATCATGATTCCTTCAAATTCTACGGTAACGCCGATCTTGTCACGAATTGCAGCTGCAACCTCGTTGTTATACTGATCGTCAGCAGTGTTGAAGCCGCCGTTCCAGCATACCAGCATCTTCAGCTGAACATCGTCAAACTTCTTATACTTGTTTCCGTCCTCGTCTACGTAATAGTCACCGTCTTCTTCGGTGTCAGCCGCAGCTGTGTCATCCTTTGCTGTATCCTCCGATGCAGCGGGTGTTGTGGATGCAGAACCAGTGTCTGCGCTGCTTCCGCAGCCTGCCAATGCTGTAGCCGCCATTGCTGCGGTCAGCACCAGTGCTAATGCCTTTCTCTTCATACTTATGTCCTCCTTTTTTATTGACAAACGGCTGCATGAACCCCCGTCCTGCATTGCCGTATGTTTCAAGTTGTAACAATAGAATGTACGCTCTGTAAGCATTCCATTGTCATGAATAACAGCTGTCGCCGTTTTTGTCTCAGGCATCAGCCCTTGACGGATCCTACCATAACGCCCTTTACATAATATTTCTGTAAGAACGGATAGATCACAACGATGGGCATCGTCAGGATCATTACGAATGCCATCTGCAGAGACTGGGAGGTAAAGCTTGTTACATTACCAAGCTGTGTTTCCTGTCCTGCCTTGATCTGGCTGGAAGCAGTTGCTTCGCTTAAAATCTTCTGTAATACGGTAGCTGCCGGATACAGAGCTGCTTTACTCTGATAGTAAGCACCTGTGAACCAGTCATTCCACTTGCCGACACCGATGAACAAGGTCAGAGTTGCCAGGATCGGTTTGGAAAGAGGAAGGTAAATCCTGCTCAGGATGGTCCAGTCATTCGCACCATCGAGCTGTGCGGATTCTCTCAATTCTGCCGGGATCGTTGCGAAGTTACTTCTCAGCAGGACGAAGTTGTAAAAGCTGTATAAGCCAGGGATGACATACAGCCAGAAGCTGCTGGTCAGTTTCAGGTCACGCAGCACCATGTAGTAAGGGACCATGCCGCCGCCGAAGATTGTTGTAAAGTACCAGAAGAAGTTCATGAAGGTTTTTCCCGGTAAAGTCTTAACGCTCAGCGCATATGCGGCAAGTGCGGTAACAATCAGACCTAATACAATTGATAACAATGTTGCCGAAACAGAGATCAGCAGGGAAGTTCCGATGGTCGGATCCTCAAATGCCATCTGGTAGTTCTCCAGTGTGAAGGCTCTCGGCCAGATCCACACACCGCCTCGCATGAAGTCACGTCCTGTATTAAAGGAAGCAATCAGCACATACCAGAAGGGATAGAAGGTTGCAATTCCCAGCAGGGCCAGGAATGTGTAGTTAAAAGCTTTAAATATTTTACGGCCTCTTGACTCTTTGATTTTCATGTGTTTCCCCTCCTCCTTTTACCATAAGCCTACTTCGGCGTATTTCTGGGTCAGGTAGTTCGTACCTGCCACCATGATCAGAGAGAACACGGATTTAAACAAGCCGATGGCCGTCGCGTATTCAAACTTACCATATCGGATACCGGTTTGAATGATGTATGTATCAAGTACCTGAGAGATCTGGTTATTTGCCGGCTGCTGCAGCAGAAGGATCTGATCATAGCCTGCGTTTAACATACCGCCTACTGCCATAATGAACATAATGCCGATGGTGACGGAAATTTCCGGGATCGTGATATGCAAGGTACATTTCCAGCGGCCTGCGCCGTCAATGGATGCCGCTTCATACAATTCCTGATCCACACCGGTGATGGCTGCCAGATATACAATAGAGCCCCAGCCTACGTTCTTCCAGAGGTCTGAGAAAATAACCAGCGGAAGGAATGCATTTTTCTCACCCATTACGAAGATCGCTTCTTTTCCCATCATCTGACGGATGTCATTGAAGATACCGCCGTAGGGTGTGAAGATCGTCGTCATCAGCTGTACTACTACGACCCAGGATACGAAGTTGGGCAGGTAGCTCAGAGTCTGAACGGTCTTTTTGAATCGTTCTGCTTTTACTTCATTTAACAGAAGCGCCAGGATGATCGGTGCCGGGAAGCAGACGACCAGCTTCAGGCTGGTGATTACCAGAGTGTTCTTAATGGTCATCCAGAACTCCGGTGATGTAACGAACTTCCTGAAATGCTTGAGTCCAGCCCATTCGCTTCCGAAGATTCCGAGGTCAAACCGATAGTTCTTAAAAGCAAGAACAATGCCTGCCATCGGCGCATAGCAGAATACAAGCAGCCAGACGATGCAGGGAAGGAGGAACAAATAGAGCATCCAGTGCCGTTTTATTTGTATCCTTAGTTGTTTCTTGTTTTTCTGTTTCTGCTCTGCGCTGATGGCAGGCTTTGCAATTGCTTTTGCCATGTTTTCCTCTCCTTTTTATAGCGTAAGGTGGATCACTCCCCGATCGCAGCTCTGTCCTTTCCCCATCATACAGAGCGCGCTCCCTTGCAAGACCATCCGTTCAATACAAACATGACAAATAGTACTCAGTCGTCTCATTCGCATCTCAGGTTTGCTTATTTTGTCTTGCCCCTTGTGAATACTATGTTACCACTTTTTGTTCACTTTGCAAGCCTTTTTTAATAAATTATGTCCATTTTGTGAATTATGAATAACTTCGCTACGTGAATTATGTCGATATCAACATAGCAAATATAGCAAAACATAATTTGACTTTCTAATCAAATCATGGTATAGTTTTTATAGGTAGTGCTGAAAAGAGTATTGTTTTTGTTAGAATTATCATTTTTCTATAGTATTTTACAGACTATTAAGAAAATATTTCAGGACATTTTTTATTATTATCAGATTTTTTCGTATACCGCAGCATAGCATACATAGCAAAGTAAAATAGAAGTTATATAGAAGTTATATAGAAGTTATATAGAAGGATTACTTCGGAAATGAGGATTTTATATGGAAAAGACAAATCAACCCCTTTATCAGCAGCTCATGGAGGATGTTCGTTCCCAGATCGAAAACAGCCTGCTGCTTCCGGGCGATAAGCTGCCGACAGAGCGGGAATTCATGCAAAAATATAATATCAGCCGGATTACGGTTTCCAAGGCCCTGAACGAATTAAAGGCAGAGGGTCTGATTACCCGCTTTCCAAATAAAGGCTCCTTTGTCGCCAGAAGTGCTTCTCCCCTTGCTGCTGCGGCTCAGGTCCCGCTGGAAGCTCCCAGTGTCCTGCTGTCGGCTTCTGCCTCCGCGCAGCTTCCTGCTGTCCCGGAAGGCAGTACCTCCGATACTTCTTTTACCGAGATTGCCTGCATCCTGCCGTCCATCTCCGATCAGTTTTCGTTATCCATGGTAAATGGCATACTTTCTGCATTTCCCATGGATTCCTATATCTGTCACCTTTTCCAGAGCTTCAATCCTTCTCTGGAAAACCGGCTGCTGCAAAAATGTATCGACACCGGCATCAGCGGAATCGTTCTGTTCCCTCAGGATCAGCCATTTTTCAGCGAGCAGCTGCTTTATCTGCTGCTGCAGAAATATCCCCTGGTCCTCATCGACCGGAATCTTCCGCGTCTGGATACCAGCTATGTCATTGGGGACAATAAAACCGGCGGCGCACTCTGTCTGCGTCATCTCCACGCCCTCGGACATCAGCGCTTCTGCTTCGTCTCTTCTGCCCGGCGGAATACCTTCACGGTTCGCTCCCGTATCGACGGCATTTTGCAGGAAGCGGAGGCACGCAATATTCCGGAATCCTCCATTACGATCTGGGATTTCTTCAACAAGCATCAGCCCTACGTTCACTATCAGAAGCAAATGATGAAGCTGATCCGGGAGGAGCGCATCACTGCCTTTATTGCAGCAGAATCCACTACCTGCGCCTATCTCTACAGCCTGTTTGCCACAATGAACCTCCGGGTTCCTGAGGATATCTCCCTGATGTCCTTTGATAAACCGCTGGTAGAATCCCAGCGTCCCGATTTCTTTACCCATATCAGTCAGTCCGAATATCTGATGGGAAAAGAAGCCGGCACGATTCTGAAACATCAGATCGAAACCCGTGATCCGCAGGTGACACACCGTGTGATGTCGCCTCTTCTGGAGGTTCGCAAATCCACAAGGGCGATTGTGCTGTAGCTTTTCCATCTTTGTTGACACATCAACAAATATATGTTATGCTTTCCAGGCCGACTTGGGAAATCGATCGGCCACGCAGCCCAATGGGCCTGCGGAATGGAGGTAACGAATCACATGAATCAGATACAGATTATTACAGACGCGGGATCGGATATCGTCGATTGCTCCCGCACAGACCTGACCGTCCTTCCGATGACCATCCGTTTTGGCGATGAAGAATATTTGGACGGCGTCAACTTAACCCACAGACAGTTTTATGAAAAGATGATCGAAACACAGGTGCTGCCGACCACAAGCCAGCCTTCCCCCTATGCCTTCGAGACTGCAATCAGAAAAATCCATGAACAGGGCGACATTGCACTGATCATCACGATCTCCTCCAAGCTCTCCGGAACCTGGCAGAGTGCCAACATCGCCGCAGCCGAAACCGGCGGAGAGGTTTATATCGTAGACAGCTTAAACGTTGCCGTCGGGGAAAAGGCCATCGTGGAATATGCATTGCGCATGAAGGATGCCGGCACAGATATCCACACTATCGTAGAGACCCTGAACCATGAAAAAGAAAATCTGCGAGTGATCGCTCTTTTGGATACCCTGGAATATCTGCAAAAAGGCGGCAGAATTTCCAAAACCGTTGCCATCGCCGGAAGCCTGCTTTCCATCAAGCCGGTGGTCTCCGTTGTGGATGGTGAGGTTGTACTGCTGGGTAAGGCACGGGGCTCCCGCCAGGGCAACAACTTCCTGATCCAGCAGATTCAGAAGGACGGCATTGATTTTTCCCGGCCGTTTTTCCTGGGCTACACCGGGTTAAGCGACGCGCTGCTGCAGAAATACATTTCCGACAGCGCAGAGATCTGGAAAGAGCATGTCGATCATCTGCCCATCGGAACCATTGGAGGCGCCATCGGAACCCATGTCGGTCCCGGAGCCATCGCAGTGGCGTTTTTTACAGAAAAATAATCTTTGAACTTAAGGGGGATCCTCCTCCAGAAAAAGCAAAAGCACCTCAACCTTTCTTAGATCGGTTGAGGTGCTTTCTTTCTGACAACAGGATCGGTTCAATCCTCCTCGATATGCTCCAGTCCCTGATTGATGATCGTGCGGACATGTCCGTCCGCCAGGGAATAAAAGATGGATTTGCCTTCTCTTCTGCTTTTAACCAGTTTATTCTGTTTTAAAATGCGCAGCTGATGGGAAATCGCCGACTGCGTCATCTGCAGGGCTGCTGCAAGGTCGCAGACACAGACCTCCGCTTCAAACAAAACAAACAGAATCCGGATACGGGTAGAATCTCCAAATACCTTATAAAGCTCCGCCAGATCATAAAGCTCTTCTTCTTTTGGAAGCTTTTCCTGTACGATCCTGAGCAGTTCTTCATGAACCTCCGTTTCTTCACAGTGATCCATTTCCAGTTCTTCTTTTTCCTGCATGGTTCTCTCCATTTTCTTTACAGCTTTTTCACATTCAGGGCGCGGATCGCATTGAGCACGGCGATAATCATAACGCCCACATCTGCAAAGATCGCCGCCCACATATTCGCAATGCCGAGTGCACCGAGGATCAGGCAGACCACTTTAACACCGATTGCAAAATAAATATTTTCATAAACGATTCTCAGGCACTTTCTGGAAATTCTGATGGCCTTGGAAATCTTTAACGGATCATCATCCATCAGAACAATATCCGCCGCCTCGATCGCTGCATCCGAGCCCAGTGCTCCCATTGCGATGCCGATATCCGCACGGGAAAGCACCGGTGCATCGTTGATGCCGTCTCCCACAAAGGCAAGCTTTTCCTTTTCCCCTTTTTCATCCAGAAGCTTTTCTACCTGCGCTACCTTGTCGCCGGGCAGAAGCTCGCTGTGTACCTCATCAATACCGAGCTCCTCCGCAACCTGACGTGCTGCCTCCCGGCGGTCGCCGGTCAACATGATCGTCTTTTTCACGCCGCATTTTTTCAATGCCGCGATGGCTTCCTTTGCATGAGGCTTGATCTGATCCGAAATCAGGATATGTCCGGCATATTTGCCATTCACCGCCATGTGAACAACGGTTCCGACGCTGTGACATTCCATACAATCCACACCGAGCTTTTCCATCAGCTTGCTGTTGCCTGCAGCAACTCTCACGCCATCCACCTTTGCAGTCACACCGTTGCCGCTGATCTCTTCGACATCCGTTACACGGCTCGGATCCAGGGGCTTGCCGTATGCCTTCTTAAGGCTCTTGCTGATCGGATGGGAGGAATGGCATTCCGCCAGCGCTGCGTATTCCAACAGCTTCTCTGTATCCATGGAAGAATGATGCACACCGCTTACTTCGAACACGCCCTGCGTCATGGTTCCTGTCTTATCAAATACAACATATTTGGTTTCGGAAAGTGTTTCCAGATAGTTGGAGCCTTTTACCAGAACACCTGCGTTGCTCGCACCGCCGATTCCGGCAAAGAAGCTCAGAGGAATACTGATGACCAGCGCGCACGGACAGCTGATTACCAGGAAGGTCAGCGCCCTCATAACCCAGTCGCCCCATTCCGGTGTCATTCCAAGAAACAGCAGCCGCACAAGGGGAGGTAAAATTGCCAACGCCAGGGCGCCGTAGCAGACCGCAGGCGTATAGTATTTTGCAAATTTGGAAATAAAATTCTCGGATCTGGATTTTTTGGAGCTTGCATTTTCTACCATATCCAGAATCTTCGATACCGTTGATTCGCCAAACTCCTTTGTCGTCCGGATTTTCAGCACGCCGGACATGTTGATACAGCCGCTGATGACTTCGTCCCCAACGCCGGCTTCCCTCGGAAGGCTCTCACCGGTCAGGGCGCTGGTATTTAAGCTTGTGCGTCCCTCTTCGATCACGCCGTCAATCGGCACCTTTTCTCCGGGCTGTACAACGATCACGCTGCCGATTTCGACTTCATCCGGATCAACCTGCTCCAGTGTTCCGTCTTCTTTTTCGATATTCGCATAATCCGGACGGATATCCATCAGCTCACTGATGTTTCTGCGGCTCTTACCCACCGCATAGCTCTGGAACAGCTCACCGATCTGGTAAAAGAGCATAACCGCAACGCCCTCTTTATAATCCCCCAGAAGGATCGCGCCGATGGTCGCAACCGCCATCAGAAAGTTCTCATCAAAAACCTGTCTGTTTAAAATACCTTTCCAGGCCTTTAACAAAATATCATGGCCGATCACCAGATACGGAATCATAAACAGCACAAATTTCAGCCAGCCATCTATCGGAAGCAGGCTCAGTACAACCATCAGCACTGCTGCCACGATAATTCTGGTAAATACTTTTTTCTGTTTCTTATTCATGCCTTCACCCCTTTCAGTAAAAACATCAAATCTGCAGACTGTCCATGATGGGTGCAGCCTGCAGATTTGTCTTCTTTTACAGGAAGATCTCGCAGTCATCCTCTACCTTTTTGCAGTTCTTGTACACCTCCTGCATAACGGTCTTTACATCTGCACCCTCTTCAAATTCCACGGACATTTTCAGGGTCATGAAGTTTACCGTTGCGTCCTTAACGCCTGCCGTCTTCTTTGCAGCGTCTTCCATCTTGTTTGCACAGTTTGCGCAGTCAACGTCGATTTTGTAGGTTTTTTTCATGATAAAATCCTCTCTCTTCCTGTCTTGCAGCATCTATGGGTGCTTCTGTTCCCCATTGCTTTTTCTTTCATATGAACAATTATTCATATGTTTGATTTCATTATAGCACTCTTTTCGATTCTGTCAACAAAAATGTTAGGATCCTATGTTTAATTTCTCCAGGGTTCTTTCCCTTCCTTCTCTACTTCAATCTGGCACAGTTTCATTGCCGCCAGCGCAGTATCATGAGAAGCAGGCGTCACGCAGGCACACGCTGCCGCATCAACGATCACATCTGCCTCAGGAAATGCAGCCTTACACAAAATCGCGTTGGAGAGCACACAGATTCCGGTGCAAAGTCCGACCAGCTCGATCTGCAGGTTCGAATCCGTAACGATTTTCTCGTCCGAGCGCAGTTTCTCAATCAACTCCATGGAGCCAAAGGTGGGCTTCTGAATTTTTCTCGCTGCATCCACCTGTTTTTCTTTCAACGCCTGCTCTACTGCCGGGCACAGGCAATGTCCATTCGTTCCCTCGATGCAATGTGCAACCGGAAGATGCAGTCCTTCTTTTGTCTGCAGGTACTGTTCCGGATGCGTGTCCTGTGTCACATAGATCTGTTCTGCCGGGGTTTCTTTGATTTTGCAGACGACGTTTTCCACAATCGCCTGAGCCTCCTTTGTTCCAAGGCTCCCTGTAACAAAATCGTTCTGCATGTCTACTACAATCAAAAGCTTCATAAAATCCTCCATTCCGCAGGCGCTTTGCGCCGAAGGAACCGCGAGGCGAACGTCCAGTTCGGCTCTGCGATCCTGGCTACTTTGTGACGCCTGCGGCACAAATAGCTGTGTGAAAACGTTTTTTTCTTATTATACCTGAAAAGAAAAGACAAAAAAACACCCTTCTGCATGTTTCCATACAAAAGGGTGCCTTTTTCATTTTCTTTATCCGATGTGCCTTCCACATGAGGACTGATCAAATGCCTGAAAAAACACATCCAGCCAAAGCTGTCTGGGTATAATTACTCAGCAACAGTCTCGGTAGCTGTCTCAGTTGCAGCTTCTGTGGTAGCTGCTTCGGTTGTAGCTTCTTCTGTGGTAGCTGCTTCAGTTGTAGCTTCTACTGTGGTAGCTTCTTCAGTTGTAGCTTCTACAGTGGTCTCTTCTACAGTAGACTCAACTGCTACTGTGCTCTCTTCTGCAACGGTTGTGGTCTCAACAGTTGTCTCTGTAGCTGCTGCGCTGCCGCAAGCTACCATGGATGCTGTCATAACTACTGCTGCTAAAACTGCTACTAAATTCTTTTTCATAATAATTTCTCCTCCTAAATCAAAACCAGGCATTTTAAAACTATGCCGTTTCCTTAATACGAAAGTGAGGATACCACCTTTTTTTTGGTTTGTAAATAGTTTTTTTCTAATTTTAAAACATTTTATGAATTTTATAAGGTTTTGTTCACATTTCGTACATATTTCAATTTTTTCTTCCTTTTTACGCCGATTTTGCATTTGTAAATACGAAAAAATCCTGTATCATATAGGATGCCAGGGTCAAAAAGTCAAAAAAGCCGACGCAAGCTTGCTTGCAGAAGGCGTTTTGACTTCTTGCCCCGCCAAGATAGGAGCATAAAAGTGGGATGCTAATCCCACGATATGCGACTATCGGGCTGGATTGTGAGAGTGCACAGCACGGAACAATCCTGCTGGCATCCTGCCCAGGGTCATCGAAAAAACATTAACAACCGCACAAAGAAATGCAGCATTTCCTTCCCGGGAAATCCTGCAAAATGGAGAAGCAATTCATGAAATCATCCAATTACCTGTTAGAATGCTGCGTCGATTCCGCATATTCTGCCCGTATGGCCAAAAAAGGAGGTGCAGACCGCCTCGAGCTTTGCTCTAATCTTGTCATCGGCGGTACGACGCCCACCATCGCCCTTTATGAACAGATCAGAAACCAGACCGACATCCGCATCCATGTTCTGATCCGCCCCCGCTTCGGCGATTTCCTGTACTCGGAGGATGAGACAGCCCTCATCTGTAAAGAAATCGACGCGTTTCGGGCAGCCGGAGCCGACGGCGTTGTAATCGGAAGTCTTTCTCCGGACGGTTCCCTGTGTACCGAACAGATGAAACGCTTCCGCGAACATGCCCGGGGTATGTCCGTCACGCTGCATCGTGCATTCGATATGTGCCGCGATCCCTTTGCGGCCCTTGAGGAAGCGATTTCCTTGGATATCCAGACCATTCTGACCTCCGGTCAGGCTCCCGACTGTCTGCACGGCGTCGATCTGCTCAATAAACTCCATCAGGCAGCTGATGGCAAAATCCATCTCCTTGCAGGCGCAGGCGTCTCTGCCAAAACGGTTCCTGCTCTCCTTGAAAAAACGTCCCTGACCCAATTCCATATGTCCGGCAAGACCATTAAAAACAGTGAGATGGTCTACCGCAACCCGGAGGTTTTTATGGGAATTCCCGGTATGAGCGAATATAAGATCTGGCAGACTGATCCGGAGGCTGTCGCAGCTGTGCGCACGATGCTCGACCGCGCGGCAGATGAAGAAGCGTAAATGCGCAAGAATGCGAGCTGCTGTGTAAGGGAGATGCCGGACATGCGGCACAACGCAATGCCGATCACTGATTGAATAAAGACGTTCCCGAACAGATTTGTTTCGGGAACGTCTTTTCTTTTCGACTATTATCTCTCACATTTCCAGAAGTAAGCACTATATCCCGGCAGCTCACTTCCGCCGCCAAAATCATGCTCCTGTCCGGTGATCAGATCCACCGCACGACCACAGCCTGCATCGAAGTGGGCTGTATAGGGCTGCTCCTCTGCATTGATCGCAACCAAAACCCGTTCTCCATCTACGGCGCGTTCAAAAATGCACTGGCGGTTCGTCAGCACAACACTGCGGAATGCGCCATAATTGAGGGCATTGGAGTGTTTTTTAGCTTCTGCAAGCTTTGCGATCCACTCTGTTAGCCCGTTTGTCTGAGGCCCATCGAAGCATGCACGCAGTGCAGGATCTCCCTGGCTTTTCTCTCCCTTTGCGCCCCATTCACTTCCATAATAAACGCAGGGGATTCCGGGCATACCAAACATCAGCGCATAAATAAGCGGCAGATGCTTTTCATTGGTAAGGATGCTTGCCACTCGCGTCACATCATGGTTGTCCACAAAGCTAAGCAGATGCTTTCCTTTATAAAGGGTCCAGTTTTCCGGGCCGAACTGGCGCAGCAGAGAGTGGACAATTTCAAACATATTCATACTGTTGAAGCTGGAATACAGTCCCTTATAGCATTCATAGTTGGTGGCAGAATGCAGCATGGAATCATTCATCAACCGGTTGTAATCCCCATGCAGCATTTCTCCGACAAGAAAGAAATCCGGCTTTAAGCTGTCGCAGAAGCTTCTCAAACGGCGGACGAAATTTTCGTCCAGACAATAAGCGACATCCAGCCGCAGACCGTCAATGTCAAACTCGTCAACCCATCCTCTTACGCTTTCCAGAAGATACTGGACAACCTCCTCGTTCTGTAAATTCAGCTTGACAAGATCGTAATTGCCTTCCCAGCCCTCGTACCACAGACCGTCATTGTAATTGGAGTTGCCGCCAAGATTGATATGAAACCAGTTTAAATAGGGGGAATTTTCCCTGTTTTTCAAAACATCCTGAAATGCCCAGAAGCCGCGTCCTGCATGATTGAACACGCCATCCAGCACAACCCGGATGCCTTCGCTGTGAAGCTTATCGCAAACCTGCTTAAAGTCTTCATTCGAGCCGAGGCGGCAATCGATTTTACGATAGTCCCTTGTATTGTACCCATGGGTATCCGATTCAAAGACCGGTGAAAAATAAATCGCATTTGCCCCCAGCTTTTTGATATGATCTGTCCAGTCCAGCACCTTCAAAATCCGATGTGTTTCCACCCCGTCATTTTCAAACGGTGCTCCGACAAAACCAAGGGGATAAATCTGATAAAATACACTTTCATATGCCCACATAGTAAATTCCTCTTTCCTGCCAGTATGTTTGCTGACCTGTCTATTTTACCATTTTCCTCCGGACTGCTCAATATCAGAATCCTGCACTTTTCCAATAGAATCAATCAATCCCTGATGTTTTTAAAAAATGATTCGTTAATATGACATCGATCCCCATATCAAAGAAGGCTTTTGCTTCTTCTGCATCATCCGACCAAAATAAATTACAGATCATCCCCTTTGCATGAGCCTTGTCGATCATGCTCCGGGTCAGAAATAATTTGCAGAATTGTACCCGGCTGCACTGATACCGAATGGCATTTTCCACAATGCTGTAATTCATATGTCCCTCCAGACAGCATCTTTTGATATCCGGCGCCATTTTTAATGCCGTTTCCAAAACATCCTTCTCCCCGGTAATATAAACCATGTCTCTGCATTGGTATTTATCCAGCAGCTGCAGGATTTTTTGAAAGGTATTCTCATCATAAGCCGGAATTTCTCTGTCTTCCAGATCCTTCAGCACCATCGGCTCCGGCTCCCTAAGAGGCATCGGCAGCGGCTTATTTTCTGTATATATTTCCATCAGCTCCTGTCCTCTTCCCTCCATGATCCGATTTTTAAGAACCGAAGCGCCAATGGATTTGATATGAATATTCATAACTACCTTACCGGCAAACTGCCGCAGCACCTCTTCAAATAAAGGAATACGTACTCCTTCATATTCCGAATGAAATTTCTTTCCTGCATCCAGGTTTTTCATCTGTTCCCATGTCATATCACAGATTGTGCCTTTGCCGTCTGTCGTCCTGTCTACCGACGGATCATGACACACTGCCAGCTGTCCATCCGCCGTCGGCCATAAATCAAATTCTATCTCATCCGCTCCTAATGCCACCGCAGCCGCAAATGCCGGCAGTGTATTTTCCGGCGCAACGGCATTAAATCCTCTGTGTGCGCAAAATTTTCTTTTTGACATTTTATCCATTTCCTTTCTTTTTTCAGGAAGCATTTTTTAATTTAGGATCCAATCTATCTCTCAGCCAGTCTCCGATCAGGGAAATATCTAAGATCAGTACCACTATGATAATACTGGGCAGTACCGCCAGCCACCAATGTGTCAGCATATAATCTCTGCCCAGACTGACCATCACGCCAAGAGATGTGCCGGGAGGCTCTATTCCAAGTCCCAAAAAAGACAAGGTGCTTTCGAGCAAAATAAATCCCCCCAGCTCCATGGTAGTCTGCACGATCAGGGGCGATGCAATATTTACCAGAATATGCTCAAACACAATTTTTACTCCGCTTGCCCCCATAGAACGGCTCGCTTCGATAAACTTCGCATTTTTCAGCTGAAAAATCTGGCTTCTTACCAGACGGCAATAGGAAGACCATCCTGTGATTGCCATAACGAGAATTGTCGTAACCGGCTTTGCCCCCAGAATACAAGCAAAAATAATACCGATAAATGTGGTTGGTATAGATAAACGTACATCTGTAAAGAAAGACAATACCGCGTCTATCCATTTTCCGCCCAGTCCGGAAAGAATCCCCAATGCAGTTCCAGTTACCGTCGCAATGATCATGCCGGTAAAGGAAATCATGATGGTGGATCTTGTGGCATAAAGCAATCTGATCGCAACATCTCTGCCCAGATTATCCGTTCCAAATAAATAGGGGGATGTGGGATCCTTAAATTTTGGCATTTTTAATCTTTGTGTAAGATCACTTGCCCCCAGATCGATCGGTGCAATCACCGGTGCAAGCAGCGCCGTTATAACGATTACTGCCAGTGTCACCATTAAAAAAATTATCATCGGTGGAATGATCCATCTTTTTCTACCGAGCTTTCTGTTCCGCATACTTATCCTCATTTCTGTATTTTATCTGAAATCCTTTAATGATCGCGTATTCGCGGATCCAGCAAACCATAAGAAAGGTCTACCAAAAGATTCACAAATGTTACGGAAGCCGATATCACCAGAACGCCAAATACTACCACAGGAAAATCTCGCTGCTGTGCACTGGAAACAATTAAGGTTCCGATCCCGGGCCACGCGAATACCGTTTCCACAACAACAGATCCTCCGATCATAGCACTTAACTGTGCTCCCAAAATCGTAATGACCGGGATCAGCGCATTCCTGAGGCCATGCTTTAAGACCACCTTCCATTCCCGCATGCCCTTTGCTCTGGCACAATCCAAATGCTCCTGTCCGATCACATCCAGAAGCGAGCTGCGGGTAAGTCTTGCAACATTGGCAATGGGACCTACTGACAACGCGATTACCGGCATGAGAAAGTGCTGTGGAGTTCCGATACCGCCGCTTGGCAAAATTCTGAGTTTCAGAGAAAAAATAAAGATCAACAGGATTCCCAATATAAAATTAGGCAGAGTACTGCCTACCACCGCACTGCTCATGGTGATCCGGTCTAACAGGGTATTGTGCTTCACCGCTGCCAGAACTCCCAAGGGGATTCCGATCACAATGGTAAGTCCCAATACAATGCTTCCCAATGAAATTGTCGGAATCATACGCTCTGCGAAGAGATCGGAAACAGAACGTGCATAGTAATAGCTCATTCCGGTATCCCCCGTAAAGAGCCCGACAAATGATTTTATGTACTGCTGCCACAGCGGCATATCCAGTCCCAGATTTGTCCGCAGGATTTCTTTTGCAGAATCACTGGCTCCGGCCAATGTCAGCCATTCAATCGGATCTCCCGTTACTCTGGTAAGGAAAAAAACCAGAGTGTAAACTGCCCATATCGTCAGTACCGCCTTTCCTACACGCAATATAATATAACGTTTCATTGCTTTCCTCCATCCGTGTATAAATGACAGGCAACATGATGTCCATCTGCCGTTTCTGCCATCTGCGGTCTGATCTCTTTACAAATAGCAAGTGCCTTTTTACAACGCGCGCAGAACGGACATCCAGAGGGCAAATCCATGGGACTGGGGATCTCTCCCTCCAGTACTTTGCATTGATCCTGTTCTCTGGGATCCGGTATCGGTACTGCCTGCATAAGGGCCTGGGTGTAGGGATGAAGCGGATGCTCAAACAGATCTTCTTTCTCCGCCAGTTCTACTGCCTGCCCGAGATACATTACAAGCACTCTGTCACTGATATGGCTTATAACGCTCATGTCATGTGAAACAAAAACATAGGTCAGCTTCTTTTTCTCCTGCAGATCCTTCAAAAGGTTTAATATCTGTGCCTGAATAGAAACATCCAACGCAGAAACTGGTTCGTCACACAATAAAAGCTGCGGATCCGTCACCAAAGCTCTGGCAATGGCAATCCTCTGTCTCTGTCCTCCTGAAAATTCATGGGGATATTTTTTCAGAGAGTCTCTGGATAATCCCACCTGCTCCAACAAAGGGAGGATTCTCGATTTCTTTTCCTCTGCACTCATCCGCTCATGGATCCGTAACGGCTCTTCCAGAATTCGCTGAATGCTCATGCGGGGATCCAGAGATGCATAGGGATCCTGAAATACCATCTGCATATTTTTTCTAACCAAAGGAGGCATATGTCTGTGTATTTTTTTGTCCCCGAACTGCACATAACCGCCAGTCGCTTCCTCCAACCCCATCAGCATGCGGATCAGGGTTGTTTTTCCACACCCTGATTCCCCGATGATCCCCAGTGTTTCGCCCTGATACAGGGTAAAGGAAACATGATTCACGGCATGTACCATTCCAATTTCTTTTGGAAGCAGTGCTCCTCTTTTTACCGGATATTCTTTACATAGATCAACGACTTCTAATATTTTCTCTTTCACAAGGCACCCCCTCCAGGCCCGCATTTTTCTTTTTCCTGCTGCTGCGGAGTATAGAAGCATTTGTATAAATGTCCGTTTTCCCCCTGCATACCCGGCTCTTTCTCATGGCATACCTCCTGTGCATAGCTGCAGCGGCTGCAAAACCGACAGTACTGTACCGGTACTTTCATCTTTGGAACCTGACCAGGGATTGTATACAGCTTTTCTTTTCTCTCTTTTATGCTGGGAATTGCTGCCAGAAGCCCTCTGGTGTAAGGGTGGCATGGATTTTCGAACAGTTCTGTACATTTTCCTTCTTCTACTACTGCACCGCCATACATTACCAGCATACGGTCACAGACAGCGGCCACTACTCCCATATTATGGGTTATCAGTATGACTGCTATTCCCAGCTGATCCCGCAGCTCCTTCAGCAGGGAAAGGATCTGGGCCTGGATCGTCACATCCAACGCCGTTGTCGGTTCGTCTGCGATCAGTACCTTCGGGTTACATGCCAATGCAATGGCGATCATAACTCTTTGCTGCATACCTCCGGACAATTCGTGAGGATATTGTTGGATCCTCACCTCCGGTGAAGGGATTTTTACCTGCTTTAACAAAAAAACAGCCTTTTCATAGGCTTCTTTTTTAGAGATTTTTTCATGTATGCGTATGATCTCTACGATCTGATCTCCTATCGTGTACACCGGATCCAATGCGGAGAGGGGATTCTGAAAGATCATGGAAATTTCTTTTCCTCTTATCCGGCAAAGCTCTTTTTCCTTCATCTGAAACAGATCCTTCCCCAGATAAATGGCCTGTCCGCCCTCCCTTTTGGAGGAAACAGGATCCAGCAATCCCATCAAGCTGCGCACAACCGTGCTTTTTCCACATCCGGATTCTCCTACGATTCCGACAATTTCACCAGGATAAATATCAAGATCCACTCCATCCACTGCCGGAATTACGTTTTGTCCCGAGTAGTAATAGCTTTTTAACCCTTTTATTTTCAGAATAGCTTCCAAATAACTATACTTCCTTTCAAAATCTGCTTCCCGGCAGATATCTGCCGGGAAGCAGCCCTGTCATTATTCTGTAACTTTCAGATCCCCTGCACGGAACGGCATGATCTGGTTTTCACAATATGTCATATCCCATTCCAGACCATCTCTGATACCATACAAATCTTCTGCCTGATACAAATAAGTGCCTGGGCAGTAGGTATCGAATACTTCCATCAGGGTTCTTGCTGCCTGCCGCTGTTCTTCCAGATCCTTGCTGTCGATCAGTGTATTTCCTGCTGCCACAAATTCCTCTGTAGGTGTCCAGCTTCCTGTTTCCGGGTTTGCCGGTCCGGAGCCTGTTCCAAACAGGAGCCATAATGCACCAAGGGGATTATCAAACCGGGAAGCAGAGGACCATGCCCGGATGTCTGCACTGAAGGAGAATTTGTCTGTAAATACGACTTCTGCTTTTACGCCGATATCCGCAAGCATGCTGACAATGGCCTCACCTGCCTGATTGCCGTTTGTATAATAACCGTCCGCCATTTCGATGGAAATAACCTCTTCCCCGTCATATCCGGATTCTTTTACTAATTCACGAGCTTTTTCCGGATCATACTGTACACCGGGATAGTCCTCAATATATAAATCTCCATAGCTTTCAAACTGATGCCCATTCGGAACCTTTGCATATCCGGACCAAAGGGTATCTACCAGTGTCTGGCGGTCTATTGCCATCGTCAATGCCTGTCTGAATTTCTGATTTGACATAATGCTGTCTTCATTTCTGGTATTAAATGTGTATATATGGATATTTTTAATGGAGGTTCCCACCACGCTCACACCGGAGGTTCCATTGATCGTATCTACCGCATCAGAAGGCACATCATTGATAATATCTACTTCCCCTGTGATCAAAGCGGTCATACGGGCAGATGCTTCCGGATAAGAAATAAATTCTATACTCTTTGCAGCAGGCTTATCTCCCCAGAAGCCGTCGTAACGCTCCAACACATATTTTTCAGGAGAGTACTGTGTCAGCTTATACGGGCCGGTACCGATAGGAGCAGTCTGAAAGGCTTCATCTCCGATTTCTTCAATATAATCCTTCGGTACAATGCTTGCTCCCCAGATAGAGCCCAGTCTCTGTTCAAACGCAGCATCCGGTTTTTTCAGCTTGAACTGTACCGTAAGATCATCTATCTTTTCGACGGAATCCAGTGTTTCATATAATACTGCAATGGTTCCATCTCCATAGCCGCTTAAAATTCGATCAAATGTAAATTTCACATCCTCTGCATCACATACCTCGCCGTTCTGGAAGGTAACATTTTCCCGGATTTTTACATTTAATGTTGTATCATCCTGCCATTCCCAGCTATCTGCCAGCTGTCCGGTGATATTTCCTTCTTTATCCGTGAAAAGCAGGGTATCAAAAATATTATAAAAAAGCTTAATGCTGGCAATACCGATGGATCTGTCCGGATCTAACTGTGTCGGCAAAGCAGCAAGACCAATTTTCAAAACATCCAATTCTGTTTCTTTTGCTGCAGCTTCTGCTGTATCCTCCTGTGAAGACGCAGTCTGCTCAGCAGTCGTCTGAGTCGCCTCTTTCTTATTTGCGGTATTTGCAGCAGAGCCGCAGCCACCAAGCGTAAGCATCATTGCCATTACTCCGGCAATCAACCGAGTCCTTTTTTTCATACATTCTCCTTCTTGTTGTGTTTTCTATTCTCTTTCCTGCAGTTCTAAGTTTTGTGTGCACATCATCAAAAGAACTGTTAACATCTTATGTCTCTTTTCTATTTGTCACCATCAGGAATGCGTAAATCGTTTGTAAAAGTTCTGCATATAAAAAATGCAGGATTTCCTTTCCGGAAAATCCTGCAAATCAGAAAAGCATTTTATGAAATTATCCAATTTGGAAAACTGCCGCTCTGTACTTCTATTACTGTGCGTTACCCGGTTCCAATGCCAACCCAATCAATCGATCCGCCTGATCTGCCATGAATAGCGGAATGTTCAGCACATCATCATCCAGCTTCGGATTTGACCTCCACTGGGAAGATGTCGTTCTCCCGCTGAATGAGGAAATCAACTTCGTAAGGCGGGTTGTTCTGACTCCAATAACGGGGCATGACTTCAAAAAATTTCTTATATTCTTCATTTCATCAAAGTTAAAGTAAGCTGTATTTTCATAACAGCGTCCGCCGAACTCTTTCAGAATCCAAGTCTTACCCACCTGACGTACACCCTTCAAGATTAAAGGCTTGCGGTAGGGAGAATTCTTCCAAGCCAGCAATTTTTTAAGACAAATCGTTCCATAGAATCGTTCCTCACATAACTGCAGTATGGATTCCCCCGATAAACAGATAGGGAATCGAGCACATCGCTCCGAATCCAAGACCGAACGCTTTCTTCCTTTCTATTCATCAAACATCATATATTCCATATAAAATTCCTGAAATTTCGCACTCGATCCAAGATTGATGGTCTTTGCCCGCTCTGCCAGTGCTGTTGCTTCTTTTTCCAGCCTGCGGTCATGCAGAATCCTTACCGCACCCGCCAGTGCCGCGTTTCCGCAAATTTTAATACGGGACAGGTCAATTTTGGGAAAAAGTCCGATTCTTTCCGCGCTTTTGGCCGACATATAGGAGCCAAAGCCACCTGCCACATACAGGCCTTCCAGCCCGGCAGCATCTATTTTTTCCTCCGCCAAAAGTGTCTCCATTCCTGCCCGGATCGCTCCCTTGGCAAGCTGAACCTCACGAATATCCTCTGCAGTCAGACCGACATTTCCAGCAAAACATACATCCTCTTCCAGATAACCGGTATCCTCCAGCAATCCGCTTTCCAGCAATCCTGCCACACCGTCGATCACGCCGCTGCCGCAGATGCCTTCTGCTGTAGAAGCCTCCCTGTCGCCAATCACATGTACCTTCCAGCTGCCGTTTTCCCAATTTACATGGTCAATGGCACCTGCCACACCTCGCATGCCGCAGGAAAGCCCAGCGCCCTCAAAAGCCGGTCCCGCCGCTGTCGCGCAGCAAATCAGGCGTTCCTTATGAAACAGGACGATCTCTCCGTTCGTCCCCACATCCACCATCAGCCGGGATCTGCCGCTGCGCGCGGCTGAGACACCATCCAATTCTCCGCAGCTGACATTCGTGTCAATTGCTGCCGCAGCTTCTTTGCGGCTGCCGTCCGCTCCGGGTATACGGTCCGTTTCTGTAAGACCCGATCCAAGAATCGCTGTCGTAATATCCGCACCGACAAACGCAGACATGCAGCGCGGAAGATATACGTCTGCTTTCCGGCAGCTCAAATCCAGTGCTTCTCCTATCGTCCACCAGCCAAACAGCTCATCCGCTTCAAACGGCGCCCTTGAGAGACATCTGGGATCCTTCTGCGTCAGGAAATACAGCATCGACGTATTTCCGGTAATGATAACTGTCTCAATGGCCTCTGCACTTTCTCCTGCGTGTTCTGCCAGCTCTGTAAGCAGGCACGACACTGCCTCCCGGACGATTGCCGCAAGTTTACCTGCTTTTCCCTCCAGAGAAGCTTCCATCCGGCTGATGACATCCGCTCCGAACACGGACTGCGGATTCCATGCACCCATCGTTCCGACAGCCCTGCCTTCCCGATAAAGGACGGCTGCAATTGTCGTTGTACCGATATCCACTGCCGCGCCGAGGTGACGGTAGAGCCGCGCGTCGGGCGCAGCTTCTGCAGACGGCGCAGCACTGGCGCGCTCTGACGGCTGTGCGGGCGACACGCCGGCGGCGTGGGCAACTGGCGGCGCAGACGGCGTGCTTACACAAATGGTCTCATCCCCGTCTGCTTCCTGCCGCAGCGCATCGATTTTCCCGTCCGGCACTGCTTTCAGAAAGCAGGCAAGCCGGATTCCCTGCGCAAGACGCTCGGCTCCAAGAAATTTTTTTTCCGTCTCAGACGGCGCTGCAAAACCTCCCTCCGCATACACCATACACTTCCCGCAGGCATGCCGTCCGCCGCAGGGCATCTCCACACCATGTGATTTTTTCAGCAAACTGCTGACTGTTGTTCCCAGCTCTGTGAAAAAAGCTTCTCCATTGATCCAGAAACGGATTTTTTCGCTGTTATCTGTCATTTTTTATCCTGTCCTGTCAAACAGGCTCCGAACCGTCTGTTTTCTGCCAGTCAACAATCCGGTCTCCTATTTGTCCTTTGCTTCATATGATGTCGGGGTCAAAAGCCCCCGACCTTGATGCCTGCGGATTGTTCCGTGCTGCGCACTCCCACAATCCTGCCCGATAGTCGCATATCGTGGGATTATCATCCCACTTTTATGCTCCTATCTGGGCGGGTCACAAGATCTTTCGCCCAGATAGGAGCAAGCTCCTGTGGGCGAAAGATCTTGTGACCCCGGTATCGTATGTCATCGGTAACACAATATGTATTTCGAAAACACATTTGATATACCACATAATGAGAAAAATAGCATAAATAGTATGAAATTGGAACTTTTGCGTAGCTGAAAATAGAAAAAGGTTTCGTGAAACTGTACAAATATTGCATTTTAAATTTGTAAAAAGGGACAAAAGTATAAAAGGTGCACATGTTATCGGTTGACATACATATAGGACGGTGCTATGATGACCTCATCAGGAAACAAGAGCTCAGTACATTAGGCAAGAGCTCTAAAAGGATTCAAGGATGCAGCGGTTTTACAGGACAACTTCTACAAACCACAGCTTCTCAGAATCCATAAAGAAACAAGGAGGATTATGAAATGAAAGGTAAAAAATGGTTATCCCTCGCACTGGCAGGTATGCTGGCAGTGAGCGCACTGGCAGGCTGCGGAAGCTCCTCTTCCAGCACAGGCAGCGCAGACACAGCTTCCACCTCTACAGGTTCCGCTGATTACGACCTGTACATCTTTAACAACAAGGGTGAGAACGCAGACGCTATGGCAGCTGCAGCAGAGGCCTTCGGCAAGGAAAAGGGTGTTAAGGTTAAGGCATTCTCCCTGGGTTCCGGCGTTAACAGTGATGACACACTTCGTACCGAAATGAACTCCAAGAACAAGCCGGCGATCTTCTCCTGCATGAACGCCGAAACTCTGGTTGAATGGACAGAGGGCGGATTTGCAATGGATCTTTCCAAGGCAACCAATGAAGAGTTCAAACAGCTGGTAGCTGATATCCCGGAGAGCTTCAACCTGACAGATGGCACTGCAAATTATGGTATTCCTTATAACGTAGAAGGCTATGGCTACATCGTAGATAAAGAGATGCTGGCAGCTCTGTTTGGTGAAGATCAGGTAGACGCTTTCCTTGAAGCATTCAAGACAGCAACCTATGACGAGTTTGAGCAGATGGTTCTGACTCTGCAGAGCTACATCAAAGAAGGCACAGCAGGAAGCGTTACCTTAAGCGGTCAGGAATTCGCACTGGCAGCAGAGAAGACCGGCAAGGCAGCTACTCTGGAAGGTGTATTCTCTGTAGCAGGCTCCGAAAAATGGACCTATGGTGACCACTTTGTTAACATTGCAGTAGACGCGATCTTCCCGGATTCCAAGGCAGCCGGCGAAGCTACTCTGGAACAGCTGCAGGCTGGCAAGGGTGCATTCGAAGCTTATGCAAAGGCTCTGGATTTAAAGACCGCCAATGCAACAACCCCCAGAGGACCGGAACTGATCAATGCAACCACCAATGGCTATGATCCTTCTGTTGCAACCTTCGCAAACAGCAAGGCAATCTTCTTAAAGCAGGGCAACTGGGCATACGAGAACATCAAGAAAGCAAATGCTGACATCGTTGATACCCTGACCTTCCTGCCCATTAAGATGCCCTTCACACAGGATGACATCAAGGTAGAAGGTCTGACAGTTGAGCATATGCTTGAGTCCATTCCGGTATTCGTACCGAACTACTACTGCATCAACGACAAGGTTTCTGATGAAGAAAAAGAACTGGCAGAAGAGTTCCTTGTATGGCTGAACACCACTGAAGCAGGTCAGAAGTTCGTTGTGGAAGAAATGTCCTTCATCCCTTACAACGCTGATCCTGCAACAACCTCCGCTGGCTACAGCCTGGGCGATTCCATTATCTCCTACATGGCTGCGGATAAGACTCTGACCAACGCATACGCAGGCGCTCCTAAGGGCTGGGCTACCGATAACTTCGGTCTGCAGATGATGGAGAACTATGTAAATACTGCAGAATGGCCTGAAACCGCTTACAGCGATATCGCAGATTATGCCATCAGCAGCTGGGCTGAAATGGCTGGTCTGGAATAATCTCGACCGAGCCATATAAAAAGTGACAGAACGAAACAGAATTTTGTAAAACAGGATTTTCCGGCTGCCGCAAACATGCGACATGGGCTGCGGCAGCCTCCTCTTTCCGGCAAAGCCGGAAAACGACAGGGGAAAAGAAAAGACAAGGAGAGACGTAATGGACAGATATTATAAAAAAAGATTTGTACCGTTAGCGCTTCCGGCCCTGATTTTGTTTGTTATGGTAATTGTGATCCCGTTCATCATGGGTGTCATTTATTCCTTTACAGCCTGGAGAGGTACCTACTTTGCAGGCGGTGATCATTTCTGGGAAGCGTTTGTTGGCTTCGACAACTATGTTAAGGCATTTAAAACCAAAAAATTCCTTGATGCGTTTGTATATACCATTAAGGTAACGCTTGTGGCAGTTGTAGCGATCAACGTGGTATCCCTTGCAATGGCGCTTCTGGCAACCAGCCTGAACAAAGGCGCTGCGGCATACCGCACGATCTACTTTCTGCCTAACCTGTTAGGTGGCCTGGCACTGGGCTATATCTGGCAGTTCATTTTTGAAATCGTTTTTTCCAAGATTCTGTTCGGAGAAGACGGAATCATTTCCATTCCTGCGCTGTGCAACATGACGCAGGACAACACCAAGGCGCTGTTTGCCCTGGTAATGCTGATCACATGGCAGATGGCCGGTTATATGATGATCATCTATACCACCGGTTTGAATAATATTCCGAAGGATCTGTCGGAAGCGGCGGCGATTGACGGAGCAGGTACCTGGCAGAGATTTAAGAGCATCACGGTTCCGATGCTGATGCCATCCTTTACTATCGTATTTTTCCTGACACTGTCCAAATGCTTCATGCTGTTGGATCAGAACGTAGCGTTGACAGACGGTAACTTCAGTACCAGAATGCTGGCGATGCAGATCCTGTATACAACCCGTGACGGTTCTCCCCCGGACTACGGTCTTGCACAGGCACAGGCTGTTATCTTCTTTGTGCTGATCGCAGCTGTAACCCTGGTTCAGGTTTCCATTACATCTAAGAAGGAGGTGGAGCTGTAATGAGCATGCAGGGACGTCATAAAACAGGTCAGGCCTTGATGCACGCGATTTTGGCCCTCGTTGCGATTTATACACTGGCTCCGCTGGTTTTCCTGATCTTCAATTCCTTCAAATCCAACAATGAGATCGTGGATTCACCGGTCAGCGCGCCTTCTTCCTGGAGCTTTCAGTATATTATCAGTGCGGCGCAGCAGATCCATTTCTTCCGCGCCATCTGGATCACCTTTGTGATCACCTTCATTTCTGTGCTGCTTCTGGTTATGGTTTCTTCTCTGGCAGCATGGGTAATGGTAAGAAGCAAGAGCATCCTGGGTACTGTACTTTATCTTGGATTTACCGCAGCAATGCTGATCCCCTTCCAGTCTCTGATGTATCCTTTGCTGGATCTCTTTGAGAAAATAGGACTCAAGAACATCCCCGGACTGATCTTCATGTACGGCGGTTTTGGACTGAGTATGTCAGTATTTCTGTATCATGGCTTTATCAAGAGCGTTCCCCAGTCTCTGGAGGAAGCGGCGATCATTGACGGAGCCAACATTTTTCAGATGTTCTTTAAAGTAGTATTCCCGCTGTTAAAGGGAACTACAGTTACTGTTATCGTATTAAACGGTATGTGGATCTGGAACGACTATCTGCTTCCTTTCCTGGTAATCGGTAACAGCAACGGAGTGAAAACCCTGACGCTGGAGTTATACTTCGCCAAGCTGACATCAGGTCAGTACGGTAACCCGTGGGAGCTGATCTTCCCGGCTGTGCTGGTAACGATCATCCCGATTGTCATTCTTTATATTTTCCTGCAGAAGTATATCGTGGCAGGTGTGGCAGAAGGTGCCGTTAAGATGTAAACAGACTGGCAGTGTCGGATGATGAGAAAACCTCATAGCTGCCGAGTGTCTGCCGGCAATTGCGAAAACCCGCCTTGTGCGGGTTTTCGTTGTATTTTGTATTAGGGAAGCAGTAAGACAGCAGGCTTTCTGCAGGCATCAAGGTCGAGGCTTTTGATCCCGACATCATCTTATCAGGAAAAGGGAATTTTGCTCATGGAAAAAGAAAAGTGGTGGAAAAAGGCAGTCGTTTATCAGATTTACCCCCGCAGCTTTTATGATGCGAATGGGGATGGGATCGGCGATCTGCGCGGTATTATTGAAAAATTGGACTATATCCGTGACCTCGGGGCAAATGTGATCTGGCTCTGTCCGGTTTATAAATCCCCGATGGACGATAACGGTTACGATATTGCAGATTATTATCATATAGATGAAGCCTTTGGAACGGACGAGGACATGGATGAGCTGATCGCAGAAGCGAAGAAACGCGGCATCCGTATCATCATGGATCTGGTGGTCAATCACTGCTCCGACGAGCATAAGTGGTTTCAAAAAGCAAAAGCAGATCCGGAAGGACCTTACGGCAAGTATTTTTATATCAAAAAAGGAATCGACGGCAAAGCACCGAACAACTGGAGGTCCATCTTCGGCGGAAGCGCGTGGGAGCCGATCGAGGGAACGGACTATTACTACCTGCACATTTTTACGAAGAAACAGCCCGATTTAAACTGGGAAAATAAAGAGCTGCGGGAAGAAATCTATAAGATGGTCAACTGGTGGCTGGATAAGGGCATCGGGGGCTTTCGTCTGGATGCCATCACCTATTTGAAAAAAGAGTCTGGATTGCCCTCTTATCCTGCAGACGGGGAGGATGGTCTGGTATCCGTTGCACACGGTGCACTGAATCAGCCCGGAATCGAAGCACTGCTGCGGGAGTTCAGAGATCGGACATACGGAAGAAGGGAGACACTGACGGTTGGCGAGACAGCCGGTCTGACTCCGGAGACGCTGCTTTCGTTTATTTCCTTAGAAGATGGTGTATTTTCTATGGTGTTTGAGTTCTCCTGGTGCCAGCTGGAATTGAAGGGACCGAACTATTTCTGGTATGACCGACAGGAGTGGACGCCGGAGGATCTGAAAAGAGAGCTGTTTTCCAGTCACGAAATGGCAGGAGACAGGGGATGGTTTGGTGTTTGCACAGAAAATCACGATCAGCCCAGATCGATCGACCATTATCTGCCCCGGGAGGGAAGAAATTATTATGGGGCAACGATGCTCGCATCCATGTATCTGCTGCTGCGGGGCACGCCGTATGTCTATCAGGGGCAGGAGATCGGCATGAGAAACTGTGCGTATGCGTCGATGGACGATTACAATGATGTATCGACCCACAATCAATATAACCGCGCACTGGCAGATGGATTTTCACCGGAGGAAGCGCTGCGTCTGGTTCAGCTGGAAAGCCGGGACAATGCGCGGACACCGTTTCAATGGGATGATACAGAAAATGCCGGATTTACAACAGGAAAACCCTGGTTAAAGGTAAATCCCAACTATACAGGGCTGAACGCAGCACAGGAAGAGAGAGACGAGGATTCCGTGCTTACATGGTATAAGAAGATGATCGGGCTGCGTCTGCATTCCCAATGGTCAGAGCTGATCAGCGAAGGCACCTTTGCACCGGCTTATCGGGAGGAGAAAAATCTGATTGCATATCGAAGATGCTTTGAAGGCAAAGCTTTGCTCGTTTTATGTAATATGCAGACAGAAGAGCGTGAGCTGAAGGTATCTGCTGCGTACAGACAGGTACTCGCAGACAACTATAAGGAAGCTGCTTTTACAGGTAATACGGTGCGTCTGCGCCCGTATGAGGTTCTGATCGCAGAAGAAGCATAACAGAAGAAGCCGGTACAACGGCAGAAGGTGAGGAACTTATGCAGAGAAAAAATAATATCGTCCTGCGGCTGCACAGACAGAGAAAACCGGAGCAGGTGCTTTTGCCCCTTGTCCGGGAAGATAATGGAGAAGCTTTGCGGGTTATTCTGGAAAAGCAGGACAATGTGACAGCGGAATTTATCTATAGAACAGAAAAAAAGGTCAGATCCGGCTGGCTGAAGCTGGAAATTGAACAGGACGGCTGCCGGAGAAGTGATAATCTGGAGGAAGAGCTTCCGGTTATTTTGGAAGTGGAAACGGATATCCGGCCGGAGGCGATGACCGCAATGTATCTTTTAAACGACTGGTGGACAAGACCGGCATTTATCAATGACTTTTCGGAAATCCCGGAGCTGACACAGGCGATTTACGGAAAGCTGAGAAACGGATACTTTTTCCTGCTTCCAATGCCGGGAAAACAGTTTAAGACCCAGGTGAAGCCCGGAAGAGAGAATACGCTTATTTTCGGAATGAGCGCCTGCAAGGGCGGAATCAGCAAACTGGACGAGCCTGTTTATGCATATGCGGAGGCGGACAGTCTGCAGGAAGCGGTTCATGCGTGTATGGCCTGGGCGGCAGAGTATCACGGAATCCGTTTGAAAGAGGAACGGAATATGCCGGAGATGCTGAAATATCTTGGCTGGTGCAGCTGGGATGCATTTTATACGGAGATCAGTGAAGAAAAGGTTCGCGCAAAGGGCAGAGAATTTGCGGAAAAAAATGTGCCGGTGCGCTGGATGCTGATGGATGACGGCTGGCTGTCGGTGCATGGAGACGCACTCTATGACCTTGCGCCCGAAAAAGAAAAGTTCCCCAACGGATTTGCTCAGATGATCCGTGATATAAAGCGGGATACACAGGTGGACTGGTTTGGTGTCTGGCATGCGCTTGGCGGCTACTGGGGCGGAATCGAGCCGGGAAGCGACCTTGCAGCAAAAGAGCAGGAGCATTTATATCAAAATGCACCTGGAAAGCTGATCCCGTGGCCGGATGCAGCCAAGGGCTACGGCTTTTACCGGGATTGGTATGAATATCTGAAGCGGGAGGGCATCAGCTTTTCCAAAGTGGACGGACAGAGCGCCGTACATAATTATTTTGAAAATGATCTTCCACTGATGACAGCGACGCGGGGAATGCACGGGGCGCTGGAGGGCGCGGCAGCGTACTTTGATGGTGCAGTGATCAACTGTATGGGAATGGCGGCAGAGAACATGTTTTCCCGTCCTCAGACAGCGGTTGCACGAAACAGCGATGATTTTGTACCAAAACGGGAGGATGGATTTGCAGAGCATTTGCTCCAGAATGCATACAATACACCCTACCAGGGCGAGCTGTATGTATGCGACTGGGATATGTTCTGGACAAGCCATGAGGATGGTCTGCGCCACAGCCTGCTGCGTGCGATCAGCGGAGGACCGGTGTATTTCAGCGATCGGATAGGAGAAACAGCCCCGGAGGTTGCAGCACCTCTCTGCTATGCGGACGGAAGGCTGCCGCAGCTTTTACGGGCGGCAAGACCGACACAGGATTGTATGTTTCGTGATCCCAGAAAAGATGGCGTGCTGAAGCTGACAAATGTCGGAGCATATGCAAATGGTAAGATCGGCGGAGTGATTGCCGTTTATAATCTGACCCATCAGGAACAGACCTATCGGATCGGTGCATCGGATATTCCGGAGCTTTCCGGAAAAAACTGCTGGATTTATGATTGTCGTAATCAGACTGCTGCGGCCTGCAGTGCAGAAGAAGGCAGAGAATACCGCCTTGCAGCGGGGGATTTCACCTGGTTTTTGTTTGTGGAGGACACAGAGGGGAAAACCTTTGTGGGACTTGTGGATAAATACATCAGCTTTGATGCGGTACTGTGGATGCATGAAATCGGCAGCAGGCTAATGGGCGAAATCTGTGGCGGAAAGACCGTCGGATTTTTATCCAAAGAGCCTGTAAAGCGCGTGCTTTGCAACGGAGAGGATGTAACAGCGCAGGTGGAGAAAAAGGATTGCCTGTATTTGCTTGAGCTAAACGGACAGAATGCGGTAGTTGAAGTGGAATAAAAATCGCAGCACAACGCTGGCGGGGGTGCTGTGACATCCGCGTTCGAAATGGAAATAAAATCTGCTGTGCCCGCCGCGCGGCAAAAGGAGAGGAAAGAACATGAAAACAGCGCAGGAATATCAGAAAAGACTACAGCGCCATTTGGATGAGCTCAAATGGCTGTACTGCGAATTATATCCGGGAAGAGAGGATATGTTTACCCAGTTATGTGAACAGATGGAAGCATGGTATCAGGATCGCCCGGAATCAGAAAAGAAGCTGGACCGGGAGCGGGAACAGGAGCCTGCATGGTACAGCCGCCAGGATATGCTTGGTATGATGCTGTATATCGATGCTTTTGCCGGCAATTTGAAGGGTGTGAAGAAAAAACTGCCTTACCTGGAAGCATGCAACGTAAACTACCTGCATCTGATGCCGTTTTTGGATACCCCGAAGGGAAAAAGTGATGGAGGCTATGCGGTAGCAGATTATCGGAGTGTGCAGCCGAACCTGGGTACGATGGAGGAGTTGGCTTCTCTGTGCAGCGCCTGCCATGAGAAAAAGATGAGCGTATGCATGGACTTTGTAATGAATCACACATCGGAAGACCATGAGTGGGCAAAGCGCGCACTGGCAGGAGAAAAGAAATATCAGGATCGGTATTTCTTCTATGATACACCAGACATTCCGCAGGAGTTTGAAAAAACCGTGCCCCAGGTATTTCCGACAACGGCGCCCGGTAATTTTACCTGGCGGGAGGAGTGCCAAAAATATGTTATGACGTCCTTCTATCCCTATCAGTGGGACTTAAACTATTCCAACCCGGTCGTTTTTAACGAGATGGTCTATAATATGCTGTATCTGGTAAATCAGGGAATTGATATCGTCAGGATCGATGCAGTTCCCTATATCTGGAAGCAGCTGGGAACAGACTGCAGAAATCTGCCGCAGGTACACACCATTGTGCGCATGATCCGTATGATCACGGAAATCGTTTGCCCTGGCGTTGTGCTGCTGGGTGAGGTTGTTATGGAGCCTGCCAAGGTTGTCCCTTATTTCGGAACGCTCGAAAAACCGGAATGCCATATGCTGTATAACGTAACGACGATGGCATCAACCTGGCATACCGTTGCAACAAAAGAGGTTGCGCTGTTAAAACAGCAGATGGACGTGGTAAACAGCCTGCCGAAGGAATATGTTTTCCTGAATTATCTGCGTTGTCACGACGATATCGGCTGGGGATTGGACTATGATTTCTTAAAACCCTCCGGTATTCAGGAGATTCCGCATAAGAAGTATCTGAATGAATATTTCCGGGGCATGGCAGCAGGCAGCGATGCGCGGGGAGAGCTGTATAATGATGATCCTGTATTGCAGGATGCGAGACTTTGCGGAACGACGGCATCCCTGTGCGGTCTGGAGGCTTCGCTGCAGGCAAAGGACCCGGCGAGAATTGAGCGTGCCATTCAGAAAATTCTGATGCTCAACGCCTATCTGTTTATTCAGTCCGGCATTCCGGTTATCTACAGCGGAGATGAGATTGGTCAGCTCAATGATTATTCCTATAAGGATGATCCGGATGCAGACCGTGCGGCGGATTCCCGTTATGTACACAGAGGACATTTCCGTTGGGAGCTGGAAAAGAAAAGAGCAGAAAAGGGCACTGTCCAGAACCGTATTTTTGAGGGTATGCAGAAGATGGAAAAAGCCCGCTTTGCATGTGGTCCGTTTTCCGGAAAGGCTGCTGTATGGACCTATGATACCTATAACAGCCATGTGCTGTGCATCTGCAGGCAGCTGAAAAACGAGATGGTAGTCGGTGTGTTCAACTTCTCGGATGAGCCCCAGACGGCATGGATCGACATGGGAGAAATGCCGTTTCAGGATCTGCTCGGAAAAGGAGAATGTGTTTTACGCAATATCATCCTGCCTGGCAATGGCTACGGCTGGTATTATAAAACCTGGGAGGAATAAGTCTTTCTGGTGCAGCGCAGCTCCAGCTTTTGCAGGAGCTGCGAAGGAGAAAAGATTCGGCAGTCGATGGTGTGGTGACGCACACTGCAGCCGGGTATATTGGCAGGAGGAAAGCAGCAATGGCGATAGAAGAATTACTTGGACAGCTAACGTTGGAAGAAAAATGCAGTCTGCTGTCAGGCTCTGCGTTCTGGTATACGCAGGCAGTTGAGCGCCTTGGCATCCGCAAGCTGATGCTGACGGACGGACCGCACGGTCTGCGTAAGCAGGTAGAGAATGCGGATCATCTGGGCTTGAATAAAAGCGTTCCGGCAACCTGTTTTCCGCCGGCAGCAGCGTTGGCAGCTTCCTGGAATGAAGAGCTGATCTATGAGATGGGAGAAGCGCTTGGAATCGAGTGCCGGGCGGAAAATGTAGATGTCTTATTGGGACCGGGGGCGAATATCAAACGCTCGCCTCTGTGCGGACGGAACTTTGAATACTTTTCCGAAGATCCGTATCTGTCTTCTCGACTTGCAAAGGCACATATCACAGGGCTGCAGAGCAAGGGAGTCGGCGCTTCGATCAAGCATTTTGCGGCGAACAATCAGGAGACGAGGCGCCTGACGATCAATGCAAAGGTGGATGAACGGACACTTCGGGAAATTTATCTGGCAAGCTTTGAAACTGCGATCAAAGAAGGAAAGCCCTGGACGGTCATGTGTGCCTATAACCGGTTAAACGGTGAGTTCGGTTCGGAAAATAAGAAAGTATTGAATGATGTTTTGCGGGACGAATGGGCCTATGAAGGTCTGGTCGTTACGGACTGGGGCGCGACGAACGATCGCGTCAAGGGACTGGAGGCCGGTCAGGATCTGGAAATGCCGTCTTCGGGAGGTGTCAATGACCGTGCGGTATTGGAGGCTGTGCAGGAAGGAAAAATTACCGAAGCACAGGTAGATGTTTCAGTTCGCCGACTGCTTGAGCTGATCGCAAAGGCAGATGAAAAGCCGCCGGTAGAGCCGTTTGTTCCAAAAACCCATCATGAACTGGCACAGAAGATCGCATCGGAATGTATTGTGCTTCTGAAAAATGAAGAGCAGCAGCTTCCGCTTGCCAAAACGGAAAAAATAGCGCTGATCGGTGAGTTTGCGGTAAAGAGCAGGATTCAGGGCGGTGGAAGCTCCCATATCAACCCGACATTTCTGGATACGCTGCTGGAGGAAATGCAAAAGCGCGGCGGCGATGCTGTTTTATATGAAAAAGGATTTTCTGTGGATGCGGAAAGTCTGGATGAAGCAGAACTGGAACGGGCGATTGCGGCGGCAAAGGCAGCAGACAAGGTTGTTTTATGCATGGGACTTCCGGAAAGCTATGAGACAGAGGGACTTGACCGTAAGCATCTGAATCTGCCCGGTGCACAGCTGGAAATGATCCGTGTGCTGAAGCAGTATAATCCGAATCTGATCGTTGTATTGAATAATGGTGCTCCGGTGGTGATGCCGTTTGAAGACGATGTAAAAGCGATTGTAGAAGGCTACCTGCTGGGACAGGCGGGAAGCGGTGCCATGGCGTCGATCCTTTACGGAGAGGTAAATCCCAGCGGTAAGCTGGCAGAGACTTTCCCGATGCGTCTGGAGGATACTCCTGCATACCTGAATTTCCCGGGAGAGGGCTATCAGGTGGAATACCGGGAGGGTGTCTTTGTCGGATACCGCCATTATGATTCGAAAAAAATCCGTCCGCAGTTTGCATTTGGCGAGGGCTTAAGCTACACGACCTTTTCCTATGGCAGCATCGAAACGGATCAGGAGAGCATTTTGGATACCGATCAGCTGCGTGTTAAGGTGAGGGTGACCAATACAGGGAAACGTGCCGGAAAAGAGACGGTGCAGCTCTATGTTCACGACTGCCAGAATGAAATCATTCGTCCGGAGAAGGAGCTGAAAGGCTTTGTAAAGCTTTCTCTGGAGCCGGGAGAAACCAAAACCGCAGAGTTTGTGCTGAATAAAAGAAGTTTTGCCTACTACGATGTGGAGCAGAAGGATTTTCTGGTGCAGAGCGGGCAGTTCGAAATTTTAGTCGGTGCATCGAGCCGGGACATTCGCCTGAAAAAGACCGTTACAGTGACTTCGACAGCGAAGATCCACAAGCATTTCCATGCCAATACAACCTTTGGTGAGTTGTATGCATATCTGCCGACCAGACCGATCGCAGAGGAAAGGATGGATTATTTTAAACGGGAGTCCGGTATTGATTTCGAGATGGGAGAAAATGCGGAGGACTTCGCATTCCGTGTGATCTGCGACTTTCCGCTGAAAACTCTTGTAACCTTTACAGAGGGACGCTATAGCAGAAAACAGCTGGCAGAGCTTCTGGAACAGGTCAATAAGATTGGCGAGGGCTGAGAAGAGTACGGAAAATGACTTGTATCTTTCCTGAAAGTTGTGCTATAATCCAATCTTTGACAGTTGAGTAAAAATAAAATCGCTGTAGCCCTTGTATTTACTGGGCTGCGGCGATTTTTTTCTTCGTTGCGAACTATAGTATTTTATTCTTTTCCTTACCTTTTTTGATTATGCAACTGTCAAACTCCCGATTTTTGCTGCCGTATTTTCACGACTTGTCAGAATGAAAAAAGCTGTTATAATGAAGTTGTCAAGGCAGAGCGCTTTGAATCTATTCTATCATCACTATATTCATATTAAAAATGCGAAACGGGCTTATAGCGGCTGCAGCGTTTCCATTTTTCCAGGGGTACAGCATAGATGGGCTGTGCGCTTCATGACGGCAGGACTGCCGGAATTCAATTTGTTTGGGACAAGAGAATAATGCGCAGCGGAGAGGAATCATTTGAAAAAGATACTTTGACGGAATACTGCGGGTAGGTTGTGTGGAAGTGGTTACAATTTCTTAAATGTGTCGGGTATCGTAAATTTTCAGGTGTGATAGATTTCTGCTGGAAAGAGAGAAGAGGAGCGTGGATGGGAAGACAAAATGACGCGTTTGTGGGGTATTTAAACCGGGATGAAATTTTGGCAGACTTGTACAATGGGTGCCTGTATGAAGGGGAGGAGGTGATCTTGCCGGGGCAGTTGAGCGAAGTGCAGAAAAACTATTCGAGGATATTGACGAACTACGGCAGAAATGGACTGAGAAAACACCGGGAGCGGGATGCTATTAAAATGTTTTCGAACCGGAAAATGATGGTGCTGTTGGCAGCGGAAGCACAGAACAATCTGCACCTTGCGATGCCGTTTCGGTGTATGGAATACGACACGGAGGAATACAGCAGGCAACTAAAGAAGCTGTACGAGGAGAACAGCGGGATGCTGACAGACAGCACAGAATATTTAAGCCGCCTAAAGCGGACGGATCGGTTGATTCCGGTCGTTACGCTTGTGATTTACCATGGAGATGAGGAGTGGAATGCGTCAAAGAGGTTGAGTGATATGCTCAAGCTGCAGGGAATTGATGAAAGCTAAAGAGCCTGATCACAGATTACCCGATCCATGTATTTTGTTTAAAAGACCTGCAGGAAGAGTATTTCCATACAAATCTGCGGGAACTGATCGGACTGATGAAACGACAGAAAAACAAGGAAGAGCTTCGGAAATATTGCAAAGACAATGAAGAACGGATCAGTCGGATGGACGCGTCCGCATACGATATGATCTGTATTATGTTAAACAGGGAAGATTTATTGGAAAAGAAAATGAAATATTAAAAGGAAGAAAGCGAGGAATATGATATGTGTAAGGCTATGGAAGACTGGGCAGAGGAGTGTAGAAATGAGGGAAGAGCGAGTTTGTTGGAGCTGATTTCCAGGATGGCAGCAGGCGGAGATGCAGAATTTATTGTCCGTCTGTCGGAAAAAGAGGTGATGGAAGCGATGACAAAGAAATATGAGATGGAAGAAATATTAAAGTAAAGTTTTGGTTTTGAAAATGGTACGCGTGGCGCAGCAACACCATCTGCCATGAAAAGAGGAAGCAACCACTGAAAATGACTTGTATCTTTCCTGAAGAGTGTGATATAATCATACAGTTACAAAAAGTAGTTTTCAAAACTATATGTTGTGTGAGGCACTTATGCAGAAAAAGGTACAGATCATCAGTGACGGTTCTCAGGATTTATCGCCGGAGCTATCCAAAGAAAAGGATATTGAGGTTGTTCCCTTTTATGTTTCGTTTGACGGGGAACACTATTATAAAGAAATAGAAGAGATCACAGTACGCGATTTTTATCAGCAGATGGTGGATCATCCGGATGTGTTCCCGAAGACATCCATGCCGTCTGTACAGGATTTTTATGAGGTGTTTGAAAAATCTGTAAAAGAAAATATTCCGGTGATCTGCATTTGCATCACGGCGAAGTTCAGTGGCTCTTTGCAGTCGGCAACTACAGCAAAGGATATGATCCTGGAGGAGTATCCGGAGGCAAAGATTGCGGTCATTGATTCGACATTTGATACGGTACTGCAGGGACTGTTTGTGCTGGAAGCGTGCAGACTGCGGGATCTCGGACTGGAATATGAGCAGATTACAGAAGCTCTGCTTTCGATCCGGGAGAGCGGCAGGATCTTTTTTACGATCGGCAGCATTGATTACTTAAAGCATGGCGGACGCATTGGAAAGCTTGCGGGAATTGCGGCCAGTGCGTTGAAAATCAAACCTCTCATCACACTGAAAGAGGGAGAAATTTTCAATTCCGGCATTACCAGAAGCCGTCAGAAATCGATGCAGAAGGTTGTGGAGATGACGGAAAAATACCTGGATGAGGTACAGGCAAAGCCGGGAGAATACAGCTTTTGTATCGGCTATGGCTATGACTATGAAGAGGCTGTCGGCTTCCGGGAGATGTTGAAGGACCTGATCCGGGAACGGCTTGGAATTGAAGAAATCGGCATTTATCAGATCGGTGCAACAATTGGAGTGCATACCGGACCGTATCCCATCGGGATTGGAATTGTCCGGCATGCCAAGGTGTAGCTCAGGATTTTAAACGTGCATGACAGGAACAGGAGGGACAGCTCTCCTGTTCTTTTTTTGTCGTGCTGCGGCGGGACAAAACGTTGTCGCTTTCGCAGCATGCCGCGGACGGAGTGTTCTGCAACACGGCATTTGGTGCAGAAGCTGTAGAGGATGCAGCCATAGCATGGCTGTCGGTCATCGTACATGCCGGCGTAAGCCCTTCGTCCTGCATCAGGGCGCTGCCCCAACGATACATCGCTTCGAGAATCGGGAAAAGGCTTTCACCGAGCGCCGTCAGCGAGTAATCAACGCGGGGCGGAACGACAGGATAAACTGTGCGGGAAATCAGACCGTCTTCTTCCAGTTCGCGGAGCTGCTGGGTCAGCATTTTAGGCGTCGCTTCGGGGACGAGACGGTGCAGCTGGTTGAAGCGCAGCGTCTGACCGGTCAGGTGCCAGAGCAGCAGCGCTTTATATTTGCCGCCGATTAAGCGGATTGTAGCGGAAACGGGGCAATTTTTATTGACCGAGGGATTTTCTTTTGAAGCCATAGCGATTTCTCCATTCTTATTCATGACAATAGAATGCTCGCAGAGCGTACATTATATTGTTGTGAGGTGAACACTATCCTTTTGGGTAGTATATTACAAAATAGTGCATTCTTTATTTTTCTATCCTAATTGTTATAATGGTAGCAGAGGATAGAAAAAAAGACAAGATGAGTTCTTTAAGGGCAGCCTTTAAAAGCTGTAAAGCAGGAAAGACTATACAGGACGGCTGCAGAATGGAGATATATGAAAAAAGAAACCTATGATATTACCGGCATGTCATGCGCGGCATGCTCAGCGCGAATTGAAAAAGGAATTTCCGGAATGGAGGGCATGCAGCAATGCAGCGTCAATCTGCTGAAAAACAGCATGACGGTTTCCTATGATGAAGCCGAACTGGATTCCGGGAAAATTATTCATCAGGTAGAAGACATCGGCTATGGCGCTTCGCTTCACCAGACACAGGGCAGCAAAACGACAGGAGCATCAGGCAGAGGAAAAAACGGTGCAACAGATGCGGCTGCGGAAGCAGCAAAGCAGATGAAGCAGAGACTGATCGTTTCGTTAGTCTTTACGATCCCGCTGTTTTACATTTCGATGGGACATATGGCTGGCTGGCCGCTGCCGTCGTGGCTGCTGGGAGCAAGAAATCATATGATTTTTGCATTTACCCAGTTTTTGCTGGTGCTGCCGGTTTTGATTGCAGGCGGACATTATTTTAAAAACGGATTGAAAAATCTGTGGCATCGCTCTCCGAATATGGATTCGCTGATCGCATTGGGCTCCGGCGCGGCGTTTGTGTATGGCATCTATGCGATTTACAAAATCGCCTGGGGCTTTTCCATCGAAGATATGGATATGGTCGAGACCTTTGGCATGAATTTGTATTTTGAATCCTCGGCGATGATCCTGACACTGATCACTCTGGGAAAATTCATGGAGGCCCGGGCAAAATCCAAGACGTCCGAGGCGATCACGAAGCTGATGGATCTGGCACCGAAGACCGCGAAGGTATTAAGGAATGGACAGGAAGAAGAAATTTCTGTAGACGATGTACAGAATGGAGATATTCTGGTTGTCCGGGATGGTGATACGGTTCCGGTGGATGGAAAAATTACAGAAGGCTTTGCTTCTGTGGATGAATCTGCGATCACCGGCGAAAGCCTTCCGGTGGACAAGCAGACCGGAGATCCTGTGACCGGAGGTACGATCAACCGAACCGGATATTTTCAGATGGAAGCAACTGCGGTTGGAGAACATACGACACTGTCAAAGATCATTCAGCTGGTAGATGATGCGACATCCTCCAAAGCGCCGATTGCAAAGCTGGCGGACAGGGTCAGCAGTGTGTTTGTGCCGGTTGTCATTACAATAGCGCTGTTGGCGGCAATCCTCTGGCTGCTTGCCGGTCAGAGCTTTGAGTTTGCACTTTCTGTTGCGATTTCTGTGCTGGTAATTTCCTGTCCGTGTGCCCTCGGACTGGCAACGCCTACGGCGATCATGGTGGGAACCGGACGGGGTGCGGCGAAGGGTATTTTGATCAAATCTGCGGAAGCGTTGGAGATTACACATAGCATCGATACGGTTGTTCTGGATAAAACCGGCACGGTGACCCAGGGCAAGCCGGTTGTGACGGACGTGATCGCGCTGGAAGCAGACGGAAAAACAGCAGGTGAAAACACACAGGCGTATACAAAGCTTTTGCAGCTGGCCTTTTCTCTGGAAAAAATGTCCAGCCATCCGCTTGCAGAGGCGATTGTCAAAAAAGCGGAAGCATGTTCAGCAGCGTTCCAGGAGGTTTCGGATTATGAGATGATCCCGGGACAGGGCATTGCGGGAACGATCGACAAGGCACGATGCCTTGCGGGAAACCGAAAACTGATGGAAACCAACCGGATCGACATTTCCGTAGCGGCAGGATTACAGGAAAAACTGGCGGATGAAGGCAAGACACCGTTGTATTTTGCACAGGGAGGAAAGTTCCTCGGCGTGATTGCTGCTGCGGACGTTGTAAAACCCACCAGCAGGGAGGCAATTGCCAGACTGCAGGAGATGGGAATGGACGTCATTATGCTGACCGGAGACAATGCAAGAACGGCAGAGGCAATCAAAAAACAGGTTGGCATCAAGACGGTTATTGCGGATGTGCTTCCGCAGGATAAAGAGGAAAAGGTTCGGCAGCTGCAGGAGCAGGGACATAAGGTTGCGATGGTGGGAGACGGTATCAACGACGCGCCGGCACTGGCGAGAGCGGATGTCGGAATTGCGATCGGCGCAGGAACAGATGTGGCGATCGAATCAGCGGATATCGTACTGATGAAGAGCGATCTGATGGACGCAGCATCTGCGGTAAGCTTAAGCCGTGCGGTGATGCGCAACATCAAGCAGAACCTGTTCTGGGCATTTTTCTACAATGCGATCGGCATTCCGGTGGCAGCAGGCGTGCTGTATCCGGCGTTCCATATTTTATTAAACCCGATGATCGGTGCGGCGGCGATGAGCTTCTCTTCTGTATCCGTCGTATCGAATGCGCTCCGCCTCCGGTTCTTTACGCCGAAATGGAAGCATGAGAGCGGTACTGCAGATTTGCAGACAACCGGAAATGGCGGTATGATGGAGCAAAGCACGGCAGCCGCGGAAATTGCGGATAGAATAGCCCAAAATGATGAATCAAAAGGAGAGACTACCATGAAAAAAACAATCAAAATCGAAGGCATGATGTGTCAGCACTGCGTAAAGGCAGCAACAAAAGCGCTGGAGGGCGTAGCGGGTGTGACCGCTGTAACCGTAAGCCTGGAGGATAAGCAGGCAGTTGTAGAAGGCACAGCAACCGATGAAGCGTTGACTGCAGCAATCGTAGATGCCGGCTACGAAGTGAAGGGGATAGAATAAAATCTTGACAGCTCCTTTCCTGATTCTGTATAATGGGTAAAGTAAACATGTCAAAAGCGGATTGCCTGAAATAAAGCAGAGAAAACGGCTTTGTATAAAGTTCGCTTCGCACAGGATTTATTTCAGACAGGGAAGGAACCGAATTTCATGGATAACGCGGACCCTGACGGGGAAACGAATTTTCTGAATTCCAATCACAATACAAAATGGACAGAGCCGGTGCTCTGTTGGAGAAAGCTATAGGAGGCATAGCCTGTTGGGAGTTCCCAATGGGTTATGTCTCTTTGTCGTAGAAAAAGGAGAGATTTTAAATTCATGGTAAAACTACTTTTGTTACTGATCATTCTGATTCTGGTCAATGCCTTTTTGGCGGCGTCCGAGGTTTCCGTTGTATCGCTGAATAAAAACAGGCTGCGGGAGCTGGCAGAGGACGGCGATCGGAAAGCACAGCGGCTGCTGAAGTTTGCAGAGGAGCCGAATATTTTTCTATCTACGATTCAGGTCGGGATTACACTGGCAGGATTTCTGGCCAGTGCAGCTGCAGCGGACGGATTTGCAGGCGGATTGATGGCATGGTTGTATGAACGGTTGGGAACAAGCGGCATAAGCCTTTCTGTCTGTCATGTGCTGGCAGTTGTGCTGGTGACAGTCGTGCTTTCCTATTTTGCATTGTTGTTTGGCGAGCTGGTGCCGCGTCGGATCGCGATGCAGCGGCCTGAAGCTGCAGAAAGAATGACCTGCAGTGTAGTCGGTGTGCTGACGGTGGTACTGCATCCGGCGGTATGGCTGTTGTCGAGGTCTGCAAAGCTGATCTTAAAGCTGCTTCACTTTAAAACGGAATCCGTAGAACGCAGCGTTACGGAGGAAGAGATCCGGCGGCTGGTTGACCTTGGCGGGGAAAAAGGAACGATAGACCACGATGAGCAGGAGTGGATTCAAAACGTGTTCCGGTTTGACGACATTTCGGTGCGGGATGCGATGACGAGAGAAGCAGATATGGTCTGTTTTTCGCTGGATGAGGCGGACGAGGACATCATTTCGACGATCCGGGAAAGCGGTTTATCCAGATATCCGGTTTACGATGAAGATATTAACGATATTATAGGCATTCTGAATGCCAGGGATTATCTCCTGGATCGTAAAAATGACAGCCCGTCAGGGTTAAAGGAGCTTTTGCGAGAGCCTTATTTTGTACCGGATACGATTCATGCAGATGACCTGTTCCGGGATATGCAAAAAGGAAAAATCCATATGGCCATCGTTATCGACGAATACGGACAGACGGCGGGGGTTATTACAATGGAGGATCTTCTGGAGGAGATCGTCGGAAATATTTACGATGAGTTCGATTCCGAGGAGCCGCCGGAAATCGTTCAGCTGGAGGACAATTTATGGAGGATCTCAGGTGGCGCATATGTTGAGGACATTGCGGAAGCACTGGATCTGGATCTGCCGGAGGATATCGATTATGACACGCTGGGCGGCATGATCTTCAGCTGCTTGCGGATCATTCCTGCGGACGGCAGCCAGTTTGATGTGCAGGTCAACGGACTGAATATTCATGTGGAAAAAATGGAGGATCAGAGAGTGGAATCTGCACTGGTCAGCAAGATCCTGCCGGAGAAAGAAGAGGAAGAGTGAGCTGTAACGAACAAAAAAAAGCCGGTCGGCACAGAAGAATTTTCTTCCATGCCGACCGGCGTTTTCGCTGCCGACAGCTTCTTTTTCAGATAAGCTATTGTCAGCTTCAGTTCTGATATCCCATCGCTTTGTGCGTTCCGTTTCCTTTTTCAGGAGCGGCCTGTGTGTTGTCAGTAGACTGGCTTTCTTCAGAGCTCTGTGCGGAGGAAAGGGTGATGGTCAGCTCCTTTTCTGTATAAATGCCGCCCTCGCCGGGAGACTGTACCGTAATAGAAACCGCTTCTCCGGCTGCGTAGTACTGCAGCTTTTCTTTCAGCTCCTGAATGGTGCTGACGGTCTTACCATCGAATTTTGTGATGACGTCACCCTTGCGGATGCCGGCTGCTTCTGCACCGCTGCCCGGAGTAACGCTTGCTACATAAACACCTGCGGGGATGCCATAGGCTGCGTTGATGTTGGAATCTACGGTGATGCCTGCGATACCGATGCTGGATTTCTGGCTGTCAGCAACCTTGGTTCTGGTCGTCTCATTCATCAGCTCTTCGATGATGCTGGATACTCTGGTGATGGGGATTGCATAGCCCATGCCTTCCACCTCTGTGCTGGCAAGCTTTGCAGAGGTGATACCAATAACCTCACCCTTCATATTGACCAGTGCGCCGCCGCTGTTGCCGGGGTTGATGGCCGCATCTGTCTGGATGTAGGTAGGTGTCTCTTTTGTGGTAACAGTGCTGGAAATGAGAGCATTGCTGTCACTGGAATCCGAAGAGGAAAGGGTACGGTCTGTGGTGCTGACAATGCCGGTTGTAACGGACTGACCATAGCCGAGTGCGTTGCCGATGGCAACAACCTGTTCACCGACCTTTAAGGAATCGGAATCGCCCACTGCAGCCACTGCGATCTGAGACATTGTATCATCGGAAATGCTGGAAAGCGGAACGGCGATGACTGCCAGGTCGTTGTCGGAATCTGTACCCTTGATGGTTGCTTCGTAAACGGAGTTGTCAATGAAGCTTGCAGAAAGGGTATCCGCGCCTTCCACAACGTGATTATTGGTGACAATCAGCAGCTCCGTATCGTTTTTCCCAATGATAATACCGGAACCAACGCTGGTGCTCTCTACCTCCTGAGCCTGACCGCCGTAGCCGAACATGCTGAAATAGTTCTGTACCTCCTGTACAGATTTATTTGTGATGGATACGATAGAAGGCATAACGGATTCCGCAACGCTGGAGACGTCCAGACTTCCGGAGGATGCTGCGCTGCCTGTGCTGACCGGTGTGGTAGCCTTTAACAGGCCGCTGGAAGAGCTTGTTGTCTGGGAAGAAGCGGAAGCACTTTCCGAGGATGCAGCTGTTGAAGCATTGTTCCGATAGCCTGCCGCGTAGTTGACACCCAGAAAGGTACCGGATGCAACGCCGCCAAACAAAACAGCGCTCAGTGCAATTGCACCGGCTTTTTTGGCAATGCGTGCTGCACTCGTATTTTTTTTGCGGGGACGAGCCGGTGCCTGCTGTTCCGGGGTATTGGTATAATGATAATCCTGCTCTCTGTTGTCGAAGCTCTGGTTTTCATTTTCGTACATAACTGTCACTCCTTTTCTTATTCTGCCGGCGAGCTGCCTGATCGGTATCAGTCTGCCGGGAAAAACGGTTCAGCGCAAAGATTTATGCTGAACCATTGGTCTTTCTCTTTATCTGAGAAACAGTATAAAAAGGATTTGTGAGGAATGTGTTGGAAAAGTGTGAGGATTATGAGGAAAAATTGCGAAGGAATTGTGAAAATAGCTGTTGACAGCCGGATGGAGCTTCAGAATACTTTTGTATTCTGAATGGTTCCGGTTTCCCGGAAAATTTCCCATTCGCAGATATTGACCGCATGATCTCCGATGCGTTCGAGGTATTTGGCCAGCATCAGGGCATCGAGGCTCTCTATCGCATCGGAACGATCTTCTTTTATGTGGATAACGATATCATTCTTTACCTTATCAAAAAGCTTGTCGATGATATCATCGGAAGCGATGACATCATTCGCTTTTTTCTGATCCCGGGCGACAAAGGCGCTGACTGCCTCGTGTACCATCTCCCGGGAAGCTGCGATCATTGGCTGCAGATGTCCGGAATAACGTTCCAGCTGCTTGTGATCCATCTGCTGAATCAGCTCTGCGATATCAGAGGCGTGGTCTCCAATGCGTTCGATATCCGTAACGACCTTCAGAATAGAAGAAACCGTGCGCAGATCCTGTGCGATGGGCTGCTGGGTTGTAATGAGCATCAGGCACTGAGCTTCGATGCTGCGCTCCAAGTTGTTGACATTGCGGTCATTGGCCACGATCCGCTCTGCCAGCTGCATATCCTTGTTTTCGATGGAAAAAAATAAATTTTTCAGGGAAGCTTCAACGAGGTTTCCCATTTCCTCCAGGCTTTCGGAAAGCTGTACCAGCTCTTCACTGTATAATTTTCTTGTTGTCATAGATACCTCCATTTAAAATGAAAAATCGCAATGTAATGCCTGTTTCCTATGCTGGGAAAGAGAAAAACGGGTAGGGTCTGTCAGGATCAGCCGAACCGTCCGCTGATATAATCCTCTGTGCGCTTATCCTGCGGATGGGAAAAGATCTGCTTCGTATCGCCGAATTCCACCATTTCTCCCACAAGGAAAAAAGCGAGATCGTCAGAAATACGGGCAGCCTGCTGCATATTGTGAGTGACAATGACAACCGTGTATTTTTCCCGCAGGTCTGCCATCAGATCCTCGATTTTCATTGTAGAGATCGGATCAAGGGCGGAGGTGGGTTCATCCATCAACAGGATTTCCGGTGAAACAGCAAGGGCACGGGCAATGCAGAGACGCTGCTGCTGACCGCCGGAAAGACCGAGGGCAGATTTTTTCAGGCGATCCTTGACTTCATCGAAGATCGCAGCGTTTTTCAGACTGGTTTCAACGATTTCGTCCAGCTGAGCCTTGTTTTTGATACCGTGGATCCTGGGACCGTAAGCGATATTGTCGTAAATGCTCATGGGAAAAGGATTGGGCTGCTGGAATACCATACCGGCTTTTTTACGCAGCAGAGTGACATCTACGTGGGGATCGTAGATGTCCTCGCCGTCAATTTTGACTTCACCGGTGATCTTTACATTGTCCACGAGGTCATTCATACGATTTAAGGTTTTTAAAAAGGTGGATTTACCGCAGCCGGAGGGACCGATAAAGGCGGTGATCGCTCCGGCCTTGATATTCATATTGATGTTTTTAAGGGCGTGATTTTCGCCGTAATACAGATCGAGGTTCTTCGTGCTGATTTTGATATTGCTCATGAATTCTCCATTCTGCAGGCGCTGCTGCGTCTGCGTTATCCTCCGGTTAATCGAGTTTGGAAACATCGAATTTCTTTGCGAGTATTTTGGTCAGAAGGTTGATAAAAAGGACGATGATCAGCAGGACAGCGGCAATTCCGAAG
>OIWP01000392.1_pt1 | contig 66240 bp, 58 predicted proteins | sample 1587661 | NCBI WGS metagenome assembly OIWP01 (sample SAMEA3888899, study PRJEB22519) | human gut metagenome | biome: human gut; feature: human-associated habitat; material: faeces | place: Denmark | collected 2010 | reverse complement strand
AAGTACAGGCGGAGAATCTGCGTAAGATGTTCCTTGCCATGGCAAAGGATATCCGTGTGATCCTGATCAAGCTTGCAGACCGGCTTCACAATATGCGTACGCTGAAATATATGAAGCCGGAAAAACAGAAAGAAAAAGCGAGAGAGACGATGGATATTTATGCTCCGCTTGCTCAGAGACTTGGTATTTCCAAGATCAAGGTAGAGCTGGATGACCTTTCGCTGAAATATCTGGAGCCGGAAGTTTATTATGACCTGGTAGAAAAGATCGCTCTGCGTAAAACAGAACGCCAGAAATTTGTGGACGGTATTGTCGCAGAAGTGCGTGCCCATATCGAAAAAGCGGGTATCAAAGCACAGATCGACGGCCGTGTCAAACATTTCTTCAGCATTTACAAAAAGATGGTAAACCAGGACAAAACGCTCGATCAGATCTATGATCTTTTTGCAGTGCGTATCATCGTAGATACGGTCAAAGACTGTTATGCGGCACTCGGTGTGATACATGAGATGTACAAACCGATTCCGGGACGTTTTAAAGATTATATTGCGATGCCGAAGCCGAACATGTATCAGTCTCTGCATACGACGCTGATCGGACCTGGCGGAAGACCGTTTGAGATACAGATCCGTACGTTTGAGATGCATCGTACCGCAGAATATGGTATTGCGGCACACTGGAAATACAAAGAAGCATCAAACAACGGGGGAACCGTCAATGTTTCCAAACAGGAAGAAGAGAAACTGAGCTGGCTGCGACAGATTCTGGAATGGCAGAAGGATATGTCGGACGGCAAAGAGTTTATGAGTCTCTTAAAGAGCGATCTGGATCTGTTTGCAGAAAGTGTCTACTGTTTCACACCGGCTGGTGACGTCAAGAATCTGCCAAATGGTTCCACACCGATCGATTTTGCATACAGCATCCACAGTGCGGTCGGAAACAAGATGATCGGTGCCAGGGCGAACGGCAAGCTGGTCAACATCGATTATGTGATCCAGAACGGGGACCGTATCGAGATCATCACTTCGCAGAATTCCAAAGGTCCGAGCCGTGACTGGCTGAAGATCGTAAAGAGTGCCCAGGCAAAGAACAAGATCAACCAGTGGTTCCGCAATGAATTAAAAGAAGACAATATCACCCGCGGTAAGGAACTGATGGCAGCTTACTGCAAGAGCCGTAGTATTACATTGAGCGACCTGATGAAACCGTCTTACATGGAGAGTGTGATGCGTAAGTATGGTTTTCGTGACTGGGATTCTGCACTGGCGGCGATCGGACATGGCGGTCTGAAAGAAGGACAGGTTGTCAACAAGCTTCTGGATGAGTACAACAAGCAGCACCAGAAGGAGATCACGGATGAGCATATCATGGAAGCTGCTGAGGGCAAAGAAAAGATGCGGATCGCCAAATCCGGGAACGGCATTGTCGTAAAAGGCATCCATGATGTGGCAGTGCGTTTCTCCAAATGCTGTTCACCGGTTCCGGGAGATGAGATCGTCGGATTTGTGACAAGGGGGCGCGGCATTTCCGTTCACAGGACAGACTGCGTAAATGTGATGAACCTTTCAGAGACAGACAGGGCAAGACTGATCGAGGCAGAATGGCAGAAATCTGAGCAGGATAAAAACGAACGTTACACCGTAGAGATCAAGATTTTCGGATACAACCGTACCGGACTTCTTGTGGATATTTCCAAGATTTTTACAGAACGGAAGATTGACCTGAGTTCTCTGAACTGCCGTGTGAACAAACAGGGCGTTGCCACGATCCTGCTTACCTTTGATGTACAGGGCAAAGAAGAGCTTGCAAGCCTGACTGCCAAGATCCGTCAGATCGAGAGTGTGATCGATATCCAGCGTACTTCAGGCTGATCAGAGGAGGCGTTTATGGGAAATATAAAAATAGAAAAGATGGTGCTTGGCATGGTGCAGACCAACACCTGGTTTGTGATAAATGAGAAAACAAAGGAACTGATCCTGATCGATCCGGCGGATGATGCCGGGCGGATCATTCGGAAGATTGAAGCGGATGGCCTGAAATTGCAGGGGATTCTGCTCACGCATGGTCATTTTGATCATATCGGTGCGGTGGATGATTTAAGAGCATATTTTAAAGGTGTACAGTGTTATGCCGGCGAGAAGGAAGAGGAAGTACTGGAAAATGGCAGTTACAATCTTTCTGCTTCCTGGGCTGCTGCTCTGTCGATCCGTGCAGACCGTCTGCTGAGAGATAAGGAAACTTTGACTCTTGCAGGGTTTAAGATTAAGGTGATCGAGACACCGGGGCATACAAAGGGCGGTGTCTGTTATTATCTGTCGGAAGAAGGAGTACTGTTTTCCGGGGATACACTGTTTCGCACCAGCGTCGGGAGAACGGATTTTCCGACCGGCAGCATGTCACAGATCGTGCGTTCCGTGCAGTATTTGACGGAGAATCTGCCGGGTGATACAGTCGTTTATCCGGGACACCAGGAAATAACGACGATTGCCTATGAACAAAGATTTAACCCGTATTTATCTTAGCGGGAATTTTGACTCCGACTAAGATAAACGCTCCGCGAGGCACACATTGTCCGGTAGATCATGGCTTTGTGCCGACCGGAACGTTTGCAAATAAAAATGAAATGAGTAGAACAGATGATAGCAATACAGTTCCAAAAGAGAGATTTTGAGTATGATGTATACAATCTGGTGAAATCGTTTTATCCGGAAGAAGAGATCGTTTTGTCTGACGATGACAGTCCGGCAGCGGAATACGATGAAAAAATCTCTCTTTTTTACGGGAAAAATAAGATAAGCATCCGCATCGAGCGTGTAAGCGGTGACCGGAAACGTCAGGAAGAAGGCGTGTGGCTCACAGAAGAGATGCACGGGCGGAAAGAAAGAAAAAATCAGACAAAAATTTTGCTGTACCATATGCTGCAGAAAAGAACCGGACAGGAACTTCCGTGGGGAACACTGACCGGTGTGCGGCCGACGAAAATACCGATGGCACTGATCGATGCCGGACATTCTAACGTGGAGACGGCAAAGATCATGAGGGAGCAGTATCTGGTCAGCAGGGAAAAAACGGCACTGGCTGTTTCAATTGCCAACAGAGAACGTCATATCCTGGAGGATATTGACTATAAAAACGGATATAGCCTTTACATCGGGATTCCATTCTGCCCAACAATCTGTGCATACTGTTCGTTCAGTTCCAGTCCGTTAAAAGTGTGGAAAAATAAGGTCGATGATTATCTGGATGCACTTTGCCATGAAATCCGGGAAACGGCGAGTATGTGGGCCGGTCAGGTCCTGGATACAATCTATATCGGAGGAGGCACGCCGACCACGCTGGAGCCGCATCAGCTGGAGCGTTTATTGTCTGAAGTGGAAAAATGTTTTGATATCAGCCACATAAAAGAGTATACTGTGGAAGCGGGCAGACCGGACAGTATCACATGGGAGAAGCTGGCTGTGATCCGAAAGCATCCGGTGACCAGGATTTCCATCAATCCGCAGACGATGAACCAGAAGACGCTGGATATCATTGGAAGACGGCATACGGTGGAAGACATCCGAAAGGCATTTGCCGATGCCAGAGAGCTTGGGTTTGACAATATCAACATGGATCTGATCGTAGGACTTCCAGGAGAAGGCATCGAAGAGGTGGAGCACACCATGCAGGAGGTGTTATCTCTTGATCCGGACAGCATCACCGTACATTCTCTGGCCATCAAACGTGCGGCACGTCTCAACCTGTTTAAAGATGAATATAAAGAGATGACTTTCACAAACAATCAGAGGATCATGGAGATGACGGAGCAGTATGCGGCAAAAGCCGGTATGTTCCCATATTATCTCTACCGCCAGAAGAATATGAAGGGCAATTTTGAGAATGTCGGATATGCAAAACCGGAAAAAGAAGGCATTTACAATATCCTGATCATGGAAGAGAAGCAGTCGATCCTGGCACTTGGAGCCGGTGCTTCGACCAAGTTTGTGATGAATGACCGTATTGAGCGTGCGGAAAATGTAAAGGATATTAAAAACTATATCGAGCGGATCGATGAAATGATAGAACGTAAGAAACAGGGTTATTGTGACTATGAAAAAAACCGGGTATAATATCATACAGTTCAGCCTGAGCAAAGAACTGCAGCATGGGATGATGGTCAGTATTCTGGCCGGAGAGCTTGCAAGAAAGGCGGGACTGTCAGAAGAACAGTGCCACGAGCTGTCGATCGCAGGACTTCTGCATGACATCGGGAAACTTGAGATGGCAAAATATGTGTATCAGAAAGGACAGAAGCCGCTTACGATCGAGGAGATCAAGTATGTAAGGCTTCATCCGACACTGGGATATGCGATCACATCGCAAAATCATTATTCGAATTTTATCATAAAAAGCATTTTATATCATCACGAAAATTATGACGGCAGCGGTTTTCCATCGAACCTGAAGGAAGATGAGATCCCCATTGGGGCGAGGATCCTTCGGATCTGTGATGTGTTTGCGGCACTGATCTCCGATCGACCGTACCGCAGAGCTTTTTCATGGGAAAAGGCGGTTGCCATTATGATTGAAGAAATAAAAAATTTTGACCTGAAACTGTTTTTGTGTTTTCTGGAGATCATTCATGATGAGATCATCTGTGAAAGGCTCCGGACATGTGAACAGATGAAATGGGATTTAGAGGAGGATACTTTATGGCAATGAAGAAGAAGCCGGTAACCGGCATGAAAGATATTACACCACGCGAGATGGAGATCCGCGATTACGTGATCCGTATGATCAAAGATACTTACGGAACGTTTGGATTTTCTTCCATCGAGACACCTTGCGTGGAGCACATCGAGAACCTCTCCAGCAAGCAGGGCGGAGAAAACGAAAAACTGATCTTTAAGATTTTAAAAAGAGGCGAAAAACTGAAGATCGACACGGCTGAAACTGAGATGGATCTGGTCGACGGCGGACTGCGATACGACCTGACTGTTCCGCTGTCCAGATATTATGCAAACAATGCAAATAATCTGCCAAGTCCGTTCAAAGCACTGCAGATGGGAAATGTATGGCGTGCAGACAGACCGCAGAGAGGCCGTTACCGCCAGTTCATGCAGTGTGATATCGATATTCTCGGCGAGTCGACGATCCTGGCAGAAATCGAGCTGATCCTGGCAACTTCCACGCTGGTCGGCAAACTGGACTTTGAAAACTTTACGATCCGCATCAACGACCGCAGGATCTTAAAAGCTATGGCAGCATGCAGCGGTTTTCCGGAAGAAAGCTACGATACCGTCTTTATCATTCTTGATAAAATGGACAAGATCGGCAAAGAAGGCGTGGCAGAAGAGCTGGAAAAAGAAGGATTTGCAAAAGACAGCATCGACAAGTACCTGTCTCTGTTTGAAGAAGTGACCGAAGATGTAAATGGCGTACGCCGCTTAAAAGAACTTCTGGAAGGCTTCCTGGATCAGAAGATCGCAGAAGAACTGGAGACGATCATCCAGAGTGTTGACACTGTCAAGACAGCAAAATTCCAGATCGTGTTCGATCCGACCCTCGTTCGCGGTATGTCCTACTATACCGGACCGATCTTCGAAATCAGCATTGATGGATTCGGAGGTTCCGTCGGAGGCGGCGGCCGCTACGATGAAATGATCGGCAAATTCACCGGTCAGAAAACCTGTGCATGCGGATTCTCCATCGGATTTGAACGTATTGTCATGCTGCTTCTGGAGCGTGATTATCAGGTTCCGAGCAATGCAGGTAAGAAAGCATATCTGATTGAGAAAAATATGCCGGGTGACAAGCTGGCTGCAATTTTCAAAGAAGCCGCAGAAGAACGCAAGAATGGCAGCATCGTAAGCGTCAATATGATGAAGAAAAATAAAAAATTCCAGAAGGAACAGATGACGGCAGAAGGCTACACAGAATTCAAAGAATTTTTCTGTGACGGCATCAAATAAAGGAGGACAAAAGCAAATGGCTGAATCAATGAAAGGCCTGCACAGAAGCCACAGATGTGCAGAAGTCGTAAACGCAGCGATCGGCAGCGAAGTAACTGTCATGGGCTGGGTACAGAAAAGAAGAAATCTTGGTGGTATGATCTTTATTGATTTAAGAGACAGAAGCGGTCTGTTACAGATTGTTTTTGATGAGAATGATATCGGAACCGAAGGATATGAAAAAGCCGGCAAGCTGAGAAGTGAGTTTGTCATTGCCGTAACCGGTAAACTGGAAAAACGCGGCGGAGCAGTCAACGAAAATCTTGCAACCGGCGAGCTGGAAGTAAGAGCAGAGAGTCTGCGTATTCTTTCCGAGTCCGAGACACCGCCGTTTCCGATCGAAGAGCATATCCAGACAAGAGATGAACTTCGTCTGAAATATCGTTATCTGGATCTGCGTCGTCCGAACCTGCAAAGAAACCTGCTGCTTCGAAGCAAAGTGGCAACAGCGATCCGTCGCTTTATGGATGCAGAAGGATTTCTGGAGATCGAAACACCGATCCTGATCAAGAGTACTCCGGAAGGTGCAAGAGACTACCTCGTACCAAGCCGTGTACATCCGGGCAGCTTCTATGCACTGCCGCAGTCACCGCAGCTGCTCAAACAGCTGCTTATGTGTTCCGGATACGACCGCTATTTCCAGATCGCAAAATGTTTCCGTGACGAGGACTTAAGAGCAGACCGTCAGCCGGAGTTCACACAGGTCGATATGGAGCTTTCTTTCGTTGATATGGACGATGTCATTGATGTCAATGAGCGTCTCCTGAAATACATTTTTAAAGAGATCGGCGTGGATGTACAGCTGCCGATCCAGCGTATGACCTGGCAGGAAGCCATGGACCGTTTCGGCTCTGACAAACCGGATATCCGTTTCGGCATGGAACTGCAGGACGTATCGGAAGTCGTAAAAGGCTGCGGATTCGGTGTATTTACCGGAGCACTGGAAAACGGCGGAACCGTTCGCGGTATCAATGCCAAAGGACAGGGGCATATGCCGAGAAAGAAGATTGATGCACTGGTAGAAGTAGCAAAGACTTATGGTGCCAAAGGACTGGCATATCTGGCAGTCAATGAAGACGGAACTTACAAATCTTCTTTTGCAAAATTCTTTGAAGAAGAACAGTTAAAAGAACTGGTAAAAGCAATGGACGGAGAACCGGGAGACTTGCTGCTGTTTGCTGCGGACAAGAAAAAAGTTGTTTGGGATGTGCTCGGTGCACTGCGTCTGCATCTGGCAAAGAGTCTGGATCTGCTGAAAAAAGACGATTTCCGTTTCCTGTGGGTTACGGAGTTCCCACTGCTTGAGTGGTCCGAAGAACAGAATCGTTTCGTTGCCATGCATCATCCGTTTACCATGCCGATGGAAGAAGACCTCGATAAGATCGACAGCGATCCGGGAGCAGTACGTGCTCAGGCATACGATATCGTACTGAACGGAAATGAGATCGGTGGCGGAAGTATCCGAATCCACCAGGATGATATTCAGTCCAAGATGTTCGAAGTACTTGGATTTACGCCGGAACAGGCACAGAAACAGTTCGGATTCCTTCTGGATGCATTCAAATATGGAGTACCGCCACACGCAGGACTGGCATACGGACTGGATCGTCTGATCATGCTGATGGCAGGAGAAGACAGCATCCGTGAAGTTATGGCCTTCCCGAAAGTAAAAGATGCTTCCTGCCTGATGATGCAGGCACCGGATGAAGTAGATCCGAAGCAGCTGGAAGAGCTTGGTCTTGAGATCGAGAAAAAAGAAGAAAAAGAAGAAAAATAAAAAGACAGGATAATAGAAAATCCCGGATAACTGAAGAAATTCAGAAATCCGGGATTTTTTATCTTGTTCGGATTGCAATCTCCGACCAGGATGACCGTTCGTTCGCTGGGTCGGTTTTTACTGTTCTGTATCCGATACACTGTCAGAAACATCAACGGATCCATTTTGAAAAGCTTGAATGGCAGCTCCGGCATTTCCAAGAAGTGCATTGGTGAAATCTTCGTTCAGCTGGATTTCCCAGGAAGAGCCGTTGTTTGTAAAATGGATCGTCACTTCGGTATCCGTCGTGTCGGTGTTTTCTGTCAGTGCCTGTGCAAGCAGAGCGGCTGTTTCATCAGCAAGCTCACTAGAAGAGGCACGGAGTGACTTTGAGGTAGCCGCATAGTGTATCAGAAGATCCTGATAATGTTTTAATACACGCTCCATATCCAGGCTGGTGATGGAAAGTGTTGCCGTGGCAGATTTTTCTGCCTGGTCTTCCTGAACCGACAGGATTTTATAAGAGATACATTTACTTAATTGTTCGGCAAGAGCATGGTCCACTTTCTCATAGTCCTTGCTGTACGTGGAAAAAATATCATGCATGTTCAGATAAGATTTCCATTGGTCCGGGGACTTTTCTTTCAGCCCTTCCATGACAACGTTAATGATCTCTTCCGGTGTGACCAGATATGGATCTTTCAGATAGGTGATAAAACCGCTGACCAGATCATCCTCCAGCTGATCCGTATTCTGGATCATCCAGCCATCTTCCGTTTTCAGAAGCTTAATATCCGCTTCGGTGGTCATCAGATCATAGGTGTTTTCGGATAAAACATCGCCAAGCAGTGCAAAATAAGAGTTCAGCGTCATATTTTCCGATGAGCCGCTGCCCGTACCTTTCTTGACGAGAGCCAGACAGATATCCTTTGCGAGGGCACGCGTATCCAGATTGGTGATCTCTACGTGCACCGTCGCTTTCTTATCCTCCACGGAAGAACTCTTTATCTTATAATCGAAATTCTGAAAGAACCGTTTTACCGCTTCAGTTGTCTCGATTCCGACATCGCTGCTGGAAGAATGGGAACTCATCATATCCTCATAGGAAACAAAAGCCTTGATCGTGCTCTCATCCAGCTCTTTGATCAGGTTCAGTTCCTTTTTGACAGCACGTTTCGGAGAGTCCTTGGAACATCCGCCGAGCGAAAAAGGCATGACCAGAAGCAAAAAAAACAGGAGCAGAGAGGCAGAAAAATATTTCCGGTTCATAGCGTCCTCCTTATAGCAAATTTAAATTTATTTTATCCGATATCAAAGATATTGTCAAACATCTTGACATTTTTGCAAAAGTTATATATATTTAAACAAACTTGCAAATGAATAAAACTTCAGAAAGAGAGGATCAGATATGTATTCGTTAGATGAAGTAAAATCCGTAGACCCGGAAATCGCATCCTGTATCGTCAAAGAAGAGGAACGTCAGAACAGTCACATTGAGCTGATCGCTTCCGAAAACTGGGTAAGCAAAGCTGTCATGGCAGCCATGGGCAGCCCATTGACGAATAAATATGCAGAAGGATATCCTGGCAAACGTTATTATGGCGGGTGTCAGTGTGTGGATGAGGTAGAGCAGCTTGCCATTGACCGTGCCAAAGAACTGTTTGGATGCACCTATGCTAATGTACAGCCACATTCCGGAGCACAGGCAAATATGGCAGTCTTTTTTGCCATGTTAAAGCCGGGAGATACCGTGATGGGCATGAACCTTGCACACGGCGGACATCTGACACACGGAAGCCCTGCAAATTTTTCCGGTGCATATTTTAACATTGTACCGTATGGCGTAAACGATGACGGCGTGATCGATTACGAAGAAGTCAGAAGGATCGCAAACGAATGTCATCCGAAACTGATCGTAGCCGGTGCCAGTGCCTATGCAAGGATCATCGATTTCAAGAAGTTCCGCGAGATCGCCGATGAAGTCGGTGCGTATCTGATGGTGGATATGGCACATATCGCAGGACTTGTGGCAGCAGGACTCCATCCAAGCCCGATCCCGTATGCGGATGTGACAACGACCACAACACACAAAACGCTGCGTGGACCAAGAGGCGGTCTGATCCTCTCGAGCGAAGAAACAGCAAAGAAATTTAACTTTAACAAAGCTATTTTCCCTGGCACACAGGGTGGACCGCTGATGCATGTGATCGCAGCAAAAGCTGTCTGCTTTAAAGAAGCACTGTCAGATGATTTCAAGATATATGCTCAGGGTGTTATTGACAATGCCCAGGCACTTTGCAGCGGCCTTACAAAACGCGGCATCCGCATTGTTTCCGGAAAGACGGAAAATCATCTGATGCTGGTGGATCTGACCAACCTTGGAAAGACCGGAAAAGAAGCAGAAAACCTGCTGGATGAGGTCAACATCACCTGCAATAAAAATACTATACCAAACGATCCGAAATCCGCTTTTGTGACAAGCGGTGTCCGACTTGGAACGGCAGCTGTCACTTCAAGAGGCATGAATACCGAAGACATGGATGTGATCGCAGAAGCGATCGCCATCGTGCTGAAAGAGGAAGAAAATGCTGCAAAACGGGCAAAAGCGCTGGTGAAAGGTCTGACGGAGAAATATCCGCTGATCTAAAAAATCGAATAAAATACCCGGAAGGCTCCTGCATATGCGGGAGCCTTTTTGATGGCAAAGTGAAGTGTGAATACAGAACGTTCAAACTTTAAAAGAAAATTAAGTATTCAATAAAAAGGGAATGTGTTATACTGTACGGGTCAGAGAAATATCTGTTTATAAACCAGAGGCAGGAGGTAAATATGAATAAAAAGAAATTGATCATAGGGGGGACTGTGGCAGGCGTGATCCTTGTTGCGGCAATCTTTGGATTTGTTTTTCTGAAGGGACATTCATCCGGTTCTTCAGACAGTGGAGATTTGGTGTATGTGGATTCTGTGACATCGATCATGGGACTTGGAAGCGGTACCGGACAGCTGAACCGTTTCGCAGGTGTGGTGGAGCCGCAGAAAACGGTGACGATCAAACAGTCATCCGACAAAAAGGTAAAAGAATGTTATGTAAAAGAAGGCGATGAGGTCAAAAAAGGCCAGAAGCTTTTTATTTATGATACATCAGAAGCGGAGGAGAACCTTTCTAGCAAAGAGATCGAGATCGACCGCATTAAGATGGATATCGAAACTTACAAATCAAATGTTGCAACACTTCAGAAAGAAAAAGCAAATGCGTCCAGCGAAGATCAGCTGGATTATACTGTGCGTATCCAGTCTGCCCAGAACAACCAGAAAAAGAGCGAATACGAGCTGAAAAGCACGCAGCAGGAGATCGAGCAGCTTAAAAAGAGCATTCAGGAAGCAGAAGTGACAAGTGAGATCAACGGAGTCGTAAAATCCATCAACGATTCCAGTGATGACAGTGCCGGATATTCCGGCTCTTCTTCGGATGATTCCAATGCGTATATGACGCTTTTATCGACCGGACATTACCGCATCAAAGGTACGATAAATGAACAGAACCGTACTTCCTTAAATGAAGGTGATGCCGTGATCGTACATTCCCGTGTAGACGAAAACCAGACCTGGAAAGGTACCGTAAGCACGATCGATCTGGAGCATCCGGAGGAAAACAGCGACAGCGGCTATTATATGAGCAGCTCTTCTTCAAGTGATACGACAAGTTCTAGCAACTATCCGTTTTACATTGATCTGGAGGATGACAGTGACCTGATGCTCGGACAGCATGTTTATGTGGAAAAAGACGAAGGCCAGACAGAAAACAGAGAAGGCCTGTGGCTGACAAGCTATTATATCATCCAGGAAGACGGACAGGATCCTTACGTCTGGGCAGCCGGCAGGCACGATAAGATTGAAAAACGCAAAGTAACGCTTGGCGAATATGATGAAAAACTCGATCAGTATCAGATCACGGACGGTCTGACGGAGGATGATTATATCGCTTACCCGGAAGATTCCATCACAGAGGGCGAAAAAGTAACAAAAAATATCGAAGATATATATGGAAACAGCGATGATGGCTCTGATGGAAGTATGGATGATGGTGTGGATTCGGATATCATGAACGGATCTGATGATGGAGAGATCATAGGAGGATCTGACGAGGATGTTATGCCAAAGGAGGCCGGAAGTGCATCCGATATGATAAACAGTGCGGATGATAATATGCCGGATGAAGAAGATTATCCGGACGACAGTGCAGATGACAGTGCAGGCAGCATGCCGGACGGGGCAGCAGAAACCGGAGATCGTCCTGCAAGTGCAGAATAATGCGGCATTGGAGGAAAAGACAGTGATATTGGAATTGAAACATATATATAAAGACTATATTCAGGGCAGCATGGTTGTTCCGGTCTTGAAGGATATCAATCTCCAGGTAGAGAAAGGAGAATATCTGGCGATCATGGGTCCGTCCGGTTCCGGAAAGTCCACGCTTATGAATATCGTGGGCTGCCTGGACCGTGCGACAAAGGGAGAATTCATCCTGGACGGTCATATGGTGGGCGGTATGAAAGACAATGATCTGGCGGATCTAAGGCTCAATACGATCGGTTTTGTATTTCAGACGTTTCAGCTTCTGCCAAGACAGACTGCACTGGATAATGTTGCACTGCCGCTGATCTATGCGGGCGTACCGAAAGCAGAGCGTATGAAACGTGCGGCGGCGGCACTTGACAAGGTCGGACTTTCTGACCGTATGAATTTTATCCCGAATCAGCTTTCCGGAGGTCAGAAACAGCGTGTAGCAATCGCCAGGGCGATCGTCAACAATCCGGAAATCCTTCTGGCGGATGAGCCGACCGGTGCACTGGATTCCAAGTCCAGTCATCAGGTCATGGAGCTTTTCCAGAAGTTAAATGACGAAGGAGTTACCGTTGTCATGATCACGCACGACAGCCATGTGGCACAGTGTGCAAAGCGGATCGTTGACATTTTTGACGGTGAGATTTCAGAACGTGACCGAAAGGAGGAAACTCTTTGAAGAAAAAGAATGTGATGATCATAACGGCAGCGGTACTGGTGTGTGCGATCACGATCACGGGGATCGCAAGAGCAGTAAGAGGCGGCGGCAGTGCCGTGGATGTCACGCAGGTATCTTACCTGAACAGCGGCTGGTGGGATGAAGGCACTTCAACCAGCGGTTATGTTACGGCAAATGCTTCTCAGGATGTCTATCTGGAAAGCGACAGCGTGGTAGAGAAAGTTTATGTGAAAAAGGGTGACAAAGTCAAGATTGGCGATACCCTTCTGGAATATGACAAGACTCTTCTGCAGCTGAATCTGGAAGAAGAACAGATCAACAAACAGATTCAGGAGTTGGAACTGCAGGGAGCAAAAAATGATCTGGAAAAATTAAAGAAGATCACACCAGTGCCAGACAGTGAAGGCAGCTCATCCGGTGCCTCTCTTCTGGATGAGCCGGATGACAGTTCAGATGATCTAGATGACAGTGGAGCAGATGGATATGAGGAAGCCAGGGCAACGATTGTGAAACATAATGTTTCACTGGTTTCCACGGCAGCAGGTGCGGATGTGCAGGTCATTGACGGAAACAGCGATGGCAGTGACAGCACCGGAACGGCCGGCGGGGAAACAACGCAGCAGACTGAAAGCCAGACGCCGGAAAGCACGACGCCTTCCACGGAGCCGGCATATCCGGCAGAAACGGAATCCGAGCCGGAAACAGAAGAAGAGACGGAAGATTCTCCGCTTGCAAAGACAAAGGCGTACCAGAAACTGGATTATAAGACGAAATACTATAAAGGAAACGGAACGAAAAAAGATCCGTATGTGTATCTCTGCAAAGAAGGAGCAGAGGTTTCGGCATCTTTCATGAACAAAATCCTTGGATTCAATACCGATGGCAGTTCCAGAAAAGAAGGCGGTGTGAATAAAGACGGAAAAGGCTGCTATGCAGTTTTGCAGATCAGAGAGGGAGATTCTCTGGCGGGCGGATATATCAAATCCGTGACGATCAACGGAACGATCGATGCAGGCAAAGCCTATGCTCCGGATGTGACCTGGATCTTTACCAGCCAGGGCATTACCAAAAAAGTGCCGGATATCCAGGATCCGCAGAACGATGATCCGGATGAACCGGACGATCCGGATGAGCCAGACGATCCGGGTGATGATCCGTTTGAACCGGGTGATGGCGTTTATACCGTATCGGAACTCAAACAGGCGATCGCCGAAAAAGAAAAAGAAATCAAGGAACTTGAGCTGGATATCCGTGATGCGGAAGTCAGTGTCAGCCAGGCACAGAGAAAACTGGATGAGGCTACGGTGAAGGCAACAATCAACGGTGTGGTGAAAACCGTCGGCGATCCGAAAGTCGGACAGGTTGACGGAGAAGCTTTTCTGACAGTGACAAGCAACAAAGGAATGTATGTGAAGGGCAGCATCAGCGAGATGGATCTCGGAAACGTCGTTGTCGGTTCCACAATTACCGGAACGGCACAGGAGAGCGGTACACCGATCACAGCAGAGATCACAGAGATTTCCAAATATCCGTCTAACTCTGATGGCAATTATTATGGCGGAGAAAGCAATCCAAACGCCTCCAGCTATCCTTTTACTGCCTATATTGAGGATTCTGATGATCTGATCAATCATGAATACGTGGATATCCAGATCGAAGGAAACGGCGGAAACGGATCTTCCGTTTATCTGCCGAAAGCACTGATCCGCATGGAAAACGGGCAGAGCTATGTATATATAGAAGGAAAAAATAAAAAACTGAAAAAACAGTATGTCCGTACAGGACAGACATTATATTCCACCTATATTGAAGTAAAAGAAGGAGTCAGTGAGACAGACTGGATCGCCTTTCCATACGGAAAAGCAGTAAAAGAAGGTGCACCGGTAAAAGAACTGGAAGGAAGCGGATTTGCAGATCAGTTATACTGATCGGGCATGCGTTTTTCAGTACTTGCCGTGCAGTTGAAAACAGGAGGTAGAATGTGTTAGAAAATATAAGACTGGCATTTCAAGGTGTATGGTCGCATAAACTGCGTTCTATGCTGACGATGCTCGGTATTATTATCGGTATTGCATCCATTATTTCCATTGTTTCTACGATTCAGGGAACGAACGAACAGATCAAGCAGAATCTGATCGGCGGCGGAAATAATACGGTAGATATAGAGCTTTACCGTGCAGATGAAAAAATTCAGGTGTCGGATTACGAACAGGCACCGAGCGGCGTGCCGACCATAACGGATGATATTCTGCAGGAGATCAAAGACGTGGACGGTGTGGAGAGTGCCGCCGCCTACTACAGCAGAAGTTATGCCGACAGTATTTATTATAATAATAACTCTCTTCAGGGAGCACAGGTACTTGGCGTAGACAATAATTATTTCAGTACGACCGGTTATGTAGTGCGTACCGGCCGTACCTTCCGGGAAGAGGACTACAAAGAATTCCATAAAGTCGTGATCCTGGATCAGTCGGCAGCGACGAGCCTGTTTCAGGAGGAAAGTCCGCTCGGAAAAACGATCGAGATCAACAAAGAGCCGTTTACGGTCATCGGCATTGCACAGAAACTGGAAGAATTTGAGCCGACGATCAATAGCTTTGAAGAATATAATAACTATAAAGGAAACGAAAGTCTTGGCGTGGTCTACATTCCTTCCGCATGCTGGTGCATTCCGTATCAGTATGACGAGCCGCAGAATGTTGTGGTACGTGCATCATCCACCGAGACGATGACAAAAGTCGGACAGAAAAGTGCAGATATCCTGAATGGCTACATGAATGTAAAAGAAGACGATGTAAAATACAAAGCAACGAATGTGCTGGAACTTGCAGCACAAATCCAGAGTTCCAGTGCCACGATGAACACGCAGCTGATCTGGATCGCAAGTATTTCTCTTCTGGTCGGCGGTATCGGCGTTATGAACATCATGCTGGTATCGGTAACCGAGCGAACGAGCGAGATCGGACTGAAAAAGGCGATCGGAGCCAAGAAACGCAGCATCCTGACGCAGTTTCTGACGGAGGCGGTTGTGCTGACAAGTCTTGGCGGAATTATCGGAGTGATCGCAGGAAATATCCTGGCACAGGTCATCCATAAAGTTTCCGGGACACCGGTGGCGATCAGTATTCCGGCAATTCTGATCTCTGTGCTGTTTTCCATGGTGATCGGAATCGTGTTCGGACTGCTCCCGTCGGTACAGGCCGCAAACCTCGATCCGATCGATGCTCTGCGTCACGAATAAGCACGAAGAAATCAGAAAAAAGGCTTGCACTTGGAAAATTTTTATGATACACTACCAGAGGCAAAAAATAATCACGTGTGTGGATTCTGAAGATGGTGCTGCATGGCAGTTGATTAGGAAGCAAAAGCACACGGAAGAAAAACCAAAAGGAGAAAAGACATGAGTGTAATTTCAATGAAACAGTTACTGGAAGCAGGTGTTCATTTCGGACATCAGACAAGAAGATGGAACCCTAAAATGGCTCCGTACATCTACACAGAGAGAAATGGTATCTACATCATCGACCTGCAGAAAACAGTAGGTATGGTAGACACAGCTTACAAAGCAGTAGAAGATATCGTAGCTGACGGCGGTACCGTTCTTTTCGTTGGTACAAAGAAACAGGCTCAGGATGCTGTTAAGACAGAAGCTGAGAGATGCGGAATGTACTATGTAAACGAAAGATGGCTTGGTGGTATGCTGACAAACTTCAAGACCATCCAGAGCAGAATCAAACGTCTGAAAGAGATCGAGGCTATGCAGGAAGACGGTACTTTTGATGTACTGCCGAAAAAAGAAGTTATCGCTCTGAAAAAAGAGATGGATAAACTGCAGAAAAACCTTGGCGGTATCAAAGACATGAAGAAAATCCCGGATGCTATCTTCGTAGTAGATCCGAAAAAAGAAAGAATCTGTGTTCAGGAAGCTCATACACTGGGTATCACTCTGATCGGTATTGCAGATACAAACTGTGATCCGGAAGAACTGGATTATGTAATCCCAGGTAATGATGATGCTATCCGTGCCGTAAAACTGATCGTTTCCAAGATGGCAGACGCTGTTATCGAAGCAAATCAGGGTGCAGAAGAAGCAGTAGCTGAAGAAGCTGCAGAAACAGAAGAAGCAGCTGAATAATCAATAGATACAAAGCAAATATACCACTTATTATCCGGAGGAAAATAAAATGGCAGTTACAGCAAAACTGGTAAAAGAGTTAAGAGAGATGACCGGAGCAGGTATGATGGACTGTAAAAAAGCCCTGACTGCTACAGACGGTGATATGGACAAGGCTGTTGAGTTCCTGAGAGAAAAAGGACTGGCAACCGCTCAGAAAAAAGCAGGAAGAATTGCAGCAGAAGGTATCGTAATGCTGAAAGTTTCCGAAGACGGCAAAAAAGCTGTTGCAGTAGAAGTAAATGCTGAGACAGACTTTGTTGCAAAGAATGAAAAGTTCCAGGGATATGTTGCACAGGTTGCAGAACTGGCTCTGAACACAAAAGCAGCAGATATCGATGCATTTATGGAAGAAGAGTGGACATTCAGCGAGTCCGCTACTGTAAAAGAAGAACTGGCTCATCAGATCGCAACCATCGGCGAGAACATGAACATCCGTCGTTTTACACAGGTTACAGAAGAAAACGGTTTCGTAGCTTCTTATACACACATGGGCGGTAAGATCGGTGTTCTGGTTGACGTTGAGACAGACGTTGTAAACGATGCAGTAAAAGAAATGGCTAAAAACGTAGCAATGCAGGTTGCAGCTCTGAAACCGCTGTACACAAACGACAGCGAAGTAAGTGCAGAATACATTGCTCATGAAAAAGAAATCCTGCTGGCTCAGATCATGAACGATCCGAAAGAATCCCAGAAACCGGAAAAGGTTATCCAGGGCATGATCGCAGGTCGTATCAACAAAGAGCTGAAAGAAATCTGTCTGCTGGATCAGGTATATGTAAAAGCAGAAGACGGAAAACAGTCTGTTGGTAAATACGTTCAGGAAGTAGCAAAAGCAAACAACGCAAACATCACGATCAAAGGTTTCGTAAGATTTGAAACAGGCGAAGGTCTGGAGAAAAAAGAAGAAAACTTTGCAGAAGAAGTTGCAAAACAGATGAAATAAATCATAAGTTATCATAACTTGATTTTATAAAAAAAATTCTATTTTATAACGGGTGAAAACCCACATTATAGAGGAGAAAATCCCTTAAATGTACTATTTTTAGTATGTTTGAGGGATTTTTTTTGCTTTCTGAATCCTGAAAATGCAAAATATCTTAAATTCATAAAATATCATAAATTATCACGTCTTATCGTAGAATTTTGGCTTATTTTGGTTTGATTTGGGAAAATTTTGGTTCAACCAAATTAGATGCGAAGTCTTCCTGTTTCTTTAGTAAGACGAAAATGTAACACAATAATCAGAGCCGATATGAGTTTTCATTCTAAAAAATGTATAAGGAGGAAGAAAGAAATGTGTAAGGTAATTGCAATAGCAAACCAGAAGGGTGGAGTAGGAAAAACTACTACAACAGTTAATTTAGGTATTGGATTAGCAAGAAAGGGAAAAAGGGTTGTGTTAATAGATGCAGACCCACAGGGTAGCATGACAGTAAGTCTTGGAATTGATGAACCAGACAAGATTGAGTATTCATTGGCAAATGTGTTAATGGATGTTGTAAATGAGGAAGAAATCGATTATGCAAAAATAATTTTAAAACATGAAGAAAATATTGATTTTATTCCGGCAAACATAGAGTTGGCAGGATTAGAGGTTTCTATGGTTAATGTAATGAGCAGGGAATTAGTAATGAAAAGATTTATTTCTAATATAAAAGAAAACTATGACTATATTCTCATTGACTGTATGCCAAGCCTTGGAATGATAACTATTAATGCGCTTGTATGTGCCAATTCAGTACTAATTCCAGTTCAGGCATCGTATTTACCGGTAAAAGGATTACAGCAGTTAATAAAGACGATAAGCAGAGTAAGAAGACAGACAAATCCGGAGCTAAAAATAGAAGGTATGGTTATGACAATGGTTGATATGCGTTCTAACTATACAAAGGACATATTAGAGGCATTAGAGAGCACCTACGGAGAAACAATTGGAATATTTGACAGCAGAATACCAATGTCAGTAAGAGCTGCAGAAACAAGTGCTGAGGGAAAGAGTATATATATTCATGATCCAAGGGGAAAGGTGGCAAAAAGTTATGAAGAATTAACAGAGGAGGTGCTTGTACATGAGTAAAGTAAGAGAAAAAATAAAATTAACAAGTTATGATGAATTATTGAAAGTGGAAATAACAGATGGATTAAAAGAAATAGATGTAGATAAATTACATGATTTTAGCAATCATCCATTTAAGGTGTCGGATGATGAAAAGATGGAAGAATTAACAGAGTCAATAAGGGAAAGAGGTGTACTTCTTCCTATATTGGTAAGGAAAACAAATGACGAAGAATACGAGATAATATCGGGACACAGAAGAACTCACGCAGCAAGACTTGCAGGAATTGAAAAGGTGCCGGTTATTATAAGGGAATTAAGTGATGACGATGCCACAATTGTAATGGTTGATTCAAATATTCAAAGAGAAGAAATTCTTCCAAGTGAAAAAGCATATGCATTTCAAATGAAACTTGAAGCGATTCAACATAAAGGAATAAAAGGAGAAGAAAGCAGGGAAGTTGTAGAGAGGCAAATGGCTTGTCAGGGAGACAGGTATCACGATACATAAAGCTTACTAATCTGTTACCGGAGTTACTTGAAATGGTAGATGAAAAAAAGATTGCCATAAAACTTGCAGTGGAAATAGCAGAATTGTCCGAGAGTGAACAGCAGGAAATTTTAGATTATTTCAATCTTGGATATAAGGTTAGTTTAGAGCAGGTTAAGGCAATTAAAAATAAGGAAAAATCAACAGACATCATTGAAAGATCGGAAGAGAAAACTCAGCAGAGTGCAAAGGTTACAATATCCAGGAAGAAACTTAAGCAGTATTTTCCTGAAAATTATACAAAGGCAGAAATGGAGAACATAATTTACCAGTTATTGGAGAAATGGAAGAGTGATGGTTATGACATTTGATTATTATTATGGAGCTCAGGCAGAGCAGTTTAATTTCATAAGAATTCCCAAAGCAATGATTGTAGACCCAATGTTTGCAGATTTGTCAGTCAATGCAAAACTTCTTTGCGGCTAACGGCGGTACAGGCACAATGGCAGATGTGACCGGTATTTCCGGCAAATACACGCTTCCTGCAAACGGCTTCACTGCTCCTGCCGGTAAGCAGTTCAAGGCTTGGAGCGTTGGCGGTGTTGAAAAGGTGGTTGGCGATAAGATTACCGTTACTGCTAACACTACCGTAACCGCAGTTTGGGAAGCTGTTGAGTACAATGTAACCGTGACAGGCGGTACTGCATCCGTTGGTGCAGGCACTCCGATCACCAAGGCAACAATGGGTACAACCGTTACCCTGACTGCAAATGCGGCTCCGTCCGGCAAGGTATTTGATAAGTGGGAAGTTGTAAGCGGCGGCATTACCCTTGCAGACGCAAATAGCGCAACCACAACATTTACTATGCCTGCAAGTGCAGTAAGTGTGAAAGCGACCTACAAGAACGCTCCACATACGCACACCTATAATCAGGAAACTGTAAAACCAGAAGCACTTAAAACCCCTGCTGACTGCACAAGCAACGCAGTATATTTCAAGAGCTGCTCCTGCGGTGCAATCAGCACAACAGATACCTTCGTAGCGATGAATACTGCTCTCGGTCATGCATATGGTTCTGATTGGAAATACGATTCTACAAACCACTGGCACGAATGTTCTCGTTGCCACGACAAAAAGGACGAAGCGGCTCACGATTACGGTTCTGACAATGTTTGCGACACCTGCGGATATTACAAAACTGTACCGCACACTCACAATCTGACTTTGGTTGCTGCGAAAGCTGCCACCTGCACAGAGGGCGGTAAGGAAGCATACTACAAGTGCGAAGGTTGTGGCAAGTTCTATGAAGATGTACTCGGTACAAAGGAAATAACCGACCTTGCATCTTGGGGCAATATTGCTAAGATTGCCCACACCACAAAGCAAACCGTAACAAAGGCAACCCCAACAGCAAACGGCAAGATAGTAAATTACTGTTCGGTATGTAAGAAAACTCTTTCAACGACAGTAATTCCAAAGGCATCAAGCATAAAGCTTAAAGCAACATCATTAACATATAACGGAAAGGTTAGAACACCTAAGGTTATTGTTAATGACAGAACAGGAAAGACACTTGTTAAGAATACTGACTATACTGTGTCTTATGCAAAAGGAAGAAAGTATGTTGGCAAGTACGCAGTAAAGATTACCTTTAAGGGTAAATACAGCGGAACAAAGACGCTTTATTTCACAATCAAGCCAAAGGCAACAAGTATTTCCTCACTTAAAGCAGGTTCAAAGAAGTTTACAGTAAAGTGGAAGAAGCAGGCTACACAGACAACAGGCTATCAAGTTCAAGTCGCAACCAATAAGAAATTCAAGAAGAACAAGAAAACCGTAACAATCAAGAAGCAGAAGACTACAAAGACTACCGTTAAAAAGCTTAAGGCAAAGAAAAAATATTATGTAAGAGTTTGCACCTATAAGACAGTTAAGATTAACGGCAAATCCATAAGGATTTATTCAGGCTGGTCAAAAGCTAAGACTGTTACAACAAAGAAATAACAGATAGCTAACCATTTACCATAGGCTTTTTCGTGTCTGCATTTTTATTAGTAATAAACAAAGAATATCCAATATAAAATAAAGGAAATAATAGCTATGATTGAAAAAATCCTGTTAATACTTTCGTATTAGCAGGATTTTTTAATAGTGCAATGGGCAAAAACTCAGAAAGTTTAAACCACATTTTTCTTTATGTAGTGCGCCCCAACAGGAGCCTTTTTATTTAGCAAAATAAAGTTAATAATATGAGAGCAATACAATTTTTCGCTATACAAGCCCTACATCCTCAACTACTTCATCATTATAAACATAAACTCTGTTAACACGAGCAGGTATTCTGCAAGGGAGTTCGTAATTGAAAGAGTATGCGCTGTCTGACAATTCTTCTATTGAAATGTGAGCGCCGTTTTGAGCGCCGACTATAACAACTTCATCGTTTATATTACAATCAATATCGCTGACATCCACCATAAATTGGTCCATACAAACTCTGCCGAGAATTTTTGCATATTTGCCGTTAATAATAACCTTGCCTTTGTTAGAAAGGCAGCGAGGGAAAGCATCGGCATAGCCGATAGGAATTGTTGCGACTTTAGTTGTTTTCTCAGTTATAAATGTACCGCCGTATGAAATTTCCCTTTTGGGTTCAAGCTCTTTAATATGAGAAATCTTTGTGTACCAGCTCATTATCGGCTCAATATCAAGAAGGCTTTTATCAACCTCCTCCGACGGATAAAGGCCGTACGTAATAATACCCATTCTGCACATATCAAAATATTCGTCAAAATTCATAATACCTGCACTGTTGTTCAGATGCTTAATAGGTATTTCAATTTTTCTGTCACTTAACATCTTGCAAAATCGTTTATACTTGTTTCGCTGCTCAACAGCTTTTGACAAATCAGCTTCATCACTGGTTGCAAAATGAGAGAACATACCTTCTGCAAAAATGTTAGGCAACTCGGTTATGCGCTTGCAAATATCAGCACTTTCCTCGTTGATTTGAAATCCTATTCTGCTCATTCCCGTATCAATACAAAAATGATAAGGCATATTTTTATTTTGCTTTACTGCTTCGTTTGAAAGTATAACTGCGTCATCATATGAAAAAATAGGTATTCGTATATCATATTTAACAGCCTTTTCAACATCAAACGGAAATACCCTTCCCAAAATCAATATCGGTGTTTTGATTCCCGCTTTTTTAAGTTCAATAGCTTCTTCAATGCATGCAACTCCGAAAAAGTCACACTTATCATCAAGAAATTTGCCTATCTCAACAGCGCCGTTACCGTATGCATTAGCTTTAATTACGCCGAGCAGCTTAACGCCGCTTGGAAGTTTATTGCGTACACTGTTATAATTATGTTCAAGCTTATTCAAATCAATCTTTAAATAAGTACGATGGTCCATTATTTTATCGCCTCGATTAAACTTACTGTTTCTATATTATTTTTTCTAAAAGCCTCGTTTAGCTTTTTGACAAATACAAGCGCTTTTTCGCTGTCGCCGTGAACACAAACAGAGTGCGCCTCAATATTAATTTCCTCGCCCGTGTAGGCAACAACTTTTCCTGTTTGCACCATTTTAATAACCCTTTCAACAGCCAAATCCTCGTCTGTTATCATCGAGTTTTCAAGTGACCTTGCTCTAAGCGAGCCGTCCGCCTCGTATGCTCTGTCAGCAAAAACCTCGCTTGCATATCTAATTTTCTTTTCTTTCGCTGACTTAATCATTTGAGAGCCTGAAAGCGCCATTAAAATTAAATCTTTATCATAATCAATAATTGCATCAACTATTGCGTCTGCCAGTTCTTTATTTTTTGCTGCTTGATTATACATTGCACCGTGCGGTTTAATATGAACTATTTTGCCCGTGCTTCCAACAACGTTACCTAAAGCCTCTAATTGAGCCAATGTGTAATCATAAACCTGTTTAGGAGTTACGTCAAGATTTGTTCTGCCGAAATTTTCCTTGTCGGGATAACCGGGATGTGCACCGATATCAACATTATTATCAATACAAAGCTTTGCAGTAGCATCCATCATATCGTGATTACCTGCGTGAAAACCGCAAGCAATATTAGCGCTGTTAATCAAAGGAATAATTTGTTCGTCATAGGCAGCGCCCTCACCTAAATCACAATTCAAATTGATTTTATACATATAATCACCTAATATTTTAAGTCGACATTTTTTATATCGGTTATAAACATATGACCCGGTGAATGTGTTATGGCAATTTCAGGCTTTGTTTGCATCACTGCGTTTTGCGGTGTAACGCCGCAAGCCCAAAACACCGGCACTTCCCCTTCGTTTATTGTTACGCTGTCGCCGTAATCAGGCTTCGTAACATCCTTTATGCCGATTGCTTCGGGATTGCCTATTTGTATCGGCGCACCGTGAACTCTTGGCATAGATGCCGTAACATTAACCGCTTTTACAACTAAATCGTTTGGAATAGGTCGCATTGATACAACCATATTGCCGTGAAATTTACCTGACGGTTGAAGTTTGATATTCGTATTAAACATAGGCACATTTTTGTTTTCCTCAATATGCCTGACAGGAATGTCAGCTTCTAATAATTCACTTTCAAAGCTAAAAGAACAACCGATAAGAAAATACACAAAATCATCACGCCAATAATCGGTTATATCGGTAACTTCTTTTTCGAGAACGCCGTTTTTCCAAATTCTGTATTTCGGAAAATCCTTACATACATCGCCCTCACTCGCCATTGTTTTAAAACGCTTTGAGCCGATATCGCCGACCTCCAAAATCGGGCACGGCTTTGGATTTCGAACACAAAACAGTAAAAAGTCAAACGCATAATCCTTTGGCAAAATGCAAAGATTAGCCTGAGCATAGCCGTTGCACATACCTGATGTTTGGCAATCTATTTTGCCGTTTCTGATAAGTTTTTTTACTTCCTGCGGCAACATATTTGAATAATCCATAGGCACTCCTAAAATAATTTATCAATATACTTTTTTTGCTTAATTGCTATTTTTTCGGCAGTATTAACGTCAACAATCTCAAAGATGATTTTGTCCCCCGGTTTTGCCTGTGCAAGCTTTGGCAAATCGGCACTTATTACTGTTGCTATTTTTGCATATCCGCCTGTTGTTTGGTGGTCTGCCATAAGCACAATCGGCATACCCGAATTGGTAATTTGTATTGAACCAAAGGTAATTGCATCTGAAATTATTTCTAATTTTTCCTTGCCACGCAAAGCAATTCCCCACAGCCTTATACCCATTCTGTCAATGTCAGAGGTAACGGTGTACTGTTGCTTTGAAAACAGTGCTAAATCATTTTCGCAAAACATATCGTCCTGCGGACCTAATACTACCCTTGCTTTTATTATTTTATCATAAGTATTTTCCAAAAGTTCTCGCTTTTCGATATTTTTAATTTTGCCTGCTTTGCCGATTTTAAGAATATCGCCCGCTTTAAGCTTTCTTCCTTCAAAGCCGCCGACATTTATTTTAAGATTTGTTGAGGCACTGCCCATAAATAAAGGAACATCAAAGCCTCCCGCAACCGCAAGATAACATCTTAATCCTTGCTTAACGCCCTTAATGCTTAAAATATCGCCTTTTTTTGCAACGTACGCTTTATTTGTTTTAATAGGCTTGTTATTAAGCGAAATATCAAAAATTCCGCCTGAAATCGCAAAAATATGCTCATCCGTAAACTTAGCCGTTATTCCGAGCATTGTCATTTCAATAACAGGTGCGTTAACATCGTTTTTGCAAAGTTTGTTTGCAATTTTTGTTGAATAGGCATCCATTACACCGCTTTGAGTAAAGCCATCTTTCATTACTGAAAATCTGCCTAAGTCTTGAATGGTTGAAAGCATACCTGCAGAAATAATTTCTATCATAATTCAACCTCGCTGACTGAAGGAGTGTAAGTGCCGTTTGCGAATCGTTTTTCTATTTCAAGATACTCTGCCTTATCTATGCTGAAAAATTTGATATAATCGCCGGCTTTATACAATATAGGCGACTTTTTTGATTTGTCAAAAACTTTTACGGGCGTTTTTCCAATCAATTGCCAGCCACCCGGTGACGCAATAGGATAAATCCCTGTTTGCTCTCCGCCGATTCCTACAGCCCCTTCAAAAATTTCAAGCCTCGGTGTTTTTAATCTCGGAGTAAAAAGTCTTTCGTCCATACCGCCGAGATAGGCAAATCCGGGTAAAAATCCTAACATATAAATTAAGTAAGGCTTTGATGTGTGAAGCTTGATAACCTCTTCTCTTTCAAGAGCTGTATGGCTGCACACATTTTTCATATCCAAAGCAAACTCGTCGTCATAGCACACAGGTATATTCCAAACCTTAGCCGTGCTTTTAACGTCGCACTCTTTGCCGTTTATAAGCGCTTCAATTTTCTTTTTTAGTTTCTTTGAGCTGATGATTGTGCAGTCATAAAAAACAGTTAACGAAGCAAAGGTTGGCACAAGCTCAATAATTCCATTAATATGCTTTGCTTCTATTCTGTTGCAAAGACCGGTAACCCGGCGGTTAACCTCTTCGCTTATTTCATTTTTAAATTGCACGGTAACAGCGCTGTCGCCGTTTTGCAAAAATGAATAAATCATTTAAAATATCCTTTTTTAATTGTTGTTTCAAACCATTTATCAGTTTTGTCCTCAACCGTGTGAGGATATTCAATAAGCCCACGCATAAGTGAAATAATCGGCAAAACAATATTTTTGCCAATTCCGTCAATGTAAGGTCTTGCTTCTCCGTACATATCAAGCATACCCGCTTTTGCCGCAGCATCCATAACTGCCGCTTCCTCTTTCTCTGTATGAAAAAGGTCTAAATCATTCAAAAGAAATGCCGTGCATGCCATAAGAGCATTCATGCCCCAGTCACTTACAGTTGCTGTAATAATGTTGTCGGCAGCCGTATCTGCCAAAATACCAAAGCCTGTTCCTGCCTTGCAACCGCCCTTTTCAGCGTAAGGAATATATTTTCTTATATGTTTTTCAATAGTGCCCATACCAAGTTCATTGCCAAGGTCACCGATAGAAAGATTATAAATACCTCTGCTTTGACATTCCCTAAAAAGAACATCATATTTTGCCTCAATATCGGTTGTGTTTACACCTACTGCATTATGATAATATCCGTTTTTGTTTCTGCCGGGTGCTTCATTAGAAATAACAGCGCACGGCAAGCCGTGAGAAAGTATTTCTTGCGTTTGTTCCTCTTCCCTGTTCTTATCCTTAGTAAATGAAACAATGCAAATGGTGTTATCTGGTATATTGTCAATATCATAAGTAATATCTACACCTAAAACCTCGCTCATAGCCTTAATGGCTTTTTCGCATTGCTCAGGCACTAACATAACAGGCTTTGCGCCAAATGCCCTTATAACAAATCTGGCAAAAACGGTAGATGAGATAATTCCGTCAGTCTCAGCCTCATTCCAAGGGAGAAGAATAAATCCCGTTAAAATAAACACCTTTTCACCCTTTTTAATATTCTTCACAAGTCCCTCTGCCCCATTGAGCGACAAGGGCTTTCCTGTATACTTGATTGCCCCGTCGTAGAGAATTCTGCAAACGCCGTAACCTCTCGGGTCAAGGTTCATAAGCCAATCAAGATTGTATCCGACATTAAGTTTGGTAAGCTCGGTTTTATTCATTTTTATTTGCACTGCTCCTCAAAATCTTTAACTAAAGCGTCTTGAATTGTTTTCAACATTTCAGGCGCTTTTCCGCCTACTTTTTTGCCGTCAACAGTTTTAACCGGAATGCAGAAAGAACCTGTTGAATGAACAACAATTTCATCTGCCGACATTAATTCATCAAGAGTGTAATCTCTTTCTTCAACATCGTATCCAAGCTTTTTCGCAAAAGCAAGAAGCCTTATCCTTGCTGTTCCCGGAAGAACCATATCGTCAAGCTGGTGAGTAATAACCTTACCGTCCTTAAAAATAGAAACATTAGAGTGTGCGCACTCCGTAACAATATTTCCTCTGTGGAAAATTGCTTCTTGGCAACCTGCTCTGTCAGCAGCGGTAGCGGCAAGGCAAGACGGAATAAGATTAAGTGTTTTGCAATTGCAATAATAAAATCTTTTGTCCTCATACGTAATAACATCAATCGGCTTATATGTATCCGCAACAGGGCAAGGCGTAAGTGTAATCCACAAATTGCCCTGCATATTTTCAGGATAAATGTGACCACGAAGCCCATTTCCACGAGTAACCTGCATATAAACAAATTGGTCGCCGTCATCGACCTTTTTAACAAGCTCTCTGAGCAATTTGTCAAGCTCGTCACGCTCTATCGGTATGTTCATACCGAGAAGTTTTGCGGAATTGTAAAATCTTGTAAGGTGCGCATCCATATCAAAAACAATATGATTATGAGCATATGTTGCATCATAAACACCGTCACCAAACCAACAAACTCTGTCAAGCATCGGAATTTGCATTTTTTCAATCTCGTCATACTTACCGTTATAATAGCCTAAGTTTTTCATTATGAATACCTCCATATATCAAAGCAGGGGTCTGCCTTGCAGACCCCGTTGTCATTATTAAGATTAGCATATTTATATTTACATGTCAATAAAAAACAGTCAACATTAATTAAATTTTCTTTTATAATCATTCCAAAAAAAGATTAGATTATTGATAACTCCGACACTCGTGCTTATATAGGACTTTTTTCACAAATGTGCATAAAATTTTTATTGTAATGCTATTTACTATATGATATAATTACTATGCAAAAAATTATATTATGACAAGATTTCAATAAATTACCTTAAAAAGGAATACATTATGAGCGATAAAACATCAACTTTAAAAAAGCCGATTAAAAACGGCAAAAAGTTCTTTTTACTTTACAGTGCAGCTTTTTTAGTTTGTGCTGCTTTATGTTACTTTTGGTTTATAATAAATAAAAAGACATTAATTATTAACAGCGACGGCTGGAGGCAGCACTTTGCCGCTTTTGTATATTTCGGCAAATACGGACGTGAAATTTTAGAAACGCTGTTTGAAACTCATAAATTTGTGTTGCCGCAATGGGATTTTTCAATAGGACTCGGAAGCGATATATTAACAACGCTTCACTTTTATGCTATCGGCGACCCGCTTGATTTGTTAAGCATTGCCTGTCCTGCCAAATATGCGGCATATCTTTACAGTCTTTTATCTCTGTTTCGTTTATATCTTGCGGGGCTTAGCTTCGGTGCATTCTGTTTTATTAAAAAGCAAAATCACGTTTCAAGCATAACGGTAGGCTCGCTTGTTTATGTGTTCACCTTATTTGGAATGTTCATAGTGTCGCATCACCCGTTTTTTGCTCTTCCTATGATATTTTTGCCGTTGCTGCTTCTCGGTGTAGAGCAAATTGCGGCAGGCAAAAGGCCGTATCTTTTTATTGTTACGGTATTTTTAGCAGCTATAAGTAACTTTTACTTTTTCTATATGCTTGCTTTATTCACCGCAATTTATACACTTTTTTTGCTTGTTTGCAGATACCGTCATCGTGCCAAAGAGGCTTTTGGAGTTTTCTTTAAAATCGCAGGCAGTGCAATTTTAGGTGTGATTTTAAGTGCAATTATACTTATACCTGTAATATTAGCCTATATCGGCGACGGACGTTCATCTGAGAGTTATGTTCATACCTGGATATACAGTATGGATTATTATCGCAATTTCTTAGCTTCTATGATTACCTGTCAAACAAAGCTGGGATATCTTACGCATCTTGGATATAACGCTGTTGCGCTTCCTGCCGTTTGCGTTTTATTCTTTACTAAAAACAAAAGTTGGCGCCCATTAAGATTAATATTTTTAGGCGCTACGGCTATGCTTCTTATCCCGGCATTCGGCTGGGCTTTTAACGGATTTTCATATATGGCTAACCGCTGGGTTTGGGCTTATGGGATGATTATTGCATATATTGTTGCAGTAACATGGAAAGACCTTTGCAAAATCAGCACAGGCAAAGGCTTAGGTATAATCATAGCAATCGCAGTATATTCCTCAGCCGTCTTATTGCTGATGAATGAAATAAATCACAACATTATTTTTTCTCTCATAACAGCGCTGTTAATAGTAATCGTTTGTATAATCGGAAATAAATCGGCAAAGAAGCTTATTGCTCCCGTTTTAGCAGTAATCCTTGTATTTGCCTCATTTGCAGGCAATTCGGCTTATTTTTTCAGCAGTCACGGCAATAACCACATTGCAAGCTATGTAAGTTACGGTGCCGTCAACAATAAAATTAAGCGTTCTGCGGCGAGCAAGGTAAAAAAGGCGGCAAAAGGCGACGATACATTCTATCGCTACAGCGGCGGAAAAATACATTACAACGAAAGCACTTACGTCGGTATGAACGGCACTTCGTTTTATTGGAGTATGGAAAACAAAAATTTAGCCGAGTTTGTCAGCGAAACAGAACAGCCTGCCAATGCGGCATATATGTTCAGAGGATTTAACGATTCAGTCGCAATGAATGCCGTTACAAACGTTAAATATTATGTTAAAAACAAGAAAACTTCGATTCCCTACGGTTTTGAAAAGTTAAAAGGAAAAGTTTATCAAAATAAGAACGCATTACCGTTCGGTTACACAACAAATAACGTCATCAAAAAATCTGATTACGACAAGCTTTCATCATTAGAAAAGCAGCAAGCGTTAATTCAAGGCGTTGTGCTTGACAATGTTCCAAGCGGTATGAACACGGTCACACCGACATTTACATACAAAAGTGTTCCTTATACCGTTATCGGCGGTAAAAACGTATCTGTAGACGGAGAAAAAATATACGTCTACAACAATAAAGGCAAGGTAAAAATTCAATTTTCAGGTAAAAAAAATCAGGAAACATATTTGCGTTATACATTTGATAACTACAGCAATATTGATGATGGCAAGAGTAATTCAGACAATAAGCAAATAGGTAAAAGCACATCAAAACATACTTTGCCGTCTCAAATGAAAATGCGTTTTTCCTATCAAACCGATGACGGCAAGAAATACAAAACCGATTTTGTCACCTGCTATTCATCTTCTTACGTGCGTTACACGGGTGCTAAAACGTATCTTGTTGGGCTTGGCTATACCGAAAATGCGAAAAACAGTATTAAAATAACCTTTGATAAACCGGGAATTTACGACTTATCCGACATCGAGGTTCTTGAACAGCCTATAGACCAAGCATCGCAACAGATTGCAGACTTAAAAGCAGACACGATGCAAAATGTCAAAATGGGTAAAAACAAAATAACCGGCACAATTGATTTGCAAAAAGCAAAAATGCTCTGCATTTCAATCCCTTACAGCAAGGGTTGGAGCGCCACGGTTGACGGCAAAGAAGCTGAGCTTTTGCAAGCTGATACGGCATTTAGCGCACTTGCTTTAGACAAAGGAAAACACACAATAGAGTTTCAATATCATACTCCTTACTTAAAAGAAGGAGCATATATCAGCACAGCCGGTGTTATCGCTTTTGCAGTTTTAATAATCATTACAGAAAAGCGCAAAAAAACGGATTATTTATCCTCAAATCAATAATATTTCCTATGGATGAATAAAACAAAACATTATTACTTTAATCAAATGGCTAAAACTAAAGCTGTCTCGCTTCAACTGCGAGACAGCTTTTTATATACACAATAAATTTGAATTTATCAAACTCGGCGTTTGTGAAAGCAAAACAATTGCCAAACCGGTTGCGACGGTGGCAACGACAGCAATAATAATTGCTGTTTTTTTACTAAATTTTCGTTTCATCAGCTTGCAAATCAATAAAGCGCAAATTTCACAGAATGCTATAACCAAAATAATCATTGCAATTGATTTCCAAAGCCAAGACAATTCAAGCACAAATTTCATATACCGCTCTCCCCTCTCCGGCTTGTTTAAAGCGAAATAACAGCATTTTTAAGTTTAATTATATCCTTTTCGTCAGGGTGAGATAATGCGCTGTCAAAATTATCAATCAACATATCAAGATTAGCAGGCGCATTGGTTAGCTCTTTCATCTTAACATAGCGTTCTCGTACGGATTGAGGCATTTTGCCTTGGCACATATATTCCCCCACAACGACATTGCTTAAATCTAAAGACTGCTTAACCCGACTTAAAATTTTTTCGAAATACTCATCGCTTCCGCCAAATCCTGCTGTACCAAACAAAAATACTTTTCTGTTTTTCAGACTTTGCAAAAGTTTCAACGTATCACAGTCGGCAGTTCCCTTGTCTGTCCAAAAACCGATATAAAGCATTTCGGATTGAGGCACTTGTGTTTTAGCATCGCCGTAGACGTCGCAATTTTCTTTTGGTAATACGTCATAAATCGCATCGGCAAGCATTTTTGTATTGCCTGTCAGGCTGCTCACTATTATTGAATATTTATTATTTTTCAATTTTCAAGACTTCCTTTACATTGTATTTTTTCACGTTCGTTATAAGCGGCACATCATCATTTCCCGCCGTAATATTTTCCATTCATAGTCAGGCAAACCTTGTTGTTATCATTATAACTTTTTCACTGAAAAAAACAATTCATACCGAGCAAAATTAACCGTTCATTCATAAAGTCAAAGCACTTATGCAAAAATAAAATCAAAAGTGGCACACTGCATAAAGAACAAGTGCATTTTCGTTGACTATTTGCCTATGATATAGTACGATATAGAAAAATAATCATAAATAATAAAACGCAAACTTTAAATTATTCATAGATTAAAATTCACAATAGGATAACAAAACAGAGGCACAAAAATGATTAACAAACTACACTTGGCAATGATAGATTTATACAGCGGAGATTCAAAAAGGATTCAGCATTTTTGCAAAGTTCACAGCTACGCAAAGCTGATAGCAGAAAATGAAAATGTTGATGATAAAACTTTATTTATAATCGAAGCCGCCGCCCTCACTCACGACATAGGAATCCACACCTGCGAAAAAAAATACGGCAATTGCAGCGGAAAATTGCAGGAAAAAGAAGGTCCGAAATTGGCTGAAAATCTTCTTGAAAAATTAGGATTTAATATTGAAACATCACAGAGAGTGCAATACTTAATAGCCCATCACCACACATACGACAATATAAACAGCATAGATTTGCAAATACTTGTTGAAGCAGACTTTCTTGTTAATATGTTTGAGGAAAGTCTTCCGAAATCAGCTGTGCAAAACGCTTATGACAAAATATTTAAAACTGCCTGCGGTAAAGAAATTTGCAAAAAAATGTTTTTAATTTGAACATATCTTAATTGTAAAAATTTTTCAATTGTAAAAGCGCATACTTTTCATAAACTATACTTGCAAGAGCGATTTGATATTATGTGATAAATATTTTGAAGAAAATTTTATTCAAAATATCAGCACGCTTTGCGAATTTTTGATAAGAGAGGTGTTTTTACAATGGCAAAGAATACAGTTCCTGAAGCTAAAGAGGCTCTTAACAGATTTAAGATGGAAGCTGCTTCAGAGGTTGGTGTAAATCTCAAGCAGGGCTACAACGGCGACCTTACTTCAAAGCAAGCCGGTTCTGTCGGCGGCCAGATGGTTAAGAAAATGATTAAGGCTTATGAAGAAAGCATGAAATAAGTCGGAATAAGCAAAAATTTTCACGCTTATAACAGCTGCGACAAGGCGGCAAAAAAGTATCCCATACCTATTGGTACGGGATACTTGATTTTTGTGTATACTATATAATATTTAAAACATATTATATATATTCAGATTTTATTAGTGCAAAAATGACAAAATATTGCTGCTATTTTGCCATAAAGGAATTGATAAACTCGCCGTCACTAAAGGTATAAATAACGTTATCGACAATCGTGCTTCTGACAGGGTCTGCGTTTTTAATTTCGGTCGAATATTTTTTAACAATACTTATCTTTTTATCCTTAATCTCAAAAGCGATTGCGCCGGCTTTAATTTGCTCTATACCGCTGTCGTTAGCTTTGACGTACTCAAAAGGAATTGCAAAATAATTTTGTGACTTATTAACAAGAATGGCTTTATGGGTGTCTTGCGCCTCGCTCGCAGTATTTTTAATCGTTTTGCTGTCAAGCACCGTGGGCTTTTGCGGGTCAGACACGTCAAAAAGAGCAAATTTGATACCTCTTGCATAAGGATTTGAAAAATCGTTGGCAGTGCCTATACCGAGAAGCGTATCGCTGTCAATCGGGATAAGATTAGTCGAAAAGCCGCTGATTTTAACGCTTCCCTTAATAATCGGCTTTTTAGGATTGGAGAGGTCGATAACAAAAAGAGGGTCGGTATATTCAAACGTTATAACATAGGCGGTATCGCCCGAAAAGCGCACGGCACGGATATCCTCACCCTTTGCAAAATCGTCTGTTTCACCGAGCATTTTTAAGTCTTTATCGAGCACATAAACATTACTTATCTGATTGGAATTTTTGTCATATTTAGTGGTTGCAATGCGGAAATTGCCGTTATATTCGTCCATTGAAAACTGATTATTGACAGTACCCGAAAAAGTCGCTTTGGCAATAAATTTAATATCATTTTTAAAATCAAGCTTATAAATTTCGGTATTGCAATCCGAAAGATAAAAAATCTCGTTATTATCGTCATTCTTGGCAGTATCACAAGTATCAAAAACGGCATTTGCAACGTAAAGATTATTTTCATTGCAATAAACGGTTGAGCCTGCACCTGCTATCGCCTTTGTTTTTGCAGTCATTTTTTGGCTTACAAGGTCAAGCTTGCTGACAATAAGATACGAAGCGGATTTAGAATTTTCGACAATACAAATATCCTTTGGCTCAACTGCTTTTTTAGAGCCGTCAAGCGTGGTTTCGGGCAGATAATCTTTGTCTGTTTTGCACAAACGAGAGCATATTTCTTTGTTGGAAATAACCAAAAGGGAATCACTTGTGATACGAGAAGAAACGTAGCTGCCCTGCTGTTTAAACGAATGAATTTTCTTTGGATTTTTTATATCGGAAAGAGAATAGATATCAATATTTGTAAATGAATCGTAATTGCTATTGAAGCTGTCCGACTGAACAATCAAATTATTTTTATAAAGAAAAAAATCATCAATATAGTCACCGTTTTCCATATCAAAAGCTATTTCAGAAAGCTTTTTTACGTTCTTCCCGTCAGGCTCATAGATTAAAATTTTATCATTTCCATTACGGAGTGTATAAATATATTTTCCGTCATTTTTGATAATATCAGCCTCATCAACACCGCCAACCTGAACGTAGGTTTCACTGCTTGAATTATCAGCCGCATTCTCAGCGCCTTTAATCGTATCTTTAGATGTCGGAAAACCGAAATCGCCCGAACTGTTAGATTTTTCAATGGATTTGAAATATTTTTCAATATCCTTTGCAGACGAAAATGATTTAAATTGAACGTTTTCACTTTGAATTTTGGTATCACTCACAGGCGGCGATTGCGTATTTCTGCCAAGGGCAAAATTGAGAGAAACGGCAACAATCGCAACGCAGGCAACAAGACTTACGGCAGTTTTAAACGCTTTGGTTTTTACAAACGGTATAATCTTTTGTTCCTTATCGTCAATTGCATTTTTAACATTCTCACCGTTTAGGCTTTCGGGTGCGGCTACATTGTCGTTATCAAATTTATTTTTGATAAAATCAAGGTCAAAATTTGCTATGACCTTGTCATATTTTTCATTTTTTTTCATATAACATCACTCCAAATAATTTCTCATTTTCGCAAGGCTTCTTGAAAGCTTTGACCTGACACTCGACGGCTTTATGCCAACAATTTTTGAACATTCCTTACTCGTAAAGCCTGCAACAAGGCAAAGCAAAACAATATCCTTTTCATCAGGCTGAAGTTTATCAAGCGCCTGCTTAAGCTCTAATGATAAATCGCTGTGGCAATAGGAAAGAGAGGCATCGTTTTGCATTTCGGCAAGCGATGAATTCACCCTACTTTTTGCCTGATAATCAATATATTTTGCACAAGAAGAGCGCAAAATTTTAAATATCCAAGCCGGAAAAGCCTCCGCCTTTTTAAGCTGTTTTATCCCCTGCCAAGCGCAGAGAATGCAATCCATAACGGCGTCCTCTGCGTCTGCTTCGCTCGAAAGTTTATAATAGGCATAACGATAAAGCCTGTTTTTATAAAGCTCATAAAGCTCGCAAAAAGCATTTTTATCACCCTTTTGGGCATTTTTTATAAGCTCACTTTCTTTCATATTGCTCACCTCTTTTGACGACGTCATAAGTTAAGTATAAATTATCGCCCAAAGTGTTGCAAGATTTTTCAAAAAAATCGGATTTTTTATTGTTTATTTTACAATTTTGTAAATTTTTAAAATATTTTGAATTTGCTATTGTTATAAGGAGCGCTCTATTATATAATAGATACAATTAAGAATTTAAATAATGGATAACTATTGTTATCATTCGATATAAAGGCAGGACAAAGTGATGATTTTTTCAAGAGATATAGGAATTGATTTAGGCACGGCAAATACAGTTATTTGTGACAAAAAGGGCAGAATTATTATAAGAGAGCCGAGTGTTGTTGCAGTTGATGTAAAGACTAAAAGGGTTCTTGCAACAGGCGATGAGGCTAAGACCATGATTGGCAGAACTCCGGGTTCAATTATTGCGGTAAGGCCGCTTCAAGACGGTGTTATTGCCGATTTCGATATGACGTCGGATATGCTTAGGAGCTTCATTTACCGTTCAAGCAGGAGAAATCTTTTTACAAGGACAAGAGTTGTTGTAAGTGTTCCGAGCGGTGTAACCGAGGTTGAAAGACGTGCGGTTGAGGATGCTGTTCGCTCGGCAGGTGCACAGGACGTTGAGCTTATTGAGGAGTCAATGGCGGCAGCTATCGGCGCAGGGCTTCCTGTTTTTGAAGCAACCGGCTCTATGATAGTTGATATCGGCGGGGGCACATGCGACGTTGCGGTTATCAGCCTTGGCGGTATTGCGGCAAGCAGAAGCATTAAGGTTGGCGGCGACGCATTTGATGAGGCAATAGTAAATCATATGAAAAAAGCGCACAATCTTCTTATCGGAAAAAACACGGCTGAGGATATCAAGCTTAAAATCGGCTCTGTAAGCGAATACGACGGCGAAGGTGCAATGGACGTTAAGGGAAGAAATCTTACAGACGGTTTGCCTAAGAGCGTTGAGGTAACCTCGGCTGAAATAAGAGATGTTTTGGCAGAGCCTGTTTCTAAAATTATTGCTTCCATTAAAGAAACTCTTGAAGTTACGCTTCCGGAACTTGCGTCTGATATTATTGACAGGGGCATTTATCTTGCCGGCGGTTCAAGCCAGCTCAGAGGCTTGCCGGAGCTTATTGCAAAGGAAACAAAAATGCAGGTACATATTCCCGAAAAGCCGCTTGATTGCGTAGCTATCGGAACATCAATCAAACTCAGAAGGGCACAATAATTATGAAAGACCTTTTTAAAAGCAGTCGTTTCAAGTTAATAGTTTCAATAATTGCCTTGCTTCTTGTAGGTATGTTCATTTGTGCGGCTAACGGCCACGGTGAAACGGCGCAAAGCGGCATAGTAGGCACGATATTCACTCCTGCGCATTGGGTTGCAAGCAAAATAAGCGATGGAATTGACCATATAAGCGAAAGTGCAAAGGGCAATGCTGAATACGACGCCAAAATTGATTCGCTTCAAAAGCAACTCGGTGAGCTTCAAAACCAACTTGCCGATTATAACAATCTTAAAGCGCAAAATGATTTATACAAGGACGCACTCGGTCTTAAAGAGGAACATAAGGATTTCAAATTTGCCGAAGCATCGGTTATCGGAAGGGACAGTGCAAATCCATACTGTTCGTTCACGGTAAGCAAGGGCACGTTAAACGGAGTTAAGGACGGTGCGGCTGTTCTTTACGGAAAATATCTTATCGGCGTTATAAAAAAGGCTTATCCTACCTACAGCGTTGTAAATACTATTCTTGACCCGGATTTTTCGGTTTCGGCTTACGATATTTCTACTAATGAGCTAAGCTTTGTTTCGGGCGACGCAAACCTTGCAAAGCAGGGTGTTTGCAAATTTGAAAATCTTTCATCATCAAGTAAAATTTCTTACGGCTCGATTATTGCGACGGCAGGTATAAGCAAAAAAATGCCTAAAGGAATAATTATCGGAACAGTTAAAGATATTAATAATGACGATACGGACATTTCAAGCTATGCGGCTGTTGAGCCGGGTACGGATATTGAAAAGGTAACATCCGTGCTCATTCTTACAAGCTACAGCGAAAGCGAGGGCAAATAATGAGTGCAAAAAAGCAGACGGTTAAATATATCATTTACTGCCTTATTATCCTCGGTTGCGATTTGCTTCAAAATGTTCAAGGTCTTTTCCCTGAGGTTTGGGGAGCAAGGTGCTTTTTGCTTTTGCCTGTAACGATTATTCTTGCTATGGGCGAGGACGAGAAAAACGGTGCGCTCTTAGGTCTTTTTGCCGGGCTTTTATGGGATTTGACTTCGGGAGTGCATATGGGCTTTAACTGCATTTTCATTATGATTATGTGTTTTTTTTCCTGCGCACTTGTCACTTACATTGCAAGAGATATTTTTATCACAAATTTTGTTTCAATAACGGTTGCAACAGCTCTTTATGGCTTTATCTATTGGCTTTTCTTTATAATCATAAAGGGTGTAAAAGGCGGAGAAATGACGCTTGTAACATTTTACATTCCATGCGTTATTTATACACTTGTGCTCACTCCGCTTATCTATCTCATTTTAAGACCGATTAAAAGAAAGCTTAACGAAGCACCGAAGCCTGTAATTGAGGATAAAAGAGAAATAAAATAAACGGCAATTTATTATAATCAAGGAGTATTTCATTGAAAAGTAAATATAAAAGCGGCAGGAGTGTTTTTGCGCTGATCGTGGTCTGCTTAGTTATCTTTTCATTTGCGGCAGATTTGTTTAACATTCAGGTAAAAAATAACGAATACTATGCCGCACAAAACAATACGGAAAGTAAATATGTTGTTGAGCTTGAGGCGGCAAGAGGAGAAATTGTTGACAGAAACGGTAACTCCCTTGTAACCAACAGGCAAGGCAACTCGATAATTTTAAACGCTGCATTTTTCCCCTCTCAAAAGGACAATAAGAGAAGAAACGAGATAATCTTTAATCTCATTAAGCTTTTTGAGAAGAATAAGGAGGAATACGCTCAAAATCTTCCGCTTAAAATAACAAAGAGCGGCAAGGTTAAATTCAGCGGTAAAAAAGAAGATATTGCGACGATGAAAAGTGCAGATATGCTCAATCTTCAGCCTTATGCAACTGCGCAAAACTGCTTTGACGCTATGATTGAAAAATATGAGATTGAAGGCTATGACGCTCAAACTGCGCTAAAAATCGGCAATATCAGATATGAGCTTACAAGGCTTCTTTTCTCTTACGAAAACCCTGTTACGATTGCAGATGACGTAAGCGACGAAACGGTTGCAATGATTAAAGAGGACCGTGAAACATATCTCGGTGCAGACGTAAGAATTGTTGCATACAGAGAATATGTTGACTCAACAATTGCGCCGCACATTCTCGGCACAGTCAGGAAAATCAATGCCGAGGAATACAACGAACGCAAAGACGACGGATATAAAATTACCGACCAAATAGGCGAATCGGGTATTGAGCAGGCTTGCGAAAGCGAGCTTAGGGGCACTCCGGGTGAGCTTACAATCACGATAAAAAAAGACGGCGAAATAACGCAGGAGGTCACGAAAAAGCCTATTCAGGGCAACACTGTGGTATTGACTATTGACCGTGATTTGCAGGTGCTTGCGCAAAACAGGCTTCAAGGTGTGTGCAATAAGGTTAACGCTGCTTCCTCGGCGGGTGCAGTAGTGGTTGAGGACGTAAACAGCGGTGAACTTCTTGCCGCAGCCTCCTACCCTACCTACGATTTAAACGATTATTACGATAAATATGACGAGCTTATTTCTAACCCTCGTAACCCGCTTTGGTCAAGATTTGCCATGGGTACTTACGCTCCGGGTTCTACATTTAAGCCCGTTGTTGCAAGTGCTTCGCTTGAAGAGGGTGCTATCAGCGCTGACACGATTTTTAACTGCGGCGGTACAATGGAATACAGAAAGCAAAAATTCAAATGTCTTCACGGAAATGCACACGGCGGTGAAAATGTAAAAACCGCACTTCGTGATTCGTGCAACATTTTCTTCTACAACTGCGCTATGAGGCTCGGAATTTCCAAAATTGACGAATATGCAACAGCTTTTGGCTTGGGCGAAAAAACAGGAGTTGAAATTGCAGAGTCCTCAGGTATTCTTGCATCTCCTGAAAACAGAGAAAACAACGGCGGAATATGGAACGCAGGTGACACACTTCAAACCGCTATCGGTCAGAGTGATAACCTTTTCACTCCTCTCCAGCTTGCAAACTACTGCTCAACAGTTGCAAACGGCGGAACAAGATATGAGCTTCACTTTGTAAAATCAATAATTTCTTCCGCTTCGGGCAATGTCAACGAAAAGACGAAATCGGTTGCTGAATCGGTAGGTTTAAGCCAAAGCACGATTAACACCGTTCATCAGGGTATGCGCCTTGTTGCTACAAACGGCGGTCCTTATTTGGTATTTTCAAATATGAAAACAAAGGTTGCCTGCAAAACGGGTACTTCCGAGGTTAAGGTAAACGGCGTTAAGAGAAACAACGGTTTTCTTATCACATTTGCACCTTACAACCATCCCGAAATTGCGGTTTCATCAGTAGTTGAGCTTGCAGGCTCCGGCTCGGAAACAGCGGAAATGACTAAGGATATCATCAATTATTGGTATCAAAACAACACCGACGCAAAGGAAAATCAAAAAGTCGGTACGCTTTTGCCGTAAATACTCAAGTTTTTTGTAGTATTTTGGAGTATATATATAAATAATTATTGAATATATATTAATTTTGTGTTAAAATAAGCACGTATTAGATTAAAAAGGCAGAAAATTAAGAAAAAGAAAATAACAAACACTTTAATTAATCATGGGGGTAAAGTATGAATATCGCATTAATTGCACACGACGCCAAAAAAGAGCTTTTAGTTCAATTTTGCATTGCATATTGCGGAATTATCAGCAGACACGATGTTTGCGCTACAGGAACAACAGGTAAGCTCGTTTCAGAAGCAACAGGTCTTAAAATCAATTGCTTTCTTGCAGGAAGCCAGGGCGGCGGACAGCAGATTGCAAGCCGCATTGCCTGCAATGAGATTGACCTTTTAATATTTTTCAGAGACCCGCTCTCACCTAAACCGCACGAGCCGAGCGACCACGACCTTTTACGTCTTTGCGACGTTCACAACATTCCGTTTGCAACCAACATTGCAACGGCTGAGGCATTAATCAGAGGTGTTGAGAGAGGCGATTTTGAGTGGAGAGAAATAGTCAATCCAAGATATAACCAATCGAGATAAAATAAAACTAATAACGGGTGAGTAAATTTACTCGCCCGATTTTTATGACACATTAATAACAGGAGAACGATATGGCACTTATAACTAAAGCTATTAAAGGCACTAAGGATGTCTTGCCTAAGGACGTACACAAAAACCAATATATCGAGGCTACTGCGCTTGATATCGCTTCAAAGTTTGGATATAAAGAAATAAGAACACCTGTTTTTGAACACACGGAGCTTTTCCAAAGAGGTGTGGGCGACACGACGGACGTTGTTCAAAAGGAAATGTATACTTTTGACGACAAGGGCGGCAGGTCAATCACATTAAGACCGGAAGGCACTGCAGGCGCAGTTCGTTCATACCTTGAAAACGGGCTTTGCAACGAGGCGCTTCCGCAAAAGGTTTGCTATCTCATCTCTTGCTACAGATACGAAAAGCCGCAGGCAGGCAGGCTTAGAGAATTCCATCAGTTCGGTGTTGAATGTTTCGGCTCAGCCTCCCCTCTTGCAGACGCTGAAATTATTGCGCTTGCAAAATCGCTTTTTGATACACTCGGCGTTAAGGATTTAAGCCTTGAGATTAACTCAATCGGTTGTCCTACCTGCCGTGCCGAATATCACAAGGCACTCAAAGAATATTTTTCCTCTCGCAAGGACGAGCTTTGCGACACTTGCAAAAGCAGACTTGACAGAAATCCGATGAGAATACTTGACTGCAAAAGCCCGATTTGCCACGAAATTGCCGAGGGCGCACCTGTAGTTATTGATTATCTTTGCGACGAATGTAAAGAGCATTTTGAAAATGTGCAAAAGTACCTTAAGGCTCAAAATATTGAATATACAATCAATCCGCAAATAGTAAGAGGCCTTGACTATTATACCAAAACGGTATTTGAATTTGTTTCAAACTCAATCGGTGCGCAAGGCACTGTTTGCGGCGGCGGCAGATATGACGGTCTTGTAGAAGAGCTTGGCGGTCAGCACACTCCATCACTCGGCTTTGCTATGGGAATCGAAAGGCTTATGCTTCTTATGGAAGCTCAGGGCTGCGAATTTCCTGAGGCTGAAAAGCCTGATTTATTCATTGTTGCTCTTGGCGAAAAAGCGACGCTCAAGGCTGTTGAAATTGCTAAGGATATGAGAGAAGAAGGTTTCTCGGCTTTGCTTGACCTTAACCAAAGAAGCGTAAGGGCGCAGATGAAATATGCTGACAAGCTCGGTGCTAAATTCAACGTTGTTATCGGCGATAACGAGGTTGAGGCTAAAACCGCTAAGCTTAAGAATATGCAAACGGGTGAGGAAACAGAGATTAATCTTGACACCTTTGTAAGCGGATTTTACAGCATATCGTTAAACGAGCAGCTTGCCGATTTGGAAATTAACGGTGAGGAATTTGATTTCAATTCACTTTTCGGTCTTGGCAATAAGAGCGATGAGGAATAATAATTAATTACAGATTATAAATAAATTTGTGAAAGGCATAATATAATGGAAACAATCAAGGGACTTAAAAGAACAAATTATTGCGGCGAGCTTAGAATTGAGGACGCAGGCAAGGAGGTTACCCTTTTCGGTTGGTGCCAAAGGCAGCGTGACCTCGGTAATCTTATATTTATTGATTTAAGGGACAGGACAGGTCTTGTTCAGCTTTCATTTAACGACACTACCGACAGAGAGGTTTTTGCCAAGGCGCAAAGCGTAAGAGCAGAATATGTTGTTGCCGCTGTCGGCACTGTTTGCGAGCGTGAAAGCAAAACAAACAAGATTGCAACAGGTGACATTGAAATTAACGTTAAAGAATTTCGTATCATTTCAAAGGCTGAAACACCGCCTTTTGAAATTGCAAAGAGCGAAAAGGTCGGCGACGAAACCACACTTAAGTACCGTTACTTAAACCTTAGAAACGAAAAGCTTACACAAAATATTTTAATGCGCCACAAGATTGCAAAAATTGCAAGAGAATATTTTTATGACAATGATTTCATTGAAATCGAAACTCCGATGATGATTAAGTCAACACCTGAGGGCGCAAGGGACTATGTTGTGCCGTCACGTGTTCACAACGGCAAATTCTATGCTCTTCCTCAATCTCCGCAGATTTACAAGCAGCTTTGTATGATTGCAGGCTTTGACAGATACATTCAGCTTGCTCGCTGCTTCAGAGATGAAGATTTAAGAGCAGACAGGCAGCCTGAATTTACACAAATCGACCTTGAAATGTCATTTGTTGATACAGACGATATTATGGAAATGGCAGAGGGCTTTATCAAAAAGCTTATGAAAGAAACTATCGACGTTGACATCGACTTCCCTCTCCCACGTATGACCTTTGCCGAAGCGCAGGAAAAGTACGGATCGGACAAGCCTGATACACGCTTTGGTATGCTTATTGAGGATATTACCGCTTGGGCTGAAAAGACTGATTTTGTTGTATTTAAAAACGCTGTTGAAACCGGCGGAACAGTAAGAGCAATTGTTGCCAAAAATGCCGCTTCAACATATACAAGAAAGAAGATTGACAAGCTTACCGAGCATGCAAAGGGTATCGGCGCAAAAGGTCTTGCTTATATCAGATGGGCTGACGAAGCGCCTACCTGCTCGTTCAACAAATTCTTAAAAGACGGTGAACTTGACGAGCTTACAAGCGCTCTTAATGTTGAAAAGGGCGACTGCGTATTTATCGTATCGGGCAAAACAAGCGACACCCTTTCAATTCTCGGCGCACTTCGCCTTATCGTTGCCAAGGAGCTTGACATTATCCCCGAAGGAAAGTGGAACTTCCTTTGGATTACTGAAATGCCATTCTTTGAATACGATGAAGAAACAGGAGAATGGCTTGCAATGCACCATCCTTTCACAATGCCTATGGAGGAATGCATTGAATATCTTGATACAGACAAGGGCAAAGTTAGGGCTAAGGCATTTGACCTTGTATTAAACGGAACAGAACTTTCTTCAGGCTCAATGAGAATTACTGACTGCGAACTTCAAAACAAAATGTTTGAGCTTCTCGGTATGGAGCAAGAAGAAATTGACGCAAAGTTCGGCTTCCTTGTTGAAGCATATAAATATGCCGCTCCGCCACACGGCGGTATGGGCATCGGCCTTGACAGGCTTGCAATGCTTATCTGCGGTGCAGACAGTTTACGTGACGTAACCGCATTCCCTAAGGTTCAAAACGCAAGTGAGCTTATGAGCGGTGCACCAAGCTACATTGACGATATTCAGCTTGACGAACTTGGAATAAACATTACAAAGGAAGAAAAAGATGAGCAGTAATTTCTTTGCAATGGTAAACAGAATGAAGCTTATCGACAGATGGGCTTTAATGAATAATTCGACTAAAGAAAACATTGCCGAACACAGCCATTCGGTTGCAGTAATCGCACACGCACTTGCATTAATCGGCAACAAGAAATTCGGCAAAAGCTATAATGCCGAGCGTGCGGCTTTGCTTGCACTTTATCACGATACTACAGAGGTCATAACAGGTGATATGCCTACTCCCGTTAAGTATTATAATGATGATATCAAAAATGTATATAAAAACATTGAGTACATAGCAGGCAAAAGACTTCTTGATATGCTTCCCGAAGAATTCAGAAGTGATTATGAGTCGTTCTTTGAAAAAAAGGACGAGGATAAAGAGCTTTGGAAGCTTGTAAAGGCGGCTGATAAAATAAGCGCACTTATCAAATGTATTGAAGAATACAGAATGGGCAACCGTGAATTTGAAAAAGCGCTTGAGGCTCAGCAAAAGAAAATTGAAGAAATTAATCTCGACGAGGTTAAATATTTCCGTGAGCATTTTCTTAATTCGTACTATTTAACACTCGATGAGCATACAAAATAAATTATTTTATATTTTGTCGTTTTATACAAAAAGTAAATATAAGCGTTAAATAAAACTGTTAAAGACTTGTTGCATTTTGAATGTAGCAAGTCTTTTTATTGTGCATAGTATACAATAATTTGAGTTTTGTTTTGGTAATTTAATACAATGTTTTCGGCATTATATACAAATATTGAGCATCTTTTTTGTGCAATATGCTTGACAAATAAAAACTTTGTGCTATAATGAAGGCACAAAAGCGAAGGAGGTTTTATGTATGCTTAAACAACTTATCAAGTGTGCAAAAATCCTTGCCGAGATAGACAAGGCATATAACAGATAAGCACACGCTTAAAAAGCGGCACTCGGTCGCAGCATTTACGAAACTTAATTTAATAGAAAGAAGGAATTTTTATGAAGTCATTTTTCAATGTATTAGATAACGGTTTTGCGTTTGCTCCTGCAAAAAGGCTCGTGGAATTCTTATCTAAGAAAATGTAAATGTAAATAAGTCGCTTCCCAAAAGGAAGTGACCAAAACACAAATTTTCAGTCGCAGATACCGATAACGGTTGTCTGCGGCTTTATTTTTTGCAAAAAATGTTTACTTATAAAGTAAAATAATATATAATGTACTCGCATTGTATCCGCCGGCAAAATAACTTGCCAAAGCTTGAGCGTTTGTGTGTTTTGCGCAAGGGCTTAGGAACAGTAGCAGAAAGGAAATTAAATATGAAAACAAACACAAGAAAGATTGCCGGAGTAGGACTTCTCACGGCAGTAGTAGTTGTGCTTCAGCTACTCGGTAGTTTTATCCACTTTGGTCCGTTCTCAATTTCGCTTGTACTTATCCCTATCGTTGTAGGCGCTTCGCTTTACGGCGTATTATCGGGTGCGTGGCTCGGTCTTGCATTTGGAATTACTGTTTTAATTTCAGGCAACGCTGCGGCTTTTTTAGCCGTTAATCCGGGCGGAACTGTAGTTACGGTTCTTCTAAAGGGTGCGCTTGCAGGTCTTTTGGCAGGTGCAGTATACAAAGCAATTGAAAAGAAAAACAAGGTTGTTGCAACAATCGTTGCTGCAATCATTTGCCCTGTAGTAAATACAGGTATATTTTTAATCGGCTGTCGCCTATTCTTCTTTGACACAATCAAAACCTGGGCGGCGGGAACAAACGTATTCGTTTATATGATTACAGGACTTGTAGGCTTCAACTTCTTATTTGAACTTGGTTTAAACATAATTCTTTCACCTACTATTGTTAAGCTTACAAAACTTGGCAGAAAGGAAAGATAATAATGATTTTAGCTGTAGATATCGGCAATACAAATATCGTTTTAGGTATTCTTGACGGCGATACGCTTATTAACGAGTGCCGCCTTTCGACCGCAGTTAATGACTCGGCGGAGGAATACGCAATAAAGCTTAACAGTATTCTTGAAATTTGCAAAATAAATCCCGAAGATATTGAGGGAAGCGTTATTTCCTCAGTTGTGCCTCCGCTTATCAGAACGGTTTCAAAGGCAATTATGCTTATCACGGGTAAAAAATCAATAGTAATCGGCCCGGGAGTTAAAACAGGTCTTAATATTAAGACAAACAATCCTGCCGAGCTTGGCGCAGATATGGTAGCCGGTGCAGTTGCAAGCATTGAAAAATATCCTTGCCCGCAAATTATTTTCGATTTGGGTACTGCAACTACAGCTTCGGTTATTGATAAAAACGGCTGTTTTATCGGCTGTTCGATTTTATGCGGAGTAAAGACTGCGCTCAATGCATTGGCATCGGGCACGGCTCAGCTTCCTCAAATTGACATTGTTGCCCCAAAAAATGCAATTTGCACAAACACTATCGACTGTATGAGAAGCGGTACTGTTTACGGCACTGCGGCAATGATTGACGGCTTAGTGAAAAGATTTGAAAAAGAGCTTGGTCAAGAGGCAACGGTAATTATTACGGGAGGTCTTGGCGGCGTTATCGCAAAATACTGTGAAACAAAGGCAATTGTTGATAAAAATTTGGTTATCGACGGACTTCGCTTGATTTATGATAAAAACACACAGGAGAGGAAATAAATATTATGGCTTTATACCGTGCATTTCAGGCATTCAGACCCGAAAAGTCGAAGCAAGCGCTTATCCCGGCTCTTCCTTATGATGTTATGAACAGTGATGAGGCAAAAGAGATGGTTAAGGATAACCCTTATTCGTTTTTGCATATTGACAAGGCGGAGATTGATTTGCCAAAAGGTACTGATATTTACAGCGACGAGGTTTACCGAAAGGCAAAGGAAAACCTTGAAAATCTTGAAAAAACAGGCGCACTTATTCAGGATAAAAAGCCTTGCTTTTATATTTACAGGCAGATTATGAACGGCAGAAGCCAAACGGGAATTGTAGGCTGTGCGTCTATTGATGATTATATGAACAACGTTATCAAAAAGCACGAACACACTCTTGCTAAAAGAGAAGAGGACCGTATTCGTCACGTTGATACATGCAATGCAAACACAGGCCCGATTTTCTTAACATATCGCAAAAACGACATTATCAGCAATACCGTTAATTCTTGGGCAAATGCTCACGAGAGTGTTTATGATTTTGTGGCAGACGGTGTTAATCAAACAGTTTGGGTAATTGATGACGAGGATATTATCAATACCATTTCAACCGAATTTGCAAAAATTGATGCTTTATACATTGCCGACGGTCACCACAGATGTGCGTCTGCGGTAAAGGTCGGTCAAAAAAGAAGAGAGGAAAAGCCGGATTACACAGGTGATGAGGAATTCAATTTCTTCTTATCCGTTGCTTTTCCTGATGACGAGCTTGAAATTATGGATTACAACAGAGTAGTTAAAGACCTAAACGGTATGAGCCGAGAGGAATTTTTAAGTTCATTATCGCATAGCTTTGAGGTAGAAAAGGTTGAAACTCAATATAAACCGACAAAGCGCCATACATTCGGAATGCTTATTGAAAATGATTGGTATAAGCTTTCGGCAAAAGAGCAGATTATCGACGAGAGCGACCCTGTTAAAAGGCTTGACGTTTCAATCCTTCAGGACAATCTCCTTTCCCCCATCCTCGACATTGACGACCCTAAAACAAATGACAGAATTGATTTTATAGGCGGAATAAGAGGACTCGGTGAGCTTGAAAGAAGATGCAAAGAAGATATGACGCTTGCATTTGCAATGTATCCAACCTCGATAGGCGACCTTATGTCAATCGCAGATGCAAATTTAATTATGCCGCCAAAGTCAACTTGGTTTGAACCAAAGCTTTTATCGGGTATATTTATTCATCACTTGAGTTGATAATTTGTATAATTATTAACTATTGTATATTTATCAACCAAAAAAATGCAATACTCTTGCATTTATCGAAATTTTTTAGTAAAATATAACTGTTGTTTTTTTGTTTTATTATAAATTTTACTATGGAGGTTGTGTGATGAAAGAAGAAAACAGAAAATATGCTCGTGAAGCAATGGACATTGTTGAACACGCAGCACATAAAATAGGCTCACGTTTGCCCGGCTCTGACGGAGAAATCAAATTACATAAATATATGGGTGAAAAACTCCGTGAAATCGGTATTGAGCCAAAAACAGAGGAATTTGCAGTATCTCCTCGTTCAGGTATCGGCGGTCTTGGTTATGCAGGCTGGTCGGGTGTAATCATCAGTATCGGTGCTATTATTGCAATTGCTTGCGGATTTAACAAGCTTTGGTATGTGCTCGGCGCACTCGGACTTCTTACAATCTTTTGGCTTGTAATGAGTTGCTTTTTCTACAAAACATGGTTTGATATGTTTTTCCCACAGGAAATCAGCCGCAACACTCTCGGCGTTTTAGAGCCTGAGGACGGAAAATACGACTACACGATTATCCTTTCAGGTCATACAGACACCTCTTGGTGCTGGAGACACAGCGAACACTCTTATAAGTATAAGGACACTAAGCCGGTAATGGGTCTTATTGCTACATACGGCAAGGTAGGTTTCGGTGCAGTTTGCTTCTTCTTTATCGCACTTTTCTCTGTATTTATGGCAATTGTTGATATTTGCCAATTTGCAGGTGCCGCTTGGACACAGACAATGCTTGCATCTCATGGATGGGAAGTATTTATGTTTATAATGAACTTTGTTCCTATCATAACAGCAATAGGCTCATTATTCGTTGTTATGTGGGGTGACCCTAATCCAAGGAATGCTTCTCGTGGTGCTATGGACAACGCAACAGGCATCGGCTTAAGCTATGCTGTAATTAAATATTTCAAGGAAAATCCTGATAAAATGCCTAAGAATTGCCGTATTGTTGATGCAAATATCGGCTCTGAGGAAGCAGGCTTGAGAGGCTCAATGCACTTTGCTCAGGAACACAGATTTGACGATTTAACAAAAAATGCTTGGAATATCAACATTGACTCTGTTGCCGATAAAGATTACTTTGAGGTAGTTATTAAAGACGATTGGCAGGGCGTCAGATTTGATACCGATATGGAAAAAATGTTTAAGGATACTTTTAACGAAATGGGCATCAAGTCGCTTACTAACGGTTGCATTCACAACCCTGTAGGCGGTTGCGACTCAACTCCTATGACAAGGGCAGGAATTAAGTCAGTTACATTTGCCGCTCAAAACCCTATGCTCACATACTATTATCACACATGGCGTGATATGCCTGAGCGCTTTGAAATGGAAACAGTCGGCGACGGCTTTGATGTTATTCTTTCCGTAATTGAAAAGATTGCCAAATTCCAAGAGAAAAACGGCTACAACGGCCCACAAAAGAAATAATTAATACAAAAGATAAACGAGCATTGACGATATTTTGTCAATGCTCGTTTTTATATTCATTATTAACAGTTATAACGAGTTGTCATATATAAAATTATTTGTCATATTCACAAATTGTCTTTCGGGTTTGCAAAATACTTCCTGACGAAACAGAAAATTCATCAAGCCCCCATTCAATAAGATAAGGGATAAGCTTGGTATCCGCTGCCGCTTCACCGCACATACCAACCTGAATACCTGCTGCCTTGGCATTTTTAATAGTTGTTTCAATAGCACGTAAAACTGACGGTTGAAATACATCATAAAGCCTTTCAACCTTTGCATTGCCTCTATCCACTGCCATTGTGTAGCCTGTAAGGTCGTTTGTGCCGATAGAGAAAAACTTAACTTCACGAGCCAGAATATCCGAAATAAATACTGCCGCCGGAGTTTCAACCATAATGCCGACATCTACGCTTCTGTATTCCTTACCCTCACTTTTAAGTTCTTCCTTACATTCCTCAATCAGGGCTTTTGCCTGCCTTACCTCTTCAACACAGGTAACAAGAGGAAGCATAATTTTTATATTTCCATAAACACTTGCACGCAAAAGCGCACGAAGTTGCTTTTTAAAAAGTTCCTTATTATCAAGGCAGTAGCGAATTGCTCTGTGGCCCAAGAAAGGATTTTCTTCTTTTTCAATATTAAGATAAGGAATATCCTTATCACCGCCTACATCAAGGGTACGAATGATTACTTCTTTGCCGTCCATTGCCTTTGCAACGGTGGAATATGCCTCAAACTGTTCTTCCTCGCTTGGCTCGCTTTGGCGGTCCATAAAAAGAAATTCCGTTCTGAAAAGACCGATACCTTCTCCGCTGTTTTGAATAACGCTTTGAACATCCTCAGCTTTGCCGATATTGCCGTAAACAAGTTTTTTAATGCCCGATTTAGTAACAGTCGGCTTGCCGAAATATTGCTTTAAGCTCTCTTTATCTTTTAGATATGCCTCTTGTTTATTTTCAAATTCTTTTATATCATCATTACTCGGACTTACAATAACATTTCCTTTAAATCCGTCAACAGCAACCAAATCGCCGTTTTTCACCTCATTGCAAACATTAGGTATCGAAAGCACGGCAGGAATACCCATAGCCCTTGCCAAAATTGCACTATGGCTTGTGATACCGCCCACCTCTGTAAGTATTGCGCTGACATTATCCTTGTTAATTTGACCCGTCATAGACGGAGTAAAATCCTTTGCTATCAAAACAGAACCTTTTTTCACCTTAGAAATATCAACGTTATTTACGCCGAGTAAGATACTCAAAAGGCTGTCTTTGATATCCTTAACGTCGCTTGCTCTTTGCTGAGTAAGCTCGTCGTCAACACCCGAAAACATATCAATAAACATTGAGCAAACCGTATCAACAGCCTTTTCTGCCACCGAGCCTGCGTCAATATTATCCTGCATTTGAGAAAGCATAAACGGGTCTGAAAGCATAACAATATGACCCTCTAAAATTTCCGCTTCCTTGTCGCCTGCCGAATTTTTTACGTCATCTGCAAGCTTCCTCGTTTCCTTAATAAAAGTATCAACTGCTTTTTGAAGTCTTTCCTTTTCATTTTGAGCCGTTGTAAATTCAACGTGATTATAATCAAGCTTTGCGTCGCTTATAACAACTGCATTGCCGATACCGTAGCCCTGACTTGCTCCTATTCCCTTAAGCATAACACTTCCCCCTTGCTGCACAAAAAGGTGCAATGTAATTAAGCATTGCACCTTTTATAATTTTTATTCGCCGAAACCTGATTCAATAAGAGCAATTGCTTCATCAAGCATAGCCTGCTCATCTGCGCCGTCACATTCAACAGTAATATCTGTGCCACACTTAATGCAAGCCGCCATAATATTCATAATGCTTTTGCCGTTGATTTTTTTATCACCGACAATAATATTAATATTTGATGTATATTTAGTCATTGCTGTTACAAAAACGTTTGCAGGTCTCATATGAAATCCCATTTCGTTAGTAACCTTAGTAAGCTTTGAAACCATAATATTTCTCCTAATTCTATCTTATTTTGCTTTAACCTCATTGTTTACATTTTTCTTTAAAAGTGCAAGCATTAATGCACCTGCAATCGAGCCTGCAACAAGAGCTACAACATAAAGAAGAGGATGGTCGCATACAATGAATGTGAATATACCGCCGTGAGGAGCAGGACAAGTTACATTAAAGAGTGATGTAAGAGCACCTGCTACAGCAGAACCGACCATACAAGACGGAATTACACGAATTGGGTCAGAAGCTGCGTAAGGAATTGCACCCTCGGTGACGAAGCAAAGACCCATAAGATAGTTTACAGGACCGCTCTTAAGTTCTTCCTTATTCCACTTTTTCTTGTTAAATGTTGTTGAAAGAGCGATTGCGATAGGAGGAACCATACCGCCAATCATAACAGCAGCCATAATCCAAGTGTTGCCGTCTGCAATTGCTGCTGTACCGAATACATAAGCTGCCTTGTTGAAAGGACCGCCCATATCTGTTGCCATCATAGTAGCAAGAACAATTGAAAGAAGAAGTCTGCTTGTTGAACCAAGACTTTCAAGTCCGTTTGAAAGAAGTGTATTGAGTTGACCGATAATCGGGTTTACGCCTGCCATAATTAAGCCCATAAAAAGCGTACCCAAAAGCGGATAAATGAATACCGGTTTAATACCGTCCATTGCCTTAGGCATCCAAGAAAATGCTTTTTTAATAAGTTGAACAACTATACCTGCTATAAAGCCGGCAAACAATGCGCCGAGGAAACCTGATACTGCTTTTGAATCTCCGGCAAGTCCGTTGCCCGAATTAACGCCGTCAACCATACTTTGAATTGTATGGCCGCTTGCCGCAAACACACCGCCTACAAAGCCCGGAAGTAAGCCCGGACGGTCTGCAATAGACTGAGCGATATATGCTGACAAAACAGGAAGCATAAGTGCAAATGCCGCTTTACCTATCCAGAAAACAACTGATGCAACAGGGCTTGTGAAACCGAATGTTCCGCCGGCGTTTGCATTGCCTGCGATTGTATCAATAAGGAAACCGAATGCAATAAGCACACCGCCGCCTACTACGAACGGGAGCATGTGAGATACACCGTTCATAAGATGCTTATAAACCTTATGGCCGAAGCTTTCCTTTTCGTCATCATCTATAGCGCTTTTTTCTTCGTCATTTGCGTGATAAACAGAAGCTTTGCCGTCAACAATTTTTTGAATAAGCTCCTCAGGTTTATTAATACCGTTTGTAACTGAGGTTTTGATAACAGGCTTGCCGTCAAAACGTGCCATTTCAACATTTTTATCAGCCGCAATAATGATGCCGTCACATTCCTCAATTTCTTTTTTCGTTAAAATATTCTTTGCGCCGCCTGAGCCGTTAGTTTCAGCCTTAAGCGGATAGCCCATTTTTTCGCCTGCTTTTTCGAGTGCCTCGGCAGCCATATAGGTATGAGCAATACCGGTAGGGCAAGCTGTTACGGCTAAAATTCTGTAGCCGTCTTTCTTTGCAACCTCTGCCTTTGGCTCATCAGGATACTTTTCAGTTTCCTTTTTATCAATTACAGAAAGAAATTCATCTGCTGTTTTTGCGTTTCTTAAAGCCGCACAAAATTCAGGTTCCATAAGCATAACCATCAATCTTGAAAGAATTTCAAGATGTAAATCTCCGTCAAGCGGAGCAGCAATCATAAATAAAATGTCGCTGTTTTTGCCATCGGGTGCACCGTAGTCAACACCGTTTTGAACAGTTATAGCAGAAAGACCGGGCGTTTTAACGCTCTCACTTTTAGCGTGAGGAACTGCAATTCCCTCTCCTATTGCAGTTGAGCCTTGAGCCTCTCTTGCAAGTATTGCCTTCTTGTACTCATTAACGTCAAGAAGATTACCTGCCTTTTCATGAAGAGCAATAAGCTTATCGATAGCATCATTTTTTGAGGCAACCGATGCATTAAGTTCTATTGCATTCTTCTTAAGCAAATCAATAATTTTCATAAGTATTACCCCTTTCTTATTTTAAATATTCGCTTTCAAGCATTTTGTCGATTGTGTCTTTATCGGCAAGACCCGGACAAAAGGCCGTTGCATTTCCGCAAGCAGAGCCAAGCTTTAAAGCATATTTATAGTCGTGAGTTTTTGAGTAGCCTGCAACAAAGCCTGCCACCATTGAATCGCCGCAGCCGACAGGATTTAAAACCTTGCCGGGAACATTACCCATTGAATGAACCTCGCCAAATTCATCAACAAGCGTTGCGCCGTCCTTTGAACGTGAAACGAGAACATTTCTTGCGCCCATTTCCTGAAGCTTTTTTGCATAATATGCAATTTCTTTTTCCGTTTTAACTTCTACGCCGAAAACATCGCCAAGCTCGTGATGATTAGGCTTAATTAAAAACGGCTTATATTTTAAAACATTTAAAAGCAAATCGCCCGTTGCATCAACTGCAAAGTTAATGCCTTTATTTTGGAGTTTTGCGAGTATTTCCTCATAAATATCATCGGGAAGAGAATTTGGAATTGAGCCTGCCAAAACGAGGAAATCACCTGATTTAAGTTTTTCAAACTTGTCAAACAAAGCATTTAATTCGTCTAATTCGATATCGGGTCCCTGCGCATTAATATCGTAATCCTCATCTGCTTTGATTTTTACATTAATTCTTGTGTATCCTTTTTTAAGATATACAAAATCATTTTTAATATTTTCTGCATTAAGCATTTCTTCAATTTTCTTGCCTGAAAATCCGGCAAGAAAGCCAAGCGCAATGTTATCAACCTTGAGCCTTGAAAGGATGACGGAAACATTAATTCCCTTGCCGCCGTAATAAAGCTGTTCGCTTTCGGTTCGGTTAATATCCTTATATTGCAGCTGCTTTAAATTCATAACATAATCAAGCGCCGGATTAAAAGTTACAGTGTAAATCAAGCTACAACACCTCTTTAATAACTGTCAGCTTTTTAAGCTTTGAATTTGAGCATTTATCCGTCACTATACAGGCACAATCAAGAGAGCCAAAGCTTACTGCCGAAACCTTATCAAACTTTGAAGAGTCGGCAAGCACATAAGTCACGAAGCTTTTTTCAACAGTGACTGCTTTAAGCATTGCCTCCTCCGTATCCGGAGTAGTATAGCCTTGCTTTTCGCTTATGCCGTTAGCGCCGATAAATGCCTTTGTGAATGAATAGTTTTGCAAATTTTTTGCCGCAACCAAACCTATGATTGCCTCTGTAGACTGCTTCAGCTTGCCGCCCAAAACAATTACGTTGCATCCGTTTTTTGCAAGTTGCTTTGCGTGGTCGACGCCGTTCGTAACAAAAGTTGCCTTTGAATTTTTGAGAAACGTCGTCATCAAAAGTGTGGTTGTTCCTGCATCAATAAATACAAAATCGTCATCCTGTATTTGCGATGCCGCATATTGTGCAATTTTTGTTTTTTCATCAGTATTTTTTGTCAGTTTTTCCTCAATATTATCCTCAAGCTTAATAAATTCCTGACCGAGCGCCGTTGCGCCGCCGTGAACCTTATTAATCTTACCTTTACTTGCAAGGTAGGATAAATCACGTCTTACAGTCGATTCGCTCGATTGCAAAATCTCTGTAAGCCTTGTGACTGTTACAGAACCCTGCTCTTTAATAATATCAAGGATTAATGACTGTCTTTCTTGACTTAGCATGCTTAATCCCCTTAATGCTGAAAACTAACTTTTCATTGCACCTTAAGTATAGCGTTTCTTTCATATTCAGTCAATATGTTTCATTTATTTTCGTCATAATGCTCATTTACACCCTGTTTATTTGTGCATTCAGGTGCTTTTATATGTATATTTTGATTGATTTTGACTGTTTTATTCAAACCAAGCATCTTTTCAATCATTTAAAATTTTGCAAAAAAATAAAGACGATTATTACTAACCGTCTTTATCTAAATATTAATTTATTCAATAGGAGTAAGATTTTTAAGACTGACATCCATAATCATAGCAGAATGAGTAAGCGCACCGCACGATACAAAATCAACACCGATTTGAGCAATTGACTTAAGTCTTTCCTTAGTAACATTGCCCGAACATTCGGTTTCAGCCCTGCCGCCGATAATTTCAACAGCTTTTTTCATAGTATCATTATCCATATTATCAAGCATAATAATATCTGCGCCTGCCTCGACAGCCTCTTTAACCTGCTCCAAAGTTTCGGTTTCAATCTCAATCTTTCTTACAAAAGGAGCATACGCCTTAGCCATTTTAATTGCCTTTGTAATTGAGCCTGCCGCACCGATATGATTGTCTTTAAGAAGTACACCGTCGGAAAGATTGTATCTATGATTTGTTGCGCCGCCTACCTTAACGGCATATTTTTCAAACGGGCGCATATTAGGAGTAGTCTTGCGAGTGTCAAGAAGAGTAGTATTTGTACCCTCAAGCTCTTTCATATATTCTCTTGTCATAGTGGCAATGCCGCTCATACGCTGAAGATAATTAAGACCCGTTCTTTCCCCGCTGAGGATTGCCTTTATATCGCCGTAAATAACGCCCAAAAGCTCACCCTTTTTAACCTCGTCGCCGTCCTTGAAATATGCTTCAAAGCGAGCAGTTTTATCAAGAAGTTCAAACGTTCTTTCAAAAATACCGAGACCGCAGATAATACCGTCTTGCTTACAGATAAGTTCAGCCTTACCCTGCTTGTCCTCAGGCATAACAGCATTGGTTGAAACATCCTCCGAAGTGATATCCTCTTTAAGCGTGTTTAAAATATAATCGTCTACATTAACCTTGAGTGTTACACCATTTATCATAAAAATCTTTATCCTTTTCTTTTATTTCATCCATAATGAGCTTTTTAAACTCCTTTTGTCTTTCTTCCTTTGGAGGATAAGACGAAAGGTCAATCTCGTTATAATTTTCAGGCTTTTCGCTTTTATCATCAGCGATAACGTCAGCCGCACGCTTTGCAAAAACAAGACTTTCAAGAAGAGAATTTGAAGCAAGCCTGTTTTTGCCGTGAACGCCGTTGCAAGCGGTTTCACCTGCTGCATAAAGATGAGCCATAGATGTTCTGCCGTAAAGGTCAGTTTTAATTCCGCCCATCATATAATGCTGAGCCGGAGTTACAGGAACTTTATCCTTAGTAATATCATAGCCCTCTTCCATACAAGCATCAAAAATATTCGGAAAACGCTTAGCCGCCTGCTCCGTAGTCATTGTAGGAAGTGTAATATAAACGTGGTCCGTGCCAAACTTTTTCATTTCCTCAACAATTGCGTTTGTTACAACGTCTCTCGGCTGAAGTTCGTCCGTAAATCTTTCCCCGTTTTCGTTAAGAAGAATTGCGCCCTCGCCCCTTACGCTTTCGCTGATAAGAAAACGTCTGCCTTTCTTCTTGCTGTAAAGAGTGGTAGGGTGTATCTGAATATAATTAATGTCTTTAAGCTCTACCCCGTGCTTAATTGCAAGCGCAAATGAGTCACCGGTAATATGAGGATAGTTTGTAGAATTAAGGAACAAGCCTCCGAGACCGCCCGTTGCAAGAATGATATCTCTTGCAAGGATAGAGCCCATTTCGCCGTATTCGTCCTCGCACACAATACCCTGGCAAACATTATCCTTTTCAATAAAATCAATCATAGTGGTTTTTGGAACTATGGTTATATTTTCTTTTTTCTTTGCAATGTCAAGAAGAGTATCTGTAATTTCCTTGCCTGTTTCATCCTTATGATGAAGTATTCTGTTTCTTCTGTGAGCGCCCTCACGGGTGTAATCGTATTTGCCGTCTTTGTCCGTATCAAAATCGACGCCAAGGTCAATAAGAGTTCCGATAACCTCCTGAGAGGATTCAATCATAACGCGAACGGAATCGGGGTCATTTTCCCAGTGACCTGCTTTCATTGTGTCCTCAAAATAACACTTGAAATCATTAACGTCCTTAAGCACGCACACACCGCCCTGTGCGAGCATCGAATCACATTCATCGGTATTTTCCTTTGTGATAATAAGAACATCCTTATCCTTTGGAAGGCAAAGTGCCGCAAAAAGACCTGCCACACCGCTTCCGACTATTACAACATCTGTTTTAATGTATTCCTTGTTCTTCATAAGATTATTAAAGAGCGATTGCTCCTTTCTCCTAAAGTTCATAATGATAAATTCGTAAAGTCAAAAAGTCAAAAAATTCAATTACTTTTAACTATACTTATTCTAATATATAATTATTTTTTCCAATTGTCAAGGTTGATAACGTATATAAGTTGTGATAAAATAAAAATATAGGCAAATTAATGTCATTTTTTCGATTATTTTAACCGAGAGGATAAAAAATATAATGAACGTTTTTGATTTTGACAACACAATATATGACGGCGAAACACTTATTGATTTTGCGCTTCACTATGTAAAAACAGATCCTAAAATTTGGAAATACGTTCCTAAACTTTTAGTAATATGCTTTAAAGACGCTTTTCACCTATTCACTGTTGAGGAAGCGATTGAGGCTTATGCAAGCTTTCTTGAAGGATATTTTATTCACATCAAAACGCTTGATGAGGACGTTGTTAAATTTTGGGACAAAAACGAGAAAAAAATCAAGCCTTGGTACAATGAGGTCAGACGTGATGACGACATTGTCGTTTCCGGCTCGACAGACTTTTTGCTTGATGAGATTATGAAAAGAATCGGAATCAAAAACTACGTCGGCTCATCAATTGATAAAAAAACCGGCAAATTCAAGCGCTTATGCTTTCTTGAAAACAAGGTTAAAATATTTAACGAATTGTACCCCGGCGCACATATAGATAATTTTTATACCGATTCTATGAACGACAAGGCTATGATGGATATTTCGGATCACGTATTTTTAGTAAACGGTAACAAAATAGAGCAAATCAAGTAAAGAGGTGTCAAAATGCTAAAACTCACTTTTATAACAGATACTCACCACTACAGCAAAACGCTAGGCACAAGCGGACGCCAATACTTTTTAAGAAGCGGAAGTGACCAAAAATGCCTTGCAGAAACGGGAGATATCATTGACGCAGCATTTGAGCAAATTGCAAAAAGCGATACAAACGCAGTTATGATTATCGGCGATGTTACAAATGACGGCGAAAATGTGTCGCACATTGAATTTAGAGAAAAGCTTGAAAAGCTTGCAAAATCAAAACCCGTTTACACTATCACCTCTACTCACGATTGGTGCTGTGACGAAAATCCGAGAAGTTATCACGGCGGTTTAGTAAACCACAATGTTGAAACGCTTAAAAGCAATGAGCTTCGTGATTTCTATTTCGATTTCGGTCCTAAACAAGCCATAAGCGAATATATAACTCACATAGGCACAACGTCTTATGTTATTCAGCTTAGCGACAATGTAAGGCTTCTTGCATTAAATGATGACAAAAACGGCAATGACCATGCCGGCTTTACAGAGGAGCATTTTTGTTGGATTGAAAATCAAATTAAAAAGGCTTATGATGACAACTGCTTAATAATAGGTATGGAACACCACCTGCTCACCCCTCACATAAGTCCGCTGATTACAGGCGGCGGAACATGCGTTGCAGACAGAGAATATGTAGCGTCACGTCTTGCAGACGCAGGGCTTAAATATATGTTTGTAGGTCACAGCCATATGCAAAGCACAACAGATTTTAAATCTAAAAAAGGCAACGTTATCAAAGAGGTAAACGTCGGCTCTCTTGTAGGATATCCCGCACCTATAGTTGAAGTCACCGTAAATGACGATATGACATTGACTTATGACGTAAAGCATTTGAAATCATTTAAGCTTGACGGAAAAGAAATTGACGCACAAAAATTTCTTGCAAACCATTGCACCGCCCTTGTTCACAGGCTTTTAGACTGCGCAAACAAAGAAGAATTTTGTGCAAGGCTTAACGCACTCGGAATTGACGGAGAAAAAATATCAAATTTATTTTTCATAGCAAGACCTATTATGGATATCATAAAATATAAGAGCGTTGGATATACATACAAAAAGCTAAAGCACTTAGGATTTGGCAGATATTTTGATAAAAAGCTTATTGAAAAATATAAAAATCACAAAATACTTGAATTTGTCGATTACATCACTCTGTCAATTATGGACGGCAGTATTGTCAAATATGACAGACAATCGGATTATTATAAACTTGTTATGAGCTTTATTGTAATTCCGAGCAAAATTTTCAAAAAAAATGTTGATTTAAAAAAGTTAATCTTTGCTGTTGACGCTGTTTTGACAGGCGGAAGATATAACAATCAGCACGATACATTATAAGTTATATAAATATTTAATAAAATAAAGCAAATTCACTTGACATTTATTACAGTCTGTGTTACTCTTTTGTTACCTTTTGGATATACAAGATTTTGGCTAAAAATCATCAATTTTTACGTGTATACAACATATAGTATGTTTTTTGCACATTTAGGCACTAAACCATACTACCCAAAGTGGTTACATTTTAGAAAAAATATTACTGTTATCATTTATTTTTTAACAATCATTTGCTATAATAGTAAAAGTTTTGGGGTATACGCCCATACATATTTAAGATTTTAACGCAAACATTATATATATAACTTAAAACTCGCACAGAGAGGTGAAATGTACTTGGAGAATTTTGTAATTCGTGGCGGTCATGAACTTTTCGGAGAAGTAAACATAAGCGGTGCAAAAAATGCCGCTGTAGCAATAATTCCTGCCGCTATTCTCGCAAACGATATAGTACGTATTGAAAATATACCTAATATTAGTGACGTAAGCCTTATGATTCAAACCCTTGACCGAATGGGAGCAAAAATAAAGCTTATTAATAATAACACAATTGAAATTGACTCAAGAACAGTTGCCTGTAAGCCTGTTCCTTATGAACTTGCATCTCATTTCAGGGCAAGCTATTATCTTATAGGCGTAATGCTCGGCAGATTTAAAAAAGCTGAGGTTGCTATGCCGGGCGGCTGTGACTTTGGTGTAAGGCCTATTGACCAGCATATCAAAGGCTTTGAAATGCTCGGCGCTAATGTTGAAACAATTGACGGTATGGTATGCGCAAATGCAGACAAGCTTGTAGGAGCGTCAATATATATGGACGTTGTATCGGTTGGTGCAACTATGAATATTATGCTTGCCGCCGTTTTAGCAAGGGGTCTTACCGTTATTGAAAATGCCGCTAAGGAACCGCATATCGTTGACCTTGCGCTTTTCCTTAACTCAATGGGCGCAGACGTAAGAGGTGCCGGCACCGACGTTATCAAAATCAGAGGTGTTGAAAAGCTTCACGGTTGCACATATTCAATCATTCCCGACCAAATTGAGGCAGGAACATATATGGTTGCGGCTGCTACTTGCGGCGGCGACGTACTTGTTAAAAACGTTATTCCTAAGCACCTTGAATCTATCAGCGCAAAGCTTGAAGAAGCAGGCGCAGAGATTATTGAATACGACGATGCAGTAAGAGTAACTCGCTTTAAACCGCTTACAAAATGCAACGTTAAAACTATGCCTCACCCCGGCTTTCCGACTGATATGCAGCCGCAAATCGCCGTGTTGCTTTCTGTTGCAAAGGGAACAAGTATTCTTTCCGAAAGTGTATGGGACAACAGATTTCAATATGTCGGTCAGCTTTTGAGAATGGGTGCTAACATTCAGGTAGACGGCAAAATTGCGGTTATTGAGGGTGTTGAAAGCCTTGCCGGTGTAAACGTTAAGGCTACCGACCTTCGTGCAGGAGCAGCAATGGTTATTGCAGGTCTTGTTGCAAAGGGTGAAACAACGGTTGAGGACATTCAATATATTGACCGAGGATATGAGGATATTTGCGAAAAGTTTTCATCACTCGGCGCTGATATTAAGCGTGTTGTATTAAACGATGATGACAATTCAGCAGCCAACGCAGGTTAATATAATAAAACTAACATAACAAAAAATATTTAACTTAAGGGGGTTTCTAAGAACTCCCTTTTCTTTTAGAAAAAATACAGATAAAAAGACGGAGAATTTTATGGCAAAAGTATGTCAGCTTTTTTCAGGCAGCAGCGGAAATTCAATATTGGTTTCATCATCGGGGCACAATTACCTTGTTGATATCGGGGTATCGGCTAAAAAATGCGAAAACGGACTTAATCAAATCGGTATTGAGCCGAGCAGCATTGAGGGCATATTTGTCACTCACGAGCACGGGGACCACGCAAAAGGCGTCAGAGTTTTTGCAAACAGATACAAAATTCCGGTTTATGCTTCCAAGCTTTGCTATGATGAACTTTACAGGCAAGGTTTTGCGGATGATAAAACAAATCTTAATATTATAGAAAATCACATTGAGCTTGACGGAATTGATGCCAAAGCATTTCATCAAAGCCATGACAGCATCGACTGCCTTGGCTACAGATTTAATTTTTCTGACGGAAGAAGTGCTGCCGTCTGCACCGATACCGGCTTTATAACAGACAACGCAAAAGAGATTTTACCGGGCACGGACCTCATATTTATTGAGTCAAACCACGAAATCGCAATGGTAAACGCCGGAACATATCCATACATTTTAAAGCAGAGAATTTTAGGCGCAAGCGGTCATTTATCAAATTTTGCTTGCAGTGAATACATAAAGGAACTTGCAAAATCAGGCACTACACGCTTTGTTTTGGCACATTTAAGCAGAGAGAACAATCTTCCCGAACTTGCACGTCAAACAGCCGTAGCGGCGCTTAGTGAGATTGATATGGAAGAAAACAAGGATTACAGGCTTTACGTTTCACCGCCTGAGAACGACTCACGGAGCATTATATTATGATTAACGTAACACTTATAGCAGTCGGCAAACTTAAAGAAAAATATTTAAGAGATGCCGTGGCTGAATATTTCAAACGTCTCGGCGCATTTTGCAAAATTAATATTATCGAAATTGACGAGGAAAAGGTCGGCGACAATCCAAGTAAGGCGCAGATTGACAATGTGCTTGAAAAGGAGGGGCAAAGAATAATCAAGAAAATCCCCAAATCAAGCTGCGTTATCACCCTTTGCATTGAGGGCAAGGAATATTCAAGCCCTGATTTTTCGCACCTTTTAGATAATATTTCTATGACTTCATCAAGCGTTTGCTTTATTATCGGTGGCTCATTTGGCTTGAGTAACGAGGTTAAAGGGCTTAGTAATTACAAACTTTCCTTTGGCAAAATGACGCTTCCCCACCAACTTGCAAGAGTAGTTTTGCTCGAACAGGTTTACCGTGCATTTTCGATTTCAAATAATTCAAAATATCACAAATGATTGACTAAAGGGCAAAATTCAATTATAATTAAGGCAGATGAAAAACGGAGGGGTACCATGGCTTTATCTGCAATGTTTATTTTAGAGGTTGTGATTGTATTTTCATTCATAGTGACCTCGCTTTTTATGTTTATACCGAAGAAGAACGAAGCGGTGCATAAAATATTTTTTGTGCTTTCCGTTATGCTCGGCATTCTTGTAACATTTATCAGCGCAACCTCGCTTCCGTCAAATATGCAAATGCAAACGGTTGCCTGCTGGCTTTGCCTTGTGCCTGCCGCAATAGGAATTATAATTTCGGTTGCCAAGGGCAAGCCTAATGTGCTAGCAAAGCTCTGCTCAATGCTTACAATAATACTTTCCGTTTTGGGATATTATTTTTTGGGTTAATATTTTTTGATTTTTAGGCATAAAAAAACACGGACCGATGATGTAGGTGGTTGAGGGATGGTCCGTGTTTTTTTATTAACTTAAGGAGTAATAGTTAGTGTTTACTAACTACATATAAGTTAGCATAAACTAACTCATTTGTCAAGCCTTTTTTCAAAATAAAATTAAAAAATCCCCGATTTTTTTAAATCGGGGATAGCAGCGTGTAGAAAAAGTCCAATTACAAATTTCTACACGCTGGGAGACTTTGAGAAAGTGAGATAAATTTCGCATTTTGCGAGCGGGTGCTGTACGTTGGTACTGCCCCCGAGCAAAAGACGGAAAGTGCCAAAAGTGGATTGAACACTACGTTCAATCCACTTTTCTATAAATGTGATTTTTAAATTCTATTTTGGCAAGAGCAAGCCCTTGCCCTACATAATCACTTTATGGAAATTTAAGCACGGCACGTTTTAGCCACTTTATCGACAGTCTGAAATCCCCGATTTTTTAAAATCGGGGATAAAAACGCCGTATGACTATAGGTAATCATAAAGTGCTACGCCGAATACAGTTGATGCAATAATGCTGAAAACTATTCCAATCAAAATTGCGACTGCATAGATTACAATATTTGCGATAATATAATTTTTCTTATTTTTGTTGGTATTAGGGCTTACTAGCCAAACTATCCAGCAGATTATATTTACAACAGGAATTGCAGAAAGCAAGAACATTCCGATATAAGAGCCGACGCTCATAACCTCATTAGTTTGGTTAATCGGCTGATAAACAGGCGCTTGATACGGCGGCTGCTGAGGCTGAGTGTTTTGATTATAATAATTTTGCTGAGTATTAGGATTGTTATATTCGCCTTGATTGTTAGGATTATAATATTCGTTCATAAGTTTACCTCCTTTTTTGTTATAATTTGATATTAGCATATTGTTAATTTTTTGTCAATATTTGTTCTTAATTCTATCATACTTCGAGAAAGTAAGATAATTTTCGTATTCAAAGCAAAAATCACATAAAAACGACCTTGCAAAAAGCAAGGTCGTTTTTTGCTTATATTCAAATTACTGGAAGTCAAATACATTTACCCAAGAATCAAGAAGTGCTTTTTCCTCAGGCTTATTCTTAACGCTCTCACTGCAAGCAACAATAGGCATCCATTGCTGAACAAGCTGTTTTGGAATGTCAGCCTTTTTGCAGAAGAGATTAAGATACTTTTCGGCAAGCTCCTTTTGACCGTTAAGATTAAATACAAGATAAGTTCTTGCGGCATCCTCTGAAGCATTACCCTGAGTAGCGTGTGCCCAGTCGATTACATAATATTCCCCGTCCGGAGTAACAATTATATTTGACGGGCAAAAATCGCCGTGAAGCACCTTGTTGTGAGATTTCATACCCTCAAGTCTGTTATGAAGGTCATATCTCAAAGTAGCTTCATAAGAAGAAGCGCTGATTTTGGCATGCATTTTTTCCTTAATTTTGTTGAGCATAGGGCATTTCTTTGAATGAATTTCCATTTGAAGGGCAACAAATTTTTCAAGATATTCGTCCTCTTTTTCAGGATTTTCAGCCATAAGCTCGGAAAGGCTCTTACCTTCTATATATTCTCTTGTAATAGCCCAACCGCCGTCAACCTTTCTTACATCAAGGAGCTTAGGAATTTTAAGACCTGTTTCCTCAACTCTTGCGGTATTAAGTGCCTCGTTAAGTACCTGAGCCTTTGTGTATGCCTTTTCGTCAAATACCTTAACAAGCGTGTCGCCGTCACGGTAAATTTGTTTATTTTCTCTATTTACAATAGTTGTCATAAAAGACACCCCCTATTTATTATACATAACGCAAAAACAGCCGTCAAGCGTTGATTATTTGCCGTAGTAAGCACGAAGATACATATCCTTGATTTCAGACATAAGAGGAAGTCTTGGGTTTGCACCTGTGCACTGGTCGTCAAATGCGTCCTCTGTCATTTGGTCAAGTGTATCGAGGAAGTACTTTTCGTCTACGCCGTAATCCTTGATTGTCTTTTTAATGCCTACATATTCCTTAAGGTCGCCAAGAGCGTCATAAGCGACTCTTGCTGCCTTGATGTCATTCTCGCTGTCAAGTGTTATCTCGCCAAGATCACTGATAAGCTTCTCAACAGCCTTTACGCTGTCATAATCCTCTGCTGCAAGAACTGTTACGTTGATAGTTGTTTCAACAGGTGAAACGGCAACGCCGGTTGTGTTTGCAGCACCCTCGTTTGTCTTATCTCTGTACATACCATACTTGTATGTAACAGTAACGAAATCATCGTCTGCTGTAAGAGCAGTATCGTCGATAGTCACATAATCTGTAACGTCTTTCTTCACACCGTTTTTGAGAACTGCGTAAACCTTCAAGTCGGAAGCGTCATAAGCTTCGCCCTCTTTGCATACTGTCTTAGCATTTTCGGTCACAAGCTTTTCCACCTCTGAGCCGACAGCCATTATGTAGCCTGAATCGTTCTTGAAGTAGATAGTGCCGTTTTCGTCTGCAACAAGGTCAGCTATAGCATACTGTGCCTGAGCACCTGTTGGTGTGAAAAGTGACGGAGCTGTTTTCTTTCCGTTTACTATCTGAGCGTCAAGAACTTCTGTTACGCCCTTTTTATCCTTTACATAGCGGATAGCGCCTGCTGATGCGTTCTCTGAGAAGTAAACATAGTTATAGCCGTTCTCATTCACAACGCCAAGACCTGAGGTCTGTGGATAGCCCTTTGTTTCTGCCTTGTATGCTATCTCAAAGCTGTCAAGGTCGATAACTGCAATACCACTGCCCTTATAGTCGCCCCAGCCTGAGCCGTTTACGCCAACATAAGCTCTTCCGTTAAGAACTGTAGGAGTTGATGTGCTTGCGCCACCAAGTGCAATGCTGTCAAGCTTTGTGAAATTGCCCTCATCGTCTATTGTTGCCTTATAGAAATAGCCGCCGTTAGATGTGAAATAATAAGCGTCTGTATCCTTATCGTAAGAAATAGTGCTTCTTACTCCTCCGCCT
>OIWP01000389.1_pt1 | contig 66380 bp, 67 predicted proteins | sample 1587661 | NCBI WGS metagenome assembly OIWP01 (sample SAMEA3888899, study PRJEB22519) | human gut metagenome | biome: human gut; feature: human-associated habitat; material: faeces | place: Denmark | collected 2010 | reverse complement strand
AAGTTACGATGAAAAGAATGTTAATCAACGCAACTCAGCAGGAAGAGTTGCGCGTCGCCCTTGTTGATGGGCAGCGCCTGTACGACCTGGATATCGAAAGCCCCGGGCACGAACAGAAAAAAGCGAACATCTACAAAGGCAAAATCACCCGCATTGAACCCAGCCTTGAAGCCGCGTTTGTTGATTACGGCGCCGAGCGTCATGGTTTCCTCCCCCTCAAAGAAATCGCCCGCGAATACTTCCCCGCCAACTACAATGCGCATGGTCGTCCTAATATCAAAGACGTACTGCGGGAAGGTCAGGAAGTTATCGTGCAGATTGATAAAGAAGAACGCGGCAACAAAGGCGCTGCGCTCACCACCTTTATCAGCCTGGCGGGCAGCTATCTGGTACTGATGCCGAACAACCCGCGCGCCGGGGGAATTTCCCGCCGTATCGAGGGCGACGACCGTACCGAACTGAAAGAAGCGTTGGCGAGCCTGGAGCTTCCGGACGGCATGGGCCTGATCGTTCGCACCGCTGGCGTCGGCAAATCCGCCGAAGCCCTGCAGTGGGACCTGAGCTTCCGCCTGAAGCACTGGGAAGCGATTCAGAAAGCCGCGGAAAGCCGTCCGGCGCCGTTCCTGATCCACCAGGAAAGCAACGTCATTGTCCGCGCCTTCCGTGACTACCTGCGCCAGGACATCGGCGAAATCCTGATCGATAACCCGAAAGTGCTTGAGCTGGCGCGCCAGCATATCGCCGCGCTGGGTCGTCCGGATTTCAGCAGCAAAATCAAACTGTACACCGGTGAAATCCCGCTGTTCAGCCATTATCAGATCGAATCGCAAATTGAGTCCGCCTTCCAGCGCGAAGTGCGCCTGCCTTCCGGCGGGTCTATCGTTATCGATAGCACCGAAGCGCTGACCGCGATCGATATCAACTCCGCCCGCGCCACCCGCGGCGGCGATATCGAAGAGACAGCCTTCAATACCAACCTCGAAGCGGCTGACGAAATTGCCCGCCAGCTGCGTCTGCGCGACCTCGGCGGCCTGATCGTTATCGACTTCATCGATATGACCCCGGTTCGCCACCAGCGCGCCGTGGAGAATCGTCTGCGCGAAGCCGTCCGTCAGGACCGGGCGCGCATTCAGATCAGCCATATTTCGCGCTTCGGCCTGCTGGAGATGTCCCGTCAGCGCCTGAGTCCGTCGCTGGGCGAGTCCAGCCACCACGTCTGCCCGCGCTGCTCCGGCACCGGCACCGTGCGTGATAACGAATCGCTGTCGCTCTCTATTCTGCGTCTGATCGAAGAAGAAGCGCTGAAAGAGAATACCAAAGAAGTCCACGCCATTGTTCCGGTACCGATCGCCTCCTATCTGCTGAACGAAAAACGTGCCGCAGTGAGCGCTATCGAATCCCGTCAGGGCGATGTGCGCGTTATTATCGTGCCAAACGACGAAATGCAAACGCCGCACTACTCCGTCCTGCGCGTGCGCAAAGGTGAAGAAACCTCAACGCTGAGCTATCTGCTGCCGAAGCTGCATGAAGAAGAAATGGCGCTGCCAGGCGACGATGAGCCGGCGGAGCGGAAACGTCCGGAACAGCCGGCCCTGGCCGCTTTTGTCATGCCAGATGCGCCGCCAGCCCCGATGCTCGAAGAGCCTGCCGCCGCGCCTGTCGCCGCAGCGGCACCGGTCGCGGCCGCCGCACCGGCGCAGCCTGGCCTGCTCTCACGCTTCTTCAGCGCGCTGAAGAATATCTTCTCTGGCGCCGAAGAGGCCAAACCGGCTGAAGTTCAGGTCGAGAAGAAAGCGGAAGAAAAACCGGAGCGTCAGCAGGAGCGTCGTAAACCGCGCGCCAACAACCGCCGCGACCGCAACGACCGCCGTGATAACCGCGACAATCGTGACAACCGCGATAACCGTGACAATCGCGACACCCGTGCGGACAATGCCGAGGGCCGTGAACCGCGCGAATCGCGTGAAGAGAACCGTCGCAACCGTCGCGAGAAGCCGTCGCAGAACGTGGAAGCCCGTGATGTTCGCCAAACCTCAGGCGACGACGCGGAGAAAGCGAAATCCCGTGACGAGCAGCAGCCGCGCCGCGAACGCACCCGCCGCCGCAGTGACGACAAACGTCAGGCGCAGCAGGAAGCCAAAGCTCAGACTCGCGAAGAGCCGGTTGTGCAGGAGACGGAGCAGGAAGAGCGTGTACAAACTCTGCCGCGTCGTAAACCGCGCCAGCTGGCACAGAAAGTGCGCGTTGAGTCCGCTGTCGTCGAGCCAGTTGCCGAGATCGTGCCAGAAGCCGTAGTGGCTGAAGTTATCGCTCCGCACAGCGAGCCGGTGAAAGCCGAGCTGCCGGCAGGGGTGGAGAGCGTGGCGGACCAGGACGAAAATGGCGAATCCCGTGAAGCGAACGGTATGCCGCGTCGCTCACGTCGCTCCCCGCGTCACCTGCGCGTCAGCGGTCAGCGTCGTCGTCGCTATCGTGACGAACGCTATCCGACCCAGTCGCCTATGCCGCTGACCGTAGCCTGCGCATCGCCGGAGATGGCTTCCGGTAAAGTCTGGATCCGCTACCCGGTGGTTCGTCCGCAGGATCAGCAGCCGGAAGAGGTTCAGGTTCAGGACGCCAGCGTCGCGAAAACTGTCGAGGCTGTAGCGGCCCCGGTTGCCGTCGTTGAAACCGTTACCGCTGCGCCGGTCACCGTCGAGCCGGCTACCATGGAACCAGTAACCGCTGAGCCGGTAGTCGTCGAGCCGGTAGCGGCCGCCGAGCCGCTGGTCGTTGATGCTGCGGAAGTTGTCGCGCCAGCAGCCGTCGAGCCAGCGCCTCAGGAGCCGGTCACCGAAGCACCGGCTGTCGAAGCGCCTCAGGCTATCGCGCCAGTGACGCTCGACCCCGAGCCGGTGGTGGTAGAACCTGAAGCGGTGGAAACGACGCCTGTCGTTGCAGCGCCAGTGGAAACTATCGCCCCGGTCGCAGAAACCGTGGAGCAAGCGCCAGTGACCGAAGCGGCCCCTGCCGAACCGGTCAAAGCCGAGCCCCCGGTGAGCAAGCCGGTCGTAGTGGCGGGTCATCGCCATGCCACCGCGCCAATGACCCGTGCGCCAGCTCCGGACTATGTCCCGGAAGCACCGCGTCACAGCACCTGGGTGCGCCCGCCGTTCGCCTTTGAAGGTAAAGGCGCCGCCGGTGGTCATAGCGCGACCCATAAAGCCACCGCTGAACCGACTCGCCCACAGCCCGTCGAGTAAGCGTGCTTAATAAAAAAACCGGCCTTTGGCCGGTTTTTTTATGCGCTTTGCGGACGCTGCATCCCGGCGAGATCCGGCATGATCTCCCGCATCAGGTCGAGGAACTTACGCAGGCGTGTCGGGTAATAGCGCGCCCAGGGATAAACCAGATGAACCGGCAGCGAGGCGGGTCGCCACTGCGGGAACAGCTCAATCAGCCGTCCGGCGGCAATATCCTCCACGACCGTCCAGCTGGACACCATCGCCACCCCCAGCCCCGCCAGCGCGGTGTTGCGCGCGACGTAAAGACTGTCAGTGCTCAGACAGGGAGTAATCGCTGTAGAGACAATCTGCCCGCTTGCCTGATGCCTGAGCCATACCTCATGCTGATAAAAGGTATTAATGGCGATCCATGGCAGGCCCGATAACGCCTCCAGCGAGGTTAACGGCGGATACTTCGCCAGCAGCTCAGGAGAAGCCACTACGCAGCGCGGCACTTCCGCCAGCAGTACGGATACCGTTGCTGGATCCACCTCCGCCCCCACGCGAATAGCGCAGTCGATATTATCGCTGAGGAAGTCGACGGTATTATCGTTTAGCATCCACTCCACCGACAGCTGCGGATGGCGCTGTAGAAATGCCACCAGCGGCGCCAGCAGCTGCTGCTGGCCAAACGCGTGGGGCGCCCGCACTCGCAGAACGCCCACCGGCCGATCGTCGGCAATACGCAGGTCATCCTCCAGCGCCAGCCAGGCGTCCACCACCTGACGGGCGTGACGATAACAGCGTTCGCCATCGTCAGTGAGCTTCATCGCATGGGTGGTGCGCAGGATCAGCTTAACCCCCAGCAGCCCTTCAAGGGACTGCAGGCGGCGGCTGACGGTCGCCTGGGTAGTGTCCATCTGCCCTGCGGCGGCGGAGAGCGATCCGGCCTCTACGATGCGGATATAGGTGCGCATCAGCTCAATGCGGTCTATACGCTCTTGTCTTTTCATTTTCCTTTTGCCTATACGTGCTACGTATAACCGTTTTACCACCAGCCCGGCTACCGCGCCAGCCGCGTTCAGGGAAAAATAGCCCCATCGCATCTATGAGGCATTGAACATGACACCGACTTCCCTTTCCACCCGCGACGCAGGCTGGATTATCTTCATTCTCGCACTCGGCGCCGGCTTTAGCGTCGCCTCTATTTACTACGCGCAGCCGCTGCTGCCGTTGATGGGCGCCAATCTCCACCTGACTGTAGAAGGTATGGGTCTGGTCCCTACCCTGACGCAGGCGGGTTATGCGCTCGGCATTCTGTTCCTGCTCCCGCTCGGCGACCGCCACGATCGCCGCCGGCTGATCCTGGTGAAAAGCGCGCTGCTGGCGCTCCTGCTGCTCCTGTGCAGCCTCACCGGCCAGCTCAGCTCACTGCTGGTGGTCAGTCTGCTGATCGGTATGGCGGCGACCATGGCGCAGGATATCGTCCCGGCGGCGGCGATCCTCGCCCCGGCGGGCAAGCAGGGAAAAATGGTGGGCACGGTGATGACCGGGCTGCTGCTGGGGATCCTGCTCTCCCGGACGGTCAGCGGCGTGGTGGGCGCCGTATTCGGCTGGCGGGTGATGTATCAGGCGGCGGCGGTCAGCGTCGCGCTGATTGGCCTGGTAATGTGGCGCGTCCTGCCGCGCTTCGCTGTGCACTCGACGCTGAGCTATCCGCAGCTGATGGCCTCGATGGCGCATCTGTGGCAGCGTTACCCGGCATTACGCCGCGCCGCGCTAGCTCAGGGCGCGCTCTCCATCGCCTTTAGCGCCTTCTGGTCGACGCTGGCGGTGATGCTCTCCGAACACTATCACATGGGCAGCGCAGTAGCGGGCGGTTTCGGTATCGCCGGGGCCGCCGGGGCGCTGGCCGCGCCGCTTGCCGGCGGTCTGGCCGATAAATTTGGCGCCGGTAAGGTGACACAGATGGGTGCGGCGCTGGTCACCCTCTCCTTTGCCCTGATGTTTATGCTGCCGCTGCTGCCAGTGCACGCTCAGTTGGCGCTGATTGCCCTGTCGGCGATTGGCTTTGACCTTGGCCTGCAGTCAAGCCTGGTGGCGCATCAGAACCTGGTATATGGCCTTGAGCCACAGGCCCGCGGCCGCCTCAACGCCCTGCTGTTCACCGTGGTGTTTATCGGGATGTCGCTGGGGTCGGTGCTGGGCAGTAAGCTGTACGTGCTGGCCGGCTGGAACGGAGTGGTCACGCTGGCAGTGATCACTGGCGCGCTAGCCCTGGCGATCCGCCTGCTGGAGAATGCCCGCATCCTCGCTGCCGAACGCAGCGCATCATAAAAAAAACCCCGCTTCGCCTGAGGCGAAGCGGGGTTTTTCTACCCACACAACCGCTTACGCCGTGCGACGGACAAACTCTTTCACGCGGAAGCCCAGCACCAGCAGCGTGGCGAAATAGGCTACCACCCCGGCGATAACCACCGCCAGCAAACGCATCAGACGGAACGGCATCGTCCCCAGCGACCACTCAGGCATGAGATGCATGACGCCCAGCAGCGCCGCGGCCATAACCAGCACTGCAATAATCAGACGCAGCAGGAAGGCCAACCAGCCCGGCTGCGGGGTGAAAATTTTCTGTTTACGCAGCTGCCAGTAGAGCAGCGCGGCGTTCAGGCAGGCCGCCAGGCCGATGGACAGCGACAGCCCCGCATGCTTCAGCGGGCCGATAAACGCCAGGTTCATTACCTGAGTCATAATCAGGGTGATAATAGCAATCTTGACCGGGGTCTTGATGTCCTGACGGGAATAAAAGCCCGGCGCCAGCACTTTCACCACGATAAGGCCCATCAGCCCCACGGAATAGGCCACCAGCGCGCGCTGGGTCATCGCCGCGTCAAAGGCGCTGAATTTGCCGTACTGGAACAGAGCCACGGTCAGCGGTTTGGCGAGGATCCCCAGCGCCACCGCGCTCGGCAGCGCCAGCAGAAAACAGAGACGCAGTCCCCAGTCCATCAGCCGGCAATACTCGTCATGGTTACCGCTGGCGAAGCTTTTTGACAGCGATGGCAGCAGGATAGTGCCGAGCGCCACGCCCAGCACGCCGGAGGGAAACTCCATCAGGCGGTCGGCATAATACATCCACGACACCGAGCCCGACACGAGGAATGAGGCGAAAATGGTATTGATGATAAGGGAGATCTGGCTTACCGACACGCCAAGGATCGCCGGCCCCATCTGCTTCACCACCCGCATCGCGCCGGCATCTTTCAGATTAATTCGCGGCAGGACCAGCATGCCAATCTTCTTCAGATGCGGCAGCTGGTAAGCCAGCTGCAGCACGCCGCCGACCGTCACCGCCCAGGCCAGCGCCAGCACCGGCGGATGGAAATACGGCGCGGCAAACAGCGCAAAACCAATCATACTGACGTTGAGGAACGTCGGCGCAAAGGCCGGCACCGAGAAGCGGTTCCAGGTATTGAGGATCGCCCCCACCAGCGAAGCCAGGGAGATCAGCAAAATATAGGGAAAGGTAATACGCAGCAGCTGGGTGGTTAGCGCAAACTTATCGGCGGTATCGGCAAAGCCGGGCGCAGTAATGGTGATTACCCACGGCGCCGCCAGCATCCCGATAACGGTAACGATAGCCAGGGCCAGGGTCAGCAGCCCGGAGACGTATGAGACAAACACGCGGGTGGCATCTTCGCCCTGCTTGCTTTTATATTCGGCAAGGATCGGCACAAACGCCTGTGAGAAGGCGCCTTCGGCAAAAATACGCCGCAGCAGGTTAGGCAGTTTGAAGGCGACAAAAAAGGCATCGGTCGCCATCCCGGCGCCAAAAATACGCGCCACAATCGCATCGCGGGCAAAGCCCAGCACGCGCGAAAACATGGTCATCGAACTGACTGCCGCCAGTGATTTTAAAAGGTTCATTACGCTGTTATTCCAAACCCTGGAGTAAAACGCCCGCAAATGCGGGCGCTGGAAAGTGGCGATAGTCTACCGGGTTCAACATGAATTACTACTGTCAGTTGTTACAATGGATTATTCGCTAATGGCGTCGCGCCACAGTTTCTCAACGATCCGCTGAGCCAGCAGCGCCTGTTCGCCTGCAGTTTCAGGAACTGTCTGATTTTGCACGCATTCGATAAAATGGCGCGCGCAGCCGACAAAGCCGCGCTGCTCAAGGGTGGTTTGCCAGCCGGCAACCGGGCGCTGGACCACGCCATGACCGCACTCCTCCTGCCATTCGCGCATCTCGCTGACGGCATATAGCCCGCCATCCGTGACCGCCTGCACCCACTCGCGCTGGCTGCCTGCGCGACGATGCATGCTGGTGGTGACCTGCAGCCGGGGCGAACTGAACTGATGTTCGGCATAGAGCATTTCGCCCTGCGGGGTGATCTTCAGCGCGCCGCCGCGCAGACGTGCCTGACCGTCGGCCAGCCATAGCGCGGTATCCACCACATGCAGATAGTCATCAAGCAGCGTAAAGCGCAGATCGTTACCGACGCTATCGCTACGATGCTTATCCATCCGCAGCGAGGCCGCCTCGCCCAGCCGCCCCTTCAGCTCCCGATAGAGCGGCGCGAAGCGGCGATTAAAACCGACCATCAACGTCAGTCGACGTCGCGCCGCCAGCTCGACCAGCGTCTCCGCCTCACTCAGCTTGTCCGCCAATGGTTTATCCACACAAACATGAACCCCGGCATTCAGTAAGTGATTCACTACTTCATAATGTGAAGCCGTCGAGGTATGGACAAAGACCGCATCGCACTGTGCCGCCAGGGCATCGAGGGAATCAGCGTATGGCATCCGCCAGGTTTCGCAGATCCGCAGCGCCTTCTCTTTACCCGGCGACCAGGCCGCCTGCAGCGTCCAGCTTTCCGCCGCCCCCAGCACCGGCAGCCACGCTTTCTGCGCAATGCTGCCTAAGCCGACCACCCCAATGCGCAATCTTGTCCCCACGTTTTAGTCTCCCAGATGGTGTAACAGCGAATCGAGGCGCGCTTTCAGCTCCGCCACCTCGCCCTCCAGCGCTTCAACCCTGGCGCGCAGATCGCCGTCATCGTCCAGCGGCGCGAGAGCTTCCACTGTGGTGATCAGCGTGTCCATATCGTCGCAAAACAGATGCATATAGCGGCTTTCCCGTTTTCCCGGCTCCCGGGGCAGCCGGGCGACGAAGGGGCCATCTTCGCGCGTCGCCAGCCCTTCCAGCACGCTTTCCACTTCCGCCATATCGCTGAACTCATACATCCGCTGCGCCCGGCTGCGTAGTTCGCCCGGCGTCTGAGCACCGCGCAGCAGCAGCGTCGTGACCACCGCGACCTCGCCGGCGCTAAGCTTCAGATCGCCAAATTCAGAGTTGCAAAAGCGCTGTTCATACTTGGTGACGCGATTACCGAATCCGCTGACCGTGCGCAGATAGTGCCGTTTCACCAGCGTATCCAGCAGGGCCTGGACCTCGCTTTCGCTCAGCGACATCACTGGCTCGCGGTTGGTTTTCTGATTGCAGGCGGTCACCACAGCATTTACCGACAGCGGATACTGCTCGGGGGTGGTGACCTGCTTTTCCAGCAGGCAGCCAATGACGCGCGCTTCATGCGCAGTTAACTGATATTTCATCCTCTCTCCTTAACGTCCCGCAGACCAGTCCGGCGTCGTTAGCGCCGTCAGTACATGGTCACGCCACTGCCCGTCAATCAGCAGATAATCTTTGGCGTAACCCTCTTTTTCAAACCCCAACCGCGCCAGCAGCGCGCCGCTGCGCTGATTATGCGGCATGTAGTTGGCCATAATGCGATGAATATGCTGCGTGCGCTGCATATAGCGAATCGCCGACGTCAGCGCTTCAAACATCAGCCCCTGCCCCTGCCACTTCTCGCCAATGGAATAGCCAAGATAACAGGCATGGAAAGATCCGCGCACCACGTTGGAGAAATTCGCCACACCGATGATCTCTTTTTCCTCAGGGTCGAGCAGCGCGAAATAAAAAGCTGACCCCTGCTTATGAAACTCAGCGATCATCGACAGACGCGCCTGCCATCCGGAGGGATAGCAGTGGCTGTCGTCACGAACCGGCTCCCAGGGTTTTAAGAACGCTTTATTTTCGGCGTAATAATCGGCCAGACGCCAGGCGTCACGATCGTGAACCAGGCGCACCACCAGCCGGTCCGTCGTCAAACGCACCTTCGGCACGTTACTGCGATAGCCAAACATTTCCTTTTTCAGTCCCCCTGACTTCACTCTTGCTTTCATCACTATACCTTTCCTGCACGATAGTGTGAAAACAGCAACATACCATTTTCTGCGCCATCTCCTCTTTTCGATGAATAGGCTCAATCGATCTTGCTTTTTGATAAAAAAATATTGTCGCAAGGGTGCTGGGAAAAGCAGCAGATTGCCCGCAGAATATCCTCGCTTATCTCTATTTTTCCCTGGAGGGGAAATGTCCCGCGTCTCGCAGGCAAGGAGCCTGGGTAAATATTTCCTGTTAGTCGATAACATGCTGGTCGTGCTGGGCTTTTTTGTCGTTTTTCCGCTGATTTCCATCCGCTTTGTCGATCAGATGGGCTGGGCAGCGCTGATGGTCGGCATTGCGCTCGGCCTGCGCCAGCTGGTACAGCAGGGATTAGGCATCTTTGGCGGCGCCATCGCCGACCGCTTCGGCGCGAAACCGATGATCGTCACCGGTATGCTGATGCGTGCCGGCGGTTTCGCGGCGATGGCCGTCGCCCATGAGCCGTGGGTGCTGTGGTTCTCGTGCATACTCTCCGGACTCGGCGGTACACTGTTCGATCCGCCGCGGGCGGCGCTGGTGGTTAAGCTGGTGCGTCCGCATCAGCGCGGCCGCTTTTTCTCCATCCTGATGATGCAGGATAGCGCCGGCGCGGTGATTGGCGCGCTGCTGGGCAGCTGGCTGCTGCAGTATGATTTTCGCCTGGTGTGCAGCGCCGGCGCCGCGCTGTTTATCGCCTGCGCCGCGTTTAACGCCTGGTATCTGCCGGCATGGAAGCTCTCGACGGTGAAAACGCCGATTCGCGAGGGTCTGGGCCGGGTGCTGCGGGACAAACGCTTCGTCACCTATGTCCTGACGCTGACCGGCTATTATATGCTGGCGGTACAGGTGATGCTGATGCTGCCGATCATGGTGAATGATATCGCCGGCTCGCCGGCCGCCGTGAAATGGATGTACGCCATCGAAGCCACCATTTCGCTCACCCTGCTCTATCCTATTGCCCGTTGGAGCGAAAAACGCTTCCGCCTTGAGCACCGGCTGATGGCCGGCCTGCTGGTGATGACCCTGGCCATGCTGCCGATCGGGATGACCAGCAGTTTACAGCAGCTGTTTACCCTGATTTGCCTGTTTTACATCGGCTCTATCATTGCCGAACCCGCCCGCGAGACGCTGGGCGCTTCGCTGGCGGACGCCCGGGCGCGTGGCAGCTATATGGGTTTCAGCCGTCTGGGGCTCGCCTTCGGCGGCGCGCTGGGTTACGCGGGCGGCGGCTGGCTGTTTGATGCCGGGAAAGCCGTCGGCCAGCCCGAACTGCCGTGGCTGATGCTCGGCGCCATCGGGGTTATCACCTTCCTGGCGCTATGGTGGCAATTCAGTCCGAAACGCTCTGCCTCCGGTATGCTGGAGCCGCGCACCTGATGCGCGCGGCGGCGGTTTCTCCTGCTTTCAGCCTATTCTGCTGGCGCGATGGGTGCTGACAGGTCATGATGCTTTGTGTCAGGATGAAGGAAGGTATGAGCTTGAGGAACCCCATGAAAAAGATATTGATCGCCGCCGCGCTAATTGTCAGCGGCCTGCTGAGTGGCTGTAATCAGCTGACCCAATACACGGTAAGCGAGCAGGAGATTAACCAGGCCCTGCAGAAGCGAAACCATTTCGCCAAAGATATTGGTCTGAAAGGCGTTGCCGACGCCCATATCGAACTGCAGAACCTGACCAGCGCTATCGGGCGCGAGGAGCCGGGCAAAGTCACCCTGAGCGGGATCGCCAATGTCGATCTTAACTCCCTGTTCGGCACGCAGAAAGCGACGATCGATCTGAAGCTCAAAGCGCTGCCAACCTTTGACCGAGAGAAAGGCGCCATCTTCCTGCAGGAAATGGAAGTGGTCGATGCCAAAGTGGCGCCGGAGAAGCTGCAGTCGGTTATTCAGGCCCTGCTCCCCTACCTGAATCAGTCTCTGCGCAGCTACTTCAGCCAGCAGCCGGCTTATGTCCTGCGTGAGGACGCCAGCACCGGCGAAGCGCTGGCGAAGAAATACGCCAAAGGTATAGAGGTGAAGCCAGGCGAGATTGTCATCCCCTTTACCAATTAATCTCCAGGGCGCTACGGCGCCCTGAATTTTTTACGGAAATGAGTGCAAAGGAAAACGTTTACGCTTATCCTTAGTGCCCGGCAAAAAACAGCCCTGATGACTGAACCTATTAGCCGGAGCCTTCCATGACAGCACAATCCCAGGTATTGAAAATCCGCCGCCCAGACGACTGGCATATCCATCTGCGCGATGACGATATGCTGAAAACCGTCGTGCCTTATACCAGTGAGTTTTATGGCCGGGCGATCGTGATGCCGAATCTGGTGCCGCCTGTCACCACCGTCGCGGCGGCTATCGCTTACCGCCAGCGCATTATGGACGCCGTGCCGGCCGGGCATGATTTTACCCCGCTGATGACCTGCTATCTGACAGACTCCCTCGACCCAGCGGAGCTGGAACGCGGCTTTAACGAAGGGGTGTTCACCGCCGCCAAGCTCTACCCGGCCAATGCCACCACTAACTCCAGCCACGGCGTCACCAGCACCGACGCCATTATGCCAGTGCTGGAGCGGATGGAAAAACTGGGGATGCCGTTGCTCGTTCACGGCGAAGTCACTCACGCCGAGATTGATATTTTCGATCGTGAAGCGCGCTTTATTGAGACGGTGATGGAGCCCCTGCGCCAGCGCCTGCCCGGCCTGAAAGTGGTTTTTGAACATATCACCACCAAAGACGCCGCCGAGTACGTGCGTGACGGTAACGAACTGCTGGCTGCTACCATCACCCCGCAGCATCTGATGTTCAACCGCAACCATATGCTGGTGGGCGGCATTCGCCCTCACCTGTACTGTCTGCCGGTACTTAAACGCAATATTCATCAGCAGGCTCTGCGGGAGCTGGTCGCCAGCGGCTTCAGCCGCGCCTTCCTCGGCACCGACTCCGCGCCGCACGCCCGCCACCGTAAGGAAGCCAGCTGTGGCTGCGCCGGCTGCTTTAACGCCCCGACCGCCCTCGGCAGCTACGCCACCGTGTTTGAAGAAATGAACGCTCTGCAGCACTTTGAGGCTTTCTGCTCGCTGAACGGCCCGCGCTTCTACGGTCTGCCGGTCAATGAGAGCTACGTTGAACTGGTGCGTGAAGAGACGACCGTTGTGGACAGCATTTCCCTGCCTAATGACACCCTGGTGCCCTTCCTGGCGGGTGAAACCGTTCGCTGGACCGTGAAGAAATAAAAACGCAGCCCCCTGTTGTCAACGCTAACCGGATACTGTATAAATAACCAGTATCGAACGCAGGGGGCAATTATGCGCATTGAAGTGTCTATCGCCAAAACGACCGCCTTACCTAACGGCGCGCTGGAAGCGCTGAATAACGAACTCTCTCGCCGTATCGCCGAGCAATTCCCGGCCATCGATAGCCAGGTGAGCGTCCGCTACGCCACCGGTAATCAGCTCTCGGTGTTTGGCGCCCTTAAAGAAGACAAAGACCGGATAAGCGAAATCCTGCAGGAAACATGGGAAAGCGCGGACGACTGGTTTGTCCACGATCTCTCCTGAAGCATGGCGGGATCCAGTTACTCTGGTTTGCTCCCTCATTGTGCTTTTTTTGCCGGGTCGCCCCGGCTTTTTTTATCCCCTCTTCTGTTCAGAATAGTCCTGATTATTCTGCTCAATATCGACTAAAGTGGCCATTTTACGCGCTTATCTTGAGTAAAAAAGCGGCAAAAGAAGAAAATCATGCTGCCTTTCATTTAATTTCTCGAGTTTATTCTTGATCCCTGATATAATTAACTTGCTTCAAAAAATATGCATTAAACCTCGAGAATTGTTGTCTTTTAACATATGAATAAGGGGTTATGATGGAAAAAAATAATGAAGTCATTCAGACCCATCCCCTCGTTGGATGGGACATCAGCACCGTTGATAGCTACGATGCGCTGATGTTGCGCCTGCACTACCAGAACCCCACTCAAGAAAACAGTAATGATGCTGAGATCGGCCAGACGCTATGGCTAACGACGGACGTCGCACGTCAGTTTATTTCAATCCTGGAAGCAGGCATTGCGAAGATTGAATCTGGCGAATACCAGGAAAACGAGTACCGCCGACATTAACGCGGCTTGCGAATGACTTAACATTAAACTTAACAGGCACCTGCGGGTGCCTGAATTATTTTCGGGCTTGTATAAGCACAGGGAGTTAATTACCCTGCTAACAAGGCAATTACCCGGAACTCACCATGCAATACGATCTTATCATTATTGGCAGCGGCTCCGTCGGCGCCGCCGCTGGCTATTATGCGCGCCGTGCCGGACTCAATGTTCTGATGACCGATGCCCATCAACCTCCCCACCAGGAAGGCAGCCATCACGGCAGCAGCCGTCTTATCCGTCACGCCTATGGCGAAGGTGAGAAATATGTTCCGCTGGTGCTGCGTGCCCAGCAGCTATGGGATGAACTGGCAGAGATCAGTGGCGAAGCCGTGTTTGAACGCACCGGCGTCATTAACCTCGGCCCCGCCAGCTCCGCTTTTCTCGCCAACGTCGCCGCCAGCGCCCGTGCGTTCCAGCTTGAGGTGGAAGAGCTGGATGCCCAGGCCGTGATGCAGCGCTGGCCGGAGATACGCCTCCCCGATGACTATCGGGCGATTTTCGAACCCGCTTCCGGCGTACTGCGCAGCGAACTGGCCGTCGAAACCTGGATCCGTCTGGCGCGGGAAGCAGGCTGCGCGCAGCTATTCAACTGTCCGGTCTCGGCTATTCATCACCATGCTGACGGGATCACCATCGATACCCTCGACGGTGAATATCATGGTAAAAAGCTGCTGGTCAGCGCCGGCACCTGGGTCACCCGCCTGCTTCCGGATCTCCCTATCCAGCCGGTACGCAAGGTGTTCGCCTGGTACCAGGCCGATGGCCGTTACAGCAGCAAGAATCACTTCCCGGCCTTCACCGGCGAGTTGCCCAACGGCGATCAATATTACGGTTTCCCGGCGGAAGATAATGAACTGAAAATTGGCAAGCATAACGGCGGCCAGCCGATCTCCACCCCGCAGGAACGGGTAGCGTTTGGCGCTGTCGCCAGCGATGGTTCCGAATCCTTCCCGTTTTTGCGTAACGTCCTGCCTGGCATCGGCGGCTGCCTGCACGGCGCCTCCTGTACCTACGACAATACCGTCGATGAGGACTTTATTATCGATACGTTGCCAGGCAGGCCAGACACGCTGCTGATCACCGGGCTGAGCGGCCACGGCTTTAAGTTTGCGCCGGTGCTGGGCGAAATTGCCAGTCAGTTTGCTCAGGGCGAAGCATCGAGCTTCAATCTGGCCCCCTTTTCTCTGGCGCGCTTTAACGCGTAATGGAATGCGGCACTTTTGCCGTCGGGTAAAGAAACGGCCTCTGCTGAGGCCGTTAGTGATTGAGAGCGGTTATGCGTCGCCTGTTTAATATGCTGGTCAACAACGTGCGCGAGCATTTTATGATCTACCTGGCGCTCTGGCTGCTGCTGGCGATCATCGATCTCGTCTGGTTATGGTTTTTCTGACGGCTCCGGGTCGAGGATCCCGAGTTTGGTATTCAGCCGGCCACGGGATTTATTAAAGATTTTGTTGCCGTTTTCACGCCCGGCGCGCAGCTTACGCTGCTCCTCTTCCGGTAGCTTATGCTCTTCCATGCAGGCTTCGCTACAGCAGCCGGCAAACTTCTCGGCGCAGCTCCGGCACTGGATAAACAGCAGATGGCAGCCATCGTTCAGGCAGTTAGTATGGGTGTCGCACGGCGCGCCGCACTGATGACAGTGCGCGATAACGTCATTGGAGATCCGCTCGCCCATCCGCTCATCAAAGACAAAGTTTTTGCCAATGAAGCGCACCGGCAGCCCCTGCTCGCGGGCGCGACGGGCGTACTCGATGATGCCACCCTCGATGTGCCAGACCTTATTGAAGCCGTTATGCTTCATCCAGGCGCTGGCTTTTTCACAGCGAATGCCGCCGGTGCAATACATGACAATTTTCTTGTCTTTATGGTCCTGCATCATTTCCACGGCTTTCGGCAGCTGGTCGCGGAAGGTATCCGCCGGGATCTCCAGCGCGTTTTCGAAATGGCCCACCTCATATTCATAGTGGTTGCGCATATCGATAAACACGGCATCCGGATCGTCAAGCATCGCGTTGACTTCCGCCGCCTTGAGATACTCCCCCACATTGGAGGCGTCAAACGAGGGATCGTCGATGCCGTCGGCGACGATACGATCGCGAACTTTCAGGCGCAGCACCCAGAAAGACTTACCATCGTCCTCCACGGCGATATTGAAACGCAGCCCCGCCAGCGCCGGATCGAAGCCATAGAGAAACTCACGCAGAGCCTCAACGTTGCTTTGCGGCACGCTGATTTGCGCGTTGATCCCTTCCCGGGCCAGATAGATGCGGCCAAAGACCTTCAGCTGGGTTAAGGCAACCCACAGCGCATCACGGGTCGCCTGCGGGTCGACAATGGTGAAATATTTATAGAATGAGATCGTCGTGCGCGGCTCGGTTTCAGCCAGCATTTGCGCCTTTAACGTCTCATTTGAAATGCGGTTGTGTAACACTGGCATGGTGTACCTGCTCGACATAGAAATGAGGAAATAAACGGCGGGCATGATATAGCAAAGCTGTTTAATTTACATCCCTACATTTTACGCTACATTTCTCTCACCCGGTCGCGCCCCGCTTAACAAAACGAGCTGACTGTCGCCGCCTTTGGCTGGCCGGTAAAAAAATGCGATAATATAAGACGTTGCTCACTGATACGGGTATGAAATGACTCATTTGCCTAAATTTTCTCCGGCGCTGTTGCATCCGCGCTATTGGCTGCTGTGGCTGGGTATCGGCCTGCTGTGGCTGGTTGTCCAACTGCCCTACCCGCTGATCTACCGCCTCGGGAACGCCATCGGCCGGCTGGCCATGCGCTTTATGAAGCGTCGGGCGAAGATCGCCTATCGCAACCTTGAGCTCTGCTTCCCCGACAAAAGCGAGCAGGAACGTCACCGAATGGTGGTGATGAACTTTGAATCGGTGGGTATGGGACTGATGGAGACGGGGATGGCCTGGTTCTGGCCGGTTCGTCGTATCGCCCGCTGGACCGATACCATCGGCTTTGAGCATATCCGCGATGTGCAGGCGCAGCAGCGCGGCATTCTGCTGATCGGTATTCATTTCCTCACTCTCGAGATGGGTGCGCGGATGTTCGGTATGAACGAGCCGGGGATTGGCGTTTATCGCCCCAACGACAACCCGGTGATCGACTGGCTGCAGACCTGGGGCCGCTTGCGCTCCAACAAGGATATGATTGACCGTAAGGATCTGAAAGGCATGATCCGGGCACTGAAAAAAGGCGAAGTGGTCTGGTATGCGCCGGATCACGATTACGGCCCGACCGCCAGCGTCTTTGCCCCACTGTTTGCGGTCGACCAGGCGGCGACCACCTCCGGCACCTGGATGCTGGCGAAAATGTCCAAAGCCTGCATCGTGCCCTTCGTCCCGCGTCGCAAACCGGACGGTAAAGGTTATGAACTGATTATCCTGCCGCCAGAGTGTTCCCCGCCGCTGGACGACGCGGAAACCACCGCCGCGTGGATGAACAAGATCGTTGAGCAGTGCATCATGATGGCCCCGGAACAGTATATGTGGCTCCATCGTCGCTTCAAAACCCGCCCCGAAGGCATGCCCTCCCGCTACTGATCCCTTTTCCCGGCCGCGCTCATCCCGGCCGGGAAGCTTCGCCGCTCAGGCTTTAGGCTCTCCTTTAGCTTTAAAAGCTCTCCTCCATTGCGGCATCTATTTCTCAGGCGCATAATTAGCAGGCTCATATTTTCTCTTAATTTGACCTGCCGCGCAGGCCAGTGGAACCCTATGTCGTCTGCTGAAACCCCCATTAACTGGAAACGAAACCTGACCGTGACCTGGCTTGGCTGCTTTTTAACCGGCGCCGCCTTCAGCCTGGTCATGCCCTTTCTGCCACTCTACGTCGAACAGCTCGGCGTCACCGGGCATAGCGCCCTGAACATGTGGTCCGGGCTGGTCTTTAGTATTACCTTTCTTTTCTCCGCCATCGCCTCGCCGTTCTGGGGGGGGCTTGCTGATCGCAAGGGGAGAAAAATCATGCTGCTGCGTTCCGCCCTCGGGATGGCCATCGTGATGATGCTGATGGGAATGGCGCAGAATATCTGGCAGTTTCTGCTGCTGCGCGCACTGCTCGGCCTGCTGGGCGGCTTTATTCCCAACGCCAACGCCCTGATTGCCACCCAGATCCCGCGCCATAAAAGCGGCTGGGCGCTGGGGACACTGTCTACCGGCGCGGTAAGCGGCGCCCTGCTCGGCCCGCTGGCAGGTGGCTTCCTGGCCGACCACTGGGGATTGCGCACCGTCTTCTTTATGACCGCGGCGGTACTATTTATCTGTTTCTTGTTTACCCTGTTTTTAATCCGCGAAAATTTTGTGCCGATCGCCAGGAAAGAGATGCTCAGTGCCAGAGAGGTGTTCTCCTCGCTGCAGAATCCCAAACTGGTGCTCAGCCTGTTTGTGACCTCGCTGATAATCCAGGTGGCCACCGGTTCCATTGCGCCGATCCTGACGCTTTATGTACGCGATCTCGCGGGCAACGTCAGTAACATCGCCTTTATCAGCGGAATGATCGCCTCGGTGCCGGGCATTGCCGCGCTGATGAGCGCCCCGCGGCTGGGCAAACTGGGGGATCGCATCGGGCCGGAAAAAATCCTCATCGTGGCGCTGATTATCTCGGTGCTACTCCTGATCCCGATGTCGTTCGTTCAGACCCCGCTGCAGTTAGGTATCCTGCGATTCCTGCTCGGCGCCGCGGACGGCGCGCTGCTGCCGGCGGTGCAAACCCTGCTGGTGTACAACTCCACCAGCCAGATCTCCGGGCGAATCTTCAGCTATAACCAGTCGTTCCGCGATATTGGCAACGTTACCGGCCCCCTGATTGGCGCGTCGGTTTCCGCTAACTATGGCTTCCGCGCTGTATTTCTGGTCACCGCAGGGGTGGTATTGTTTAATGCGATCTACTCCACCCTCAGCCTGCGTCGGCCAGCCGCGGATACTTCGCATTCAGTAAATTAACGTCGAGAGTGGCTCTGTCCCTTGACGCCGTGCGTACCGCCTTCTATAGATTGAATCGTGTTCAATTCATATTCTTCTCAGGAGATTCGCTATGCCAAAGGATTCGATGTTCTACGCCACGCTTGAAGAAGCTATTGATGCAGCACGTGAAGAATTTCTCGCCAACAACCCTGACAGCGATGAAGAGAGCGCCAACGTTGAGCAGCTCAACATTCAAAAGTATGTGCTGCAGGATGGCGATATCGCCTGGCAGGCCGAATTTTTTGCTGACGAAGAGGAACAAGGCGAATGCCTCCCGATGCTCAGCGGCGAAGCCGCGCAGAGCGTCTTCGACGGGGATTATGATGAGATAGAGCTGCGTCAGGAGTGGCTGGAGGAAAATACGCTCCACGAATGGGATGAAGGCGAATTTCAGCTCGAGCCCTCGCTGGACACCGAAGAGGGGCAGACGGCAGCCGACGAGTGGGACGAGCGTTAATCAGTTATAGGGGCCGTGGCTGGCGTCCAGAGGCAGCAGAAGCGTATCAAATACCAGCGAGAACGGCAGGTCGAGAATGGTGAGATAGCGCCATGCCGAATCGCGAACATCCCACTGTACGCCCGGGTAATATTGATTGCCATGCCCCTGCCCGGGCACCGTACGGCTGATAATGCTGCCGCAGCCGCTGAGCAGCAGCGCCATGGCAATGATCGGTAGTATTCGCATCCACATCCTCGTATTTCAGATAAAAAAATACCGGCATCGCTGCCGGTATTTTCCTTAACGTACGGCTTATTTCGTTTTCAGCGCCAGCGGGTTAAGAGCCAACTGCTGATAGGCGTTCACCCATGAAGAGTATTTCTCCGGCGCGGCCCATACGCGATAGTGCAGACGCGACATGGTTACCGGGTCGCTCAACAGCACCAGTCGGCGATCGCGGTTCAGCTTATCCGGCGTTTCATTCAGCGCCTGCTCGACATGGCGCTCGCGGGCGATCTCCAGGATATGACCCTGACGGTGGCGCGCAGTGGCCATTGCGGTGGCGAGGGCGTTAAACGACGGATTAAACACCGCGTGCATAAAGCCATCGTCCAGCGAACGCTGACGGTTCATCGTCAGGTACGCATCGGTATCCTTGAGCACCTGCGGCGGCGAATACTCTTCCGGGATCAGGAACAGCTTCCAGCGCTTGGTGCGCAGGCCCACTGTCGCCCGGCTGGAAATCGCCGACACGAACGGCGAGAGGATCAGCGAGACGACGATCGGCGCCAGCCAGAACAGGAAGCGTAGATCCAGCCATGCCATCCCGACCGCCCACACCAGCCCCAGCAGCAGCTGCGAGCCGTGGCGCATAAAGGCTTCCCCCCACGGCGTGGAGTCATCATCACGCTGCGGCGAATTCCATACCACCTCCCAGCCGAGGAAGGCGCTGACCACGAAGACGGTGTGGAACAGCATACGGACCGGCGCCAGCAGGACCGAGAACAGGACCTCCAGCAGCAGTGAAAGCGTGACGCGGATAAATCCGCCGTACTCTTTCGGCCCTTTACACCACACCAGAATAATACTCAGCAGCTTCGGCAGGAACAGCAGCACCATGGTCGAGGCGAACAGCGCGATGGCCAGCTCAGGCCGCCACTGCGGCCACACCGGGAACAGCTGACGCGGCTGCAGGAAGTACTGCGGTTCGGTCAGGGCATGCACCACCTGCAACGCCGTCGACAGGGCAAGGAACATAAACCACAGCGGCGCCGACAGGTAGGACATCACGCCGGTAAGGAACACCGCCCGGTGAACCGGGTGCATCCCTCTGACTAGGAACAGGCGGAAGTTCATCAGGTTGCCCTGACACCAGCGACGGTCGCGTTTCAGCTCGTCCAGCAGGTTCGGCGGCAGCTCCTCATAGGAGCCCGGCAGATCGTAGGCAATCCACACCCCCCAGCCGGCACGGCGCATCAGCGCGGCTTCGACGAAGTCGTGCGACAGGATCGACCCGGCAAAGTTGCCCTCGCCCGGCAGCGGCGCCAGCGCGCAGTGCTCAATGAACGGCTTCACGCGGATAATGGCGTTGTGGCCCCAGTAGTGGGACTCCCCCAACTGCCAGAAGTGCAGACCCGCCGTAAACAGCGGACCGTACACCCGGGTGGCAAACTGCTGGCAACGCGCATACAGCGTGTCCATGCCCGAGGCGCGCGGGGAAGACTGAATGATCCCGGCGTTCGGGTTCGCTTCCATCAGGCGCACCAGGCTGCTCAGACACTCACCGGTCATCACCGAGTCAGCGTCCAGCACCACCATATAGCTATACTGGCTGCCCCAGCGGCGGCAGAAGTCATCGATGTTGCCGCTCTTACGCTTCACTCGACGACGACGGCGGCGGTAGAAGATCTGCCCTTCGCCCTGCACTTCGGCAATCAGCTCCATCCACGCCTTTTGCTCAGCCACACAGATATCGGGGTTATAGCTATCGCTGAGGATATAGACGTCGAAATGAGCGGCGTTACCGGTCGCTTTCACCGACTCCCAGGTCGCCCGCAGGCCGGCGAAAACGCGGTCAACGTCTTCGTTACAGATCGGCATTATCAGCGCCGTACGGTGCGCCGGGTTCAACGGTTCGTCACCGACCGTCGAGGCGGAAATACTGTACTTATCGCGGCCGATCAATAGCTGCAGGAAGCCCATTAACGCGGTCCAGAAGCCGGCGGAAACCCAGCAGAACAGCACCGCGAAGAGGATCAGAATGCCGCTCTGCAACACGTACGGCAGCAGCTGCATGAACGAGATCCACAGGTTCTGCCCCACCATGTCGGCCGGGTTGATCAGCGCCCAGCCCTGATAAGGCAGAATGGTTTTCATATACCAGGTGGCTACCACGGTCTGCGACAGCGTCAGCAGCAGCAGGATATAGCGACGAATGGTGCCGACGGTACGCCATTTTTGCTCACTCTCGCGCTCTTCTTGCGTCAGACGGGAGAGATAGCGCGGCGTGACATCGCGTCCGCGCAGACGGTCCCAGAAGCGGCCGACCGGGTTGGTACGCCACGGGTCCGGGATCATTGAGGAGCGCTTGGCTTTAGGCATCGCATGCAGCTGAGTACGGCCTTCATCATCCTTCACCAGCTGATCGCCAGACAGCGAATCTGGCCAGCTGTGCGCCAGCCGTGCCTTGACCGACCCCAGCGGGGAGTCGTCTTCGCGGGCGAAGGTCTGATGGTCGTCATCCAGGGCCTGATGAACGGCCTGCAGGCTGGTGTCCGGCAGCGCCGATTTCTCGGCGTCCGACAGCGGCAATGCGTCAATGTACTTTGTTATCTTATTCATTGGCAGGCAGCTGATAGCTCCAGGTTTCGCTCAACGTGTCATCACCGTTAACCAGCGCGGCGCGCATTTCCGTCGTTTTCTTCGGATCTTTCACCTTCAAACGCAGGATCATTCGCCAGCCTTTGGTCACCGGATTGTAACGCACGGTATTTTCAACGATTTCAGCGTTATCGCCGGTACTCGCCTGGGCGGCGACCGGGGTATCCGCCGGCAGTTTTTTCATATCGGCGCCGGTGAAGTCGACAATGAAAGCAATGGTGCCGTCCGGCTGGCGGATCAGGTTCGACTGCTTCACGTCGCCGGTAGAGCGGCGGGTCTGCATAACGTAAGCGTTATCCGGTGCATGCAGCTTGTCTTCATCGCGGCTGAAGGTGATGGTGTACTTGAAGTTCATCTCCTTGCCCGGCTCCGGCAGCTGATCCGGCGTCCAGTAAGTCACGATGTTATCGTTGGTTTCATCGTTGGTTGGGATTTCAACCAGTTCGATTTTCCCTTTGCCCCACTCCCCTTTCGGGGTGATCCAGGCGCTCGGACGCAGGTCATAACGATCGTCGAGATCCTCGAAGCGCGAGAACTGACGGCCGCGCTGCAGCAGGCCGAACCCTTGCGGGTTTTCCATCGCATAGCTGCTAACGGCAAGGTGTTTCGGGTTGTTCAGCGGACGCCAGATCCACTCGCCGTTACCGGCCAGGATCGACAGACCATTGGAGTCGTGTAGCGCCGGACGATAGTTAAGCGCCGGAGAAGGCTGGTTGGAACCGAACAGGAACATGCTGGTCAGCGGCGCTACGCCCAGTTTGCCCACTTTGTCACGCAGGTAAACTTTGGACTGGACATCTACCACGGTGTCGCGTCCCGGCATGATGACAAAGCGATAAGCGCCGGTTGCCCGCGGGGAGTCCAGCAGCGCATAGATAGTCAGACGTTTGTCGGTGGCTTTAGGACGCTCGATCCAGAACTCGCGAAAACGCGGGAACTCTTCGCCGGACGGCAGCGCGGTATCGATAGCCAGGCCGCGCGCGGACAGGCCGTAAACCTGACCCTGACCCAGCACGCGGAAGTAGCTGGCACCGAGCATGCTGACGATCTCATCGTTCTTATCTTTGCTATTGATCGGATACAGTACTTTGAAGCCGGCGAAACCGAGGTCTTTCACCGTGTCTTTATCGTGCTGAACGTTACCAAAGTTAAAATAGTCCGGGCTATATTTAATTTTGCGCACGCTGGTGGCCGTCACTTCATTGATGGTGACCGGCGTGTCGAAGTACATACCCTGATGGTAAAATTCAAGCTTGAATGGGGTTTTCTGGTTATTCCAGTAAGCTTTATCGTGATTAAACTGAATTTGCTGGTAATCCGCGTATTTCATGTCGCGGAAAGCGGAGGGCAGGTTACTCTTCGGCGCTTCATAGCCTTTCCCGGCTAACGTTTTGGCCTCTTTTGCAACGTCATCAATGCTAAATGCCCATGCAGATGAAGTACACAGGGACAACATTACGGCTGCGCTTAACCAACGCATTTTCATCATCTGTGGTTTATGTTTCATATAAGTAAGCACTTCCCCCTTTGTGTGCTTAAATCGATCCGATCTATTTTAATGGAAACTCAGGCAATCCGACAACATAATCCCTGCTTTGTTCAGCGTAGCGGCGCAGGGAATAAACAGTTCGCTATCCCGTTTGCACTTTGCGTGCTTATCCTGGAGACAGGTACCCCGAGTTCATGTAGGGTTGCTGATAATGTAAGCGTTATCATCTTGAGTGATAAGACGAATTATCTGAGATTGTCGTGAATCGTATGAATAATACTCCGGTACAGCGTGAATATTTCTTCGACAGCATCCGCGCCTGGCTGATGCTGCTGGGGATCCCTTTCCACATTTCGCTGATCTATTCCAGCCACAGCTGGCATGTCAACAGCGCTGAGCCCTCGTGGTGGTTGACGCTGTTTAATGACTTCATCCATGCCTTCCGGATGCAGGTCTTTTTCGTCATCTCCGGCTATTTCTCCTACATGCTGTTCCTGCGCTACCCGTTGAAAAAGTGGTGGAAAGTGCGCGTCGAACGGGTCGGTATTCCGCTGCTGACCGCTATCCCACTGCTGACGCTGCCGCAGTTTATTATGCTGCAGTACGTCAACGGCAAGGCGGAAAACTGGCACACCCTTTCCGGGTACGACAAATTTAACACCCTGGCGTGGGAGCTTATTTCCCACCTGTGGTTTTTACTGGTGCTGGTGGTGCTGACCTCGCTGGGCGTGGTGCTGTTTAAATGGCTGACGCGCCGCCCGGCAGGGGGTGCCTCAGCCTTTGGTGACACTGTCACTATGGGCCAGCTAACGATGATTTTCCTTGCGCTGGGGGTGCTTTACGCGCTGATCCGCCGATCGCTGTTCCTGATTTACCCGCCGCTGCTTAGCAATGGTCTGTTTAACTTTGTGGTGATGCAGACGCTGTTCTATCTTCCCTTCTTTGTGCTGGGGGCGCAGACCTTTATTAATCCGCGTCTGAAGGCGATGTTTACCACCCCGTCACCATGGTGCTGCGCAGCGGCGCTGCTGGGATTTATCGCCTACCGGCTGAACCAGCAGTACGGCTCCGGCGACGGCTGGATGTATGAAACGGAATCGGTGATCACCATGGTGCTTGGGCTGTGGATGGTCAATGTGGTCTTTTCGCTCGGCCATCGCCTGCTGAACTTCCAGTCGGCGCGCGTAACCTATTTCGTCAATGCTTCGCTGTTTATTTACCTGGTGCACCATCCGCTGACGCTGCTGTACGGGGCGTGGATCACCCCGGTCATTAAGTCCAATACCTTAGGCTTTATTGGCGGGTTGGTGTTTGTGGTGGGTATTGCCCTGATTCTGTATGAAATTCATCTGCGCATTCCGCTGCTGCGTTTCCTGTTCTCCGGTAAACCGATGAACAAACCGGCCAAAACCCCAGCCTCGGCCAGCTAACCATTAGCCTGTGCGGCACGCCAGGCGTGCCGTATTATGCCTGCTCGTCAAAAAGCCGGTCGAAAATCATATTGTACAGGGCTTCTAAATCTGCCTTATCGACCGGGGTGGAGGCGCTCAGCTCACAGCGGTAAGCTGCCCCCTCTGTCAGAACGGCGATGAGCTCTGATGCGGCATTGCGTCGCGCATCGCTGAGCCCGGGATGGTAGCGCTGCGACAGGCGACCGCCCTCCTCTTTCAACCGCCGATCGGCCTGCATCAGGATCTCACGCAAGCGTGGGTTACGCGAGGCCTCGGCATTGATCTCCATCAGCAGATAATTATCGCTTTTGGTGGCTGCCGACGTCGGGATCCTGCCGGCCAAAACCGCCGCTTTACGCGCCAGATTGTGGTTCTCATCGATCATCTCCCCGACTCTGGCGTTGACGATTTCGCTAACAATCGCTTCGATGATCGCTTCCTTGCTGGCAAAAATGCGATATAGCTGACCCACGCTCAGGCCCGCTTCCCGGGCGATATCGGCGACGGAAGCGCCGTGCAGCCCCTTTTCAGCGAAACATTTTTGCGCGGCGACAACGATCTCCGCGCGGCGCGCCTGCTGTTTCTGCTGGACTTTTCCTTCTGACACCCTGCTCCCTCCTGCTACCCATCATTCCCGTCAAGACTGGCGGTTATCATAGCCTATTCTGTTGAATCAGGGGTATGACGCCAGCAGGCGGCGATAGATAGCCGCCGTTTCCTCGTCAAAACAGACGAACAGGACGCGCTCAAGAGGATTATAGCGAGTGAGAAACGCGGTGACGGTGCGCACGGCGATCGCCGCCGCTTCCTCTCTCGGATAGCCATACACGCCGGTGCTTATCGCCGGAAACGCAATGGAGCGATAGTTGTTTGCCGAGGCCAACTGCAGACTGTTTTTGTAAGCATCGGCCAGGGTTTGCGCCTCCATGCGGTCGCCGCCGTGCCAGACCGGGCCCACGGTGTGGATCACCGCGCTGGCCGGCAGATTGCCGGCAATAGTAATTACCGCATGCCCGGGAGGGCATTCGCCCTGCTGCTGCAGCACCTGCTTGCAAGCCGCCAGCAGCGCGGGACCGGCCGCCCGGTGGATGGCCCCGTCTACTCCGCCACCACCCAGCAGCGAGGGATTTGCCGCATTAACAATCACATCGACATCAAGTGTCGTAATATCGCCGAGAATTACCTCAGGTTTAACAGCCATTTCTCCTCCTGTCGGCATAGCGTGTGGATACGGCTTTCTGCCGATACTAGGGCATTCTCGCCTGCGGGAGCAAGATTATCGCTTTGTCCGGTGACGAGAAGATAAAAAAACAGGACCCGTAAGGTCCTGTTTTTTAGTCGTCCCGCCGATCAGGCGTTGTCGTTGACGAACAATTTATGCTTATCCGCACGGGCCGCCAGCCACAGGCCACTATTTTTCATGGCATAGCCAAAGACCAGACCCAGCGCCAGGGAAGGGATCACCAGACGCCAGTCGCCGTCTGCCGCGAAGGTCGCGCAGGCGCCGATAAAGGTGCCCGGGACAAACGACAGTAGCGTCCGTCGCGCCTGAATGCACATCAGGAAGGCGACCACACCGGTCATCATATAGCTGAGGATCTGCACCTGTGGCGCCAGCGCGCTACCGTGGATAATCACTAACGCCCAGGCCACGCCGCTCATCACCGTGCAGGACGAGATGGCCAGCCCTTTCAAGCCGCCCTGCGGGCAGGCGAAATAGGCCGTACAGCCGAGGAATCCGGCCCAGCTCAGCAGGCCGAGAGCGACCGCCACCCACCCCCAAATCCCGGAGAGGATGCCTGTCGTTAATGCGATTGCGAAGAGTATGTTCATGGCGCGTATCCTAGCAGATACGCGCCGGAAGAATGCGATCTAAAACACAGTATATGAATGAACTTTCTTTCAGTTTCATTCAAACAGTGATTTACATCACATATTATTGCTCATCTTCTTCCTGAAGCTCGTCCCACATCGCGGCGATGGCGTCGCGGGTCAACGGCGCCATGGTGCGCCAGAACGGCGTGTGGGCATGGGCTTCGACTTTCCCCAGCATCGTCCCGCACCACGGCAGGATATAGTCGGCGAACAGGAGCTCCAGCGTCTCGCTCTGGTCTTCTGCGGCATGATCCTCCAGCCAGGAGGCGGCCAGCAGCAGCGAGCCGAGATGATCCGCCGGACCTTCCCCTGTCGGGATGCCGTGTTCGCTCAGAAAAGCCCGAACTTCCGCTTCCGAGGAACCCTCCACCCACGCGCTACGGTACGGCGGGACGCTGCAGGCTTCACCGACGAACAGCGCATTATAGTCCGTCGCCAGGGATTGCATTTCACAGCTTTTCTGCAGACGCGCCAGCAGCTCGTCCTGCTCAAGCGGCCAGCTGGCGGCCAGTTTGCCCTCGCGGATCAGGGTAAACAGCGGCACCAGCAGCGGGTCCTGCGGTTGACGGTAATACAGCGAACCCAGCACGCGGCAGAGGATTGAAAACTCGTTCATTCAGTTATTCCAGTTATACAAATTAAAGGTCAGCAAATTCCGGGATCGCCGGCATGCCCCGCGACTCGAGGAAGTTAAGCAGGCGACGCGGAGAAACGTTGAGGATCCTCTCCTCCGGGAAATCGACCGCATCAAGGATCTTGCGGCATTCGGTAAATTCCCCAAGGGTAAAGGCGGTGTGAGAGTCCGAGCCCAGCGCCACCCATCCCCCGGCATCACGCACTGCGGCGGCGATGGCCCGGCAGTTGTCTTCACTGCCCACGCGCGATGATACGAATGAGGAGTTATTAATCTCCAGCGCCACCTGGTAGCGAGCCGCCGCTTCGGCAATCGCCGGGATATCCACCGGGAATTTCGGATTACCCGGATGGCTAATCATATGCACTTTACCGCTGGCCATCGCGGCTATCATCGCCTGTGTATGGGTGTCACGATCCTGCGGCGGAAACACCGGCTCATGAAATCCGGCGATGATCAGATCGAGAGAAGTCAACATCGGTCCGGAACAGTCGATCTCGCCTTCAATATTTTTAATATTCGACTCAATACCGCGCAGGATCCCCACCCCGTCTACCAGGCGGGGCCAGATGCGCATATTAACGAAGTGCCAGTAGTGCGGAGCATCCGCCATGTCCGGGCCGTGGTCGGTGATGGCGAAGAGTTTGATCCCTTTACGCTTTGCTTCCGCAATATAATCGTGCAGGGTGCTGTAGGCATGGGTGCTGGCGACGGTATGCATGTGCAGGTCAACGGGATACATCACATTCTCCTCTTCTGTTTGCCGCAAGAATAGCAGGAAACCGGGCTATTGATTAGCAAAAACCCCGCCGTGGCGGGGTTCTCTCGTCTTAATAACCGCGCTGGCGGTCGACCTGACCGCTTACCGGCTCCCCTCGCTCAAGCCGGCTAATGGTCTCCGCAATGTAGGTGATAGCTTCCATTGGACGGGTCACTGCCGCCACATGGGGGGTCATGGCCACCCGCGGATGCGCCCATAGCGGGCTCTCCTGCGGCAGCGGTTCGCGACTGAAGACATCGAGCATCGCCCCTTTGAGCTTACCGCTGTTCAGCGCCGCCAGCAGATCCTCTTCAACGACATGCACGCCGCGAGCAAGGTTGAGGACATAGCTCTCATCAGGCAACTGCGCCAGCAGCGTCTGGTTAATAATGCCGGCGGTTTCGGCGGTATTCGGCAGCAGGTTGATCAGCACGCGAGTGCCCTGCAGGAATTCGCCCAGCTCGGCCTGGCCGGCGAAGCTCTGCACCTGCGGCCAGGATTTGCGGCTACGGCTCCAGACGCGAAGCGGGAACCCCCAGGGTTGCAGACTTTCCGCAACCTTCGCCCCCAGCACGCCGGCACCCATAATCCCGACGGTGAATTCGTCGGCGCGGTACTCGGGCAGCGGCTGCCAGCGGGACGCCAGCTTCAGCGCCTGATAGTCATCAAAGCGGCGGAACCAGTGCAGCACCTGGCTCACGGCATACTCCTGCATCTGCCGTCCCATACCGGTATCTTCGAGACGAAACAGCGGAATCGACAGCGGCAGCATATCCGGATGGTCGCGCAGCTTGCTGAGAATAGAGTCCACCCCTGCCCCGAGGGCGAACACGGCCTTCAGCGCCCGGCCCTGCAGCATCTCTACCGGCGGATGCCAGACCAGGGCATAGTCCGCCGGCCGGTTATCGCCCGATTTCCACTCGCGCACCCGCGCGCCGGGTAACTGCTTTTCCAGCTCACAGATCCAGTATTGGGTATCAAAGGTCGGATGGTAAAAAATAATCTCCATAGGGGCTCCTGATAGCAGACGCCTTTGGCCGATTAACGCTGGCGTCTTATTTTACTCATTGTTTTCTATTGGTTTGCCAGCATAACAAATTTCCCCCGAGCGAAAAGGGAAAAGCTACTGGCGACAAAAAAAACGGATTTCGCACGTTTAAGGAGCAAGTTGCTCGAAGTTTGTCTAAACGCGCTTTTTTTGCAAAAAGTTGATTGACGGGCGATACGTATTTCCCTACATTAGCGCCCGTTCCCGACAACAACGGGAAAGACAATATGGTGAGGTGTCCGAGTGGCTGAAGGAGCACGCCTGGAAAGTGTGTATACGGCAACGTATCGGGGGTTCGAATCCCCCCCTCACCGCCATATTTTAAGAAGAGCTCGTACGCAAGTACGGGCTTTTTTTTCGCATATTGATTTGCCGGATGCGGTGCAAGCACCTTATCCGGCCTACGAATGACGAACAACCTGTAGGCCTGATTAGCGAAGCGCCATCAGGCATAGCAGTTATTGTCGGCTGAGCAGCGTTAACACTTCATAATGCGAGGTGTGCGGGAACATATCGAAAAGCTGAACGCGTTCAATGCGATACCCAGGCAACTCACGAATATCCTTCGCCATGGTTTGCGCATTACAGCTGGAATAAACAATAAAACGCGGTGCCATGCGGGAAAGAAAATCGCACAGCGGTTTCCCAATCCCGCGACGCGGTGGATTCACCAGCACCAGATCCGGAACTTCGCCCTGAGCGGTAGCAAACTGAGTTGAATCCAACGCCTGAAAATGCAGATTCTGCAACCCAAGTTCCTGCGCCGACTGCTTCGCGCAGGTAATCGCCTCTGGCGCGATTTCAATCCCCGTCAGTTTCATTTGCGGCGTAGCGCAGTGCAGGCCAAAACCCCCAACGCCGCAAAACAGATCCCACATGTGATTAACCGGAAGCTGACGCACCCAGTCGCGCGCCGTGGCATACAACTGCCCCGCCACCACCGGGTTAGTCTGGAAGAAGCTCTGTGGGCGGATCCACAACGGTACATCGTTAAAGCGTTCCGCCAGCGCCTGTTGTTCCGTCAGGAAGATTTCTGTCTCCCCTTCCATAATCGCCATATGCACCGGCTGAATATTGGCAGTGATCACTTTTAACTGTGGGAGTTGTGCCTGCAGCCAGGGCAGCGCCGCGCGCAGCTGTGCCAGTTTTGCTTCAGAACGCAGGACAAAACGCAGCATCATGCCGCCATCGAACCGGCTTTCCGTTAACAGCAAATATTTCAGTTCCCCGCGTTTACGCGCAACGTTATAGGGTGTTAATCCTGCTCGGGCGATAAACGGCTTAAGAACGGAAAATACGGGCGCAAAAGACTCAGGGTAGAGCGGACAGTCGCACAAATCCTCCGGCGTACCGTCACGATGCAACATCCCCAGCAACGGTTTTTCCACGCTGCCGCTGACCACCATTTTGGCTTTATTGCGAAACGCGCTTTCCGGACCACTGACCGGCGCGCACCATTCTCCGACCGGATAATCGGCCAGCAGATTCTGCAGATCGGCTGTTTTAGCGAAGAGTTGATCGGCGACAGGCTGTGTTATCCACTGACAGGAGCGACAGCGTTCGGCGTCATAAAGTGCGCACTGCATACAAAGACCTACAAATTAACCGGGGGCCAAGATTATACACGTTATTGCAAACGGAAGAACCGCCTGCTGGACGCAGGAACAAACAGTAGCAGCAATACCAGCATATCCGGCAGTTTTTGCATCACCAGCGTATGCAGGATTTCGCGTCTGGACTCCCCCGCAATACTGAACAGTTCGGGATATCCGTAGCCCAGCGAAGCAGCCCACAGATAGACGCTGGCGATAATCTGGGTCAACAGATAGATCCAGCGTGCCCAGTTCCGTCCTTTTACCAGCGAAAATGCACAGTAAATTTCGATAAATAGCAGCACCAGACTGCCCAGAAACACCAGCGTCAAATTCCAGGTCTGCACACTGCGATGAATAAACTCACTGGTTCCACGAAACCCAAGCGTATTAAAAATCATCAACAGATCGAGACAGCGGATCATAATAATAGCCAGCGCCGCCACCTGCACCAAAGCAGGGACGTTTAAGCGAGCATGTGATGTGGATGATTTCTTAAAAAATCCCAACGCGTCGTCTTCCATGAAAACGGCGCAACCACCACAGCTGCGCCGTATAGACAGGTTGGCAGATTTTAGTTTTTTCAGCCGCGTCTTGCACGTTGGATATCGCGGATCCGTTGTTTTTCTGTTCGCGCCATCAGATACCACGCGATAAATCCGATAATTCCTACCACACCAAGAATCAGCGTTGCCAGCGCGTTGATCTCCGGGTTCACCCCCATACGTACGCTGGAGAACACCAGCATCGGTAACGTTGTGGCGCCAGGACCAGAGACAAAGCTGGCAATAACCAGATCATCGAGTGACAGCGTGAAGGCTAATAGCCAACCGGAAATCACCGCCGGCATAATCATCGGCAGCGTGATGACGAAAAAGACCTTCAGCGGCGTGGCGCCAAGATCCATCGCAGCTTCCTCAATGGAATGATCCAGTTCGCGCAAACGTGAAGAAATCACCACCGCTACGTACGCTGTACAGAAGGTGACGTGCGCCAGCCAGATGGTCAGCATTCCGCGATCAGCCGGCCAGCCGATGGCGTGAGCCAACGCTACAAACAGCAGCAGCAGCGACAAACCGGTAATGACATCTGGCATAACCAGCGGCGCGGTGATCATAAAGGCGAAACCATTCGAACCACGAAAACGACCAAAGCGCACCATTACCACGGCGGCGATGGTACCAAGGATTGCCGCCATCGTCGCAGCGCCTGCGGCAATCGTTAGGCTCATGCCTACGGCGCTTATCATCGCGGTATCGTGAAAAAGCTCGCCATACCAACGCGTTGACCACCCTGCCCAAACCGTCACCAGCTTCGAGCTGTTAAACGAATAGATAACCAACATCAGCATCGGCGCGTACAGGAAGGTAAAGCCAACTACCAGGATAAAAATACGCCACGGCGAGCGAACGACCGGTAAGTTATTCATCCGTGTTCCCCCACGCTTTTTTGCTGATATTTGTGGAACCACATGATCGGCACAATTAGTAACAGCAGCATAATAATGGCGACAGCAGAAGCCACCGGCCAGTCGCGGTTATTGAAAAACTCCTGCCAAAGCACACGGCCAATCATGATGCTGTCCGGGCCGCCCAGCAGCTCAGGGATCACAAACTCGCCAACAGCCGGAATAAACACCAGCATTGACCCGGCAATAATCCCGCCCTTGGTCAATGGCACAATCACGCTAAAGAAAGTCTTCAGTGGTCGGGCACCTAAATCCAGCGCCGCTTCCACCAGCGAGTAATCAATACGGGTCAGCGCGGTATAAATCGGCAGCACCATAAAGGGCAAATAGGCGTAAACAATGCCGATATAGACCGCCAGATTGGTGTGCAAAATAGTCAACGGTTGGTCGATGACACCCAGCCACATCAGAAAGTTGTTCAGGACGCCGTTGTTTTTCAGGATCCCCATCCAGGCATACACGCGAATTAAAAACGAGGTCCACGACGGTAGGATCACCAGCAACAGCAGAATATTACGCGTTGAGGGTTTACTGTGCGCGACTGCCCATGCCAGCGGGTATCCCAGCAGCAGACAACAGATTGTCGAAATTCCCGCCACCTGTAACGATTGCAGGTAGGCATCGAAATAGAGCGGATCGTCCGTCAGTTGCAGGAAGTTGGCTAAGTTGAGCGTGATGGATAACTGATCGTCAGCCCATGAAACGAGGTCGGTATACGGTGGAATAGCCCGCGCCATTTCCGCCAAACTGATTTTGAAGACGATCAGAAATGGCAGCAGAAACAGGAGCAGCAGCCACACATACGGCAGCGCGATCACCAGCTTGCGCCCGTGCTTCATTTGCAGCCGCGACATAAACAGCCTGAATCGCCCCGCGTTATCCACGCGTGCCGCAGGTTCAAGTGTACTCATCTTCGCTCCTTAAACCGTCAACACCACACAGCTGTCCGCATCCCAACATAAACGGACTTCGTCACCCCAGGTTGGTAACCCTTTACGATAACGATGCTCATTTTGTAGCTGGGCGCTCAACATCTGACCGCTTTTCAAACGTACGTGATACACCGACAAATCGCCCAGATAGGCAATGTGCACCACTTCGCCTACCGCGAAGTTATAACCCTCTGGCGGAGGCGCTTCGCAGAGCATGATTTTTTCCGGACGTAGCGCAACATACACCGGGACGTTATCGACAACAGAAGCATCGGCGTCCACTTTCAGCGGATGTACCAGTCCTGGAGACTCAATCACCAGACCATCTTCCCGACGTTCTTTCAGCAGTCCCTCAAAAACGTTTACCGAACCGATAAACTCTGCGCTGTAACGCGTGGTCGGATGCTCGTAGATCTCTTCTGGCTCACCAATCTGGACAAATTTTCCACGATTCATGATCGCAATACGACCCGCCATCGTCATGGCTTCTTCCTGATCGTGGGTCACCATCACGCAGGTCACACCGACGCGTTCCAGGATATCCACTACCTCCAGTTGCATGCGGTCTCGGAGTTTTTTATCCAGCGCCCCCATTGGTTCATCCAGCAGCAGCAGTTTTGGACGTTTTGCCAGGCTGCGCGCCAATGCCACGCGCTGACGCTGGCCGCCAGAAAGCTGATGTGGTTTGCGTTTAGCGAACTCCTGCATATGCACGAGTCCCAGCATCTCATTCACCCGACTGGCGATTTCAGCCTTCGGCAGTTTGTCCTGCTTGAGACCAAAGGCAATGTTCTGCTCGACAGTCATATGCGGAAACAAGGCGTAGGACTGAAACATCATATTAATTGGACGCAGATAAGGCGGGACATGCGCTAAATCGACGCCATCAAGCATGATTTGCCCGGTAGTCGGCAGTTCAAATCCCGCCAGCATCCGCAGCAGTGTCGATTTGCCACAGCCGGACGCGCCGAGCAGAGCAAATATTTCACCTTTGTAGATAGTAAGATTGACGTCATCAACGGCGTGCTGACCGTCAAATGACTTGGTCAGATTGCGAATTTCAAGCAGCGGGGTCAGCGCCTTGCGGATTTTCGCTTGTGGGCGTGGGGTTGCATCATTCACTCAGGTGCTCTCCGGCATAAAACAAAGAAACGGTGCAAATAACGCACCATAACGGTGCGTATTGCCGGGTTATATGTGTCCGGGCTCAACGCTGCCCGGCAGGCACAAATCCTGCCGGGTCATGTCCCAAACATCGGTTTATTTCCCGCTTTTTACCTTCGTCCATGCGCGGGTACGTACACGATCGATCTTCGGATCCTGTACTTTCAGTGTGAATAACTTAGCTCGCACATCCGCAGGCGGGTAAATACCCGGGTTGTCACGAACTTCAGGGCTTACCAGAGCCGTCGCTTCTTTGTTGGCATTGGCATAAAACACGTGGTCGGAGATATGCGCAATCACATCAGGGCGCAGCAGGTAGTTGAGGAACTGATAGGCTTCGTCTTTGTTTTTCGCATCGGCAGGCATCGCGAATACGTCAAAAAACGCCATTGCACCTTCTTTAGGAATTGAGAAGGAGATATTGACGCCATTTTTCGCTTCTTTCGCACGGTTTGCGGCCTGCCATACGTCCCCAGCCCAGCCGATTGCAACGCAGGTATCACCGTTTGCCAGGTCGTTGATGTACTGCGAAGAGTGGAAATAGCGAATATTCGGTCGCAGTTTCAACAACAGATCCGTTGCCGGCCCGGTGTAATCATCCGCTTTGGTACTGTTTGGATCTTTACCCAAATAGTTCAGCACCGTGGCGAACACCTCTTCGGGGGCATCAAGGAAAGAGACGCCGCAACTTTTGAGTTTTTCCAGATTTTCTGGCTTGAGGATCAAATCCCAGCTGTCAACCGGCGCATCCGGCCCCAGCACAGCTTTAACTTTATCCACGTTGTAACCAATACCGGTCGTAGCCCACATATACGGCATCGCAAACTTGTTGTCCGGATCGTGTTTGCCCACCAGCTTCAGCAGTTCAGGATCAAGGTTTTTCCAGCCCGGCAATTTGCTCTTATCCAGCGGTTGGAATACGCCCGCGGTCAGTTGACGCTCAAGGAAGCTGGCGGATGGAACGACAAGGTCAAAGCCGGTACTGCCAGCCATGAGCTTACCTTCCAGCACTTCATTGGAATCAAATACGTCATAGATGACTTTAATTCCGGTCTCTTTTTCAAAATTAGCCACCGTGTCCGGGGCAATATAATCAGACCAGTTATATATATGCAGCGTTTTTTGTTCAGCAGCGAGCGTGCCGGCAGAGACGGCCATCAGAGCACCCGCAACCAGGCCTGATAACCATTTTTTATTTAAGGCGGTCATAATCTCTTTCCTTCTGAAAGTTCGTTAACAAACGAACAAAAATGTCACACTCTAATGATATGCAAGAAACGTGCATATTCTTTCATGCGGCACCGATGTAAAGAGAGACCTCTCCTCACGCCGCTATTGCTCGCTGGCATCCGTCCAGGCATTCAACATACATTGTGGCCGTAGAACAGGTCACAAGGGGCTGTTTAAATGATGACGTTGGTAAGCTTCGCAAGAATAACTTTAGCCAGGAATTGTGGATATAGCCCAGATTAAAAAACGTCTTTTATCAATTTTTTATGCAGGAATTGTCTATGACGTAAAGCGGAAGGCGCTGAATAGAGGTGAATAACTCTTTAATGAAAGGTTAAATACAGAATAAAAACGGGCAATACGCAACCGCTCTGGCAGCGGCTGCGCAATATATGTCCAGATTCAGGAAGAATTAATGGAGGAAATGAATTTCAGCGGTGCTATTCTGCGCATCTTCTTCAGCATTAAATAACAGCTGATGCGCACCGGCTTCAAGGATCACCATCGATATCTGCTCTTCGCTCTGGCGAACAAAACATTCAAACTGCTCAAACGTCACACCCGGCATAACGGATAAAGACTGGCAAACCACCAGCTTTGGCAGATTATCATCCTGCATATCCAGAAAAGCTTTCACCGTCAGTGAGCTGGCATTGATCGCGGACAGATCGGCGGCCAGCGGCAGCAGTGCAGAAGGTCTGACTTCTGCCATCGCGGAAAACAGAATGACGTTATCGACCAAATCAACTTTTGCATCAAAGATGCCGTCAAAATTCTGCATGTGCGGCAAATGCAGCGCCTGACAGGTATCGCATTCAAAAAAACTCATGCCCAGGTCGTCGAGCCATTGACGCAACGTATCCAGAGTGGGAACGACCAGTGATGTCATAATAATGTGCGACCTCTATTGATGAAAAAAATACCGGCACAGCTTACGCAAAAAGAGCGTGTCATACCACGATCGCAATCGATATTGCGCTTAGCCGCCGATTTTAAGGCAAAATTCAGGCGTAGCGTGACGTTCGATCCACTGGATCATCTTGCCAGCTATGTCTATCCCGGTGGTTTTCTCCACTCCTTCCAGCCCCGGAGACGCGTTGACCTCCATGACCAGTGGCCCTCGATCAGCGCGCAGAATATCAACGCCTGCAACGTCCAGGCCCATAGTCCGGGCGGCTTTGAGCGCAATTTCTCTTTCGCGCGGCGTGATACTCGCAATAGTCGCCACACCACCGCGATGGAGATTAGAACGAAAATCGCCCTCTTTAGCCCGTCGTTCAATGGCGGCCACTACTTCGTCGCCCACCACGAAACAGCGGATATCGCGCCCCTTCGCTTCTTTGATATATTCCTGAACCAGGATATGGGCATTCAGCCCACGAAAGGCATCTACCACGCTTTCTGCAGCCTGCCGCGTTTCCGCCAACACCACGCCAATACCCTGGGTGCCTTCAACCAGTTTCACCACCAACGGCGCACCGCCAACCATGTCAATCATGTCGCTGGTATCGTCGGGAGAGTGGGCTATCCCGGTGATGGGTAAATCAATTCCCTGACGCGCCAGCAGCTGTAGCGAACGCAGCTTATCGCGCGCTCGTGTAATCGCTACCGACTCATTCAACGGATAGCTACCCAGCATCTCAAACTGGCGCAGCGCCGCCGTCCCATAAAAGGTAATTGCGGAACCAATCCGCGGGATCACCGCGTCGAAATGGGGAAGCTGACGGCCCTTATAATGAATAGAAGATGCCGCCGGACTGATGTTCATATAGCAAGAAAGGGGATCGATAACTTCAACCAGGTGACCGCGCTGCATCGCCGCTTCACGCAGGCGTTTACAAGAATAGAGCGTTCCGTCCCGGGACAATATGGCAATTTTCACCCTGCACCTCTCTGAATGACCTGGTAAAAGCTGGCGTATCATACACTGGGTTAAAATCTTTAGCGCGTGGCCCATCCCTGTTTATGCAAATATTCCAGGATAAAGGGGCGACTTTCTTTAATGATGGTACGGCGAATGTGATCGCTCCAGGTGTCACGACGCGTATTGCTGCCGCGGGTCAGATAGTACTGCGCAAGCTGTTCGTCATACTGCGACAAAACGTCTGTATCGAGCGGCTGATACTGGTTTTCGTGCACAACAAGCGACGCAGGCAGGCGCGGCTTGATATCCGGGTTATCCGCAGGCCAGCCAAGGCACAAACCAAACAGCGGCAGAACGTGCTGCGGCAGCTTCAGCAGTTCGGTGACCGGCTCAATATTGTTACGCAGACCGCCAATGAATACGCCGCCAAGTCCCAGCGACTCTGCCGCCGTCAACGCATTTTGCGCCATCATTGCAGTATCAACCACGCCCAGCAGCAGCTGTTCCGCCAGCCCAAGTTGCGCATCAGGGCAAATCTGCAAATGACGATTAAAATCAGCGCAAAACACCCAGAACTCAGCGGCCTGGGCCACATGCTTTTGGCCGCCAGATAAGGTAGCCAGCGATTCACGCAGAGATTTATCCGTTATACGAACGATCGTCGTGCACTGTAGAAAACTGGAGCTTGACGTTCCCTGAGCGGCGGCAATAATCGCCTCACGCTGTGCATCCGAAATATCATCATCGGTAAAATGGCGAATGGAACGGTGGCTGCGGAGTAAATCAATGGTTGGTGTCATCTCTTTTGTCTCTGTCTAAATCAGTTGAATCACCGGGTGCGCGTGACATCAGTTGCGGTGCCAGCAGTTGAGCAATACGCCACATCAACGCCACCGCAGCAGGGAGCATCAGCAGTACGCCCAGAAATATCATCACCACGCAGGCTAACGGGCTGTTAAGCGGTGCGGGCAAGGTGAGGTAATCGTTAAGCGATAGCAGCGCCAGCGATAACAAAACCATCCCAATTATTTCCAGCATCAATACGCTTTTGGGTAATACACCAATTGTGCGCATACGCGGCCTCCCGGCGAAATGGCTTTCATTATAAAACGTTCCGGCTTGCCGTGTTTAACAGATATAGCTTGAGGATATCAAAGCAACAGGCTGAACCTGCTTTCCATCCGTCACAAATCGCGGCATCATAACAAGTATTGCCATCCGGCCTGATAAGTTCGAGGAGAAAGAGATGTTTGCCGTTATTTTTGGTCGCCCAGGGTGCCCGTATTGCGTGCGCGCAAAAGAATTAGCAGAAAAATTAAGCAGTGAGCATGACGATTTTAACTTCCGCTACATTGATATCCATGCTGAAGGAATTACCAAAGCAGATCTGGAAAAAACAGTAGGTAAGCCAGTTGAAACCGTTCCGCAGATTTTCGTCGATCAAAAACACATCGGCGGCTGCACGGATTTTGAAGCATGGGCAAAAGAGAATATGAATCTGTTCGCCTGATAGCTGTTTCTACGCCCTCAGCTTGAGGGCGTTATCAGTTCTTTTTCCGCCGTTGATGCTGATTGAATAAGCTACTGATAAATAAAAAACATAATGCGCCAAGCGCGCACCAAAACACCGCACTAAACAACCACGCCAGCTCTTGCCACAATGAACGCGTCGGCATAAAAACGAAACGCATCAGTAACAGGCAGCACGGCGCCGCCAACATTGCACCAAGAAGGGGTTTGAGTACTTCCCGACGATGGGAAAAAAAGCTTGCTGCAGCACCAGGTAAGATAAAAAACAACAATCCGACCTCAGGATGCCCTGCTGCTCTGAATGCCCCTTTCACGTTCAGCGTTAATGAAAGACACACCACAATAAAGAGCACAAAGCAGCAGACCGCACTCGCCCAACTTTGCTTATGTTTCAATCGTTCCTCCTGACACATTCTCTATCGAACACTCTTTTCGCCCGCAGGCGTCCAGTCAGATAAAGTAACTCGGCATTCCATGCCAAAAACACACCCACACGATTCTTATAGCCGTTGATACGTAATGAGATTAAACTAGCCGCATATATTGTTATGCTGCATTATTCGGGGCTGTGTACGATGCTATCGCCCCTTAATTTCTGGCAAAAACATTAGCGTAAATTGCCATTTCTTTCAATAGCTTACTAGTAAACAAGAAGTTAGTCTCCGTGAATATAAACGTCGCAGATTTGTTAAATGGGAATTACATTCTGTTATTATTTGTGGTCCTGGCTCTGGGCCTGTGTCTGGGCAAATTGCGTCTGGGTTCAGTCCAACTCGGTAATTCCATTGGCGTTTTAGTGGTCTCCCTATTATTAGGTCAGCAGCACTTTAGTATTAACACCGATGCATTAAATCTCGGCTTTATGCTGTTTATTTTTTGCGTCGGCGTCGAAGCCGGCCCCAACTTTTTTTCGATTTTTTTTCGCGATGGGAAAAATTATCTAATGCTTGCCCTGGTGATGGTCGGTAGCGCAATGCTGATCGCCCTGGGGCTGGGTAAGCTATTTGGCTGGGACATCGGCCTGACGGCGGGTATGCTGGCTGGCTCGATGACCTCAACGCCGGTGCTGGTCGGCGCAGGTGACACCTTGCGCCATTCAGGAATGTCAGGGACACAACTTTCAAGCGCTCTCGATAACCTGAGCTTGGGTTACGCCCTCACCTATTTGATTGGTCTGGTCAGTCTGATTGTTGGTGCGCGCTATTTGCCGAAACTTCAGCATCAGGACCTGCAAACCAGCGCCCAACAAATCGCGCGTGAACGGGGCCTGGATACTGATGCCAATCGTAAAGTTTACCTCCCGGTGATTCGCGCCTATCGCGTTGGCCCGGAGCTGGTGGCATGGGCCGATGGTAAAAATCTGCGCGAACTGGGTATTTATCGTCAGACCGGTTGTTACATTGAACGTATCCGTCGCAACGGCATTCTTGCCAACCCGGATGGTGACGCGGTGCTGCAAATGGGCGATGAGATAGCCCTGGTGGGTTATCCGGACGCCCATGCTCGCCTCGATCCCAGCTTCCGTAACGGTAAAGAGGTGTTCGATCGCGATCTGCTCGATATGCGCATCGTCACTGAAGAAATTGTAGTGAAAAACCACAATGCCGTTGGTCGTCGCCTGGCTCAGTTGAAACTGACCGACCACGGTTGTTTCCTGAACCGCGTGATCCGCAGCCAGATTGAAATGCCTATTGATGACAACGTCGTGCTCAACAAAGGTGACGTATTGCAGGTCAGCGGTGATGCTCGCCGCGTGAAAACCATTGCCGATCGTATCGGCTTCATTTCGATTCACAGTCAGGTGACCGATCTGCTGGCCTTCTGCGCCTTCTTTATCATCGGTCTGATGATCGGGATGATCACCTTCCAGTTCAGTAATTTCAGCTTCGGCATCGGGAATGCGGCTGGACTGCTGTTCGCCGGTATCATGCTGGGCTTCCTGCGAGCCAACCATCCAACGTTTGGCTACATCCCACAGGGTGCGCTGAACATGGTGAAAGAGTTTGGCCTGATGGTATTCATGGCTGGTGTCGGTTTAAGCGCAGGCAGTGGCATTGGTAATGGCCTGGGGGCCGTCGGTGGTCAAATGTTGATTGCCGGTCTGGTAGTCAGCCTGGTTCCGGTTGTTATCTGTTTCTTGTTTGGTGCTTACGTATTGCGCATGAACCGCGCCCTGCTCTTTGGCGCCATGATGGGCGCACGTACCTGTGCTCCGGCAATGGAAATCATCAGCGACACCGCACGCAGCAACATCCCTGCGTTAGGCTATGCCGGGACCTACGCGATAGCCAACGTTCTGCTGACATTAGCGGGGACACTCATCGTCATTGTCTGGCCTGGCCTTGGTTAGCGCTGAAATTTACCCTTAAACGAAAATTTTTTGCAGGTAAGCAGAACTTTTCTTCAAGGTGTCAGTCATAACTATTGCCACTGCTTTTCTTTGATGTCCCCATTTTGTGGAGCCCATCAACCCCGCCGTTTTGGTTCAAGGTTGATGGGTTTTTTGTTGCCTGAAATTTACTACTGAAAAAATCAATCACCAACACCAACACCAACGCCAACACCAGCAGTATGCCCGTATTCGAAGTCAGTGTACTTATGGTTCCTCGTGCTGCCTGGCAATCAAACACAATTAAATTTAACTGGAACCCTACCATCGAAAATTATGGCTATATACCTGTGACTCATATCTCAATTTTTTGAGTCAAAAGTTTGACAGTTCATTTCAACTCTGTTTTATTGCCTACACGATAATTATCCACAACATCTCTATTTAAATAGTGAACTTTTTCATGCTTTTAATTTACTCATGGTGATAAGTAATGAAGCTGCAAACTGTTATTCATAGAAAGAACATAATTTACTTTACTGTCGGCCTGGCCATGTTGACGATAATGGGAATTCTGGGAGTGGACACTTATTTACCTTCAATTCCCGACATCGCAAAAGAATTTGAAAAAAATGTCTCAACCACGCAGTTGTCGATTATGGTTTATACCCTATGCATTGGTTTTGGACAGCTAATTTTTGGTCCATTATCTGATGCTATTGGCCGGCGAAAAATTATGCTTACAGGTGCGGTTATTTATGGCGTGACAACATATTGTCTCACGCTCTCAACCGGTCTGGTTATGTTTCTGGCGATCCGTGTCATACAAGGTCTTTCTATATCAATAACGCTGGTTACAGCAATCAGCGCAGTTCGAGATGTAACTCGTGGTTCAGTGGCCGCGACGCTGTATGCCATCATCATCACTATCGAAGGTGTCGTTCCCATTGCTTCGCCCCTGCTGGGAGGGGTAATTAATGACTTATGGGGATGGCGCGCAATTTTTTTAATGATATGTGGCTATGCTATTATAACGTTAACATACGTTTATTTTAACTTCCCTGAAACACTCAGCCATGAGAGAAGGGTTGCCTATTCATTGAAATCATCATTTAATACGTATAAAGAGATCAGCAAACAACCTCGATTTTATCTACCTTGTCTGTCTCTTGGTCTGTCATTCTCGCTGATTTATTGCTATGTCACAGCCTCCCCATTTATTTTTATGGTTACGTTTGGATACTCATCAACGCAATTTGGTGTGCTTTCATCAATTATTGGAGGCTTCCTACTGCTGGGGGCTGCATTATCAGGTAAACTTCTTAAGAAAAGGTCTGCGCCGCAAATTTTGAATTCGTGGCTGAAAATCATCGCCTCATTTATTGTACTGTGTATTCCATTAATAATACTTAGTTATCACGTCAATATTTTTATATTCTTCTTTATTATCCTGATGTTTGCTGGAGGGATGTTCGAATCACTCTATACCTACCTGACCATGTCCAGCCAGCGCACCAACCTGGGAGCGACCTCTGCGTTGATGGGAGCCGCCTCGCTGGTTATTCCGTCAGTCATCGGAGGTGTCGGTAGTTTTTTAATTGAGCTAAATACCAGCATCTGGATGATGTACTTGCTTTTGATAATTTTGATAATGATATACATGTTAAAGAAATATCAAACACTTACAGTAACTGATCGGCGTTAAAATGAGCTGATAGACATTGCTGCTATAAGATCCATAGCAGCAATGTCCCCGACATAACCTGATTTTTCATCGCTGAGTGAGGTTCCCCGGAAACGCTTTCTCAAATTTGCAGCATGCCCGTTATGGCACATACTTTACTCGGTGCTAAATGGTGATGGGGTTGCTATGTTACTCTCAGGCAAAGTCGCAATGATCTTCGGTGGCAGCGGCGCTATTGGTAGTGCAGTTGCGCATACTATGGCGCGCGAAGGGGCCCATGTGTATCTGGGCGCGCGCCGTCAGGAAAAGCTGGATTGGACCGCCAGTGGCATCCGAACGGCGGGTGGTACAGTCGAAACCTTTATCACCGATGTACTCGACGAGCACAATGCATCGAAGGAAGTTACCCGCCTTGTACAGCAAACCGGTGGAATAGATGTGGTGGTTAACGCAACGGGATTTATGCACGAACAGGGCAAGCGCATCGATGCATTATCCCTCTCTGAGTTTATGAGCGGTATCACCCCTTTTCTTGCGGCGCAGTTCAATATCGCAAAAGCCGTAACGCCGCACATGGGCGGCAATCGAGCAGGCGTTATTCTCACCATCGTTGCGCCCGCAGCCCCGATGGCGATGCCCGGGCATCTCGGCCATATCGTCGGCTGTGCAGGAACAGAGGCTTTTATTAAGGCGCTCGCCAGCGAGACGGGACCAATAAACATTCGTGTCGTCGGCGTGCGGTCGCATGCGATTGTGGATGCTGTAGCGGCTGGCTCCTATACCGGAGAAATTTTCACCGCTAAAGCACAGTCAATGGGTTTAACCGTCGATCAATGGTTAGGGGGGGCGGCGCAAAGTACCATGCTCGCGCGCCTGCCTACGCTTGCACAAATCGCTGAGGTTACAACCTTTCTCGCTTCAGACCATGCCAGCGCCATGACCGCCACAGTGGTAAATATTACCGGGGGCGCCACCATAAGCTAATTTACCCGCTTTTCACGCCACGCGCTGCTGCGAGCCTTTTTTTGCACTCGGACGGGAACACAATGCTATACCGCACATAATAACCAACGCGCTCACCAGATGATATGAATGCAGAGTGACGTGCAAAAACATCACGCTAAATAATCCGCCACTCAATGGGATCAAGTGTGAATAGATCTCTCCACGCGTTGCGCCAATGGCGCTAATCCCTTTGTTCCATAATAGATATGACAGCCACGAAGGAAAAATAACAAGGTATGCCAGCCCAGTCACAACGCCTGTATTGGCATAGCTATTCCATCCCGGCATACCATTGCGTATCAACTCCAAAGCCAGTACCGGAATAAGTACAATCGCACCTAACAGCGCGCTCACTGCGACAAAGGCGTTTCCCTTTACCTCACGCGGTTTAATGCGTAAAAAAGCACAATAGACGGCCCAACTTAACGCTGACCCCATGGTCCAGAAATCGCCCTGATTCAGATGCGCAAATACCCGCGCATTTATCATATCACCCTGCGACACCAGCCATATAACACAAACAGTACTCAGGATCACACCAGCTATATTTCGCGCAGAAATCCGCTCTTTAAAAAAAACTTATTGATTAACAGTACGAGCGCCGGGGTGGTGGACATATAAATCACGGCATTAAGCGAGGTTGTATATTGCAAGCCGATATACAACGTTAAGGGGAAAAGAACCTGACCACAAAGCGCAAGGAAGACGATAGTACCAAAGGATTTTTTCATCACCGGCCATTGCTCTGTGACCTGACGAAAATAGAGCGTCATCAATAATAACGCGGTAAATACCCAGCGTGCCGCTGATAAAACGATGGGATTAACTTCAGCGACCAAGAGATGACCAATCACATAATTTCCACCCCAAAAACAGGCAGCCAGACTGAGTAAAAGATAGGGCATATTTGCGCCTTATTGTCAGTTGTACGGTATGACCACAAGGCTACGGCGGCGTGAGAATGAATGCTAATATAACGTTTTTATCCATCTGCATAGATTAAAACTATGAAATTTACGCTAAGGCAACTTGAGTTTTACATCGCGCTTGCAGAAACATTACAAATTTCCAAAGCTGCTGCACGCTGTCATATTTCTCAGTCATCAATGACCATTGCCATGCGGAACCTGGAAGAAGCATTAGACGTGCAGCTATTTGTACGTTATCCCAAAGGTGTGAAGCTCACCGCTGAGGGCGAGCGCTTTCTGGCACATGCCTGCAACATCATCAACAGTAGCCACTCGGCTATTGACGCCCTGCATGACAGGAGCGAAATTCTCACCGGCACGGTGCGCATAGGCATTGCTGAAACGCTCTCTGCCTATCTTATCCCGGATATACTCAACGATATTGAACGACGTTTCCCTTTGCTGGAGATCGTGTTTTATGAAGCTACTGCACCGGAACTGGTACAGGCGCTACGGGAACAAAAGGTCGATTTTTGCCTGCTTCTGACCTCAAATATCAACCATGATAACGACCTGGAGATCGAAACATTTATTCGTTCACAGCGCCGCCTGTGGACGTCTATTGGGCATCCGCTACAGAGCCAGGCATCGATCCGTTTAATAGACGTCGAGAAACTACCATTTTTACTACTGGAAACCGATAAGTACCCTGACGTAATCATCGATTACTGGCAGCAGCGTGGCTATACGCCCAATATCAGTTTTCGCAGCAACTCTTTTGAAGCAATAAGAAGTCTGGTTGCAAAAGGTAGAGGGATAACCATTTTATCCGACCTGGTGTATCGCCCGTGGTCACTGGATGGTCTGCGCGTCATGCACAGAACGATTGATGATTTTATTACTTATATGGATGTCGGGACGGTAAAAATAGCCGCCCGACCGTTGACGCCAGAGGCGGTAAAAGTCATTGATTTTTTACGTCAGGCCGTTACCCGCCTCGACAAACCATTTTGAGGATTTTATCTCTGCGGCAATTCGGCAATACGCTCCACCATCATCAGAATATCTTCTCGCTGCAGCGGTTTTTTATCCGTGACAAAATGCAGCGTCATTCCTTCAATAAACGCATCCAGCGCCCGCGCCGTAACCGGATCAAACCACTGCTCTAACGTTTGTTGGCTACGTAGCATCCAGTTCTGCATCACCGTTTTCAACGCTGGTTTACGGCTGGCGAAAGCATACAGCTGATACATAAGCTCCATATTATCAGGCGTTGTGACCTGGGAGCCGTAAATCATATCGGTAATCGCATGGCAGGCCGCCTGCGCATCAGCAACGTCGGCAAAAAAATCCTGGTACTGCTGAGACATAGTATGCGTAAAACAGCTGAATGCCTCCAACAGCAGATCATCTATTCCTGCAAAATAATAGGTCATGGAGCCCAGTGGCACCTCGGCAATCATAGCGATTTTACGGTGTGTAACCCCATGAATACCATGGATTACTATCGCCTTAAGGGTGGCCTGAACTATTTTTTCCCGCCGCTGCGGATCGTTTGCACGTCGCACTGCATTTCCTCTTCTTGCATTTGTGTACAAATGTACACAACCTTGCTAATGTTGTCTTCTTTCCTCTTTTCTTTGGCTCGAATTCATGACTGGCATCTCATCACGCAAAGCCTTAAGACGTCGCACCTGGGCGCTGTTCACGTTCTTCTTTTTACCAGGATTATTAATGGCCTCCTGGGCAACGCGTACCCCTGCCATCAGAGATATCCTCTCCATCTCTACCGCCGAAATGGGCGCGGTACTGTTTGGACTCTCTATTGGTTCGATGAGTGGCATTCTTTGTTCGGCCTGGCTGGTGAAACGATTTGGCACGCGCAAAGTGATCCGCACTACCATGTCATGTGCGGTCATTGGGATGGCTATCCTCAGCGTGGCGCTCTGGCTGCATTCCGCCTGGCTTTTCGCATTTGGTCTGGCCGTGTTTGGTGCCAGTTTTGGCGCAGCAGAAGTGGCCATCAACGTCGAAGGTGCGGCGGTTGAACGCGAAATGAATAAAACCGTGCTGCCGATGATGCATGGTTTTTACAGCCTGGGAACGCTGGCGGGCGCAGGGGTCGGGATGATGCTTACCGCCTTCAGCGTCCCGGCAAACGCGCATATTCTGCTGGCGGCGCTGGTAGCTATCACGCCTATCTTTATCGCCATCAAAGCAATTCCTGACGGCACGGGTAAAAATGCCGCTGATGGTTCTCCCTCCGGTGAAAAAGGACTGCCTTTTTATCGCGATATCCAGTTATTGCTGATTGGCGTCGTGGTGCTCGCAATGGCATTTGCTGAAGGTTCCGCCAACGACTGGCTTCCGCTGCTGATGGTGGACGGTCATGGGTTTAGCCCAACATCAGGCTCTCTGATTTATGCCGGATTTACGCTGGGCATGACCGTTGGCCGCTTTACTGGCGGCTGGTTCATCGACCGCTACAGCCGCGTAACGGTGGTGCGCGCCAGTGCGCTGATGGGCGCTCTCGGGATTAGCCTGATTATTTTTGTCGACAGCTCTTGGGTGGCGGGTGTTTCCGTTATTTTGTGGGGACTCGGTGCATCACTCGGCTTCCCGCTGACCATTTCAGCCGCCAGCGACACCGGCCCCGATGCACCAACCCGCGTCAGCGTTGTCGCAACAACCGGCTATCTGGCGTTCCTGGTTGGACCGCCGCTGCTGGGCTACCTGGGTGAACACTACGGCCTGCGCAGCGCTATGCTGGTAGTGCTGGCGCTGGTGCTTGTCGCCGCCATCGTCGCGAAAGCGGTGGCGAAACCGGATCTCAAAAATACCACGGTGATGGAGAACAGCTAATGAGCATCAAATTAATTGCGGTCGACATGGATGGCACATTTTTAAGTGACCAAAAAACCTATAACCGTGAGCGCTTTATGGCGCAATACCGCCAGATGAAAGAACAAGGGATCCGCTTTGTGGTCGCCAGCGGCAATCAATATTATCAGTTGATTTCCTTTTTCCCCGAACTGGCCAGTGAGATCTCATTTGTTGCCGAAAACGGCGGTTGGGTAGTCAGTGAAGGTGAAGATGTTTTTAACGGCGAACTGGCAAAGGATGATTTCCAGGCCATCGTTGAACATCTGCTGACCCGTACAGACATTGATATCATTGCCTGTGGTAAAAGCAGCGCCTACACGCTGAAGCAGTACAGCGATGAACATAAAGCTGTTTCTGCCATGTATTATCATCGTCTCGAATTTGTAGATAATTTTGACAATCTTAACGACGTTTTCTTCAAGTTCGGGCTGAATATTTCCGACGACAGAATCCCACAGGTGCAGGCCGATCTCCACGAGGCGATTGGCGACATTATGGTGCCGGTGCATACCGGCTACGGGAGCATCGATTTAATTATTCCTGGCGTGCATAAGGCAAATGGACTGCGGCTGCTGCAACAACGCTGGAATATTAACGACGATGAGGTTGTTGTGTTTGGCGATGGTGGAAATGATATTGAAATGCTGCGCCAGGCGGGATTTAGTTTTGCAATGGCCAACGCCCATGAGCCGGTTATCAAGGCAGCGAAATATCGCGCGGGATCGAACAACGAAGAGGGCGTCCTGGATATTATCGACCGCGTGTTAAAGAATGAAGCACCGTTTACGCATTAACGCCTCAGCACAGACGGCAACAAAATGATGGCATGATCTATTCATAATCCGCCTCAAATTAACCCACTGGATTATTACTTCCAGTGAATATTTCAGGTGAGCGGATTATGAAGAAAAGTGTACTGATGGCGACATTGTTGCTGGGTTTTGCAGGGTCAGTATTTGCACAAAGCGTTACCGTTGATGTACCAAGCGGTTATAAAGTGGTGATCGTGCCCTCTTCCGTCAGCGTGCCTCAGGCGGTCAACGTGACTACCGCGCCACAAACGGTGTATGTTGCCCCGGCTCCTGCCCCGGCTCCTGTTTATCGCGCACATCCTTATGCGCGACATGTTGCCAGCGTCGGTGAAGGCATGATCATCGAACATCAGATTGACGATCACCACTAAGCTTCTGCCAGGCCCGGGCTACCGGGCTTTAGCCTTCCCGGGAATCCCCTACCCGTTTATCTTTCAGGAAGATCACCATCAGAATCAGCCACAGCACGCCGCTGGCCAGATTGAACAAGCTGAACAAGCCGTTGCCTCCCAGCAGATAAGCGTGTTTACTCAGCTCGATACCAACGGTAAAAATCAGCATCTGCAACATACCCATTGCGGCAGAAACCGTACCTTTACTCATTTCACTGGCAAACAGCGTCAGGCGCACCAGCCCCGCATTCGCCACGCCAATGCCAAACGCATAGATACTCAAACCCGCCGTCATCCATAGATATGCATGAGATGACACCACCGTGGCCGCAGCGGCAATAATCAGGCCAACGGCAATTGGCCAGCCGCCCATGATAATCAGCGAACGCACGGTTTTTCGCGAAGTCAGACGCGCCAGCACCAGGTTACCGGCAATCAGCGCACCAAAAATCGGCACCTGCAACAGGCCATATTCGTAACTACTGAGATGTTCTCCGCTGATGATAATAATCGGAGATTGCGCAATCCACGCCAGTAACGGCAGGCTGACAAAACCCAACGCCAGTGCGCCTGCAACGAAACGCACGTTCCTTAGCACCAACTTATAATCCTTGCCCAGCTCTTTAATGGACAGCTTTTCACCCAGCCGGGTTGCCGTTTCCGGCATCGCGCGTTGCAGACCAAAAAAGGAGATGGCCGCCAGAGCAGCAAACAGGATAAACATCCCTTCCCACGGCAGAACATGCACCCAGGCTGCGCCTACCAACGGACCCAGCAACGGCGCAATCAGCGCCACGTTTGCCATCAGCGCGGTAATTTTTATGCAGACCGCTTCTTCAAAGGACTCCTGAATGGCGGCGTAACCCACCGCACCAATAAAGCACAGGCTTATCCCCTGCAAAAAACGCAGGAAAGTAAATTGCTCAATATTCTGTGCAAGCAGGGTCGCAAGGCAGGTCACGATGAACCAGAGCACGCCGGTTAACATCACCGGACGACGCCCAACACGATCCGATAGCGGTCCTAACAACCACTGTAAAAACATGCCGCCAGCCAGATAGGCGGTCATGGATGTGGGTACCCAATCTAATCCGGCATTGTATTGCTCCACCACCGCCAACATTCCAGGCTGGATCATATCGTTGCCGATATAAGTAGAGAATTCGTAAAGCACCAGACAGAGAGGGAAAAGTAATGCCTGACGCCCCAAACGGGCGCCTGAAGATAAACGGTTCTGCATGCAGTCTCTTAGCTATAGAAAAATCGCGCAAAGTGTAATAAATGCGCCGTACTGGTGATAGTGAATTATGTGATTTGAAAGCAAAATGCGCACATTTTTACATTCATTTGCTCAAGAAGATTTTGCTTTAAGGTTAATTTAAGTTGAGACCGCTATCATGCTCAATAAGTCTCATTAATTGTCTTAAAAATAGTCATTTAGCAGACAAATAAGACAAGACCGCTTTTTATCCCGTGAAAGCAATTTTATGCTCTCGCTCCCATGGGCCTTTTTAACGATTACACTGAGTCTGGACGTTATGCTGGAAAATCTGAACAACTCACTTTTTTACCTGATCAATGCAACACCCGACTCTGCGCAATGGGCAATTTCGCTCGCCATTTTCATTGCCAAAGATCTGATCAGCATTGTGCCGCTGTTAGCCGTTGTGCTCTGGCTATGGGGACCTCGCGGTCAGGTTACGCTCCAGCGCCAGTTGGTCATCAAAATGGCCATTGCGTTGATAGTTGGTCTGACGATTTCCTGGCTGATGGGACATCTGTTCCCTCACGATCGCCCGTTTGTAAACCACATCGGTTACAACTTCCTGCATCATGCGGCAGATGATTCTTTCCCGAGTGACCACGGTACGGTTATCTTTACCTTTGCACTGGCCTTCCTGTTCTGGCATCGCCTGTGGACGGGCGCTCTGCTGATGGTCGTTGCCGTGGCGATTGCCTGGTCGCGGGTTTACCTTGGCGTACACTGGCCGCTGGATATGCTGGGCGGATTACTGGCTGGGTTGATCGGCTGTCTGAGCGCCCAGATGATCTGGCAGCGCTTTGGCGCGACCCTGTACCTCGGCTTGCAAACTTGCTATCGCGCCTGCTTCGCCCTCCCCATCCGTAAAGGTTGGGTACGTGACTAACCCACGGTAAAAAGAGTAGTATTAAGCGCGAAACTGAGCACTTATTCTATTCTCCAGGGGAACTATGGAAACTCGACGCGACGAGCGTATTGGTCAATTACTGCAGGCGCTGAAACGCAGCGATAAATTACACCTCAAAGAAGCCGCAACGTTGCTGGGCGTGTCTGAGATGACCATTCGTCGCGACCTGAATAATCATGATGCTCCCGTCGTACTGCTCGGGGGCTATATTGTTCTGGAACCCCGCAGCGCTAACCATTATTTAATCAGCGATCAAAAATCCCGTCTGGTTGATGAAAAACGTCGCGCCGCCCAGCTGGCGGCGAGTCTCGTGCAGGCACATCAGACCATCTTTTTCGATTGCGGTACTACCACACCGTGGATCATTGAAGCGATCGACAATGAACTGCCCTTCACCGCAATCTGCTACTCGTTGAATACGTTTCTGGTGCTGCAGGAAAAACCGCAGTGCCGCGTCATTCTGTGTGGTGGCGAATTCCATGCCAGTAACGCGATTTTTAAACCGCTCGACTTCCAGGAAACGCTGAACAATCTGTGTCCGGATATCGCCTTTTATTCTGCGGCAGGCGTTCATATCGAGAAAGGCGCGACCTGTTTTAATCTGGAAGAACTGCCGGTGAAGCACTGGGCAATGTCGATGGCGCAGCATCACGTTTTGGTGGTCGATCACAGCAAGTTTGGCAAGGTGCGGCCTGCGAGGATGGGGGAATTAAAACGCTTTGATACCATCATCAGTGATAACCGCCCTGACGATGAGTTTGTTGAGTACGCTAAAGCGCAACGTATCACGCTGAAGTATTAAGAGATACTGCCGGACGGCGATTGCGCCATCCGGCATAGGTAAGGTTAAGAGAACCAACCACCAAACCACTGGTGGAATTTCATCATCACAAAGTCCCACATGCGGCTAAAGAAACCACCCTCTTGCACATCCTCCATCACCATCAACGGACGTTGCTCAATGGATTTTCCGTTCAACTGAAAGTCGATAGTGCCCACAACCTGACCTTTCTTCAGCGGTGCAGTTAGCTGTGGTTCAGTCAGGGTAAAGCTGGCCTTCAGGTTTTTGAGCTGGCCACGCGGGATGGTCACAGAACCACCTTCTCCGGCACCCAAATTCACTTCACTCTTATCGCCAAACCATACGCGCTGAGTAACGAAAGTCGCATCCGGCTTGATCGGCGTAACGGTTTCAAAGAAGCGGAAGCCCCAGGTCAGCAGCTTTTCTGACTCATTAAAACGAATGCGATCGGTTTTCGCCCCCAGCACCACGGAGATCAGGCGCATATCGCCCTGGGTCGCGGAAGCCACCAGGTTGTATCCCGCCCCGGCAGTGGTCCCGGTTTTCATTCCGTCCACGTTAAGGTTGGTGCTCCACAGCAGACGGTTGCGGTTCGGTTGACGAATTTTATTGAAGGTAAATTCTTTCTCTTTGTGAATAGCATACTCTTCCGGCACATCATGAATTAACGCCTTCCCGAGCAGCGCCATATCACGTGCGGTACTGAACTGTCCTGCCGCATCCAGACCGTGCACCGTCTGGAAAGTAGTGTTGGTCAGCCCCAGTTTTTTCGCATAGCCGTTCATCAGACCAATAAAGGATTCCTGGCTGCCGGCAACGTAATCAGCGAGTGCAATACAGGCATCGTTACCTGACTGAATGATAACGCCTTTATTCAGATCTGACACCGCAACCTGATCGCCGGGCTTGAGGAACATGACCGACGAACCGCGCAGGGCTGGATTACCGGTCGCCCAGGCGTCTTTGCCCACGGTGACCATGTCGTTGAGGTTAATTTTTCCGGCCTTCAGCGCCTGCCCAACCACATAGCTGGTCATGATTTTGGTCAGACTGGCAGGATCCAGTTTCTCATCAGCATTACCTTCCGCCAGCACCTTGCCACTGGCGTAATCCATCAGAATCCACGCGCGTGCGTCCACGCTCGGCGGGGCCGTCGGTTGCTCCGCCGCCTGTACGGTCGGCGCCAAAAGGATTAAGAGTGCAGAACCTGCAGCAAAGCTGCGAAGTGAAGAGAAGTATTGCGTCATAAATGCCACCCGAGTATCCATTCCAAAAAACCACGTCATACCACACCGTGTTTACACAAAACCGGCCAAGCGACCTCGACCAACCCATGCAGAAAAAGTCTGATGGATGACGTGTAAAATAAGTGCGGTGAGTAATAACGCACTAACGAGCTTAAAGAAACCGTAAGTTGGTAAAGTTTTTAAAGTTTATGCAATAACGCCGCGCTGCGCTGCTCCTGGCACGATTTTTTTAGACTTTGTTGCGTAAATATTAGGTTTACCCCACCATGTGAGCTAGTCAGATGGCATCTGCAGCCATAAAGCTGCTCAATTAATTTGCGGGGTTACTATGATTACACTGTGGGGTCGCAATAACTCGACCAACGTAAAAAAAGTATTGTGGACGCTCGAGGAACTGGAACTGCCGTATAACCAAATTCTGGCGGGCGGACAGCATGGCGGTAACCGCGATGCCGACTATCTGGCACTAAACCCGAACGGACTGGTCCCGTTGTTACGCGATGATGAAACGGACGTTGTTCTGTGGGAATCCAATACCATTGTCCGCTATCTGGCCGCTCAGTACGGACAAAAACGTTTATGGATTGACGCTCCGGCCGCGCGCGCCGTCGGCGAAAAATGGATGGACTGGGCAAATCAGACGCTAAGCCCCGCGCATCGGGTTATCTTATTTGGCCTGGTCAGAACACCTGCCGATCAGCGCGATCTAGCGGCCATTGAGGCCAGTAAGCAAGTTTGCGATAACCTGTTTGCCATTCTGGATAACGCGCTGGCGGACCAGCCATGGTTCTCCGGCGCTGAATTTGGCACTGCCGATATCGCTGTGGCACCGTTTATCTATAACCTGTTCAACGTTGGCCTGAGCTGGACCCCGCGCCCTCATCTGGAGCGCTGGTATCAACAACTGACCGAGCGCCCGGCGTTTCAAAAAATCGTGATGATCCCGGTCAGCTAATTCAATCAGGGACTCACTTTCAGTAATTCCCCGTCGGACTCGTCGGTTAGTACATACAAATAACCGTCTGGTCCGACGCGCACATCACGGATCCGTTGCCCCCTTTCCTGCAACAGACGACCATCCTCAGTGACCGTATTCCCTTTAACGCTCAGTACGATCACTTCTTTATCTTTCAACGCGCCGATGAACAACTTCTGCCGCCACTGTGGAAAGGTATCGCTATTATAAAAAGCCATTCCGCTGACCGCTGGCGACTTTTCCCAGTAAAAGATGGGTTGTTCCGTGCCAGCAACAATTTGACCTTTTGCTTCGGGAATTTTCAAACCACTGTAGTTAACACCCCAGGTCGCGACAGGCCAACCGTAGTTTTTCCCTTTCTCGGGGATATTAATTTCATCGCCTCCGCGTGGACCATGCTCATTGAGCCACAACACATCACTCCACGGATTCATCGCCATACCCTGCGGGTTGCGGATGCCATACGACCAAATCTCTGCCCGCGCTCCCGCCATGTTCACAAACGGATTATCCGGTGGAATTTTGCCCTCATCGGTCAGCCGTACGACCTTGCCCTGCAGCTTATCCAGATCCTGGGCGGTAGCGCGTTGATTATTCTCCCCCAGGCCAATAAACAGATAGCCGTTGCCATCAAATACCAGACGTCCACCAAAATGGTTTCCGGTAGAGAGCTTTGGCTGTTGGCGAAAAACGGTCTGAAATCCTTGCAGGTGTTTGAGATCGTCACTCAATCGCCCGTAGCCTACCGCGGTGCCCGCTTTGCCTTCGCGGTCGGTTTCAGCGAAGCTTAGCCACACCCGACGGGATCGTTCAAAGTCCGGAGCTAACACCACATCAAGCAATCCGCCCTGACCATTCGCCCAGACTTTTGGTACGCCGGTTAGCGGGTCGGAAAGCCCTTTATCAGGCTGCCAGAGTCGAAGCTGTCCACCTTTGAGCGTAATGAGCATACCGCGGTTATCGGGTAAAAAAGCCAGTGACCATGGGTGATCGAGTTTGGTTTGCAGCACTTCCACTTTTACCGCGACGGCATAAGAGGAAAATAGCGCAAGTGGGATAGCACAGAGAAAGAGTCGACGCATAACACCTCCTTAATGGCTCTGCATAAAGCGTAGCCAGCAAGGGGAATCACCCCGTCATATTTACATAATCTTAACGAAAAGGGGGAGCGCCCTCCCCCTGATTCAGACGTGTTCCAGCGTTGGGTAAGATTGCAAACTCTGGATACTCAGCGTCAGCGTTGTCAGGCAGTTTTCCAGTTTCTCTGCGTTAACGGCGATAAACGTTGGACAATCATGGTGTCCACTCATAAGACAAACAGCGGCGGCGGCTAACGCCCCTTCAGCACGATGAAGGGCATTCCACTCTTCCTGATCAAGATGCATACCGTGAAGCTGTGATTGTTCGTGCAATTCGCGATTCAGTGCAAAAAAATTATCACGCAGACGATCGCTCTCGCTGACTGACATGTAGCCTTTCGCTTTTCTCAACAGCAGATAAGCGGCAAGTTCGATACGGGCGTTTATCAATTTGTTGAGAAGATCGGTTCTCAGTCTGTCAACAACCATACTTTGTTCCTCCTCTTTCCAACTATGGTGCAACTTAATAGTATGGTTGTTTTTTGAACAAAGTCGTGTCCAGGATCAATCCATCACTTAAAATTAACATAATTTACAAATAATCTTTAATTCCGCGCCCGGCAGGCCGCTGATGGTATGAGATTGCGATACAATTTTTGTTCAGAACTCTGTAGAATCCCTGCCCTGAACATTCCAATAACTGAACACTTTTTACGCTATGAGCAATGTAACCCACCAGCCGAAAATCGGCTTTGTCTCCCTCGGCTGCCCGAAAAATCAATAAATATATTGTGTTATTTTTTATGCTATCCATTTAACTTATTGATAATCAACTAACACAGATTCGCAAGTTACCTTAGTACCGTTCCATTGGTCACGGTAGATTGATGTATCTATCCCCACACCAGGATGTAAGATTAGCCCCGTATCCTTTTCAAATTTGATGTACTTAGCAGACTGTATCGAGCGGTCATAGTATGTATGGCCTGAGTACTTAAACCCCGCACTACCCTGTGGAACAATCCATACCCCATAGCTGGAATACTCCCTTGCCCTATCAATTATCTTGTACTCAAATTCACTACCCGTATAACGGCCTGTATACGCCCCTGACGTGTTTATCTTGCCGAATGGGGGATTACCATAAGCAACACGGTAGAAACGGTCTGGTGTGTATTGTAGTGCATCACCAGTGATCCATTCGGCTTGTGGTAGTACACGTTTACCAATAAGTACGTATTCAGGATTCAGTTCAACACATGTGATGTGTGAAGGTTTATTACGTATGAATTGATAGTAGCTAAGTCGCCCGATACCGGCACATAGTTCAATGCAGTCATCACTACAGCCAGCGTCTAGCATAAAGTCCCATGCTAGCATTTCGGGCGTGAAGAAAGCACCAGTAGCCCCGATACCATCACCCCTGTAGTTATTAAAAATAAACTCTTTATCATCTTCTGTTAGTTGCCTATCTGAATGTACTAACTCCATAACTTTTAAACGTAGTTGTGATTCCTTTTTAGTTACTCTTGCCATAAAATACCCTTGTACAAATTATGTATAGGTATTTATGAAAATGTCAGTGGAAAAACTTATTAAAAAAAGCAAGATTAAAAGATATATAGCTAAAATTCGATTCTCACATGTAATGTGTTTGTGTACTGGGGCATTAATCCCAATCTACAGTGATGTACTTTTTTTGAATGGATTTGATAGTAGCACCGTCTCTGCTATTATGGATACAGTAGTTGCAGGTTCTGTAATCTATGCTGCCTGGAGCGTTCGAAACTGGTTTAAAGATAGAGTTAAGAATAAAGGCTTTGAACATGCTCAATTAATATTAATGGATATACATTTAATTACTAAACTCCTATTCGAATTGCAATCAGATTATAAGTATTTTGCATTAAATTATATGAATGGTACTGAATTAACCAAAGTAGAAAAAAATGAACTCATATTAGAACGTGAAGAAATATTAGTTCAATGTTCTAAGATTAGAAAAAAGTCAGTAGAATTGCTAGTTTCAATTTATGGTTTAGGATCATGGGATATGAAGTTGCATTATGAGAATGATTATATTACATATCTAAGTGCAATCGAGGATGCAAGAGAGAAAATAGAAGATAAGATAAGAAATATTGACATCGATACCCATACAAGCCACATAGCCAGAAATAGATCAATGAATAACTTCAAAAAAGAGTTTGAAGAATTAATAAAAAAATGCTCGATTATGAACAGAACTTTAAATAAACGATTTGCAAGCGTATTCTCTTATTCCCCTCCAATCGAATAGCAATAAACCATTCTTAAAAAACCTTTAGAAATTAATCCAGCAGAATTTTTTCACTAAACCACTGGAAGAATCAAGTACTGATACAATAATCCAGAAATCACGCTAATGGTAAAATTCCTGTAACATCAATACCCCTTATAACCTCTTTATCAACATATGTTATCTATTCACCAGAACGCACTAACTTCATCGACCTATTATGATTAGTAGATTTCTTTTTATCTACTTTTGGCATAAAATACCCTTATACAATATATGCACAGGTAGTTAGGGAATTATTAATGAAAACCATCAAACTATTAGCAGTAGTTATAGTCATTACATTATTATCTATAGCCGCTAATATTGCATTGATTTATCTATGCCCAGATACTGAATATTCACTTTGGGTTAGTACACAATCTTTGATCTTGACATTCATTGCGGCTACTTATTGCGTGAAAACAAAGATAAACCATTTTCTAGAAAGGGAAATCGATCTTATTGGTGTGTTTAGTGTTGCTGTAGCTATCAGTGCATCCATAACATCATTTTATGTAAATGATAAGTTTAAATTCCCCGATACATTAATATATTCCTTAGTAATTATTTTAGGAATAGCATTCATCATTTGGGATTATAAAAAATTTAAAAACAAAACAACACGGTACTTGCCAAATATAAAAAGCACCTCAACATTTAGAGAGACAAATAGCCAAATAATCATAACCACAAAAATAGATAAAGCCCCATAAGGGGCTTCATTTAGATTTTAACATTCCTTTAATTTCAGAAATATCACTTTTAATTTTTGAAAGTTCTCGTACTAAATCGTACAATTCATCAATATCAGATTCGTTGTTTTCTGTTTTAGTTTCTAATACTAAAAGTTTACTTTCAATATCACTTATACGCCTTTCAGCTTCTAATATCTCCTGTTTTCGTCTATAAAGCAGATGCCCAATAAATGTAAAGAATCCAATGATAAGACCCCCTATTGCAATGTAGTCCATTACTTATTTCCTTATTTTTAGTATGAATCATAAACGTCTGTGTTTATGTAATAACTGCTAGTACGTTAGTTGGATTGGTAACGGCATTCATCATAACTCCATTACGCTGTACTTAAATACCATATACCATTACATACCTCCTACCATCAATTGCAACAATGCAAATATCTCACCCAATGGAAGGGAGAATAAAACAATTCCAAATACATCAAGTAAAGGTACAAGGATATAATTCCACGCAATGATTGCTCCCAAAACATAAAACAAGAAATTACGACCACTAAAGCCTTTTTTGATTTCTTCTCTGTTTGTCTCGTTAGTTTCCTGAGTAGTAACTACAGTTTTATCAATTTCTTTCTCTTGTTTTTTCTGGAAAAAAGATAGACCAGATTTTATTAATTCTATAATTACACTAATCATTCCATGATTCCTACACAATATGCATGTACTCTTAGACCTTTAACGAACAATTCACCATACCCTAAAACTATCACATCAAAACCCATACCGCGTAATTCCCAACGTAAAGTACTACCAACTTTAATTGGTTTCTTCTTGTCGTAAATTACATTCATATGTTGAGATGAAGTATACCCACTACTTTTAAGTTCTTTCTTTACTTTCTTATTCAGAAAATATTATAAATGGGCTTACTATTTGCCATTGGTGTAAACCCATCAAGTGTTATGTATGGTGTATCATCATTAAAATGTTGTTCAAAGTCCATGCCTAGCCTCTTTTTAATTTAAAGTGTCCTTGTATGCCGCTTATAATCGCAATAGCCCCCCCTGTTCTGCCTCATTATAAAAGTCATATACGAGCTTATGTTTTTTACTTTCGCGTACACCAATTATCCTCTTTGTTTTATATTTAGTGTTTTTTTAGTAATATCAATTAAGTACTTCTTACCATTCTGCACTACCGCCTTATATTTACCCTTTGCTAAACCACTTTTTAATTGTGAAATGTTCCCCAGTTTAGTCATCTTTGCCGCACTGGTAGGTACAAATTTATTAATATATGAAGATTTTACAATTACATCATATAAGTACTTGGCCTGAATATCCTTAATCATGATAGTACAGGTAACACTAGTACCAATCTTTGCATAAAAGAATAGTACCGCACTATTAGTAAATGGAACTGGACCCTTATCTATTGCCGCCGACATATCGGCCTGTATTTGTCTTGATAATGTACGGGTAATTGGTTTCATTTAATTATTCCTTGCATAATTATTCACTTCGCTTCGGGCATGCATTTATTTTGCATATGTGTTCAAATCAATGCGTGGGCGAAACCTCACCCTTTAGGGGCTACGGGGGGGTACCTTTTATAGATCCATACAAAACAATAAGATATTTGTTTTTCTATTTAGTGGTATAGGTGACGGCCTCACTCCCCCACGCACTGTTTATGCACTTTATTGCATAAATGATAGTGCTATCACACTGAGGCGATAAGGTATTTTGTACCCGTCCACGGTTTGGTGGTTTATTATTTCGTCACGTAATTCTATTAATCTTTTAATATGTTTATGTTCACTACCCTTATATGAATCAATAGTATTAATTGGGTAGTTATACTTACCAATGCTATATCGTGAATAGTTTAATGAATGTATTTATACTTGAGCGTTAGTGAATGGTTATCAATGAATAGCCCGTAACCGTCCTGTGTGATGATATGAGCGGTTATTAGATTATCTTTACGTGATATAGGTATCGTAGCTTGTGGACGTTTCTATGGCCTTGTGTGTGCCATTGGGAAAGTGTAGGAAGGTGGTTAACATAGCGTGTACTCCTATGCTGTATAGGAGTATTTAGAAATAAAAAACCCACAAATTTGTGGGTTTAAAAAATAATTTAGTTAATGGCTTTTATTTCCCAACGACCGCCAGGCTTGGTGATTTCATACCGATATTGATCATCGCAATAAATATCGATTCTACCAGAAAAGTTAGCATTACTAAATGTCGTAACTTTATCACACTTATAACCTCTAGACTGAATTAATGATTGTGCAAAATCCTTTGCGTCTTGTGCTTCTTGTGCAGTCATTTTAACTGTCTGCTCCTGCGGTTCAGATTTAGTTGTTGTTTTTTTCTCATCTTTGAAATGAAAATATGATGCAACTAAGACAATACCCCAGATTATTTTTGTACTGGTTTTCATATCAAAACATCCTTTATCGCATAATTAAGCATATTGATTGAACAGAAAGTAAATTGAGACCATTTATACTGAATTTTTCAAGATTTAACTTCGGTACAGTTGGTTATTAGATATCTTATTTTATTTTTAATATCCTGTATTGCATAATGGTTTCCAGTATCAGGATTTGCACGAGTGTAAACATAATCACCAATGGTAATACGATGAACTATCCTTCTAACATTATTAATGTCAGTAATTACATGAACTTCAAGAGGCGGAGTTTCCTGATTAATATGTAAAACTTTAATTGCAAAATGATCAGGATAGTCCATTACTGTTGCTTCACCCGTAAGTACTGATTTGACATCAACTGTACCTATAACGCCTTCAGTTATTCCTACGTCACACTTAAGTACAGTAACTGCATGTACAGAGGTCGATAATATTACTGATAATAAAATTAATAACCTTTTCATTCAGTATCTTACCCATATAATGATTGATGCCATTAATAAAAACTGCATTTATCAAAGCTCTTCACATTTTATATCGTTATACATATTTCCTTCTCTATCCTGGTATATATTGCCATAATAATAGCCATCATCATGTTTACTATTAGCTATTATAATTTCTCTATAGTAATCGTTATCTTTGGGAGATGTTATATAGTGATATGCTAACATAGCTTGATCATAGTATCGCGTTACAAAAATGCCGCTCTCTGTGCTTATGGCATAATTTTTAATATCCCAACATTTGAAGTTAGGTATGGATGCATAAGTTACAGTTGGCAGTAAAACTAGCCATATCAATATCTTCAGAACCGCCTTTCTCTACTGATCATATATTTTTATAACTCATAATTTCAATTTATTATGGCCTTTTACAACCACCATACTCATCATAGCTATTAGAATCATTTCGTGCATCTGTATAGTGATGATAGAGCGTTTTATTTTCATTAAAACTGAATGCCACTAATTCATTATTATTACCTATGAAGTAAGCATAACTCCATTCATCCTCACCAAGCCTAGCATTTCTAAGTAGTAATTTTCGCCCATCATATATAATAAATTTACCCTCACTATCAATAGATACGGAATGAGTTTTGGAAAAATCTGTATTTGAACACGTAAATGATTTTATTTTATCTTTTTTTGTACACCCTATCAGAGATAGAGATATTGCTAATATTACAAAATATGTAATTTTCATAAATCATTTCCCATTAATTTTTCTAATTTTTGCTCTTAACTGATCTAATGTGAGTACATCCTGACCGATATGAAGCATAGCATGACAATTTGCACATACCGGTATAAGATCCTTAATTGGATCAACCTTATGTTTTTTCTTCTCAACTGAAATAGGCTTGATATGATGAACATGTATAAATTCTTTACCTAGATCGCCGTATGTTTTTTCAAAATTAAATTTACATACTTTGCAACTGTAACCATGAAAATCAAGACATTCCTTGCGAGCTTTAGGGTTTCTCTCATAATAAGTGCTCCATTTTGTTTTTCTATCACCTTCGTAATAGTGTTCTTCTACTTCAGGGGTATAATTATAGTTTTCTTGTTCAGTGGCATACCATGCGTTACCTTCTCTTGACAAATATTTCAATTCAATTATAGGTACGAATGATTCAATTTTTGCTGCTTTCTTTTCATTAATATCCTCTTTTCGTTTTTGACTAAATGTGTAGAGTTGATATCCTTCATATATAACTTTATTCAGATGTTCACGTGCCTGAATATAACCTAACTTTTTACTACCATTTACATTTTCATTCCAATCATCGGATAAGATCATAACTTTAGTTGCATCTGCTGATCTAAGATCCTCCCATGCTCCAAAAATAATCCTCTTGTTGGTCTCATCAATAAATGACCAACTCCACATATCATTTTTACATGTAGCACCCAGAGAACGTAGAAACTCAGTTCGAGACATAGTGTATCCTTGATTTTTTTATGGTCTTAACTTCTTCACACTATCGATTGTTGGAAGTTTCTATCGTTCGTACAGCTAACAAACCTACCCTAAATAGATAGAAACCTCCAACAATCGATAGTGTATGTAGGTTCCTTTTGATGGTAAAGTACTATTACTGTGTTGTATGCGTTCACACAACACATTTACATGGGGTTCTATGTTTATTTTTATCATCTATAGTTTCAGTTTAAATATTTACTAGTGCATTAATTTACCTTGGAAACTATTTGTTTTAGATATTAAACTCAAATTGAACAATGTATCGAAATACTCTACATTCGTAGTTAATTAATTTTTGAGATTATAAAATGAAATTTATCTCTGAAAGAAATGAACATGTAAGAATAGACAATGGATATTGTGTAATATGTGGGAATTTTAGCAAACTAAAAAAAGATCATGTACCGCCACAATGTGCATCCAAACCTTCACCAATGTTGCAAAAGACGATTTTTGAGTATTTCTCTAATGCTCATGTGCCACCAATTAAAGCTAAAAATGGTACAACTTTTCGTACTATTTGTCATGATTGCAATTCTCAGCTTCTTGGTTCAATGGATGCAGAAATAGGTCGTGTTACATCGGAGTTTATCAAAAAATTAAATGATTACTTCGTTGGGAAATTTTTCTATCATAATTATATTTCATTTGAATTTGATGCTTATAAATTCCTAAGAGCAATGATTGGACACCTTCTTGCTGCAACATCTGTAAAAGATTGTATGCTTCCAATTGTTGATAGTCCTTTTTATACGCCATTAAGAAGCTTTGTATTAGGTAAAAACCTAGATATTGATACAACTCATAACATTTATTACTGGTTTTATCCATTCAAAAGGCAAATAACAGCTCAGTCAGTTGGCTTTTTCAATGATGGTCATTTTTGTATTTGCTCATGTTTACATTTTTTTCCGATCTCTTTTATGGTCACATTAAAAGAGCAAGGAACATATCCTGTTCATGCGACGGAAATGAAGTTATCAGATAATTATCTTCATTTCAATATGACGACAGCAAATATTGATTATGCTTCTTTTCCTTTCGTTTCGTTAAAGGGTAATCAAATGTCAATGCTCAGTTCTGGTCACACATGTGTAAGTTACACTAAATGATTATTCTCTATAATCCGTTCTCATGGAAAAAATTATGAAAAATGAATGTAAAATTCAGAATTTTAATTTTTTGTTACTTACTATAGTAGCAGTGCTATTAATTATTGCTATTTTTGTAGGTGTTGAAATATTATTTCATAGCTCTAAAGGATATGAATGGGTAACTTTAGTAGGAGCATGGTGTAGTGCTTTGGAACATTAGGTACTCTATGGGTTGCCTACCTAGCATATCTAAAAGCACCTGCATGGTTATCACAAAAACATTATGATGTTGTTTATAGTGTTATTGAAAAAGCAATTTATCAAGATCTTATTAAGATACGTTCTGCTAGCTTAATTTTAAAAAATCATTTAGTAACTTCAGCAAAAATGTACCGAAATTATTTAAACAAAGGGAGCCAACTACAAGAATCACATGATGAGTTTATGAATAAGACTGACACTCTCGTTTCTGACTTATACATCATCTCTTACTCTGTCATTAATGCTTTGAAATCTATTGATAGAACTAATTACGGCATAAGTGATTATACAAAAGAAATAATAAATGCACTTCAGTCGTACACTAAGAAATATAATAATTTAAGTGTTGAATTATATATTGCAAGTTCTTCTATTCCCTCATTAACACATGCAGATGAAAGTGTGGAAGACAGCGAATGTAAAGAGCTTCATGCAATGATGATGAATGCTATTTCATTTCATGAAAAACTCTCAACATTTATCAATGACATTTATGACAATAATTACTCAGTTGATAGATTCATATTTCTGAAGAGAGAATGACTCAATTGCCCCGTTGTTCTTTAACGCTCATATGACACGAACATTTAAAGAAAAGCATCTACCACACAACACATAGAAACAATGCCCCATCGGGTACATTTACTGCTAAGCACTTCGCAACATACCATGTAGAAAAAACAAAGCCCCTTTAGAGGGGCTTTTTTGTTTTCTTCGGTTTAGGGTTTAGTACAGTGTCCAGTAGTTCTACGGTCATTTCCTGATTGTTACTATAGAATGCGTCCAGTAGCAGTCCTGCAATCTTCTTTTGATGGGTTAGGGGATCTACCAGTGAGTTCTGAAATAGTTCTTCTTCGGTCATATGGTGCTGTGTGATCTCTTCACCTGCCCCGTAAATCTTGCCGTAGGCGTTACGTGTGGCGTTCTGGTGACGGGCAATACGTACCCATGAGTTACCAGTTATTAGCCTCCCATAGTGCGTAGTATCGCCTTGTAGGTGGGCTTGTTGTTCTAGTCCATCCACTTCATATTGTACTTTGAAATTTTGTTTATTGTTGTTGATTACTGTGTATTTCATTTATAACCCTTTATAAAAATTAGATGTTGCTCTTATTGAATATTTATTATTGAGGTGTGCGGTTGTAGGTCTTTCCCCCTTAGTACTCTTATAGTCGCGTATATAGTCCTGTATGACTTCCTTTAGTGCCTCCCCTACTGGCGGTGTATCACTAAGTGGGGATTTCTTCGGTTTGTTATAAAGTCCGTTTGGCTTCATTCCACGTGCTTTATTGGCTTTTCGTATTTGTTCCCATGTACTCATAGTAATTCCTCTAGTTGTGCCTTTCGGCGGTTTCTTTGTGACCGTTCCCACTTCGCGGGGCTGCGTGTCCACTTCAAGAGACTTTGAATAATCTATTGAGTAGTAATTCTTGGTAGTTGGTACTTCCAATCAATTATTTGTTAGTACTTTTATTGTCTGAGCGAAAGCGAGTAGGAACGGGCGTTCTTTCGAGTACTCACGAGAAAAACGCAAGTTACGATCTTATGTTTAGTTTTTATAGAGACTGACGAGCAAAGCGATGTGTAGTGGTCAACTAAAACTGGCCACGGCTTTAGAGTTTTTCCAGTATCGGTTTTCCGATTCGTTTGGGGGCAACCCACCGTTATAGTCATGCGGCCTTAGCGAGCTGTAATACCCGACGATATAGTCTGTGATCGCATGAGCAGCATCGCTAAAGTTTATATAACCTGTCACTGGCACCCACTCGTTTTTCAGACTACGGAAGAAGCGTTCCATCGGGCTGTTGTCCCAACAGTTTCCACGTCGGCTCATACTCTGCCTGATCTGGCAACGCCACAGTAACTGCCGGAACTGCCTGCTTGTATAGTGGCTACCCTGGTCACTGTGGAACATCACTCCGGCTGGTTTACCGCGAGCTTCCCACGCCATTTCCAGCGCTCTGATGGTCAGCTTGCTATCCGGCGAGAATGACATTGCCCAGCCCACTGGTTTCCTTGCGAACAGATCGAGAACAACTGCAAGGTAAGCCCAACGCTTGCCTGTCCAGATGTACGTCACATCGCCGCACCACACCTGGTTAGGTTCTGTCACTGCGAACTGTCGCTCAAGGCGATTCGGGATAGCGATGTGTTCATGACCAACACGTTTATACCGGTGGGTAGGCTGCTGACAACTCACCAGCCCCAGTTCTTTCATGAGCCTGCCAGCAAGCCAGCGTCCCATTCTGAAGCCTCTCAGGGTTGCCATAATGGCGATACTTCTTGCGCCAGCAGAGCCATGGCTGATGTTATGCAGCTCCCGAACCT
>OIWP01000377.1_pt1 | contig 67076 bp, 64 predicted proteins | sample 1587661 | NCBI WGS metagenome assembly OIWP01 (sample SAMEA3888899, study PRJEB22519) | human gut metagenome | biome: human gut; feature: human-associated habitat; material: faeces | place: Denmark | collected 2010 | reverse complement strand
ACAGAAAACTAAATAGTATTAATTGATTAATCATTCCAAAATATTCAGCGGTATGGCTGCTGAATATGGCAGAGTGATTTTTTTCTTATGTCAAAAAATATGAACAAGTGTAAAAAAAATATAACAAAATAATAATTTCACAATGCTAAAATGAAGGTGAAAGAAGAGGGAATCATATGAAAAAATTATTAAGGTGTGTTTTAGCTTTGTGTATGATTGCAACAATTGCTGGCTGCAGTAATAAGCCGGCGGATACCAATATCAGCGATGGTGTCTATACAGAAAGTGCGAAGGGGAATAATGGAGATGTTAAGGTTGAGGTAGAGGTTAAGGATGCGAAAGTAATTCGGGTAGAGGTTGTTGAGCATATGGAAACCGCGGGGATTGCTGATGTGCCGATTCAAAGCATTCCGGCGGCGATTGTTGAGCATCAAAGCTTGAAGATAGATACCATTGCCGGCGCTACTAATACAAGCAAGGCGATTTTGGAAGCTGCTGAGCTGGGACTTATGGCGGCAGGCTTTGATGTTGAAGCAATGAAAAATAAGGAAGTAATTGAAGCGGTAAAATCTGAGGCCGAGGATGTCATTTGTGATACCGTAGTTATTGGCGCCGGCGGTGCTGGTATGACTACTGCCATTGAACTTAAAAAAGGCGGTCAGAATGTGATTCTTGTTGAGAAGCAAGCTATGAATGGCGGTGCTACAAGTCTTGCGGCCACTTACTTTGTAGCTGTCAATACCGAATATCAAAAGCAGGCTGGATTGGGCTTAAGCATTGATGAATACATTGCTGACCAAGTAAGTAAAAATCCAGATATGAATGCTGATAATTGGAAAACGCTGCTTGAACGCTCTGAGGAAAGTGTTGAATGGCTGAATAGTCTGGGAACTAAAATCAACCGTCCGCTCTCAACTTATCAGGTGGCAACTGAGGACGGCAGTTCTCTTGGCGTTGCTATCGTTAAGGCACTGAATGCTGAAATTGAACGCTTGGATGTAGATATGCGTCTGTCAACAAAAGCTGTTGAATTGGTCACTGAGAATGATCAGGTAAAGGGTGTTAAGGTTGAAAGTCAAAATGAGACTTATACAATTTATGCTGACAACATTGTTATTGCGACCGGCGGTTTTGCATCAGGTAAAGAAGCGTTGCTGGAATATGCGCCTGAATGGGCAGATTTACCATCTACATCTGCTGCTGGTTCAACAGGCGATGGCTTTGAATTGGTAAAAGCAGTAGATGCTAATTTGGCTTTTATGGATGTTGTACGTCTGAATCCGTCCGTTCATAGTGAGAATGGTGTGAATTCAAGTCTGAGTGCGGCACGGGCAGAAGGCGGCATCATGGTAAATTTAGAAGGCAAACGTTTCTGTAATGATTATTATCCGGATTATACAACACTTTCTAAATGGATGATGGAACAGGAAGGCGATCATGTATATATTCTGATCGATCAAAGTGCTATGGATAAGTCAAAACGGCTTCAGGGCTTTAAAGATCAGGGCTATTTTATAGAAGCTGATACAATTGAAGAGCTTGCTGAAAAAATGGGTGTTCCTGCTGATAATCTAACCGCAACGATTGAGAAATACCAGTTGGCTGTAAAGACAGGTGTCGACGAGGAATTTGGCCGTTCAGCTAATCTTACGATTGATTTTACGCAAGCCCCTTATTATGCGGTTTCAACAAAACCGGGCTTACAAGTTACTTTGGGCGGTATTGAGGTGGATTCATCCATGCATGTGGTAACCAAAGCAGGTCATGCGATTAATAATCTTTATGCCGTTGGTGAATGCGCGCATGATGGATTATTTGGCGGTGCGCCTACTAATGAAAATATTACTTTTGGCAAGCTAGTTGCCGAAGATATTTTAAATAAATAAAGCTGAGGCAGTCTGGATAATTTAGACTGCCTGCTTTATAATAAAAAAGAGGTACTTATGAATAATTTCAAGCAGCAGCAAATTGAAACATGCAAACGATACATTATAAATGAAAGTCTTTTTGGTCAGCAATATGATCAGCTTTTAGAAATGATGCAGGAAATGAATGTTGAGCTGAAAATAGATTTTAATAACTGCTATTTGATTCTTGCCGGTATTGAAAAGCGTTTTTATAATAGTAAATTAAACTTAAACCGTGAAAATTATCTGGATATTTTTGCCGCTGTTAAATACTTGCTGGTATCCCTTGAACAGACTTATGAATTTAAAAAGGAAATGAGTGCGGTCAATTATGACTCATCAAAATTAATTGCGGTCATGATTACACCTAAAACAAGCAAGGAATTGCCAATACCCATCATTGCTGATCAGATTCAAAAAAAGCTGCAGCAGCAATTCATTGAAGCAAGGCAGGTTAAGCATCCATATTTAAGCAGCATAACGCTGTATTCAGAACCAATTGTTTCATATGCGCACTTTCAGTCAGCATTTAAACAGTTAAGGAATAGCCATCGGCTGGCTTTTTATAAAATGCGTCCGTGTTCGATGCAGGCGTCAATGTTTATCAAAGACCGTCAGAATGTGAAATTGATTGATTTGATACCGATGGTTCAGAAGCTGCAGCAAAATCTGCTTGACGGTAAACTTGAAAATATGCGATTCATCGTACATGAAATAATGCTGTCACTGAAAAGAAGCATGGATGTTATCCTGACATATGATATCATTTCTGAACTTAAGAAAATGCTGCTGATTTTGAATTTGCAGTTTCGTCTCGATTTTGAAGAACGGATCAATGAGGTGCTGCGGTTAGAACAATACTGCGCTATTGAAGAATTTGAGGCATCGCTGTTTAATCTGCTGCTTACCTTCTGCCAATTTAAAACAGAACATAAAGCCGCTATCAGCCCGCTGATTATTAACACTATTCAATATGTTAACCGTCATTATCAGGAGAGTATCAGTCTATATGAGATTGCTGATGCAATGAATGTCTCCGCTTCTTACTTAAGCCGTGTCTTTAATGCGGAAATGGGCGTCAGTCTGCCATATTTCATTAATGAGCTTAGGATTCGCAAGGCAAAGCATTTATTGTGTGAGACAAATTTAAAAATTGGTGAGATTGCTCTGCAGTGCGGTATGCAGAACGTTCAATATTTCTGTATGAAATTCAAACAGCTGACCGCCATGCGGCCGCAGGAATATCGTCAGATTAATCAAAAATAATAAAAAAATATCTTACGAGACAAATTTATTTGTGTTATACTGACACACATGAAGACTACGACTGCAGCTTATATGCGAGGGTCAATCGCGTGGCAAGCTAAAGCTGTGGTCTTTTTATTATGTGAAAATGGAGGTTTTTATGAAAAATAGTATGAATCATTATTTGGCAGAGGAATCAGTTGTTAAGCTGATGCTGAAGTTTTCTATACCCTGTACAATGTCCTTGTTAGTATCCGCTCTATACAATATCGTGGATCAAATTTTTATCGGTCAAGGCATCGGTTATCTGGGCAATGGTGCTACTAATGTCGTATTCCCGGTAACAATAATAGCCTTATCTATTGCATTGCTCATTGGTGATGGCTGTGCAGCCTATCTGAGTATTTGTCAAGGGAGTAAGGATGAGGAGAATGCACATCGCAGTGTAGGAAATGCGGTTGTGTTTACTTTGATTGTTTCAATCGTTCTTACCGCATTATTAATTATTTTCAAGAATCATATTTTAATGAGCTTTGGCGCAACAGCAAATACTCTTGCTTATGCATCAGAATATTACAGCTATATTGTTATCGGTATTCCTTGCTTTATGTTTGCTAATATGATGAATTCAATCATTCGTGCTGACGGCAGTCCGCAATTTGCAATGTTATCAACTTTGGCTGGCTGCATCATTAATGTCATTCTTGATCCAATCGCCATCTTTGTTTTTGGCTGGGGTATGATGGGAGCCGCATTAGCTACTATCCTTGGGCAATTTGTTTCCGCAATTTTAGCCTTGTATTACCTAAAGCACACTAAATCAATTCAGTTACACAAGGGCAGCTTTATGCTTCGCACAAAATTACTGAAAAGAATTCTGCCATTGGGTATCAGCAGCTTTTTGACACAGATTTCAATTGTAGTGATTATGGGTGTCATGAATAATGTATTGGTAACTTATGGCGCACAATCAAAATATGGCGCTGATATTCCATTAACGGTAGTGGGTATTGTCATGAAAGTATTCCAGATCGTTATTTCCTTTGTGGTTGGTATTGCGGCAGGTTCACAGCCAATTGTTGGTTATAACTATGGCGCCAAGGAAATGAAACGCGTCAAACAGATATTTAAAACGATGATTCTTGCGGAAATCACCGTCGGAATTATCGCGACAATTTGTTTTGAGTGCTTCCCCTTACAGATTATTCACATCTTCGGCAGTGAAAATGAATTATACAATGAATTTGCGGTTATGGCCTTTAGGTGCTATCTAGGAACGATTCTTTTATGCTGTATCCAAAAAGCGACCAGCATCTTCCTGCAATCATTAGGTAAACCGATGTTATCAATGGGCTTATCCTTACTGCGTGACTTTGTTTTAAGTGTACCGTTGGTATTGGTTTTACCGATATTCTTTGGGGTTGAGGGCGTCTTGGTTTCGGCTCCAATTGCCGATGTAATATCATTTATCGTGGTCATCTTCATAAGTACGTATATTTTAAGGCATTTGGATAAGGAGCATGAGACTTCACACATTGAACTTCATGAATTGAAAATCCAGGGGGCTTGATTGAACAAGGGCAGAAGCTGCCCTTTTTTCTTGCCTTTAATTGCAGTTTATTGGTAAATACGTTAAAATGGTTGCAGGTGATGTTATGCAGCAGTATTTTGTACAAGGTAAATTAAATATCGATGAACGGTTTGTTTTTAATAAGGAACAGGCGCATCATATAAAGAATGTATTGCGGATGAAACAAGGCAGTCAGGTGCGGGTGGTGGATACGTGTGAACAGCCCTATTTGACAGCCATTGAATTCGCCGATGATCAAGTGGCCGGCTTGGTGCTTGAGGCGCTCCCTTTAAATGCTTCAAGGGTTAAAACAACGCTTATTATGGGATTGATTAAGGGGGATAAATGGGATTATCTGCTGCAGAAAGCATGTGAATGCGGTGCCTATGAGATTCAGCCGATGATCAGCAGCCGCTGTGTCGTGAAAGCCAAAGAAGAGAAGGCGGATAAAAAGCTGATGCGCTGGAATAAGATTGCATTAGAGGCTTGTGAACAATGCAAGCGGGCTCATCAGACACCGGTGCTGGCTAGTGCTGATTTTGATCAGGTACTGGGCGTGCAGGCCGACTTAAAGCTGATAGCCTATGAGGATGCGGATTTAAAGGCCTGCAATCTGGCGGCGGTGTTTAAGGAACACCCGGATATTTCATCCATTGCAGTAATGATTGGGCCGGAAGGCGGTTTTAGCTTGGAAGAAGTGGCCAAGGCTGAGGCTTTTGGTTTTGTGCGGGTAAGCTTAGGCACAGCGATTTTCCGTGCTGAGACAGCCGCGTTATTTGCCTTAAACGCCATCAGCTATCATTATGATCTGTCAGGTGAAGTAAAATGAAACAATTGATTAAATTATGTGAAAAGGATCAGCGTGAACCGCTGTTTAAAACTCAGGACTGCCGAGAACAGCTGCCGCTTATTCAATCACAGTTTAAAGCGGACAAATTAAATCTGCCCATCAAGAGTGATCTTGAATTCTTTTATGCGCAATTCCTGTATCGCTGTATTTTAAGCAAACAGGCGTTTGAAACTGTTTTTTTTAAAGCCTGTTACGAAATGAATGATTATTGGTCAAGCTTAAATTATTTAGAGAAGAAAAGACTGATTAATATTGAAATCGATGCGCTGAAGGCAGCCTTGCCGTATGTGATGCGCAATCATAAGCAGGTATTCATACCGATGTTTGATGAGCGGATGAATGATATTTACCGTGATGAGATGGTTCTTTTTGAATTAAAACAGTATGCGCAGCTGCGTTATGAGTATGCTTCTTTAATCACTCAGAAAAGCTTAAGCACGGATGTAATCGCTGCCGGTTTTACTGAGCTTGAACTGATTGGCGAGGCAGAAGAGCAATGTTTCTGTTTTTGTAAACTCAATCATCGGCTATATGTTCTTTCAAATGGGCAGGCATTGTATTCATTGTCTTTATCTCAATGTGCTGAGCCTTCAGAGCTTGCCGAGCTTTTGCCTTATCTGATACAGGCTGATGAGCGTGGGGCACTGCAGCTGATTCTCAGCCGGCAATGGCTTTCGGAAAAGGCCTTGCGCAAGGGTGAGAAGCTGTTAAGTAAATGGCAAAGATGATTGTATTTAAGATGAAATAGTGTATAATAAGTTAGTTTGAGGTGATTAAAATGACTACATTTGCTATGAGTACACTCGGCTGCAAAGTCAATACATACGAATCCCAGGCTTATGTTCAGGGGCTTTTAGAGCTGGGATATACAGAAGTGGATTTTAAAGAAAAAGCGGATATCTACATTATTAATACATGTGCGGTTACCAATACGGCAGGCAGTAAGAGCCGTCAGAAAATTCATCAGGCAATCCGTACAAATCCAGAGGCATTTATTGCCGTGGTAGGCTGTTACGTTCAGACCAGCAGCAAAGAAATCGCTGAGATTGAAGGTGTTGATCTCATTTTAGGCAGTGATGGCAAAGCTGGCTTAGCTTTAGAAGTAGATCAAGCCTATAAACAAAAGAAGCGCTTGAATCTGGTTCATGAGATTGACAATGTTAAGGTGTTTGAGGCGCTGCCAATTCATCGCTTTACGGATCATACGCGGGCTTTTCTTAAGATTCAGGATGGCTGCAATCAGTTTTGTTCCTATTGTATCATTCCTTACGCGAGAGGACGGGAGCGTTCATTGCCGATGGATGATGTGATTAAAACAGCTAAGGAGCTGGTAGCTAATCAGCATTATGAAATCGTCTTATCCGGGATTCATACCGGCCGTTATGGTCATGATTTAGGTACTGATTTGACCGCTTTATTGAGACGGCTGTTAAATGAGGTCGAGGGCTTGCAAAGAATTCGTTTATCTTCAATAGAAATCAATGAGCTGAGTGATGAGTTTCTTACTTTAATGCAGCAGGATGAGCGGATTGCCCGGCATTTACATATTCCGATTCAAAGTGCCAGCAATCATGTGTTAAAGGCCATGAATCGTCCTTATACGATTGAAGCATTTATCGAGCGAATCGATGAGATCCGCACGTTATTGCCTGATTGTTCAATATCTACCGATATAATTGTTGGCTTTCCTGATGAATCAGAAGAAGATTTTAATGAGACGCTGTCAAATCTTGATCGCATTCAGTTCAGCTTTATGCATGTATTTCCATTTTCTAAACGTGATGGTACAAGGGCGGCAGGCATGTCGAATCAAATCAGCGGTTTAGTAAAGAAAGAACGTGCCAAACTATTAAATGTAAAAAGCGGGAATGATTATGCGCTGTACCAGCAAGGCTGGATCGGCAGATCGGTCAGCGTGCTTTTTGAAAAACAGGAGAATCAGCAGGCAATAGGACATGCCAGTCAGTATTTTCCAGTCACTGTCATGTGCGATGCGTCAGTTGTAAATCAATTTCATACGGTAGTCATTACAGGTTATGAAAATGGGATGCTGCAGGGCAAAATCGAGGAGGTAAAAGGATGAAGCTATCAGAGATGTTTGATCACGCACCGGAAATAGAAATCGAAGAACTCAGTTTCGATTCTCGGATCAAGACAAAAAACAGTATCTTTTTCTGTGTTTCAGGAATCAACAGCGATGGCCATGATTTTGTTGATCAGGCGATCGATAACGGTGCTCTCTGCATTGTTCACAGCAAACCGATAGAAAATAAGCGTAAATGCATCGTCTATATCAAGGTTGAAAATGTTTTAGCGACAATGAATCGTCTGGCTAATAAGTTCTATGATTATCCAAGCCGCAAGCTTCAGGTTTACGGCGTAACCGGCACTAACGGTAAGTCAACGATTGCGAAAATCATCCGTGATGTTCACTCTCGGTTTGAGCCATGCGGCTATATGGGGACGATTTCTATTTCTTATGGCGACGTTACTTTACCGCCTTCACTGACAACACCGGATGTCTTGACGATTCATTCAACGCTTAAGGATATGGTGGATCATGGGATGAAGGCAGTGGCCATGGAAGTAAGCAGCCATGGTCTTGAATTAGGCCGGGTGAATACAGTTGATTTTAATACGGTTATCTTTACCAATCTGACCTATGATCATCTTGATTTTCATGGTACTTTTGAGAATTATTTTGAAGCCAAGAAGAAGCTGTTTAAGATGGTAAATAAGAACGGTGTCTGCATATTAAATGCTGATGATGAGTGCTGCCGCGCGTTGATAGAAGTATGTAACGCGCGGGTGGTCACTTATGGCGTACAAAATGATGCGGATTATCGGGCTGATGATATTCGCTTGGGCACTCAACATTCCAGATTCAAGCTGCTGCATCAGGGCCGTGAATATGAAGTGAAAACAAATCTGATCGCTTTATATAATATTTATAATTTGCTGGCGGCAATCGCAGCCATGCATGAAAGCGGCTTGGAGCTTGAAAAAGTATTGGATTGTCTGGATACGCTGGATCAGGTTGACGGCCGTTTAGAACGCATTGATGAAGGTCAGCCATTTAATGTATTCGTTGACTTTGCGCATACGCCTGACGGCTTACAGAAAGTGTTTGAATATGCTAAGCTGATTACTCAGCCGCAGCGTAAGATCATTGCCGTATTTGGCAGCGCCGGCAAGCGTGACCGTCATAAACGCAAAGTTTTCGGTAGTGTTGCCAGTGAATTTTGTGATATGATTATTCTGACAGAGGATGATCCGCGTGATGAAGATCCAAGAGAGATTGCCAATGAAATTAAAGCGGGGATCGTAGATACCAACAATATTTATATTGAAAACCGTTATGACGCTATCAGGCAGGCAATCGAGATGGCCAATGTCGATGATACCGTGCTGATTCTCGGCAAAGGCGATGAAACCTTCATTTACCGCGAAAATGGCCGGGAACCTTATATTGGCGATCATCGGGCGGCACGGGCAATCATCCGCAGATATTACTTGGGCATCGAGGAGGATGGAAAAGATGAATAAGTTAATTGATCATACATTATTGAAGGCTGATTCTACACAGGCACAGATTCAAAAGCTGTGTGAGGAAGCGAGAACCTATGACTTTGCGTCAGTTTGTGTGAATCCGACATGGGTTAAATATTGCGCGGAAGCGCTGAAGGGCAGTGACGTAAAGGTTTGTACGGTCATCGGTTTCCCGTTGGGCGCAGCAACTTCGGCGGTTAAAGCTTACGAGACTAAGGACGCTTTAGCTAACGGCGCGGAAGAATTTGATATGGTCATCAATATCGGCGCTTTAAAAGATCATAACTATGCATTGGTGGAAGAGGATATCCGCAGTGTGGTAGCGGCAGCCGATCATCATTGTGTTAAGGTCATACTTGAAACATGTCTTTTAAGCAAAGAAGAGATTGTCAAGGCTTGTGAATGCTGCGTGAACGCAAAAGCAGCCTTCGTTAAAACTTCTACCGGTTTCTCAACAGCGGGTGCTACGGTGGAGAATGTAAAGCTGATGAAAGAAAGTGTTCACGGGGCTTGTAAAGTAAAGGCTGCCGGCGGTGTAAGATGCTATGAGGATCTTCAGGCAATGGTGGAAGCCGGGGCTGATCGTATCGGTACAAGTGCCGGTGTAAAACTTCTTCAAAAAGAAAATGTAAATTCTTCATATTAAGCTTGCAAAATATCACATAATTATGTATAATGTTAATGCTTGCATCAGAAGGGAGGGTAAGTAATGCCAAAAGTAGTAATAAAAGAAAATGAAGTTCTAGATGATGCTTTACGCAGATTCAAACGTCAAGTATCTAGAAATGGAACCCTTGCTGAAGCTCGCAAAAGAGAGTTTTATGTAAAACCAGGCGTACGTCGTAAGCTTAAATCAGAAGCAGCACGTAAGGCTCGCCGCAGTAAATAACTAAATACTTAGGGACACTTCTTAAACGGGGTGTCTTTTTGATTGATAAGAAAGGGGATTGGATATGGATACATATGAGGAACAAAAACGGAATGAAAAGCATAAAAGGATGACGGAAGCACCCGTTGAGCGTTTGATTCTGGCCATGTCAGTACCAACGATCATCAGTATGCTGGTATCATCTTTTTATAATATGGTTGATTCAGTTTATGTTGGACATCTTGATAATACTGAGTCTTCGGCAGCTGTCGGAATCGCTTTTTCAATCATGGTGCTGATTCAGGCGATCGGCTTTTTCTTTGGTCACGGTTCAGGCAATTATATATCCCGTGAGCTAGGCAGCAAGAAGTATGATGAAGCAGAAAAGATGGCAGCGGTCGGCTTTTTTACGCCGATTGGCTTAGGGGCGGGGATTGCCGCGGCAGGGCTGCTTTTTCTGACACCGCTGGCAAAGCTTTTGGGGGCTACCGGCACCGCTCTGCCTTATACTGTTGATTATCTGAAATATATTTTGATCGGCACACCTTTTATGATGTCATCGCTGGTCTTAAATAATCAGCTGCGGCTGCAGGGGAACGCGCAATTTGCGATGATTGGCATAACCGCCGGTGCAATCTTGAATATCTTTTTAGATCCAATCTTTATTTTTACATTAGGTATGGGTGTGGGCGGTGCTGCGCTGGCAACCATCATCGCCCAGTTTGTCAGCTGGCTGCTCCTGCTTATCGGCAGTATGCAGAAGGGAAATATTCACATACGGTTTAAACATTTTAAGCCGACCTTTGAACGCTATCGTCAAATCACCAAGGGCGGTTTGCCAAGTCTATGCCGGCAAGGCCTCACCAGTGTGGCAGTTATCGCATTAAACTGGGCGGTCAAGGACTATGGTGACAGTGCGATTGCCGCCTTTTCCATCGTATCCAAGATCACAGCGTTTGCCAGCTCAGCGTTAATTGGCTTCGGTCAGGGCTTTCAGCCAGTCTGCGGCTTTAATTATGGTGCCGGTCTTTACCAAAGAGTTAAAGATGCTTTTATTTTCTGCATCAAGGTTTCAACGATCGGCTTGATTATCATATCGATTCTCGGCTATCTGGGGGCGCCGGCATTAGTCGCTTTATTTAGAAGTGAAGATCCGCTGCTGCTTGAAATCGGCGCGCAGACATTGCGTTATCAATGCTTGTCCTTTCCTTTTATGGGTGTCGTGATCTTAACGAATATGCTGCTGCAAAACATTGGCAAAACGCTGCCGGCCAGTCTTTTGGCAATGGCACGTCAAGGCTTGTTTTTTATTCCCGCACTCTTCCTTCTGGTTTCATTATTAGGCTTAAAGGGAGCGGAGTGGGCACAGCCGGCGGCGGATATAGCTTCATTTTTGCTTGCGGTACCGCTGTGTCTGCTTGAAATCAGAGAATTGAATCGGCTTACTCAATAATCACAGCTATAAAAGAACTGTTCTATAATAAGATTCACCTCATAAAATAGAATGAGGTGAGTGAATGATTACATATGATGATCGTCAGTTGATGATTGAGAAATATAAAGCCATTCTCAGAGTCAGAAAGAATGAAATCAAGATTCAGTGCGCACACTATACACTGACTATCCAGGGCAGTGATCTGATGATTTCAGCACTGACGCGGGATGAAATATTGATCGGCGGCACAATTGCCACCGTTGTGTTTAATAATGAATAAATTCGGCTTGGATTACTGGTCCCTGGATTTTAATCTGAATGTTTTCCTGCAGACGGTGAAAACCCATAACTGGACCGTTTATGGGATTCGTCAGCAAAAAGATACGATCACTTTTTATGCTTCAGTATTAAACCGCAATGATCTAATCAAGACATATCCGCACATTATCCATCTGAAAACAACCGGTGTCATCGGTATGCTGCTGCGCACATTCAAGCAGCTTGACCGGCTGATTGCCGCCGGTGCGGCAGCGGCCTTGTGGCTTTTGCTGTCATCGACGGTTTTTAATATTGAAATCTTAGGTGAGGGAACTGTTAACCGTACTCTGATTGCAGATACGCTCGTACAGCTTCAGGCTATGCCGCCCTTTCAGCTAACCGATAAAAATGTACTGAAGCAGCAGCTGAATGAGGAATTAAAGAGATCCTTTACTTGGATTGAGGTTGAACAGAACGGCAGCAAGCTCAAGGTGCGCTTTCTGCCTAAGAAAACCGTTGAAAAAGAAGAACTGACGCGGAATGAATTGATTGCCCAAAAAAATGGTGTAATCGCTTCTTTTGATCTTCAGCATGGTGAAAAATGCGTAAAGATTAATGATGTAGTTAAGAAAGGTGATTTATTGGTCAGCAATATTTTGCTGGACAGTATGAATCTGCCCGAGGAAATCTATGTCAAAGGCAGGGTGTTTGCTTATACGTGGTCGGACTTCAGCGTTGAAATGCCTAATAATTCATTGCCTGAGGGTGTGCAGTTTTTTCAGCTGCTGTTTCAGGCACGGCGGATCATCAGTGAAGAGCTGGGTGAGGATGAGAAGATCGTCAGTGAAAATATTTTGCAATTTTCGGTAAATGACGATAAAATAAAAATGGATTTACATTATACATTGCTTGAAGATATTTCAAGCCCGGGAGAATAAAATGTCAAAAGCGTTTTCTATTGATTGCAGTACATGGTCTTATGATGAAATTATGATGTTTTGCGGTACGCATGATAAAAATCTTGATTTGCTGCGTTCAGCCTTTGATGCTGAATTGATTTTTAATAATGGACAGCTTGATGTGCAGTGTGATAACCGGGAAGTGCTTGATTGCATTGAAAAGATTGTCAGGGCTGCTTATACGCTGATTCATGAGCAGAAGCATCTGAATGCGTCAGATTTGAATTATTTAATTCGGCTTGTGAAAGCATCGCCGTCAATTAATCTTGAACGGTTAAACAGTGAGCCGATTGCTAAGACGGTCAGCGGCAAGCTGATTTATCCAAAGACGATTGGTCAGCGGATTTTAATCGATGCGTTAACGCATGATGATATCATCTTCGCGACTGGCGTGGCCGGTACTGGGAAGACCTACCTGGCTGTTGTTTATGCGGTTGCTCAGTTAAAAAAGGGTAATTTTTCACGGATTGTATTAACCCGTCCCGCGGTGGAGGCAGGTGAAAACCTCGGCTTTCTGCCTGGTGATCTGAAAGAAAAGGTTGATCCTTATCTGCGGCCGCTTTATGACGCGCTGTATGATATGCTCGGTGTGGAAACCGTAGAGAAGCTGTTGGAAAAGGAAGTCATCGAAATTGCACCCTTGGCATATATGCGCGGCCGTACTTTAGACAATGCTTTTATCATCCTTGATGAAGCACAGAATACGACTAAAAATCAAATGAAAATGTTTCTTACCCGCATGGGCTTTAATTCCAAGGTCGTAATTACCGGTGACGGTACGCAGATCGATTTAGTGAAAAAGCAGGACAGCGGCTTGCTGCATGCCCGTAAAATCTTACAAGGAGTTGATAAGATTGGCTTTGTTGAACTGAGCGGTCTTGATGTCGTGCGTAATCCTTTGGTTCAGAAGATTATTGAATGTTATGAGAGGGCAGAGGGAAATGAATAAAATATTAATCATTGAGGATGAAGATAATATCCGTAAGATCATTGCCTATGATTTAAAGCGCGATTATGAGCTGAGTGAAGCTGCCGACGGTGAAACAGCCTTGAATATGGCGCTGAATGAGCATTTTGATGTCTTGATCATTGATTGGATGATTCCGCGTCTTTCCGGCCTTGAACTGGTCAGCCGCCTGCGTAAGAAGAATATTGACAGCATTATGATCATGCTGACTGCTAAAGATGATGAGGCCGATATTCTGCAGGCCTTTGAAGAGGGCGTCGACGATTACATAACCAAACCTTTTTCACCGCGTGAATTAGTTGCCCGTGTGAATGCTCATATTAAAAGACTGCCGAAGGCAGATCACGAGAAGCTGACTTTCGGCAATGTCAGTATCCATTTAAAAAAACGTGAGGTACTGATCGGCAATGAGGCTGTGGGCTGCACAAAGAAGGAATTTGATTTGCTTGTTTATCTGATGATGAATCATGAAATCGTGCTGTCCAGAGACCAGATCTGCAGTGAAATCTGGGGCTTTGAATATGACGGTGATACCCGCATCGTCGATGTGCATATCTTTAAGTTAAGGAGTAAATTAGCAAAAAGCAATGTGACCATCCAATCCAACCGCGGGGTCGGCTATTGTATGGAGCTGAAAGATGGACAGGCATAAACTGAGTGCGCTGTTTGCCCTGCTGATTGTTTCGTTGGCTTTGGAATCATTATTTAATCTGCCTGTTTATCTGGTAATTCTGCTGCTGATCATTGCCTTTGGCTTTATTTGGTACAGCAGTGAAATCAGGCTGGCGGCGGATGTGCGTAAAAATAATGAGAATCTGCTGCATGAATTAAAAACCAGCAGCTCGGATTCACATTTAAAAACCAAACAGCTGCTGACGATCGTATCATCGATTCCTTTTCCCTTATTGCTGCTTGATGAAATGGGGAAGATTGTAATCTATAATACACAGGCTTTAGCTTTTCGTCATTCTGACGCTAAAATTGAACTGGATTATCTGCATAATGATTTTGATCCTGCCATTCAAGAGGTTATAAAGGATGCCTTTATTCTTGAAAAAGAACAGGAAGAACGCATCCGTATCGATGATGTAGATTATCAGGCGTATATGGTGCCGGTGACCAGCCATGGCAAATTCAGCGGCTGTTTGATTCTGCTTCAGGATATGACCAAGGCATTGAGCGGTGAGAAAATGCAGAAAAGGTTTATTGCTGATGCGTCCCATGAATTAAAAACTCCTATTTCAGTGATCAAGGGCATGAGCGAGATATTGATTCGGGATGATTTTAATGATCCTGAAGCACAGAAGGATTTTCTGAATCAAATCAACAGTGAGGTGCAGCGCTTAGAGAGTATTGTCAAGGATCTGCTGGAATTAAGCAAATTGTCTGTGGAACAGCCGATTCTGCACCGCACACGCATTGATTTTCATGAACTGGCACAGAATGTATGCAAACCGCTGATGCCGTTGATCAATGAGAAAGGCCTTAAGCTTAATCTGGATTTAAAGGGAGAAGCACGGCTTTTCTGTGATGCCCAAAAGATGTCTCAGGTATTGAATAATTTATTAGTCAATGCGGTGAAGTACAGTGACAGCGGCACGATTACGCTGCGAACTTTCACAACGGATGATGATTATTATATCCAAGTCCAAGATGAGGGCTGCGGCTTTAATGTCAATGAACAGAGCCGGATTTTTGAGCGCTTTTATAGAGTCAATCAGTCAAGGGCAAGGGCTGAGGGCGGCAGCGGTTTAGGTTTAGCGATTGTTAAATCGGTGATTGATGCTCACGGTGGTGTGATTGAGGTACGGTCAGAATTAAATGTAGGTACAGTGTTTACGATCAAACTGAATAAACTTTAGGTTTCGCTTGACTTTGATCTGAATAGCGCTTATACTTAAATAGTAATACGAAGCAATAACTATAATTCACATTTAAGGAATTGTATTTATGTCTCAAGGTACAAGGAATTAATGTGATTTTTTTATACCTAATGACTTCAGCTTGTTTACAGACAAAATGGAGGTACTAACAATGAGTACAGGAACAGTTAAATTTTTTAATGCAGAAAAAGGTTACGGATTTATTAAAGCAGAAGATGGCAAAGAAATCTTTATCCATTATTCAGCTATCCAGTCTGATGGATATAAGACTTTAGAAGAAGGCCAAAAGGTTCAATTCGAAATCGTTGAAGGCAACCGCGGTCCTCAAGCTGCTAACGTTAGCTTAATCTAGTTTCTGAAAACACCCACTGGGTGTTTTTTTCTTGCAGGTGCTGAGGCATCTGCTTTTTTTATGCAAATTTTGCTTTTTTAACAGAGAATTAACAAAATCTTTCTATTCCTTTAACAATCACTCTTTATACTGGCAATGTAATAAAACAAGGAGGATTTCTGATATGAAGAAAATCACTGCATTGCTGACAGCATGCTTATTATTAGGAGGATGTACATCAACACCGGCTGCGGATCAAAATAACGGGAATACGGATAATCCGGTAAATACTGGCGTAACAGGACAAATCAATGTCTATACCCGTGATTCATCAAGCGGTACGCGGGAAGCTTATGAAAAGGCATCTGATTTTGTTGATCAATTGCTGGATACAGCTATTGAAGTTTCAAGCAACGGCGATATGGCGGCTAAAGTTGGTGCGGACAAGAATGGTATCGGTTATGTTTCACTAACTACTGACTTTGCGGCAAATGGTGTAACACCAACTCAATTTGAAGGTGTAACACCAAGTGAAGCGGCAGCTTTAGATGGTACTTATAAGTTACAAAGACCTTTTGATTTCGTAACCCGTGCCGCCGGCGATTTTGGCGATGAGGCAAAAGAACAATTAGTCGCAGCCTTTTTAGATTATATGCAAAATTCTGAAGAAGGTATGTTAGTCGTTGAAAAGGCAGGCGGTGTCGTAGATAAATCTAAAGCAAAGCCATGGGCTGAATTAGCTGCAAATCATCCAATCGTGGAACAGGATAATTCCTCAATCACAATTACCACTGCAGGTTCTACTTCGGTTGAAAAGACATTGAAGGCAGCGCTGGAGAGCTTTGTCCCAATGGCTGGCAACTTCCAATTCACAATGAATCAGACAGGTTCAGGCGATGGCTGGAAACGTGTTCTAGGCGGTGAAAAAGACGGCGCTAATAAAGCGGATATCGGTTTTGCTTCACGTGCATTCAATAGTGATGAAGATACATCATCAGCCATGATGAGCGGTACTTATTGTTTGGATGCGGTGGTTACGATTGTAAATGCTGAAAATACAGCGGTTACTGATCTGAGTGCGGCACAGATTAAAGCTATTTTCACTGGTGAAACAACAAAGTGGGAAGATATTCAATAAGCTGAAGGTACTTAAAGATGCTAAGCGGTGGCAAGGCATCTTTCTTAATGATAGGATGTGAACAGAATTATGGATAAATTTGTCAGAAAACAAATCAGCACGGAAAAAAATGAACGGAAATTAAGGAATGACAGGATTTCAAAACGATGCTTTATGGGGGCAGCCTTTCTGTCCGCTTCGGCAATCATCGTCATTCTGCTGTTTGTCGGGATTAAAGGAATTGCGCCTTTTCTGCCGGGATACGCGAACGGTCAGGTAAATGCTGTTGATTTCCTGTTGGGTACAACGTGGCGGCAGGATCAGGGAATTTATGGCGTGGGCTATATCATTATCAATACTTTGATTTCATCTTTTGGCGCATTGCTGCTGGCATTTCCAATTTCAGTGCTGACCGCTTTGTTTATTGCCAAGATTGCGCCTAAGTCTATTTCGCAGATCATGAGTACGGTTGTTGAATTGCTCGCGTCAATTCCATCAGTTGTCTATGGTGTATTTGCGGCGGGATCAATTACCGCGTTAGTAAAAATGCTGGCATCGCAATTGGGTATTGTTACAGCCGGCGGCAGCTCGCTGCTGGCAGTGATTCTGCTTTTGGCAATCATGATTTTTCCGACTATCACATCCATGGCAGTCACAGCCATTCGCTCGGTAGACAAAGAGATGGAATTGGGTTCTTTAGCTTTGGGAGCAACCCAGACACAAACCAACTTTAAGGTCATTTTAAGCAGTGCCAAATCAGGTATCTTCGCTGGTGCCATTCTTGGTATCGGCAGAGCCTTCGGCGAGGCAACAGCGGTTGCGATGGTAGCTGGTAATAAGCTGATGGGGCCAACCTTTGACCTTTTCGATATTACCCGCACCTTAACCTCAACAATGCTGGCAGGCTTAAAAGAAACGACTGGACTCGATTATGATATTCGTTTCTCAGTAGGTATTGTGCTGATGGCAGTGATTTTAGTTTCTAATTTTGTTTTAAATCAAATGAAGAAAAAGGTAGGGAATCAATCATGATCAGGGAAAACCGACGTTCCAGTAAAGTCAGTGATGGTCTGCTGAATGGCATCACATATCTGTCTTCACTGATCAGTGTGACAGTATTAATCAGCATTTTTATCTTCATCTTTTCAAAAGGCTCTTCATTAATCAGCTTTGATTTATTGAAAAATGATTATTGGTCAAAAAATTACTTGGTGGAAGTAAAGACAGAGGTAAATCATTCAGGAAGCTTTACGGCTCCTGATGACTTAACCCCACAGGCCAGCTTTTCTGAAAAATGGGGAATCGCATTTGTTGATGCGCTGTCCAATGACAAGCATGAGCTTGTGCTAGTCGAATATATTGATCCGCTTTCACCTTTTGCGCATACGATCGATAAGAGTGCGGGGGCAAATAAAGGATTAGATCTAACGCTGGAAGTAGGCGTGCAGATTGAAAAAATAGATTTTAAAAGGCTTGATGGCAGCGCTGATTTTGCTGGTAATCTGGCCAGTCAGAACGCGGCTGAAATCGCGGCGGCTTTAGATCAGGACGCGGCATCAATCACCTCAGCCTATGTAAAAACACCGGGCGGCGGTATCCGCGGCAGTTTGCTGACTACCGGTTATTTGATTGTGGTATCCTTGCTGATTGCTTTGCCGATTGGTATCGCGGCGGCAATCTATCTGAATGAATATGCCAATAAATCAAGACTTAACCGAATGATCCGTTCCGGTATTGAAACGCTGACCGGCGTTCCTAGTATTGTCTATGGTTTGATGGGTGTATCGGTACTGTTTCCTATTACGAGAGCCTTTGGGGCGACGACAACTAATATTTTATTAGGTTCATTAACCATGGCAATTATCTTATTGCCGACCATCATTCGTTCTACCGAGGAAGCTTTGCTTGTTGTGCCTAACAGCCTGCGTGATGCAAGCCTGTCGCTAGGTGCCAATCAGTCACAGACGATCTTCAAGGTCGTGCTGCCTTGTGCGGTGCCGGGTATTTTGACCGGCGTACTGCTGAGTATCGGCAGGGTCATCGGTGAGTCAGCAGCACTGATTTATACAATGGGTACGTTTATCAACGATTCACCAACCCTGCTGTCGCAGGGAACTTCTCTGGCCGTTCATATCTGGTCAGTGATGAGCGGTGAACAGCCTAATTTTGAGCTGGCATCCGCTATTTCAATTATTATATTGATTTTTGTTCTTTGTTTAAATATTATCGTCAAGCTGCTGAGCAAGCGGCTGAATAAAGCGTGGTATTAGGAGGTACTTATGGAAGAAACGATTTTTAAGATCAAGGATCTTGATCTGTACTATGGTGAGAAACAGGCTTTGAAAAAAGTAACGATGGATATTAATAAAAATCGGGTAACTGCTTTTATCGGCCCTTCCGGATGTGGCAAGTCTACTTTTCTGCGCTGCTTAAACAGAATGAATGATTTAATTGAAGGCTGCCGGATTGAGGGCAGTATCACGATTAATGATACAGATATTAATTCGGGCAAGATGAATGTGGTGGATCTGCGTACCCGGGTAGGTATGGTTTTCCAAAAACCAAACCCATTTCCAATGAGTATCTTTGACAATGTAGCCTATGGCCCGCACTGTCAGGGAATCAAGGACAAGCATCTGCTCACACAAATCGTTGAGACATCATTAAAGCAGGCAGCCCTATGGGATGAAGTGAGTGATCGGCTTAATGATTCAGCGATGGGGTTGTCCGGCGGTCAGCAGCAGCGTTTATGCATTGCCAGAGCGATTGCGATGGAGCCGGAGGTTATCTTAATGGATGAGCCAACCAGTGCCCTTGATCCAATAGCCACCGCTAAGATTGAAGATCTTATTGAAGAGCTTAAGCATGACTATACAATCATCATTGTCACTCACAGCATGCTGCAGGCGGCAAGAGTCAGTGATTATACAGCTTTCTTCTTATTGGGGGAAGTTATTGAATTTCAGGAAACATCAAAATTATTTAAACAGCCATTAGATAAGCGAACGGAAGATTATATTACGGGCCGTTTCGGATAGGAGAGGGTTATGGTTAAAATTGATAAAGAAGTTGAAGTGTTAGAATATTCGGTTGTGAAGATGGGCAGCCGTGTCATTTCCATGCATGAAACGCTGCAGCGGCTTTATGTGTCAAAGGACCGCGCACAGGCCCTGGAACTGATTAAGGCAGACAGCTTCATCAATAACATGGAAGAGGAAATTAATGATATCGCTATTTCGGTATTTGCGCTGCTGTCACCGGTAGCCAGTGATCTTCGGCGGGTTATAACCGCTATTAAAATTGCCTCAGAACTTGAACGAATCGGTGACTATGCGAAAAATATCGCTTCCTATATTATCAGAAATGATTCAATTAATCCTACGGTTGAGGCATATATTATTCAAATGGAAGAAAAGATGGTTGAGATGCTGAAGGCAGCAATGCTTTGCTATGAGGAAAAGGATGTAGATATGGCCTTTGATATTCCTGAAAGAGATAAAGAAATTGATCTGTTAATTGAGGAATGCTATCAGACATTAGAGGAAAACGCGGATCAGCAGTCACTGCGGATCATGCTGAGAGGCTCGCAGATTTTAAGAAGCATTGAACGTGCCGGTGACCATACGATTAATATCTGTGAGCATGTAATTTATTGTGTGAAGGGTCAGCACTATGATTTTGGATAAGCCATGCAAATGGCTTTTTTTCTTGCTTGAAACCGGGGAGTGAGCTATAATGGTTAAAATTAAAGGAGTGAAGATTATGCATCATAAAGGAACCGCCTTGCTGACAACCAAACGTTTGGTTTTGAGAAAATTTAAGATTGAGGATGCTGAAAATATGTATCATAACTGGGCCAGTGATCCCGAGGTTACCCGTTATCTGACTTGGCCGGCACATTCATCGGTTGAGGTGACTAAAATGATTTTGAATGAATGGATCACTCAGGATCATGATCAGCAGTATATGTGGGCTATTGCTTTAAAGGATAATGATGAGGTAATCGGCAATATTTCAGTGGTTAAAATTGAGGAAGACATCAAGTGTGTGCATATCGGTTATTGCCTGTCAAGAAAGTGGTGGCATCAGGGAATTACCACGGAAGCTTTTGCGGCAGTGATTCAGTTCTTGTTTGAAGAAGTGCAGGTAAACCGCATTGAGGCTCATCATGATGTATTAAATCCTAATTCTGGAAAGGTAATGGCAAAGTGCGGCCTGCAGTATGAAGGAACGTTGAGGCAGACCGGCATTAATCAAACGGGATTAGCCGATATGGCGGTATATGCGCTGCTTGCTCAGGATTATCCAAAAGCTGTTTGATGGCTGCGTCAATGGATAAGGAATATGTGCTGATTACCGGAGCGACAAGCGGCATCGGTTATGCGCTGGCGGAGGTATTCGCAAGCCATGGCTATGGTTTAATCTTGGTTTCATCGACTATGAGCCATCTGCTTACAGCGCAGTGTAAACTGAAGGCAGAATATGCGGTTCCAATATTGATTTATGAACAGGATCTGGCAGTCAATGACGCGGCATTTAAGCTTTATGCATCACTTAAGGCAGATGATGTGCGATTTAATATTTTGATAAATAATGCCGGCTTAGGTTTGATCGGGAAAAGTGAGACACTGGATGCTGACAGGGAGCTGCAGATGCTGACGCTGAATATGATTTCATTAACGATGCTTTGCAAGCTGTTTATCGCTGAGCATCAGCAAAGCGGCGGCCGTATTTTAAATGTGGCATCGATCGGCGCCTTTCAGCCAGGGCCGTATACGGCCTCCTATTATGCCAGCAAGGCCTATGTTTTAAGCTATACTCAAGCTATCCGCTATGAAGCTAAAAACAGCGGGATACATATCTCTGTACTCTGTCCTGGTTCAACACATACAGCTTTCTTCACGAAAGCAGGAAAACCAACGCCCAAATTTGCTGGATCTCCAGAAAGGGCCGCCAAGGCCGCCTATCATGGATTGATGAAAGATCAGGAAATCATTATTCCTGGCATGCTGAATCAGCTGATACGCTGGCTGCCAAAGCGATTGAAAATGGCAGCTGTCGCAAAAATGAAAATATAAAAAAAAGAAAGCTTTTTGGCTTTCTTTTATAAACTGTTATGTAATGGCAATTCGATATTACAGTTGCGTACGATGTTGCAGGCATGATCGCCGACACGTTCAAGATTGGATAGAATATCAATATAAACACTGCCGGTAATCGCTCTTGCGCATTCCGATTGGGCCATGCGTTTGAAGTGACGCTGACGGGCTTTTTCTTCAATCAGATCAAGATAGTTTTCTTTATCCTGAATCATGTCGATCAGCTTTTCATCACGGGTATTAAAATAATCAATGGCCAGCTTTGTCATCTCAAGGATAATATCATACATTTCATTGACATCTGCAATCGCGCCTTCAGAGAATTTACCCTTTTCCTCAAAAGCCATAGAATAAAATTCTCTTAGATTCATTGCTAAATCGCCCATACGTTCAATATCTTTTAACGATTTAAGATTGGCGATCAATTCATCTGTATCGTTCGTGCCAAGATTGTGATGGGCAATTTCCATCAGATAATCGGTGATCTTACTGTCCAGTGAATTAATTGCTTCCTCACATTGATGCGTAGATTCTGAATAACGTTTTTGTTTTGTATTAAAATAATCCTTTGTGTTTTTCAGGGAATCATAGGCAAGCATTCCCATTTTAATCGTGGCCTGCTTAGATACGCCCAAGGCACCGGCCGGTAAGGTCGCGGCAATCTTAGGATCAAGATTTTCCATGTTGACTTCAATGCGCTGATTCTCATCACCGGGAATCAGTGTTTTAACCGCTTTGACCATTAGGTTAATAAACGGATAAGCGAGAATCGTCGTAGATAAGTTAAAGACGATATGCGCAAAGGCAATCTGCATCATGCTGTTAATGGCAAAATGCGTGGAGACAGTGCTGATAAAACCGGTAAAAGGTTTCAGAATCAGCATGAAGAGCAGGGTACCGAATACGTTAAACATTACGTGAATGCCGGCTGCCCGTTTACTGGAAATGGAACCGCCGATAGCCGCAAAGATCGCGGTGATAGTAGTACCGATGTTGCTGCCGAAGACAAAGGGCAGTGCAACAGCAATAGTAATCGCGCCTGAGCTGTACAGCTTTTGAATAATACCGATGACAGCACTTGACGACTGTACAAGGCCGGTCATCAGGGTACCGCCCAAAAGCGCCAGAATCGGATTCTGCGCCATAGCGGTTACTACCGCTTCAAACTGCGGATATTCGCCGATCATCGATAATTCATCACCCATCAGCTTTAGCCCGAAAAACAGGATACCAAAGCCGAGAATGATTTCTCCCATGTAGGTTGTTTTGCGCCGTTTTGAGAAAACAATAAACAAAACACCGATAAATACAAAATATAATGAAAACTGTTCGACATTCAGACCAATCAGGAAGGCGGTTACGGTTGTACCGATGTTAGCTCCCATAATAACCCCGATGGCCTGATCGAGCCGCATGATTCCAGCACGCACAAATCCGATGGCAATGGCTGTGGTTGCTGAGCTTGACTGAATTACTACGGTAACCAAGGCACCGATAATAATTCCCATCCATGGTTTTGATGTGTATTTGTCAATAAAGTAACGCAGCTTATCACCGGCAATGCTCTTTAATCCGTCACCCATATACTGGATGCCAAATAAAAAGAAGGCAAAACCACCAATGATCAGGTCCCATTGGACGGCAGCTTCTGGCATGAGTTCAGTAGGCATAGTTTATCCTCCATATATAGACACTCTTATTTTAACATTAAATTAACAAAATTATAAATATTTTTTTACATTTGATTAAGAATTTTTATAAAATAGGCTAAGAATAGGATAAAAACAAATTTTTACTTATATATAAAGGGGTGATTCTATGGAAAAACAAGATTGCGCAGTCAAAATCTTATATGCACTGCAAGAAAAAATGGCGATTGACCTAAGTGCGGCCATTAATTATTGTGATTCGTTAATCGATGAACACGGCTTGAGTATCTATGATTTATGTGCCGGTTTGGCTTTGAGTCATGTCGATGCGCGGGCTTATCATACTTGGCGGATTCCAGATACTTATTTCATCGCCTTTGTCGGTTCACGCTGGCTGGGGCATTTTATGCTTGCAAAGCGGCAGGGAAGAAAAATCTGGGTTTATGATCCTTTAAAGGGTGAAGCGCTGCTGTCATTGTTTCATTTCTTTATGATTTGGCATAAAACGCTGATCCTTCTCTATGTTAATTGAAAATAATTATGGTATACTTATTAGGAATAACAAGCTTATAAAGGAGATTCTATGGAAATTAATATGATCAATCAAACAGAAGAAAGTGAATGGGAAAGTTACGCTGAAGATTTTCAAAAGATCAGTGAAAAAACAAGTAAGGTGCTGCGGACGGCTTATGAGTCCAGCTGCTCTGTTGTTTTCGTGACGCCGGATGCCATTCAGGAAATAAATCGGGATTATCGCTCCATCGACAAGCCTACCGATGTGATCTCTTTTGCCCTGAAAGACAGTGAAGAGGATTATATGATCAGTGAAGAAATTGATGAGGAACTGGGTGATATCTTTATCAATGTAGAGGCAGTAAGAAATCAGGCACAGGAATACGGACATTCTATCCGCCGTGAGGTATGTTTTCTGTTTACCCATGGTCTGCTTCATCTTCTCGGCTATGATCACATGCAGAGCGAGGATGAAAAAATTATGTTTGCCTTACAGGATGTGATCCTTAATGATCTCGTACCTAAGACGGCTGATTAATAAGTTTGCCAATGCTTTCAGCGGCATTGCTTATGGTCTCAAGCATGACCGCAGCATCGGCTTTCAGTGTCTGATTGGGGCAGCGGTGCTGCTCTTTGGCGGGCTGTATGGCTTTACCTTAAGTGAGTGGCTGTTTATCCTGCTGCTGATCTGTTTAGTGATTGCTGCTGAGTTTTTTAATTCAGCGATTGAAAAATGTGTGGATCTGATTTCTCCCCAGTACAATGAACTGGCTAAAATTATTAAGGATTATGGTGCGGCAGCGGTGCTTGTCGTATCACTGGCCGCCTTGCTGGCAGGCCTGTTAATTTTGAAAGGAGCTTTACGATGAATAAAAATGAATTAGTTAATCTGGCATTTAAGGCGATGGAGAATGCGTATGTGCCTTATTCCCATTACCGTGTTGGAGCCTGTGTATTATGCAAGGATGGCCGTACTTTCTATGGCGCGAATATTGAAAATGCGTCTTATGGACTGGCTAACTGTGCAGAGCGCAGCGCGATTTTCTCGGCTTATTCCAACGGGGTAAGAAAGGAAGATATTGAGGCGCTGGCCATTGTCAGTGAAGGCAAAACGATTGCGGCGCCATGCGGGGCATGCCGTCAGGTATTGTGTGAACTGATTGGCTTTGATACACCGATCTATCTGGCAAACCGTGAGGCAGAGTCGACGACTTCAATCAGAGAATTGCTGCCGATGGCGTTTACTAACGAGGATCTCTAGGATGAAATCTGGATTTATTGCGATTGTGGGCCGGCCCAATGCCGGTAAATCAACCTTGCTGAATGCGATTATGAATCAAAAACTGGCCATTATATCGCCGAAGCCGCAGACGACCCGCAACAACATTCAGGGGATTTTAACTACTGAAGATGCGCAGATGGTATTTATTGATACACCGGGGATTCATAAGCCGCATCATGAATTGGGGCGGACTTTGAATAAGAGTGCGTTCTCATCATTGGCGGGTGTGGACCTTGTTTATTATATGGTTGATGCATCGGTGCCCTTTGGCAGCGGTGAGGAATTTGTATTAAATAATCTGAAAGAAAAACAGCTGCCGATTTTTCTGATTCTGAATAAGGTGGACTTATTAAGCAAGGAAGCGCTGATGAAGCTGCTTATTGAGTGGCAGGGAAGACTGGACTGCAAGGAAATTTTTCCCGTTTCTGCTCTAAAGCATGACAATATACATGAGCTGCTTGAAGTCAGTAAAAACTATCTCAATGAAGGCCCTAAGTATTTCCCTGATGATATGATCTGTGATCATGATGAAGATTTTATGATTACCGAGCTGATTAGGGAAAAGGTGCTTTATAAGACGGAAGAAGAAATTCCGCATTCCGTGGCAGTAGTGCTGGAAAAGAAAGTAAATAAGCAAAGCTCGGTGGTGATCAATGCTTTAATCATCGTAGAGCGGCCTTCTCAAAAAGGTATTCTGATCGGTAAGCAGGGCAGTATGATTAAGGATATCGGTATTGATTCACGCCGTGATCTGGAGCTGATTTTAGGCAAGAAGGTTTATCTGGAACTTTATGTCCGCGTTGAGAAGGATTGGCGCAACCGTGCAAGTAAGCTTCAGCAATTCGGTATCCGTGAAATGGATGAGGATGATGAATAACAGCTTTGAAGGAATTGTACTAAAAAAAGTTGATTATCGTGATTATGATGCGATGCTGAGTGTGCTGACTGCTTCGGGAAAACGGAGTGTTCTGGCCCGTGGCATTAATAAAATCAGCAGTAAAAACGCTCATTGCTGTCAGCTGTTTACCTTAAGCCGCTTTAATTTGCTTGAGAAAGGCAGCGCGCTGAAGAATGCGGAGTTAATAAAAAGCTATCGCGGTCTGCGCGAAGATCTTCTGAAACAGGGGATTGCGCAGCTGATGATGGAAGTGATGGACCGCTTGGAAGAAATGATGTTTGGCTATGAGGAACTGCTTACTTGTTTGGATTTATTGGAAACCGCCAAGCAGCCTTATTGCATCCTGACTCTTTTTTTAGCCTTGATCGCCCATGAAATCGGCATTGAGCCTAATGTTGACAGCTGCTGCCGCTGCGGTTCAAAACAGCAGATTGCCGCTTTTTCTATCAATGACGGCGGCTTTGTCTGTCAGCGCTGTCAGCATAGCAGTGATCTGCGTTTAAATGTAGAACAGCTGAGGCTGCTTCGCTTGGCGTGTAAAGCCGAGCTGAAACACGCGCAGGTGCTGCTGACGGCCGGTGAGTGGACCTATCCAATTGTAGATGTATATCTTCAGCTGTTTCAGAATTACAGCGGTATAAATTTACAGAGCGCGGCATTTCTGCGAATTGTTGAGGGCTTGAATTAAGTTGACAATCGGGCTTGAAATGTGGTATAAAATACTATGGTTAATTGTAATATTAACGAGGATTAATTCTTAATAAACCATGCTTTGTCATGGTTAGTTTTTCTTGAAAGGGGAAAAAGCAGATGAATGATAAGAAGTTTGAAACGATCGTTTCCCATATGAAAAACAGCGGCTTTGTATTTCAGGGTTCTGAAATATACGGCGGCTTATCAAACACATGGGATTTTGGTCCTTTAGGCGTTGAATACAAGGACAATATCAAACGTGCCTGGTGGAAAAAATTTATCCAGGAGAGTCCTTACAATGTAGGTATCCAATCAGCGATTTTAATGAATCCGCAGGTATGGGTTGCCTCTGGTCATGTGGGCGGTTTTTCAGATCCATTGATGGACTGCCGCAACTGCAAGACAAGACATCGTGCCGACAAGCTGATTGAAGATGAATCAAAGGGAACTGTAAATCCAGGCGGCTGGAGCAATGAAGAAATGATGACTTACATCAAAGAACATAAGATTGCCTGTCCAAACTGCGGCAGCCATGATTTTACGGATATCCGTCAGTTTAACTTGATGTTTAAAACATTCCAGGGAGTTGTTGAAGACGCGAAGAACGCGATTTATCTGCGCCCGGAAACCGCTCAGGGAATGTTCGTCAATTTTAAAAATGTACAGCGCACAATGCGCAAAAAGCTGCCGTTTGGTATCGGTCAGATCGGTAAATCATTCCGTAATGAAATTACGCCGGGTAACTTTATTTTCCGTACCCGTGAATTTGAACAGATGGAGCTTGAATTCTTCTGTCAGCCGGGTACTGATTTAGAATGGTATGAATTCTATAAAAATGCCTGCATGAGTTTCTTGACGAATTTAGGCATTAAAGCTGAAAACCTGCGTTTCCGCGATCATGACGCGAAAGAACTGGCTTTCTATTCCAAAGGTACATGTGATATCGAATATAATTTTGGCTCACAGATCGGCTGGGGTGAAATCTGGGGGATTGCTGACCGTACGGATTATGACCTTCGTCAGCATCAAGAGACTAGTAAGAAGAGTCTTGAATATCTTGATCCAGCTACCAATGAAAAGTATCTCGCATATTGTATCGAACCATCAGTTGGCTGTGAACGCCTGATGCTTGCATTCCTTTGTGACGCATATGATGAAGAAGTGCTGAGTGAAAAGGATACGCGTATCGTTTTACGTCTGCATCCGGCATTGGCGCCGTTTAAGGCTTGTGTTATGCCGCTGTCAAAGCAGTTAAGCAAGGAAGCCGAGGCAGTGTTCGCACAGCTTGCTGGTGATTATAACTGCGAATATGATGAAGCCGGCAGCATCGGTAAACGTTATCGCCGTCAGGATGCAATTGGTACACCGTTCTGCATTACAGTTGACTTTGATACCAAGGATGACGGCTGTGTCACGATTCGTGAACGTGATACGATGGAACAGAGCCGGGTTGCTATCAGTGACTTAAATCGTTGGATCGCCGAGAAAATAAAGTTTTAATTGAGGTGATAAATTGGCCAGACTCAGTGAGGAAAAAATTAATGAAATTCGCTCACGCGCCGATATTGCCGATGTAATATCGCGTTATGTGCCATTGACAAGGAAAGCCCGCGGCTTTGTCTGCACTTGTCCTTTTCATGATGATCACAATCCGTCAATGTCTATTTCTACGGATAAGCAGATTTATAAATGCTTTGTCTGCAATGCCGGCGGCAATGTCTTTACTTTTGTTCAAAACTTTGAACACATCTCTTTTGTCGAAGCGGTGCTGAAGGTTGCTGATTATGCTGGTGTAGAAGTTGAAGAAGCTGATCGGATGCTGGTCAATGAAACACTCGATCCGAATATCGCGTCGATCCATAAGGTCTGCCGATCCGTGATCGAATATACGAATTATACCTTGGCAACGCCCCAGGCTGCTGAAGTGAAGGCTTATTTGCTTCAGCGCGGCATCAATGAAGAATGTATCCGAAAATTTGAAATTGGCTATAATCCTAAGGGAGATGCGCTTTACGCGTATATGAATGCCAAGAAATTTACGGATGCACAGCTTGTTGAAAGCAATGTGGTGCGGATAAGTCCAAGTGGAATGCATGATGTATTTGCCAATCGTATTTTAATTCCGATTCATGACCGTAATGGAAATCCGGTTGGGTTCACTGCCCGCCGCGTCGATGAAAATGATGAAGCAAAATATATCAATACATCAGAGACGCCGGCTTTTAAAAAGGGATCGCTCATCTTTAACTATCACCGTGCCAAGGTTGAGGCAAAGTCAACGGGCCGCATATTGATCGTTGAGGGGGCAATGGATGTTATCGCTTTTGAGAAAGTAGGTATTCATGATTGTGTCGCTACGCTGGGAACAGCCTGTACCCGCGAACAGCTGATGCTGCTTAAAAATCTGCATGCTAAGTGCGTGATCTGCTATGACGGTGATCGGGCCGGTATTAATGCCACTTATAAATTTGGCAAGCTGGCACGGGAAATCGGACTTCATTTTGAAGTTGTTGATAATCAGCTGGGTCTTGACCCGGATGAGATTATTGATGGATATGGCAAGGATGAGCTGATCCATATGGCAGAGAAAACGATATCGTGGATCGATTTTTTGTTCCGTTATCTGCAGCAAAAGTACAATCTTGAAAATTATTCGCAGCGAAAAGAGTTCGCGGTTGAATTAGGCCGTGAAATCAATACCTGCACCGAGCGTTTTGAACGCAAGAATTATCTTGCGAAATTGTTTGAGCTTACCCAGTTTGATATGAGTGAAGCTGAGGTGAAGGAGAAAAAGAATGTTTTAGTTACTCCTTCTATTGGTTTGCGGCAGCCGAAGAATGGCAGTCTGCGGGCCGAGTATGAGATTCTCTCACAGATGCTGGTAAGTCTGCAGGCAAATAATGCATTCAAAGATAAGCTGGGATTTTTAATTGATGAAAATTGCAACAAGCTTGCAATCTATATTATTGATTACTATCGGACACATGATGAAATTGAAATCGCTGATTTTTATAACAGTATTAAAGAAGAGGCTGTCAAGTCTTTACTGATTGAATTGAGCGAATGGGAACTGGCTTTGCCGGATTATAATGAAGATGTATTCTTACACTCATGTTTAAAGATCCAGGCGGCATGCTTAGAAGATAAGATGAAAAAGCTGAGTGAACAGTCACTTAAAATCAGTGATCCGCTTGAAAAGGCTAAAATAGGTGATGAAATCATACAGTTAAAAAGACAGCGCAGTGAATTGCTTAAACAACGATAGTAAAACAGGAGGCGCAATACCATGGCTAAAAAACAAACTGCCGCAGAAGTTAAATCGCTTGAAGAATTAAAAACTTTAGATGATATTAAGCAGGAACTTCTGGAATCTTATAAAATAAATAAAATCCTGTATCAGAAGGATGTTGCGGATGCCATCGAGCATTTGGATCTGAGTGATCAGGACAGTGATGAATTATTTGACTGGTTTAATCAGAATAAAATCGTCATTACAGATGATGAGGATTTGAATATTACTGACGCTGACCTTGCATTAGATGATGACAGCATGGATTTTGATGCTGATGATGAAGTTGATGATTTTACTGATGAAGAAAATCTGGCAAGTGATATTGAGTCTCTGGAACAGTCTTTCGCTAACTCTTCACATACGAAGATCAATGATCCGGTTAAGATGTATTTAAAGGAAATCGGCCGTGTTGAACTGCTGAATCCTGAGGATGAGCCGGAGATTGCCCGCCGGATTCAAAATGGTGATGAGGAAGCAAAACGTATTTTGATTGCTGCCAATCTGCGTTTGGTCGTATCCATCGCAAAGAAATATGTTGGCCGCGGTATGCTTTTCTTGGATCTGATTCAGGAAGGCAACATGGGTCTTGTTAAGGCTGTCGAAAAGTTTGACTATACCAAGGGATTTAAGTTTTCTACATATGCAACTTGGTGGATTCGTCAGGCCATCACCCGTGCAATCGCTGATCAGGCCAGAACGATTCGTATTCCGGTTCATATGGTTGAAACGATCAATAAGCTGACCCGTATTCAGCGTCAATTGGTTCAGGATTTAGGGCGTGATCCTACGGCTGAAGAAATTGCTGAAAAGATGGAAGGTATTTCACCGGAAAAGGTTCGTGAGATTCAAAAAATCGCGCTTGAACCCGTTTCACTTGAAACACCGATCGGTGAAGAAGATGATTCGCATCTGGGTGATTTCATCGAAGATAAAGAAGCGATGTCACCGGATGAATATGCAAACAATCAGCTGCTTAAGGATGAAATCAATATGGTTCTGCAGGGCCTGACGGAGCGTGAGGAAAAAGTGCTGCGTCTGCGCTTTGGATTATATGACGGCCGTACCCGTACGCTTGAAGAAGTGGGTAAGGAGTTTAATGTTACCCGTGAGCGTATCCGACAGATTGAAGCGAAGGCTTTGCGTAAGCTGAAGCATCCAACCCGCAGCAAACGGCTGAAGGACTTTGTTGATAAGCCATAATGAAGTTAAGCAAACGTCTGGCTGCCATTAAGCAGTTTGTGTTAAAAGACAGTATATTAGCCGATATTGGCTGTGATCATGCTTATCTGCCTTGTGCATGTGTGCTTGACGGCACATGTGTCAGGGCATATGCATGTGATATTAATGAAGGGCCGCTTCAGCGAGCCATGGCTACGATTAAAGAAACCGATACATTGGATCGGGTTTTTCCTTTGCTTTGTGCGGGTTTGAGCGATTGTCCTGAAGAAGTTGATTGTGTGATTATCTCCGGCATGGGCTATGAAACAATTAAAATGATTTTGGAGAATGATTTTGAGCGATTGCCGCAGTTTAAACGTTTGATTTTACAGTCTAACAGTGATGTAGACCTGCTGCGCCAATGGCTCAGTGATCATAGCTTTGCCATTGTTGATGAAGATTTGGTTCATGAAGGTCATTATTATCAGATCGTTGTCGCAGAACCATTTGGCTGCAGGAAACTGAGTGATGATGAGATTTTGTTCGGTCCTTTAATGCCGCAGAAGGAATTGTTTCAGGAATATTGGGAATACCGCCGGCATAAGCTTTCACTGATTCTTGATCAGCTGGCTGAGGATCATGATAAATATGCTGAATTAACCGAATTGTTTCAGCGCATCGATAAGCAATTAAAAACGAGTTCCTGATGAACCCGTTTTTATTTATTATAAGCCTTTAAAATAAGGGTTTTAATATCATTGTGAGTATAAATGACAAGATTATGACAAGAAAAATATCTTGTTTTTTTATTTTGTTGTGGTAATATTTGTTTGAGGTGATATAAATGGTTACTAAAAAAGGTAATAGATGGGTTATGCGAGGAAGCATTAGGCTGTTGGATGGGACTTTAAAAAATTATAATAAAATTATAAAAGATGAAAGTGTGAAACGAAAAGAACAGGCGAAACTATATGAGTTGAATTTTAGAAACACTTATAATCATAATTATGAAGAAGCACAAAACGCATTTATCACTCTTGGTGAATTTATTGAGGTATATAAAAAAGATAAAGAATACGAAACTAAAGAAAGCACAAAAAGAAGCTTTAATAATAATATTAAACATTTAAAGCCGTTGTATAATTATAAAATTAATCTAATAACAGCGAATGATATAAAGAAGGTTACGGACAACCATTATAAGACGCACAATGTAGCAACAACGAATCTTTTAATTAAAACAATAAAAAAAATTATGAATTATGCAGAGAAAAAAGGAGTTATCGTATCTAGTCCGGCTTCAAAGATTGATTTTTACAAAGATATTAATGAAATAAAAAAAGAGGTTGATTACTATACACCGCAAGAATGGCAAATACTAGAGCCTCATTTAAAAGATACCGGTATAATATTTTATACATTTTTCGAACTTCTTTATTATACTGGAATGCGTAAAAGCGAAGCCAGAGCATTAACATTTGAAGATATAGACATGATAAAAAGAACTATAAGAATAAATAAAACGGTGACAGATATAAGCACAAATAAACAAAAATGGCTAGTAACATCACCAAAAACAACTAATTCAAACAGAACAATACTAATACCACAAAAATTATTCGAAATATTGACGAAATATCTAGAAAAATTTAATGACGATGATAAAAAAGCTTTTTTATTCGGCATAGATAGACCTCTTTCACCAACGACTATTAGGGTTAATTTTATTACCGCAACTACGAATGCTGGATTGAGGCATATCCGCATACACGATCTGCGACATTCTCACGCATCTATGCTTATCAATAATGGGGCTTTAGATAAAGCGGTAGCTGATAGATTAGGAAATACTGTTGATATGGTAAGGAGTACGTACTCTCATCTATTTTTAGATACAGAAAAAGAATTAATAAATATAATTGATAATATAAAATAAAAAGCAACTTTTTCAGTAGAGTTGCTTTTATTCGAATTTGCTGAAAGAATTATTTGGTTTGTTCGAAAGTAATTGAGCTAGATATTTGATTTTTTTTAATAATTGGCTTGCTGTTTCTATATGTTCTTGCAAAATACTTTTATCTATTTTTTCTAAATTTTCATGATTTTTATGCAGTTTAACATCTTTTCCGTTAGCCACATCCTCTAGTTGATCTTCGTACATTTTTAAATTATTATTCTCAATATAAGTATCTAAACATCCTTGATAGTAAGCGAGATCAGTAGCGTAATTGAATGTTTCTCGCAATGGCTGTATTTTGATTTTTTTAATTCCATATTGGCTATAATGACTTAAAAATTGATCCTTAAAAAAATCGCTTATTAATGTATAAACAAAAAATGTTATTAAAAAATGAAAAAATAATTCTTTTATACTTAATAAAGTTATGAATGTCAAAAGCTCTTGACCTCGACAATATCCGCATAAGATGTATACAAAAATATTGTAAAACAACAAAAGAAAAAGAAAAACAAAACTTATGAGCGCAAATCCGTAATGAAAGAAAAACATACTAATAAAAAAACCAACAATATTTATTATAATACCACTTACATTAATAATCCTTTTCATATAATCAATATTATCTTGCATTATTAAACACCCTCCTTATTAATTTAATCTTTAATTATATATTACTACAAAATATTAAATATTTACTATATTAATTCAAACAAAATCCATCCACAGCACAGAATCCAAGAAACCAAATCCTCTATATTTGTGGCCTGGGAGCAAGTGTTGGATGCGAGCGCATAAACGAACATTCAACACGCCGCGACGAAAGTCACAAATATAGAGGATTTGGTTTCTTGGATTCGTCTGTTAGTTGGTTAATGAATTAAATAGTAACTTGAATATTATTTAATCTTCACACTCTTTACCTTACTCCATTTACCATAGTACGTTTTAGAACCTGACTTGGTATACGGGCGCATTCGTACATAATATTTTTTCTTACTCTTTAATGGACGAACTTTTGTCTTGGTAACTTTTTGTTTAAATTTACGTTCTATCGTTCCTTTTTTAAAATTGCTCTTTGCACAAAACTGTACTTGATAGCCAGTCACTTTCCTTAACTTCTTCCAGGTAATCGCAAGAGTGCTCTTTGCTGGTGACTTCACAGATTTCAGGGAACCTGTCATTTTTTCTACTGGCAGAAGAGCGCGTTTGGTTGGTTTCTTGGATGCGGTAGTTTTGTTGGATGGCTTGGTATTTGCTGTGGTATTGTTTTTATTGTTGTTGGTATTATTGCTATTATTATTTCCTGTGGTGTTATTGGAGCTGCTATTATTACCAGTGTTTCCAGAGGATGTATTATCTTGATATACTCTAGCAGGGGCAGGCGTTTCATTTATTGTTCCATCAGAGCACACAGTTCCTGCATAGGAATAAAGGTTGGAGGAAGAAATCTTCAAATACAAAGCAGGGCGAATAGCTTCAATACTATCTATACTACTGCCACCTGTTCTACTCCTTCCATCATAATCTATTTTAAGTGCAGCCTTACTACTTCCACCTGGCGAACGGAGCCACCAATTTACATTTTCTGCATATTTTGTTTCTACAAATTTATAACATCCCATTGCAAAGGCATATTCTGCACATTTACTTTGTCTTGCTTCATCATCTATACTATGATCCATTATAAAACCGTATTTTTTTGCATCCAAACCACAAATTTGCGTTTCTGCTAGCAAAAAAATTTTATCTAAAGTATTATTTCCACCAGAAGTATTATAAGTAGCGTTGTTTTTATTTGCTATGTTTCTCGGTAGTATCACTGCTTGCTCACTTAGAAAAAAAGCCTCATTCAAAAAATTTCCTTTCCTATAATTTATTCCTTCTTGATTATTTATAGTATCCTGTGCATTCAACCAACTTCTTATACTGCTTTTTTCCCAAGTAATATCCTCACTATTTTGATTATATCGCTGACTATCTAAGGCTTGATCTGCCAATAGCAATGCCCCTCCATTACTTACATTTAAAACTCTCCATTTAATTGCCTCATATTTAAAATAATGATAAGTAGAATAATCCTCAATCCAATCATAATAATTTAAAACACGTTTAGTATTATAATATGTCGCATCTTCCCCCTTTAATCTCCGATACTTGTTCCCATCTATTACAATATCATTATTCTCATCCCAGCCTGTCGCATTTTTTAATTTATTATAAATATCTCCGCTTGTCACTTCACTTTGTGGGTATGCTCCAAACCATACACAATCCCATGTCACTTTCTGTTTAGCGTTCATAGACGAATCTGTTACAGTTCTCGGATTGTTTAATGGTGTAACGGCCTGTACTTTATTTAAATTATTTCCTGATTCAATTGGAAACAATCCGAATAAAAGAGTTAATACTAACAATGATGCTAGTCTTGCTACTTTCCCCATTTTTTTCATTCGTTTTCCTCTCCTTACTTTTTAATTTCCCATCTATTTCTCTGCATTACAATGATGTCCTGATGAAGTTTCTGATACAAAAAACATAGCATTTTATAGGGATATTTTCAATAGGTTTTACCAAAACAAAAACAACTCTATCCTATATTCAAAAACTCCAGCCAAAAACAGCCCGAGAAGAGAACCGATACCCTATATTTGTGGCCTCGGAGTAAGGTTTAGATGCGAGCGCTTTAAGCGAGCATTTAAACCGCAGCGACTAAAGTCACAAATATAGGGTATCGGTTCTCTTCCCGGGCGTCTGTCTCTGGGGTGTCTGCCTTCAGGAAATTTGTCTTTGAATCATCCGTCTTCGGCAGCATCGTCTTTAATAAATTAAACACGCTCTAAAAAGAAAATACGTTAAATTTTGATGTTTTTGTCTTGAATTCAAGACTATCTTTTTCGATTCTGTAAGAATCTAAATAACAGTAGGTTTCTCCTGCTTTCGAAGCTGCGCTGTCATGGAAACGTACATCACTATCTACTTTAACTGTCATATTCCAGGATGGTTCTGTGATTCCTCTGCAGTTATAGAATACATCAAAGATTACAGTTCCGATGTCTTCTCTGATATCTTTGAAAGAGAATGATGGTTCTGCCATTCCTTCTAATCCGTTCATGCGGCACATTCCGATGAAGTTTAAGATGTTCTTTTTGTTCGCTTCTGTGATTGGAATATATGTTTTTCCCATTTTGCTTTTACTCCTGTCCTTCTATATTTTTGTTATATATCTGTTTATATTTTTTCACATTATTTTTGTTTTGTCTATATTAAATTTCAAGAATGCCCGGCATTCTTGCTGCGACCAACTCTGTATTTATTCAGAACTAATTCTATAGATATTTAAATTAATTCACAAGATACCCTTGTGATACTTACTTTATAATCCTCTTTTTTATCTTGCCTATATTAAAATTAGAACTTCTTTTTTCTTGGCACTACTTCCTTTTATAGCCGAAAAAGGCTGCCCGCCCACGGGAATCTTTCCCTCCTGGCCCTGTGTGGCTGAGGCGAAAGCCCGATTCTATGCGGACAACCTTTCTATATACTTAAGTTGATTATAACTACTATAATTAACTATCCATGATGCGAGGGCTTATTACTTCAATAAACTTTCAACAATCTGTGGATGTGGACGTGGAATAATTGAAGTAGATGTTACTTCTCCACTGATTCCTAATTTTGCAAGACATGCATTAACTGCTGATCTTACAGAGGATACTTCTCCTGTGATTACTAAGTATCCTTTACCGCCTAAACCTCTGGCAATTCTTAAGTCAACGATGCTGACTTTGGAAGCCTTTACTGCTGTATCGGCTGCAATAATTGCTGTTAAAGCGGAAATTGTCTCAATTGCGCCAACTGCCTGGATCTGCTGAGTTGGAGTTACTCCAGCAATGGCTGGGAGAACTTCTTCACGAATATTGTCAAGGATATGTGTGTCGATTAAGTAAATTCCGCTTACGAGTTCAGCTTTGCTCATAGCAGCTTTTACAGGACCTACATGTCCGCCAACAATAATTACATATTTACCAGGACAAATTGGTGTAGACAGTAATAATTCTACATTACCTGCTTTAACCATTTCATCTGCTGTCTGGATACCAACAGGAATGCTTTTAATTTCTACGAATCCAACTGCTTTTCTCACTGTGTAAACACCATCCTTTATTTTTCGATTGAGATACAACCGTCAGCGATTGCTTTGACTGTACCGCTGATACTAGCATGAATACAAGCACCTAATTTACCTTCTGCAGGCTGAGCGATCACATCGCCCTTTGCAACGGTATCACCAACACTTACACACGGAACTGCAGGTGCGCCGATGTGCTGTCCTACAGGAATAGATACGTGATCTATCTCTGTTGTTAATTCTGTCAGAGGAGCTGCAACGTTGTATTTTGTCAGTCCCAGACGAGCGATTAACTTCTTGATAGGGAATCGTTTGTACTCTCTCATTGGATGTACTGATTCTGGCTGGTTATGCAATGTACTCTTAATACCCTGTTTTGCCATGATACCTTTCAGTTCATGATTTACTTTCCAAGGCTGGAGGTTCATGATACATGCATACTGGCAAAGACGGCATTCTGAACATAAGAATGCGATCATTGGTGTATCAGAACCATCGCATAAGCTTCCGTAGCTTGCAAATCTGATAGTCTTGTTTGGTTCAATTCTATGTCCGATCAGATGACGAGGACATACTTCTGAACACATACTACAGTGACAACATGCAGCTTTTGCCATATGAAGCATCTTAGGTATTGGAAGTTTTACATCCTGAATCAATGGATGGTCTTCCGGTAACACGATTAAGCCTTTTGTTGTTTTTGTAATCTTAGAATCTAACGCAACATGTTTACCCATCATAGGACCGCCGTTAATTACGACATATGGTCCGTTTACGGTAACTCCTCCAGCGAGGTCTAATGCTTCTTTTACTGTCATACCAAGTGGTAATTTTAAAGTAATGTGGTTCTTTACTTCACCAGCAAATGTTACATAAGAATCTGTAACTGGTTTGTCTTCAAAGTAAGCATTGTAAATATTAAGCATGGTCTCTACATTGGAAACGATAACGCCACACTGTAGAGGAATTCCACCTTCTGGTACAATTCTTCCCGTAACTTCGTATACTGTAATCTGTTCATCACCAGCCGGATAGAAGTTTGGAAGGAGATGAAGGCTAATGCCTTCATACTCTCCCAAGAGCTGGTTAAAGCTGTTAATTGCTGCTTCATAGTGACCTTTTAAGGCAATTACACCCTTGTCTGCACCTACTGCTTCCATGCAGAGCTTTAATGCATCAAGAATTTTCTTTGTCTCAACGGCCATAAGCTGCTGATCGACTCTTAATAAAGGTTCGCACTCAGCACCATTAATGATGACATATTCAGCCTTAGCATTCATTTTTACATGAGTAGGAAAACCTGCACCACCGGCACCAACGATACCGGATTTTGCAATGATATCAATAAGGTTTTTTTCCATTTAACTCACCTCTTAATTATTTCATTCTGATATGGAGACCGTCCTGTAATACACATCTTCTCTTACGGCAGAATGATTTAGCAGATGTTAAACCTTCACCTGTAGGTCCGGCAATTGTGAATGTTGTATATCCCATTCCGCCAACACCGATACCTGCATAAGATGGGCCATTCTTTACGAAAATAGTTGTTTCGATTTCTTTTGCCATCTTTGTAAGTTTATCTACATTCTTAGAATGCATCATAGCTGTATGTCTGTTACCATGTTCTACTTCTACAGCGAAGTCGATAGCTTCGTCTACGTTAGGAACACGAACGATAGGAAGGATAGGCATCATTAACTCGATCTGTACGAATGGATGATCCTTAGGAGCTTCCATGATGATACATTTAACTTCTGGTCCAACCTTGATTCCAACTTTGTCAAGGATGTACTGTGCGCTCTTACCTACGAAGTTAACAGCTGGTTTCTTTCTGTCTTTTGTTACGAGATCAACCATCTTTTCGATGATTTCAGGATCTTTTACTTCGTATGCGCCATTGTTCTTCATGTTGAAGATTAAGTAGTCAGCAATCTGATCTACAGCGATAACTTCTTTCTCTGCGATACATGGAAGGTTGTTATCGAAAGAACATCCGTTAACGATATCCTTAGCTGCTTTTTCGATATCAGCTGTCTCATCTACTACTACTGGAGGGTTACCAGCACCAGCTCCGATAGCTTTCTTACCTGTTGACATAACTGCTTTAACGATTCCAGGACCACCTGTAGCAACAAGCATACGAACCTTTGGATGGTTCATCATGATATTTGTGTTTTCGATAGATGGTTCTTTAACAGTTACGATTAAGTTTCTAGGAGCGCCCAGCTCTTCTAATTTAGCGTTCAGTTTTTTGATTAACCAGATGGAAACGCCTTTTGAACGTGGATGTGGGCTGAATACTACAGTGTTTCCACCAGCAAGCATTGCGATGGAGTTACAGATAACTGTTTCTGTAGGGTTTGTTGTAGGAGCGATAGCACCAATTACACCGAATGGACAGTACTCAACTAATGTAAGTCCGTCATCACCTGATAAAGCTTCTGTTGTTAAATCTTCAACACCTGGAGATTTAACTGCTGCTAAACGGTTTTTGATTACTTTATATTCATAAGCACCCATTCCGCTTTCTTCTACAGCGAGTTTACTCATGTACTCAAGATTTTCTTTTGTACAAACAACTTCTCTGATACCTTCAACGTATCTCTGTCTGTCAGCCATGGAATGGTTCATATATTCTTTCTGAGCTTTTGCGGAAGCTTCAATTGCCTCGTCCATAGTATCAAAGATACCATATCCATATTCGCTTTCGCTTGAGCCAGTCTCAACATCGTTTAATACTTTTTTAACGACTTTTTCAATTAATTCAACATCGATATTCATTATGCTTTTCCTCCTTGCATTTTTTCTAATGCGTATGTCGCTACTGCCATATCCTCTTCAGCGGTTCCACCACTTACTCCGATGGCTCCAATTACTTTGCCATCTTTCTTAATTGGATATCCGCCTCCAAAACAAATAATTCTGCCATCACCAGAATTATGAAGACTCCACAGGCTCTCACCTGGTTTTGTCACATCAGCAAGATCACATGTCGGACACTTTAAAGCACAGGCAGTGTATGCTTTATCCTGAGACACCTTTGTACTGATCAAAAGGGTTCCTTCCATGCGCTGGAAGTACAGTAAGTTGCCACCTTCATCTACTGCGGAAAATGCAACAGGAACACCAATCTCTTTTGCCTTTTCTTCTATGAATCCAGCCATCTTTTTCAAGGTTTCAATTGACATATCCATGCTGTCTTCTTCCTTTCCCATAGCTCCTAAGGTTTTCACTACCTGTCGTACTGTGTCTTTTAATTCTTCGATCTCCTGATTTTTTGCTCTTGCCTCTTCGAGACGAGCCATTGCAAAGCACGCATCTGATAAGCGATTGATATATTTGCGTAACTCCTCACGAACAGGAACCTGCTTTGCGAGTGCTGTAATTATTCTCTCTGCACGTCTTACAACAGTTCTTGCAACGTGTAAGGCTGCGGAGGAAGGATTAACTCCAGGTACTACGAATTCTCGCATCAGCCCGTTCACTTCGGTGGATTTGTCAATGATATTTTCGAGGTATTTGATATCAGCTTCCCCGATCTTATCTTTAAGCATTTCCATTCCTCTTGCATCACTGGCTAATTCAGCACCTGCCTGGAACATCCTCTTCTGAATATGATTAATATATTCTTTTATTTCCGGTGAGTCAGTCAGGGTATAGGCAACTCCCAGAGAAGAGATTGCTTCATCGACAGTTCCGTAAGCATCAACGTTTAAACTGTCTTTGTCAACTCTGGAACCACCATAGAGACCCGTCGTTCCTTTATCACCTGTCTTTGTATAAATATTGGACATTATATTCACACCCTTAACACTGTGATATCTCTACGGTATCGACAATGCCGATAATCGCAGCATCTACTGGCAGGTCAGTCTTTTTACCATTTGACATACGTGCGGAACTTCCGCCTACGACAATTACGGTTTCTCCATCGCCGGCTCCAACAGTATCAACAGCAATTTCTGTCTGTTTCTTTGCTGTAAGATCCTGATTAATCTTCTCAACAATAAGAAACTTACTGCCGGTCAGGCTTGGAGTCTTAATAGTCGAAACTACTGTACCAATCACTTTACCTAAATACATGTCTTCACCTACTTACTCTTTTACAATCGTAATTCCGCGATTTAAAGCTTCATCTTTTGCAAGACCGGTAACTAATGCATCCTGTCTTACAACGATTGTCTTAAATCTCGCATTCTTTGCTATATCGACTCTGCCGATTACTTTTTTGTCTAACTTTACACTGCTCGGTGTTTCCACTTTTTTGACTGGCTGGCTTACTGACTGTACTGCTGGCTCCATCTTTGTGGAAACAATTCCGTCTTTCTTCGGTGCCGGCTTACTGTTATCCAGTGCCGGGAGAGACACCTTTGCAGAGAAAACTTCATTTACTTTACTGCACAGACTATAGTCTGTAGTCAATGTGATTCCGTATGCGAGCATATCTTCAAGATTATGTCGCATTTTCGCTTTATAAGCTTCTGTTACTTTAAAGCCTAACTGCTCTCTTACCTTGTTATCCGGACAGCAGCCATCAATTGCTGCCACGATTGGCTTTCCTGTAGCCATCGCTCTGGAAATCATATTGGTAAGAAGATTATCACTGATACAATTTGCAACCTTTGCGGCTGTATTAATTGTCAGCGACGGAATAATTACAAACTGACTGTCATCTACAATCTGTCTGCCGTTAACCGGAGCGCCTTCAACATAAATGGCATCCGGACCAATATCATTCCTGATACGTTCTTCTGTAATTACTTCTCCTGCTGCCTTTGACAGTACTGCTGTCAATGTCCAGCCATCCTTTTTTAGTTCATTTAAAGATGTTACTGCATCTTTATAACCAATTAAGGCTCCGGAGAAAAGAACAGTAGCTTTCTTACAAGCCTGTGCGTATCGTAAGATGACCTGGTCTGAAATATATTCCACAATCGTTGCCATAAGCGCATCTTCAAATTCTTTTCTATTCATCATGCCACCTATTGCTTATTGCAGTTCATGGCAATTCCTAATGGAGTAACCAGTAAAGGTTCTTTCGGCTTAATCGTCTTAACCCCTGTTTCCTTCTCAAAAACACTTTCGAACTTCTTAAAGCTGCAGGCACCGCCTACTACATAAATAACGTCCACATCGTATCCTTCGATAAAACGGGCAACGATGGCTGCCATCTTCTCAATTACCGGTTTAACCACAGGAAATACCAGCATTTCCTGTTTCGGATCTTTTTTGATTCTCTCGGCCTCTTCAAAGGAACATCCAAGGCTTCCGGCAAGTACCAGAGTCATGTGTGTTCCACCTGTAGGCTCATCTGCGGTAAAGATAACCTTTCCGTCTTTGAGAATACTGATACCGGTTGTTCCACCACCGACATCCACGACTGCTCCGTCCGTAATACCAAGAACAGAAGCGGCTGCTGTAGGCTCGTCAATGACATTGACTACATCCAGTCCAACAGACTCGACTACGTTGGAAATTACCTTTACGTTTCCAGAAATAATTCCCGGCGGAATGGCTGTGGCAGCTTCGTAAAACTCCACTCCCATCAAATCTTCCAGCTTGGCTTTCATATTTCTGACCGCTCTGGATGCACCCATGAAATCCACAACGATTCCATCCCGTACAACCGTGGACGGATAGGAAGCCCCGGCAATTGGTGTGTTGTTGGAATCTACAACAGATACTACAATGTTGGCGGTTCCAAGATCGACACCCAATCTCAAATCCCCTTCATAGGGACGAAATTCTTCATTTTTGATAAGCTCCGAAAATCCAACTAAAACGTTATTGTAATCGTTCATGTGATCCCCTTATTTATTCTAATGTTCGAATACCGAATCATTATTGTCAGGATTGCATGTGTCTGTCTCGGTATCCACATGCATCCATTGCGCATATTTGTATGTACTAAATGTACGTTATTATTGATACTATCGCAGGAAAGGCTGAAAGCCTTTCCTGCCTGATTACTGATTTATAATCCAGAGCCGATTATTCCGACTTATTTGTTATCGTTATTATCGGTGTTCTTTTTTCTTCTGGATCTGCTTCTTCTATTTCCTGTTGAAGTCTTTCCCTTAGGAGCGTCTGCCTTTTTGTCAGTTTCCTTTTTCGGTTCAGTCTCTTCAGATTTTGCTTCCTCTGCTTCTGCTTTCTCTACTGGAGTCTCTTCTGCTGGAGCTTCTGGTGCAGGTTCTTCTGCTTTTGGCTCTTCTACAGGAGCTTCTTCCACTGGAGTCTCTTCTACAGGAGTTTCCTCAGCAGGTTCTTCTGCTTTCGGTTCCTCTACAGGAGCTTCCTCTTTGACCTCTTCCGTTTCAGGTTCCTCTGATGTTGGCTCTTCTTCCTCAGGTTCTTCCACTACAGGCGGTTCAGGTGCTTCCTCGGTCACTACCTCAGCCTTTGGTTCAGTTTTTGGTTTCCAGTTCTTTACGAGTACCGGTTTCTTTGTATCTCCTTTTGGACGATAACCTTCTGCAAGAGCGATTTCTCCTCCAACAGTCTCTCTGTTGTCTACGAGTAATTCTCTCATGCCGTCTGCCGGTCTTGCTTTTAACAGTGTACTCTTTGTTCCACTTAAAGAACCGTTAACTGCTTCTGCCGCTTTTTTGCCTGCTGCTATTGCTGCTCTACATGCTCCGACGTTACCTTCTACCTTTACAGTACACATTCCGCCGCCCTTTGCATATTCATATCCAAGCAGTTTTACGTTAGCAGACTTCACTGCTGCATCTGCTGCTGCCACACAGGCAGCTAAACCAAAGGTTTCGATGAAACCAAGACATTTATTGTTAGACACCTTCACACCTCCTCACATTTCAGAATTAATTAATTGTAAAGCCTTAATCCAGAACTTTGAATGGCATTTTCTTTACCAGTCTTGCCGCATTCGCGCCAATCTTCCGGAACAGCTCTGTCTGATATAACTTAATCTTAAAAAGAGGGGCCGCTTTATCCAGCTTCTCATGCTGAAGAACAACGCCTTCTTTGCTGATACCAACGCCCACCCCTAATCTTGAATTCAAGCTGGCATTATGTGCAAGTTCTAATACGGAACTGCAATGCTCTGCCTGAACATCATAGGGGATGCCTTCCTCCTCGATTCCAAGAAGGACGCTGACAAAATCAGCTTCAGAAAGGTGATCACAGTCATAAAAAACTTTCACTGAAGGTCTGTTATCAATTACTGTATTGCTTCCTTCCATAATTGTCTCCTATACATCAGCACAAGACATCGCAAGTCCTGTTGCTACCGCATTACGAGGGCCTTCGCATCCGCGAATGTTTCCCCGACCAGCTACTATATTATATTGTGATAATGCATCAGTTACGAGAGTCGGCACCTCGAAGTCGAGTGCAGAACCACCTACTAATACTACAAATTCGATGTCTCGTACATTACCGGTAGGACTAACCTTCGCCAATGAACGAATCGCATTTGTTACGAATACCTTTTTCTTTGCATTGGTTCTTACCATCTTAATCTTTTCCATGGAATCCTGTCCCTCAAGCGGAACTAACTCTCCATCTTCCTTGACTAAGACAACCTTTGCGAATACATTCGGATCTAATGGCTGTTCAAAGAACTGTACGGTTCCATCTTCATGACGAATATGGAAAAGACTTTCAACCTTTGCGAGAGAATACTTTTTAATATCTTCTGCTGTATTGAAATCTTCCAGTCCAAGTTCGGACTGAATCAGTAAAGTTACCATGTTTCCGGCCCCCGCCAGATGCACGAGCTTTACATTGCCGTCTCTGTCTTTAATTGAAGCATCCGTTGATCCTGCTCCCATATCTACTATGGCGAGTGGTACATTTGTACCCGGTGTAGTTAAAGCTCCTTTAATAGCCATATCTGCCTCAACACCGCCAACATATACAGGGATTTTTAATCGGTCTGTCAATTCTTCCGCGATCATCTTCATCTGAAGACGGTCTGCCTTAACCATGGCAGCAATTCCTACTGCACTTTCTAAAGAAAATTCATTTGCGAGACCACCTTTAATCTTCTGAGGATTATAAGTATCTACAGCAAGTAAATCCTGAATTTTGATATCTTTTGGATGCTGGTTTGTAAGATTTGACATAACCTGACGAACTTTTTCAAGCATACCGCCGGCATTGGTGCCAGGTTCACCTTTAATATCTTCGATGACTGGAACGCTATTTACAGCTTCCATCATCTTCTCGGCTCCCTCTTCTACGCCAACGATTACTTTTTTCTTTGCGCCTATAATCTCAATAGAACCGGCAGGGATACGTCTTTCTTTTACGTCTCCTTCCGGTGTTTTAATGACAACGGCAGAACGATTTCCGATTAACGCGCGGGCAATCGGTACAACCTGTTTTGTATCTTCCGGGGACAGTTTGAATAATGTTGCGATACCATATGGGTTAGAGAGTACTTCGACAACTCCGCCAACAGGTGCAACTTCTACTGCACATAACATTCCGAGAGGTACTTTATCAATCATACCTACCTCATCAACGATAGGAATCTTCTTTTCAAGCCTGTTGTTAATCAAAACGCCATCATCGCGCTGGACAATGGCACCTGTAATGTTAAATATTTTGTTATATCGGTTAATGAGTGCAGCGGCAGCTTCAAAGGAAACTTCTGCCGGAATAACCACAATTACATCTCCGCCATCTTTGACAGTATCTAATCTGTCGATGCGCTGAGATATTCCAACACCAATCCCAACACCCCCTGGAGTATTGGGATTGTGTCCAATCATAGTAGATTCCGTGATAATAGTTTCGGTAATAGTCTCCATAGCGACATCACCGATAACGGGAGCGGCTTCATTAATACGAACTTCATCAAGATCACTGATTTCAAAACCAACTTCATCAAGGGCATTCTTCAGTGACTGAAAAACTCCGTGTATGTTCTGTTTCGTTCCTTTAATTCCAGTAGTACCTGTAATACCACTCGAAAGGAATGTCACATTTTTACCATCGATTCTGGCAATCGCAGTTTCCGTTGTTGCATTGCCAATATCAACGCCCGCAACTAATTTCACTTCTCATACCTCCGTCGAAATCAATCAACTAATTATTTTTTTAAACGGTTACGTTTTTCGTAAATGTCTGCAGCTTCTTTAACGAAGTTACCACTTACTGTAGCACCGTATTCGTTGATTAACTCATCACCGATTGCATATAATTCAGCTTTTGTTGAACGATATGGTCTAAGAGCGTTATAAATCTCAAGAAGTCTTGCATCAGGTACTGGGATTAATTCACCAGCTCTTCTTAAGTTCGTTGCGAAGAATCCACGTCCTGCAGATTCAGCAACCTGAGCCTGTAATTCCAGAGTTTCTTTTGTGATACGGAAATCTTTTGCATCTAACTTTCCATCAATAACTCCCTGTAAAGTTAAATCATTTAAAGATTTTCCAGAAGCACTCTTGATTAATTCTGGTTTTTTCTCTCCCAGTGGGTAATCCTCAACCGTAACCTTGCTTTCACATTCGCAGGCTGCGGCAGAACCCTGCATGTTTTTCATAACTTCCTGCATAATCTGTCTTACTAATAATTCCTGATCCACGATTGACACCTCCGTCTATTTAAATACAACTTTAAGAGCTTTAGGAGCCTTATCTCTGTCTGCATGCTCTGTCTCTTTGATATGCAGTACAGCGGATAAAGCCTGGAATTTCGGTCTTGCCATCTGGTCATTCTTTACAGGTACCGGATTTGGTGATTCTCCTTTAGCGTACTGAGCAGCGTTTTTACCGATTGCTCTGTATGTTTCAAGGTCGATCAGTGGGCACTGTGGGAATAACTCTAAGTTAGACAGCGGTGGAAGGTCTTTCTGATGGATTACAGTAGTACCTTTGGACTGAATTCCAATTCCGATGCCTGAACCTGATAATTCAGCAGCATCATGAGCGATGAAAGATACATCGGATGTTCTGTAAACTTTAACGATTCTACAGGAAACACCTTCTTCTTCCAGACCAGCCATAACCTCTTTTACAATATCTGCATGAGGAATACCTACGATATTTGTTGTCTGAGATTCTCCAAAAGCAGGAGCTAAACCTAAAACAACTTCGTTAGGATTTGTGCCTTTTTCTGCATCACCGATTTCAGTAATCTGCATTCCAGGGCACTCATAAGTTTCTCCCTCTACAGCAGAAGCTGCGGAAGTATCTGCAGTATTCATTTCTTTAAGAACTTCAGCGATAACACTTTTTAATAATTTTTCATCAATTGCCATTATGGTTCACCTTCCTTACTCGATTAAAGCTTAGCCGGATCTACTGCAGTACGGATATCAGAAATCTTCTCCCAAAGTTCTGGGCTGATCTGGTAACCTGTCATAGGTCCTTCATAGCAGTTAGGGCTGTTAACAGCAGAAATTACATGGAATTTATCATCAAGCATGGAAGCTGTATGTAAGTAGTCACCAACAACTTTAGCTTTCTGAATGTTGAAGATAGACTCAGCAACGTCTTCAAATCCACCCTTGTAAAGAGCTTTAACGAAGTCGATACCTGTAACTCCACGATCAAGCATATCTGTAGCAGCTTTAAGGTCAGCTACAACGTCACGGTCAGGCATATCCTGTGAACCACGAGCGTATGTGGCAGCTTCAACTTCTTCGTCTGTAATTTCAGGTAAACCTAATTCACGGAACAGTGCCTGAATAGCTTTTGCAGCTTTATTACGTGCTGCAACAACTTCTTCTTCTCTTGCAGGAAGAAGACCAGCATCAACTCTTAAGTCACGCTGAATTACGCACCAATCATCATAATCGTCTGCATCCCAGTTGGATCCTGCGAACATGTTATCATAGTTCGGTGTGGATGAATATCCGGAACAGATGTAGTCAGTTCCTGGAATAAACTGTGGAATAGAACGAGCAACTCTACGAAGATCAGAGTGTGTAAATGACTGGTCATTAGAGGAAGCGTTCTCAAGGTCAAGCATAGCGGCAATTAAGTTCTCACATGCAACGGCGCGGATACCACCAGGTACAGCGGCAGGTACACCGATACAGGATACAGAACCATTCTGTGTTCCCTGAACACCAGCACCACGCGTAACACCGAGGCATCTAGCCTCAAGGTAAAGCATAGACTTTCCTTCTGCCATACCCATCTGAACCTCTGAACCAGTACCAGATGTAAATCTCATCTTAACACCACGAGATGCGTAGCAGGATGCTAAGAAAGCTTTTGACCAAGGAGTATCATCACCATCCATGAATACGTCTTCAGTTCCGTATACGGATACTGTCTCGGCGTAAGCGGTGTAACCTCTCATACCTAAGTCAAGCTCTGTAGCTTCTTCTACAGCACACTGTGTAAGGATACCAGGACGTCCAACGTTAGCACCTAACATAATAGCGATAGCATTAAATGGAGCATAACGTACAATACCTACTGTTGTCTCCATCTCTGCAAATCCACGTACAGCAGCTTCTGCTGCATCTGCTGCGATCTGAACCATGTTATCCTTTACGTTTGTAACGTGGCACTGGTTAGCTGGTTTTAAACGACATCTCATCTTGGTAATACCCATCATAGCTTCAAGTACGCTGAGGTTACCAACGATTTCTACTAACTTAGCAGGTGTAACTGCTGTAGTATATTTTAAGCACTCCTGTCTGTTAACATTAATGTCAACTAACATACGCGCAATCTCCAGAGAGTCTGTAGCCATTGCTTCTTCTGCAAAGTCAAGATTAATGGCATATCTTGCGATGAATGCGTCAAGCATGTCGAATTCATCTTTTGTTTTTCCATCCATTTCAACAACTTCGCCGTTGACGATCTTGATAGATGGAGTTGGGTCGAATGGGCTGTTCATGGCAATAAAGCCTACTTCTGGCCATTCCTTTGCATAACCATCCTGATTAACAGGTCTTTGATCTAAATACTCAAAACGTTTACTTCTCACGGTCTCAACACCTCTCAAATTCCAATTAGACTATCTTTTACCTTCAATATATATATTCAAAATAAAAGTATTACAATATCCAACTGCAGGCTCTCACCCCCGCTTTGTGGATATCTCTTACTCTAATTCCCTATATGGCTCTCACCCCATATAAAGAACTTTAAAAATCAGATTGTTAATCTTAGATATATGGAACTGTACCGGATTCCAGTGGTTCGTTTGGCTCTAAAGCTTTAAGTAACTGCTTACCAACTTCTCTTGCACCAATGATAGCCTGTCTAACTGCTCCTGAATCTCCTGTGAAGAAGAAGTTAACCTCGTTAGAGAAGGATGTTCCACCATTACCAGGTGTAGCGATAGAAATAGGATCGATTGTAGCTGTCTTAGAAGCTGTATCGGCTAATACGATACCAATACCTGAAGGAGCTCCTACAGTGATACCAAATGCTTTACCAACAACTGCGCCGAATGCTTTCTCTAAGCAGTAAGAAGCACGTGCTGTGTACTGGAACTCAAGATGTCCAGCGGAGTTTCCGTATACATCACCAAAGTGTTTTCCAACGAAGCTTAATGCAACTTCTACAGCTCTTCTAGCATCGGATACGTCTTCTGCACCAAATACAACTAAGCATCCATGTCCAGCGCCGCCTTCTGTATCACGTGGGCACTCGATTAAGCAAACTTCTGTGTTTGTAGCTTTAACAGCTTCATCACAAGCGAAGATCTGAGGACCTGCACCTGTACGGTCTGCGATGATACCGATTGAACGGTACTTAGGATCAATCTTTAATAATTCATGAACACTGTAGTCAAGGTTAGCGATTACTAAACCAATTGTATGTCCCATTGCTGTTCCAACATACTCTGTTAAACCGCAAAGGTCTTCATTGATTCCCTGAGGAGCTTCGCAAGCCATGCTCTGTGCAGGAGCTTCTGTGCCACCCATCTTTTTCATAACTTCGTCCATGATTTTAGCCATCATTTCATCTTTCATTGAATTATACCTCCATTAATAATTGATCAGACAAGGACTAACTCTATTGTGGTAAGATCTTTTCTACGTCTGTATGTGGTCTTGGGATTACGTGGCTGGAAACTACTGTACCAACTTTATCTGCAGCAACTGTACCTGCGTCTACAGATGCCTTAACAGCTCCTACGTCACCTCTTACCATAACTGTAACTAAACCGGAACCGATCTTTTCGTATCCTACTAATGTTACGTTTGCTGATTTAACCATGGCATCGGCTGCTTCGATTGCGCCAACTAAACCTTTGGTTTCAATCATTCCTAAAGCTTCTTTCTGCATAATTGACCTCCTTATAAAATTCTTATCTGCCCTGTGGTTGATTTGTTCAGGCAGAATATATTTTGGTTGATTTACAGGATAGTATCATTATATAGCAATTTTCACAAAATTACTTGGCTAGTGCCTATAAATTTTAGCTTTTAAACACATATAAACTCATGTATTTATTTATTTTCATGATACTTTGTTGCCATTTTTACCACAGGGTAGCAAATGATTCTGTATACAAACGCTACTATTTTGCAATATGATCAAGAATTTTATTAATATCTTCTGCTGTAACCTTTCTAGGGTTAGCCTGTGTACATGCATCAGCCAATGCACGACGCACAATTTCTTCTCTGTGTTTATTAAATTCTTCTACACTGACGCCACATTCGGACATACACTGTGGACGATCCATATATTTTAACAGACGCTGGATCTCTGCAATCAGATTAGCCACACCAACTTTAGGTGTAGGAGCTGGCAGGCCAACGATTCTTGCCATCTTCTGATACTTCTTTGCTGCGTCATTGCTGTGTTTTGCGCCTTCTCTTGCCATATCGGCATTAAATTCAATAACATAAGGAAGCACTAACGCATTGGCTCTTCCGTGTGGAATGTGGAAGATAGCTCCTAAAGCATGGGCAATACCGTGGTTTACACCAAGATTTACAAGGTTAAATGCCATACCTGCAAGACAGGATGCTCTGTGCATCTTATCTCTTGCCTTAATATCATAACCATTGCGGTAAGCGCGTGGAAGAAATTCAAAAGCAAGCTCTGCAGCTTTCTCTGCTAAACAGTCAGAGCAATCGCTCGCTGTCTCAGAAACATAAGCCTCAAGAGCGTGGGTAATAACATCCAGTCCTGTATCCGCTGTAATAAACGGTGGCGCTGACTTAACAAGTTCCGGATCAAGGATAGCAATATCAGGCATAAGACTCTCATCGATCAATGGAATCTTAACCCCCGTCTTACTGTCTGTTACTACAGCAAACTGTGTAACTTCGGAACCTGTACCACTTGTTGTCGGCAGGGCAATCAGTTTAATCTTCTTCTGATTATCAGGATTCTGCTTCTCTTCAATCTTCTTAGCCATATATACAATAGCTTTCGCCGCGTCAATGGAAGAACCTCCTCCAAGAGCAATTACGATATCACAGTCCTTATCCTGCAAAAATGCGATACCCCTTTCAATCAGATCCATTGGTGGATCAGGGACTACTTCGCTGAAAACGGAAACTTCTTTGCAATTAGACAATTTTTTCAAAATCATGTCTGCCATTCCTGAATCTACCATGAACTTGTCAGTAATCAGAACCGCATTCTCGTCTTTTTCTTCAAGAAGTGCGTCGATGGCATCCTCACTGAATAAAACTTCAGTGGAAAGTTTAAACCGTTTCATTTTCCTCCTCCTTTCTGTTTCTGTACTTTTCTCTATACTCAGATGGCGTTAATCCAGTCTTCTTTTTGAAGGCCTTACTGAAGTAATTCGCTTCATTGTACGCCAGATCCAAGGCAATATTAAGCACCGGAATATCTGTGTTGACCAGCATTTCTTTTGCCAGGTCCATCTTCCGGTCTGTCACATAGGTGATGAAATTCACACCCATTTCTTTTTTGAATATCTTACTCAAATAATAAGTACTGATATTCACATGGTTTGCAACATCCTCTAAACTGATACCCTTCTTTAAGTTTCTCTCTATGTAATCAATAACGGCCTTCATGCCGCCTTCTGAAAGCTTACCTTTGATATTCATCTTATCAAAGAGAATGTCTACCATCTTGATAATTTCATTATAGGCATCATGCTTATTATTATAGAGAAGATACTTAATCTTAAGCTTCTCCATCTGAACTACAAGTTCGTTCGTATCTGTGATCCCAAGTTCCTCACTAATACGCACAACTGCCTTTGCAACCTCCTGTAGTCTCTTTGATATAATATTAACATCATGCTCCTCTAAGTATAACTGGTCTATGTACTCTCTTAAAATGTCTACAGAAGCTTTGTAAGAGCATTTTTTTAATTCCATTTCGAACTTTGAAAGCAATTTATTACTCTTGCCGGTCTGTCGTCCCTCTCCTAAACGGCTTGCAAATGACTTCACAGACTCAAGTAAAACCTCTTTTCTGATAGGTTTGAGCAGAAAATCATCAACCTTCAACTTTATTGCTCTGTGTGCAATATTAAAATCATCATATGCCGTTGTTATAATAATAACAGCCTTTGGAAGTTTTTTCCTTGCATATTTGATAACTTCCATACCATCCATTCCAGGTATGTTAATATCTACCAGCATGAGATTGATATCTTTTGAATCAATCATCTCTACTGCCTCGAAGCCGCTTTTCGCTTCTCCGACAATTTCTACATCCAGAAGATTCTCCTCAAGAAAAATCTTCATGGAGGTTCTTTCTAATTCTTCATCCTCAACAATTAATATCTTATACAAGTCAACTCTGCCTTTCTATTCCTGTACCAATGGCACTTTTATTGTCACCTTCGTTCCAAGAGAAGGTTTATTTTCACTTTCAATGGATAACGCATATTCATTTCCAAAATAATGAATCAGTCGGGAATTGATATTATAAAGTCCTACAGATCCCTTTTCATTATCTTTATACGCATCCCCGCGTAAAACGCTGACTATTTTTGACTGGGACATGCCATCACCATTATCAATAATGTCAATGCATAAATCTCCATCTTTCTCGCTTCCATTCACTTCGACCATTCCACCGGATGCCTTATTCTCAACTGCATATTTAATGGAATTCTCCACAAGTGTTGTCAGAGATAAAAATGGAAGCTTCACACTGTAATATGCCTCCGATATATTAATGGAATACTGCAGCCTGCTTCCCAGGCGAATCTTCTGAATCTTAAGATAATTCTGCACATGGGTCAGTTCCTCTCTGAGTGGACTTAATGGATCTCTGCTCTTTCTCAAAATGTAGCGCATCATATCCGCAAACGCATAGACAACATCCTCCGTCATCTTCGCATTCTCAAAGAAAGCAAGTCTTCCTATTGTATTCAATACATTAAAAAGAAAATGCGGATTGATCTGATAATGTAAAGCTTTCAACTCAATATCACGAAGAGACTTCTCCATCTCAATACGAAGCTTCTCTTCCTTCATGAGCTTATAATCCTTTTCGCGAAGCTCTGCATTTACCTTATTCGCATATTCTCTCTCCACAGAATAATTATAGCTGTCACAGATAATCTGTGCCACAGCCTCAATCTTCTCCACAGACACCTCTTTTACCTGACTGTAGAGCTCAACCAGTTCCTGATTGTCCTTCCAATCCTCGCTTTGTGTCGTAATCTTCTTTAAATCTGCAAAATCTGTGCTGGTAACCTGACCTGCCAGAAACGCTCCAACATACTGTCCCTTTATCATAATCGGAATCGCAAAATCAATTAGCCCAGCATGACATATGTACACATAAGCTTTCCCAATTCTTCTTGCCTTCCGTCCTCCACAGGCATCACAGTAATAGCACTTTTCACGAAATGCATCCAGTTCACGAAGACGCTTGCAAAAAGGTGTAAAATTACTCTGCTTTGTAATCGGAGTTCCGTTGCAATCCACCGTCACAAATGCCAGATCTGTAGCCTTCGCCCAATTATCCTGTAAAGTTTGAAGTTCTTTTACATCCACCACGTCTTCAATATAAATATTATTCTTTTCCGTCAATCTTCTGTCCTCCAAACATCGGCATTATCCCAACCTCATCGGTCAGAAATTAATGGTTTTTCTTCCTTCTATCTTTTTTATTCAAATAGCGGCAGGCCTTCTCTGCACAATTACAGGCATCTTCCGTATAACAGTCTGCACCGATTGCCTTTGCCTGCCTCTCCGTCAGAAAATAACCACCTACCATAAAATAAAACTGATCCCGGATACCTTTCATCTCAAATTCTTCAACAACAGCTCTCATATCTTCTTCAGAATGCGGCATGATACCACTTAAACATACAATCTGAGCATGACTGCCTACTGCCTCCTCCAGAAATCTTCTCGGTGAAACATCCACGCCCAGATCAATAACCCTTATATTCTTACTCTCCATCATAATCTTAACAAGATTCTTTCCGATGTCATGTAAGTCCCCTTTTACTGTTCCTATTATAACTGTCCCAATCTCCTTTTTGGCACGTCCGCCACTGTAATGGCGCAGAGTAGAAACGCCCCTTTCCAATGCGCGGGTAACGCTCAAAATCTCTGGCACACCAACTTCTTCTTTACGAAACTTGTCCGCTACCTGTTCCATTCCGGCTAAAAAGCCATCTTCCAGAATCATCTGCGGGTCTGTTCCCTCTTCTAAAGCCATCTTGACCAAGTCTGAGACTCTTTTTCCCTGTCCCCTTTTCAGGGAATCAATAATTTCATCTATTGTTGCTCCCATTTTGCCCTCCAAAAATCTATCAGAGTGTTCTATGGCTTTATTTTATACTTTTTACACCTAAAAAGCAAATTATTATCGTATATTTTGCAAATTACTTTTCTTAAATATAAAATTTTACTAATTTACAGCCCAAAATGATAAATTATTTTATTCAAACGGGCAAGAAAAAAGGTAAAAAAAGGAATTGGGTGAACCAATAACAATTTTTTCTGATTTGGGCTTGCAAAAAACAGAACCTCAAAATAGAATAGACCCCATATATGTGGCCTGGGAGCAAGTGTTGAATGCGAACGCTTAAGCGAACATTCAACACACCGCGACGAAAGTCACATATATGGGGTCTATTCTATTTTGGGGTTCGTCTATTTATCGTCTATTCAACGAATTACAGAGTCACTTTCTCCAGATGCCACATCTCTTTTGCGTACTCTTCGATCGTACGGTCAGATGAGAACTTACCTGCGGATGCTGTCTGGAGCATTGCTGTTCTTGCCCAGTGTTCTTCATCGCGGTAAGCAGCATCGATTCTGTTATGAGCTTCTTTGTAAGAATCGAAGTCTAACAGTGTGAAATAAGTGTCTTTTTCAAGGAGTGCGTCATAGAGGGCACGGAACAGTTCCGGATTCTCTGGTGAATAGAATCCATTTACTAACTGTGTAAGTACCTGACGAACATCCTGGTTGTTGTTGTATACATCTCTTGGATTGTAGTTTCCGTTTTTCTCATATTCCATTACCTGGTCTGCAGATAAACCGAAGATGAAAGCGTTTTCTTTGCCAACTTCTTCTACAATCTCAACATTAGCTCCATCCATTGTTCCTAATGTGAGAGCACCGTTTAACATGAATTTCATGTTACCTGTTCCTGATGCCTCCTTAGAAGCTGTGGAAATCTGCTCGCTGACATCGGCTGCTGCAAAGATAAGCTCTGCGTTAGATACGCGGTAATCTTCGATGAATACAACTTTGATCTTTCCATTGATGGATGGGTCGTTGTTAATCTTATCTGCTACTGCATTGATTAACTTGATCGTAAGCTTCGCTGTATAATAACCAGCGGCTGCTTTTGCTCCGAAGATAAATGTTCTTGGAACGATATCCATGTCTGGATGTGCTTTGATTTCATTGTAAAGATACATTACATGAAGAATGTTCATTAACTGACGTTTGTACTCATGTAATCTCTTAACCTGGCAGTCAAAGATGGAACGTGGGTCTACATCAATTCCATTATGCTCTTTGATGTATTTTGCAAGACGTACCTTGTTCTGGTATTTGATGTTCATGAATTCCTGCTGGCACTTTTCATCATCTACATATACTTTTAAATGTTTAAGATGATCTAAGTTAGTGATCCAGTCATCACCAATCTTGTCTGTTACCCAGCTTGCCAGTAATGGGTTACCATGAAGAAGGAATCTTCTCTGTGTAATACCATTTGTCTTGTTGTTGAACTTCTCTGGCATCATCTCATAGAAATCTTTTAACTCACGTTTCTTAAGGATGTCTGTGTGAAGGCGGGCAACACCGTTAACAGAGTAGCTTCCTGCGATTGCAAGGTGAGCCATTCTTACCTGTCCATCATAGAGGATCGCCATCTTGCGAATCTTTTCCTGATCTCCAGGGTATTTGTTCTGGATCTCGATAACGAAACGACGGTTGATTTCTTCTACAATCTGGTAAACTCTAGGAAGTAATCTGGAGAAAAGCTCGATAGGCCACTTCTCAAGAGCTTCTGCCATAATAGTATGGTTTGTGTAAGCACAGGTCTTTCTTGTGATTTCCCATGCTTCATCCCACTCTAAACCTTCTTCGTCAACGAGGATTCTCATTAACTCAGCTACAGCTACTGTAGGATGTGTATCATTTAACTGGAATGTTACTTTCTCGTGGAACTTACGAATGTCGTCATGTGTTTCTTTGTATTTTGCAATTGCTCTCTGAACAGATGCAGAAATGAAGAAATACTGCTGTTTTAAACGAAGTTCCTTACCTGCCATATGGTTGTCGTTTGGATATAATACTTCACAGATTGTTCTTGCAAGATTTTCCTGCTCTACAGCTTTCTGGTACTCACCTTTGTCGAAGGAATCTAAGTTGAAGTTGTTGATTGCTTCTGCATCCCAGATACGAAGTGTGTTTACGATATGGTTGCCATAACCTACGATTGGCATATCGTATGGTACGGCACGTACACTCTGGTATCCCTTCTGAACGAACTTCTGTCTTCCGTTATGCATCTCAACATCTACATAACCGCCAAACTTAACTTCTACGGCATACTCATCTCTCTTGATTTCAAAAGGATTTCCGTATTTTAACCAGTTATCTGGGACTTCTACCTGATAACCGTTCTCAATTTTCTGTTTGAACATACCATAACGGTAACGGATTCCGCAACCGTAAGCTGGATATCCAAGTGTTGCAAGAGAATCAAGGAAACAAGCTGCAAGACGGCCAAGACCACCGTTACCAAGTGCTGCATCTGGCTCCTGGTCTTCGATGAGGTTAAGGTCAAGTCCTAACTCCTCTAATGTTTCTCTTACATCATCATAGCAAAGAAGGTTAATCATGTTGTTTCCAAGAGCTCTACCCATAAGGAACTCCATGGACATGTAGTAAACCATCTTCTTGTCCTGTTTTTCGTATGCTTTGTGTGTCTCGATCCAGTTGTCAATAATATCGTCTTTTACGGAGTATGCAACAGCCTGATAAATCTGCTGTGGTGTTGCTTCTTCGAGTTTACGACGAAACAGCATACGGACATTGGACTCTAACTCTTTTTTGAATTTTTCTTTGTCGAAAGTATCCTTTTTAATCAATGAACTGATCCTCCTAAATTATCTCGTATAATCCTGGAATCTTTTTCGTGCCTGCTTTCGTGAGAAGATTTCTATCAGCCAGCCTCAGATTTTGAGACGTACGTAGTACATTCGCCGCAAAATCTGAGTGCCTCTGGTCAAAAACCATTCGCTAAAAACAAGTGTTTAAAAGGTTTTAAGATTACATTTTTTTCTCGACACCTAATCTTACTTTTTCTCCATTAATATCCCATTCCTTGGAATATCCGCCTTCTGCGTCTAAGCACATATCGTCTGCCAATACATCATTCTTGATTTCATCAGTGTATTTGGTCATGACTTCTTTAATCTTGTCATTACCCTCTTCGTATACAGTAATGTGGTCTGTCACTTCAAAGCCGGCTTCTTTTCTCATTGTCTGTACCTTACTGATGATTTCTCTTACGAATCCCTCTTCCAAAAGTGCCGGTGTCAGATTAGTATCAAGTACTACGGTAACTCCATGATCTGCCTGAGAAACGTATCCCTCTTTCTGTGACATATCAATTAATAACTCTTCCGGCAATAAATTGATTTTACCATCATTTAACTCTATTGTCAAAAAGCCATTTGCGTCTAATTCTTTCTTAGCCGCACTTCCGTTAAGGTTTGCTAAAATATTACGGATCTTTCCTAAGTCTTTACCGTATTTTGGTCCAAGAATACGCATCTGAGGTTTAAATGTGTAATCTGTGAGGTCAGATACATCATCCTTAAAAATAACGTCTTTTACGTTAAGCTCACCTTCGATGATCTGTTTGTAGTAATCTGTTAAAGCAGCCTCTCCATTTACAAACATCTGACCGATTGGCTGACGGTTCTTGATTCCGGATGCGTTACGTGCAGCACGTCCAAGTACAACGATGTCAAGTACTTCACCCATATCCTGCTCAAGTTTCTCATCAATCATTGCCTCATCCACTGCTGGGAAATCACATAAATGGATACTTTCTGGTGCATCTGGATTAACACTCTTTACAAGGTTCTGGTAAATGTCTTCTGTCATAAATGGAATCATTGGTGCAGAAGCTTTGATGAATGTAACGAGTGCAGTATAAAGAGTCATGTATGCATTAATCTTATCCTGCTCCATTCCTTTAGCCCAGAAACGCTGACGGGAACGACGTACATACCAGTTACTCATATCATCTACAAATGCCTGTAATGCCTTTGTTGTTTCAGGAATCTTATAGTTGGCAAGACAGTCATCTACTGTTTTTACGCAGGAGTTCAGTCTTGATAATAACCATTTATCCATAACAGATAACTTGTCGTACTCTAAGCTGTACTTCGTTGGGTCAAATTCATCGATATTTGCGTAAAGTACATAGAATGCATAAGTATTCCATAATGTACCCATGAATTTACGCTGTCCCTCTGTTACTGCATCTGCGTGGAAACGGTTTGGCAGCCAAGGTGCACTGTTAGAGTAGAAATACCAGCGGATAGCATCTGCTCCATGCTGCTCTAATGCATCAAACGGATCTACGGCATTTCCTTTACTCTTACTCATCTTCTGTCCGTTTTCGTCCTGTACGTGGCCGAGAACGATTACGTTCTTATAAGGAGCTTTGTTAAATAACAGTGTGGACTCTGCAAGTAAGGAATAGAACCATCCTCTTGTCTGGTCTACTGCCTCAGAAATGAACTGTGCAGGGAACTGCTGCTCGAAAAGCTCTTTATTTTCAAATGGATAGTGATGCTGTGCAAATGGCATTGCTCCTGAGTCAAACCAGCAGTCGATAACTTCTGGCACTCTCTTCATTGTCTTTCCACAATCTGGACATGTCAGAGTGATCGCATCAATATATGGTCTGTGAAGTTCTACAGTCTGAGCTTCTGGATTTCCGCTCTTTTCCTCTAATTCCTGGCGGCTTCCGATGCACTCCATCTTTCCGCAGCCTTCACACTGCCATACGTTTAATGGTGTTCCCCAGTAACGGTTACGGGAAATACCCCAGTCCTGAATGTTATTTAACCAGTCACCAAAACGGCCTTTACCGATGCTCTTTGGAATCCAGTTGATTGTGTTATTGTTGCGAATCAAGTCGTCTTTTACTGCTGTCATCTTGATGAACCAGGACTCTCTCGCATAGTAGATCAGCGGTGTATCACATCTCCAGCAGAATGGGTAATCATGTTCGAACTTAGGCGCATCGAAAAGAAGGCCTTCTTTATCTAAGTCAACAAGTACCTTAGGGTCTGCATCTTTTACAAATAATCCAGCATAAGGTGTGTCTTCTGTCATGTTACCCTTTCCATCTACGAACTGAACAAATGGAAGATCGTACTTTCTTCCAACCTGTGCATCGTCCTCACCAAATGCAGGTGCGATGTGTACAATACCTGTACCATCGGACATTGTTACATAGTCAGCGCATGTTACGAAATGTGCTTTCTTATGCTGTTTTTCTGCGGACTTTGCAGCACCTTCATATAGTGGAACATACTCTTTATATTCAAGGTCTGTTCCTTTGTAAGTTTCAAGAATCTCGTAAGCTGGAGTTTCTTCTGTTCCAAGCTTACCAAGAACTTTATCCAGTAATGCTTTTGCCATATAGTAAACATAACCGTCAGCAGCTTTTACTTTACAGTAAGTCTCTTCTGGGTTTACACAAAGAGCTACGTTACTTGGAAGTGTCCAAGGTGTTGTTGTCCATGCAAGGAAATACGCATCTTCACCAGCCACTTTGAAACGAACAACTGCGGAACGCTCTTTTACTGCCTTATATCCCTGTGCTACCTCGTGAGAAGATAAAGGTGTTCCACAACGAGGGCAGTAAGGTACGATCTTAAATCCTTTATAAAGAAGACCTTTATCCCAGATAGTCTTTAATGCCCACCATTCGGACTCAATAAAGTTGTCATTATAAGTTACATATGGGTTATCCATATCAGCCCAGAAACCAACGGTCTTTGAGAAATCTTCCCACATTCCTTTGTATTTCCAAACAGATTCTTTACATTGAGTGATAAATGGGTCTAAACCATACTCTTCAATCTGCTCTTTTCCGTCAAGGCCAAGCTTCTTCTCTACTTCAAGCTCTACTGGAAGTCCGTGAGTATCCCATCCGGCCTTTCTTGGAACCATGTAACCCTTCATTGTACGGTAACGAGGAATCATATCCTTGATTACACGAGTTAAAACGTGTCCGATATGAGGTTTACCATTGGCTGTTGGTGGTCCGTCATAGAAAGTGTAAACAGGGTCACCTTCTCTTGTTTCGATGCTTTTCTTAAAAATGTCATGGTCTTTCCAAAACTGTGCAGTTTCTTTTTCTCTCTCTACAAAATTGAGATTCGTGGATACTTTCTTGTACACGACGTTTCCTCCTTAATTTAGTCAGTTTAATTTAACTACTTTTAGATTAAATAAATTTATATTGTGATGTTATGGCCAAAAGATATTTTGCCCCTAACTTGATGTCACGAATTACTCCGCAGCTAACGCTGCTCCCATAATTCTGAAACATCATATTATTATGCCCGATGTGCAGACCAAATTTTCCGGCAAAAAAAGAAAAGCCCCCATCCCCAGTAAAAGGATGAAAGCCTGAACTATCATTATACCACCTGTACATACTGACATATGCTTCTCTGTTAACGGTGAGATTCCGTCACTGCTTACTGTAACCTTTCGGCAGTGCAACTCAGGAGTGATATTCGGATATTCTCTACTGACAACGGATTCCCACTATCTCCGTCTCACTGAAGCGTTCAAAAATTCTTACTGTCTCCATCAACGTTTTTATCACAGATAATCATATACTAGGTGGGATAAATTGTCAACAGATTTTCATTCTGTATTTACTGTATTTATCATTATATTGATTCCTGTACTATTTATATCAGATGTGAGATGACTCCCACATCATAGCAAGAATGCCAGGACATTCTTGAATTGATAAAATGTCACCAGTTACTTTTATACATTATTTATACAATGAGATTTCCCAGTTTCACAAAACATTGTTAATCCTTAAATTTTCTTTTAATTTACAAAAGATTATGCTACAATACTCCTTAATTAGAAAGGAGCCTATAATGTTAAAAAAACTCATTGTATCTTTTCTTTGTGCGATTGTTGTCGCCTGCACAGTTCTCGGCGGATTTTGCCTGCTTTACTTTACTATTCCAAGCCAGAAAGCAAAGGCATCCATTTCCCTGCCTTCTACTGTAGAGGACAGTGAAACTGCAGCGGAGTCTACCACAGAAGCAGATTCCAAAGATAAGAATGTTTATGTGGCCGATGTGTATCAGTCTCTTACACTTCGTTCAGAGGCAAGCGCAGATTCTGACGCGATTACAGACCTTCTTCCTATGACACATCTGGAAGTTCTTGAGTTTGCGGCAGGTACAAATTATGCTTACGTCAAGGTATTAACCGGAGATAAAGAAAGCTATAAGGGCTATGTAAACAGCGAATATATTACTAAATTAGGAGAACCAACCGTTCGTATTGGGACAGAGGAGTAAATGAATTATGTTTTCTAACAATTTAACTATGATGACCGACCTGTATGAGCTTACAATGATGCAGGGATATTTCTTCGAAGGTAACGAAGATAAGGTTGTATTTGATGTTTTTTACCGCAAAAATCCATCCGGCAGTGCTTATGCCATCACCTGTGGACTTGATCAGGTAATTGATTATATAAAGAACCTGTCATTTTCTTATGAAGATATTGATTATTTAAGAGGTCTCGGCATTTTTAAAGAAGATTTTCTTTCCTATCTTGCCGGCTTCCATTTCAGCGGAGATATTTATGCAATCCCAGAGGGAAGTGTCGTATTTCCAAAGGAGCCACTTGTAAAGGTTATCGCCCCTATCATGGAAGCACAGCTTGTTGAGACAGCGATTTTAAATATCATCAACCACCAGAGTCTTATCGCAACAAAGGCTTCTCGTGTTGACTATGCGGCTGGCGGCGGCGTTATGGAATTCGGTCTTCGCCGCGCACAGGGACCAGATGCCGGAACACTCGGCGCAAGAGCTGCCGTTATCGGTGGATGTACCGGAACTTCCAACGTACTCGCCGGAGAACTTTACGGCATTCCTGTACAGGGAACACATGCCCACAGCTGGATTATGAGCTTCCCAGACGAACTTACTGCTTTCCGTACCTACGCGAAAATGTATCCCGATGCCTGCATCCTTTTGGTAGATACTTATGACACCTTAAAGTCTGGTGTTCCACATGCCATTCAGGTATTTAAAGAGATGCGTGATGCCGGAATCACTTCTAAGCTTATGGGAATCCGTTTAGACAGCGGTGACATTGCCTACCTGTCTAAAAAGGCCCGCAAGATGTTAGATGAAGCAGGATTTACAAATGCGATTATTTCCGCTTCCAGCGACCTTGATGAATACCTGATCAACAGTTTAAAAACACAGGGCTGTACCGTAACTTCCTGGGGTGTCGGTACAAATCTTATCACATCTTCTGATAACCCGGCATTCGGTGGGGTATACAAACTTGCAGCCATCAAAAAACCTGGCGATAAAGAATTCACCGCTAAAATTAAGATTTCCGAGAACCCGGAAAAGATTACAAACCCAGGTAACAAAACAGTTTATCGTATTTATGATAAAGAAAGCAGCAAGATTAAGGCTGACTTAATCTGCCTCGTTGGGGAAACATTTGACCCTTCAGAAGATTTAAAGATTTTTGATCCGATCTCTACTTGGAAGAAGTCCATTCTTCCAGCCGGCAGCTATCAGATCCGCGAAATGCTCGTTCCAATATTCTTAAACGGACAGTGCGTATACTCCTCTCCTGCTGTTATGGACATCAAAGCATACTGCCAGCAGGAATTGAATACGCTGTGGGATGAGAACAGAAGACTGATGAATCCTCAGACCGTATATGTGGACCTTTCACAGAAACTGTTCGATCTGAAACATAAGTTATTAGGAGACGAAAAATAAATAATAATTTGCTGGGGACATAGACGCCGCTTTAGCAGAAGATATTGAGCTGAATTGTAGTCGGTCTTCTAAGAAAAAAAGAATTGTTATACGTTTGATTTTGTTCCGTTGCGCTAAGCATTCCATTCTGCCCAGAAAAACAGGAACTCGGGAAAAACGAGTCCCAAGTTCCTATGGTCAGAATTCCATAGCGCAAAGTCACAAAATGCAATACGAATAACAATTCTTTTTTTCTTTACCATAGTTTCCTTACAATTCAGCATAAAATTTTATTTCAACGGCTGTCTGTTTTTAATAACAATAGCAAAGTCGATCATAATAAGAACAATCGTTAGTATCCATGAGATAGGAAAGGCATAATACAGAACACTTAATTGGCAATATTCCCCGAAAATAGTATATATCCAAATAATACGAAAACAACAGGTTCCTATAATTGCGGCAATAGCCGGGGATAAGGAATGTCCAGTACCTCTTAATACGCCTGCCGGAATCTCATAAAAACTGCATAGTGGTTCAAAAAAGAGAATACACATAATACGAAGATGTGCATTTTGTATAACCGTTTGTTCTGCGAAAAAAAATCCTGTAAAAAATTTTCGAAATATAATGAGTGGCTCAATAATTACCAAACTACTCAAAACAGAAAAAATCATACATATCCATATAATATAGGGAAAGAATTCCTGCTATATAATTAATAGTCAAAAAAGAAAAAACATTGTATAATAAATATATCTTAGGAGTAAGTATTGTATAATATTTTTTAGTTTATCAACCAGAAAATATAACACATGGAGGAGGGTTACATATGACAGGCTGCAAAAAAATTGATATGGATACCTGGGCACGCAGGGAACATTACGAATACTATACTAAACAGTTAAAAGTTGAATATAATATTACCGCTAATGTTGATGTAAAAAATGTATTGGATTTTTGTCATTCAAAAGGTTACAAATTTTACCCTGCTATGATCTATCTTGTTACTAAGACATTAAACCGCATCGATAATTTTAAAATGTTTAAAGATAAATATGGATACCTTTGTGCCTGGGACAAAATCATTCCAAATTATACTATTTTTCATAATGATGACCATACTTTTTCTGATTGCTGGACAGATTTTTCCGAAGATTTTAATATATTTTATCAAGATATCCTAAAAGATATGGCTACTGCCGCAACGAAAAAAGGAATTAAAGCAAAAGAAGGACAACCTGCTAATTTTTACTGCATATCCTGCACGCCATGGACAACCTTTACCGGTTATAGCAGTAGGGTCTCTAATGGTGAACCTTCTTTTTTCCCAATTGTATTGATGGGTAAGTATAAGCAGCATGGCAAAAAAATACTGATGCCTGTTAATATCACAATTGCTCACGCAGTAGCAGATGGTTATCATGTGGGATTATTCTTTCAGTATCTCCAGGAAGAAATTAACAACTACTAATTTGCTGGGGACACAGACGCCGCTTTAATAGAAGATATTGAGCTGAATTGTATGGAGTCTTCTAAATAAAAAAGAAATAATACCATATCTCAGATGCGGCTTCGGAGCGTGTTTAAGATGCAGATAAGCATTTTAAACACAGCGACTACAGAGCAGATGGGATATGGTATTATTTCTTTTTTCGTCTATCCAAAATCTACAAATTAGTATTTTATAATATTTTATTTTGGATAAAACACTCAAATATATAACTTGGATTTTCGTAATAAACACTACTATTATAATCATCTATTTTGTCACTAATAAAAGAATGGTATACTTCAATAATTGCATCTACTACATCTATCTTTTTTTCTAAAGCCACTTGTTTTATCAAGCGCTTATATACTTTTCCGATATCCCAATGGGAAGGAACTGCATACTGACATTCCCCCACATTATCAAAATTTCCAACGGAAATTTTTGCTTCTTCAATAAAATCATCACTCACCCGCTCTATATTATCGCTATGGTAAATATCCGCTAAGTCATATATTTTTGCAATGCATTCTTTGCCTAATGCATCTACCACTGCTGCTCTTTTATTCTTTGTTTTTCTGGCAATATAGTCAATAAGTGAACATGTATAAAATAAGTCGTTGTCTTTCTGACTTTCTCTTCCCAGTTGTCTTTCCATCATCTCGTCTCCTCATATCCTCTATATTCTAAGCATTTTAAAGCTTCTCGTGTACAAAAATTAATCTGATGTGTCGGATATTTGAATTTAGCTAACACCCAGAACTGTTCTCTTGTAATGGCTCCATCAATATAATCGGAAACATAATTATAAATCTGATCATTTGCCATCGCTCCTATTACAATATCATATTGATGCGGTTTTCCTGAACGACAATCAATAATAAAATCTAACCATTCATCTGTCATGTCCTTAAATTCTTTTATATTTAAATGCGTATTTAACCTTACCTCGTAAATAGAGACGATTTTATCATCATATCTTTTCGCCCACCTTTGAGCCTGTTCCTTTATAACTGTACAATAAAATCCTGTACCAAAATCTTTTGTGTTTCTTCCCTCCCGTATTTCCGGATGTTTCACTGGTGTATACCCACCATGATATACCGTCATTTTCGCCATAGAATTTCCTCCATCCTCAATATTATATTTTCTATTTCTATCTAGTATAACACATATCCTGAGTTGCCGCAGGCAAAGAGACGCCGCTGAAAAGAGTGGTAGTCGGATTGCCTGAAGAATTATAGAGAAGAATCACTAAAAAATTTGGGGAAGAAGACAGAAAATATAAAAATACCAGGCAATTAAATTTTAGTGGACTGATACGAAAATGGATGTGAAAAGCACTGAATTTTAGCCATATTTTATTGAGATTAGCATGACAAATGCTGTAGTGGAACAAGATTGATTTGCATATGTATTAGAGCGTGTTTGAAACTTAGTTTATTATTGTAACACAATGATAACAGTTTGAATGTCAGTCCTTTCAAGTTTGATTCCTCAGCAATCCACAAACTTCTAAAAAATCCCCAAATCTTTTAAAACATAAATTCTGACTTTACTTCAGCAGCCAAAGACAGCTCACAGTAAAT